>Ga0315282_10006108_pt1 | contig 20250 bp, 19 predicted proteins | sample YL17G07_20_MG_FD_203693 | JGI IMG/M metagenome (GOLD analysis project Ga0315282, IMG submission 203693) | Sediment microbial communities from Yellowstone Lake, YNP, Wyoming, USA - YL17G07_20 | ecosystem: Environmental > Aquatic > Freshwater > Lake > Sediment | place: USA: Wyoming | collected... | reverse complement strand
CAATTGGCGCGGGCGAGAGATCCTTTGAGTGGCAACCTGCATCAACCTGACACATTGAAATGATTTTCAAGAAGAGACGGAAAAATCTTCAAAAACGGATAAAAATCGGGGGAACAAAATGGACAGAATTAATGACACTCTACGATCGGGAATTGCCAGATCATAATGCCTGAACGCATTGTGCGCGCCTCCGGCACTCGTGAAATTTATAACGACCCTCTCAGGGGAAATATTCAATTCAATTCACCGCACAGTAACAATCAATGACATTTCTGGGACAGGAATCCGCAGCCCTGCGCTACCTGTTGTGCGTGGCCCTTTTTGTTATCATCATCATCGGCATACGGATGGCTGCCTGGTTCATCAATATTGTAATCATGGCTGTCATTCTCGCCATGCTCGGATATCCGGTAGTAAACTTCCTGAAAAAAAAGAGAGTCCCGGAAGTAATTGCTATCACTATCGTAACGATCATCGGGTGCCTGATTATCCTCGCGCTGATCGCGCTCATCTTTGTCTCTCTTGATATTCTCATACAGGACATTCCTCTTTACCAGGCAGAACTCAACCAGAGGCTTGCAGGAGTTACATCGTTTATGCAGGGACTGGGCATCACTACACAGATGTTTTCACTGTCATCTGTAAACCTGAATACGATTGTTGACCTGTTCCTCCCGTCCATAATGAAGATATCGGATCTTCTCATGTACTTCTTCTTCATCGGTGTTACGACATTTTTCCTTCTTTTGGAGTTACCGCATCTCGAAGCACGCGTCCGGCGATATCTTAACACCAATACGGAAAAATATTCCGAGGTCTCCCGTTTGAGCAGGTTCATGGTTGACTTCATCGTTGTACGAACAGAGACCAATCTTATTCATGGTATCCTGTTTGGCGGCGGACTCTGGATTATGGGGGTCCATTCCGCAGTGCTGTGGGGCATCCTCACGTTCCTGTTGACATATATTCCCTATCTTGGTCTTATCATCGCAGCGATACCTGCGATCTTTTTTGCCTGGCTCCAGTTTGGTACCTGGGGCGCTGTTGCCGTCATCGTGCTTGTCTGTGTCCTGAACCTCATTGTCGAAAACCCGGTGGTCTCCTATCTTGCAGCAAAAAAGTTCAAGATCCCGCCACTTCTCGTGATTGTATCGACTCTGTTCTGGACATGGGTGCTCGGATTTGTCGGTCTCGTGTTTGGCATTCCCATAACCCTGATAATACTTATCATCATCCAGTGCAGCGATGAATTCCGGTGGGTGAATGTCGTCCTCGGAGTCGACAGCTTGTTTTCACAGGACGACCCAAAGAGGGCAGATTGATCTGCCACAAAAGTGAGGAGCGTCAATCAGACTGATGAAATTTTTTTATCCAATAACGGTATTTTTTCCGGTATCTTTTTTCCATTATAACTATTGCCATAAGATCCTAAGCTCATTCACCGGCAATAGTGAATGATCTCTCTCTTCAACACAGTTCACCCCCATTCCCGCGTTTCCGGATTATTACAGCACCAGTACCGGCTTCAGTGTCGGTTCTTGTTGTTCCCCTGTGGTTTATGATATTCGCAATTGTATCATGAGGTGCCTGCGATGCATCGATGAATAATTAGGGGAAAAGAGATACATTATACAGAGTGGCAATTGAAAAATCATGGCACGCGTGAAGTGCGAAGGTGTGACGGATGCTTGATATCAGGTTTGTAAGAGCCAACCCGGATACAGTCAGATCGGATCTGAAAAAGCGTAATGATCCGGGTAAACTGGCATGGGTGGACGATCTGCTGGCAAAAGACGCCCATTCCCGTGAACTCAAAGTCCAGACCGACGAACTTCGACGGCGCCGCAATGTCATCTCCCGTGAGATAAACCAGGCGCGAAAAGCCGGAAAGGATACTGCCCCCCTCCTTGCTGAAGCGGCAAGCCTCCCGCAGAAAATCAGGGATAATGATATAGAACAGGAAGCGATTGCACGTATCGCCCATCACTACCTGATGCGGCTCCCCAATATACTCGATGAGAGTGTTCCGCAGGGAAAAGACGATACGGAAAACGTCGAACTGAAACGGGTCGGCACGCCCCGTACCATTGACTTCGAACTGAAAAACCACGGGCAACTTGCGGCTGATAAGGGCTGGGCGGACTTTGAGCGGGCAACAAAGATCTCCGGTGCAGGGTTCTATTTCCTCAAAGGCAACCTGGTTCTCCTTGATCTCGCACTCCAGCGTTTTGCCATCGACCTTCTCGTACAAAGAGGATTTACTCCCATAATTCCGCCATTCATGATGACCCGTGCTTCGTACGAGGGTGTAACAGATCTCGACGATTTCGAGAAGGTGATGTACAAGATTGACGGGGATGACACGTACCTGATCGCTACAAGCGAGCACCCGATCGGCGCGATGTACCAGGACGAAATTTTTGAAGAGAAAGACTTGCCTCTCCGTTTTGCAGGGATTTCGTCATGTTTCCGCCGGGAGATCGGATCCCATGGTCTGGACACGAAAGGGCTGTTCCGGGTTCACCAGTTCTCAAAAGTCGAACAGTTTGTGTTCTGCCGTCCCGAAGATTCCTGGCAGATCCATGAGGAACTCCTCGCTCATGCCGAAGCGCTGTTCCAGGCGCTGAATCTTCCCTACCGCGTTGTTAATATCTGCACGGGCGATATCGGCACAGTTGCCGCGAAAAAATATGATATCGAAGTGTGGATGCCGCGCGAGAAAGCATACAAGGAAGTGGTTTCGTGCTCGAACTGTACCGCGTACCAGTCAGTCCGGCTCAATATCCGGGTGCGGGACAAAGAGAATTTTGAGTCAAAGAGGTACGTCCACACGCTCAACTCAACAGCGATTGCAACGTCACGGGCAATGCGGGCGATCCTTGAGAACTGCCAAGAGGAAGACGGGTCTGTTGTCATTCCCCCGGTGCTCCGTAAGTACATGAATGATCAGGAATACCTCTGATTGATCACAGTTGTAATGAACTATAATCCAACACATACTTTTTTGCCCCGGATAGCGCAAAGAATATACAAAAGAGGGTTATTCAATGGGCGATCCCGATCTCTACAGTGATGAGTCCATACGGCTGACCGCGGAGAATATTATTGTCAAATCAGCTCCGTTTCAGGCAATACTCACCAATAAACGCATCATCCTTGTCGATAGCCGGAAAAAACATATCCCGCAACAGACAATTCTCCTCGCCACCATTCGTAATGTGGATATGAGCGAGAATGCCATACGGGACCCGGTTATCACGCTTTCCGTCCTCACGAACACCGGCTCCACGCGGCAGATGGTCCTTACGTTCTCCAAAAAAGCCGGGGGAGACCGGAAGCGCGAATGTGAAGAATGGCTTAAGATCTTAAAAGATTCCTCCGCTTCGCAAACCCAGACGGTGTCTTATACGGTCGCTCCGGCACCGGAGCCGGAACAAAAAGCCGAGCCTGAAGTGACCACCCCTCCGCAAATACGGATGACAAGTAGTTCTGCGGTAAAAAAGAAGATCGAGATCGCCCGCCCGATAAAAAAGATTGTTGAGACAGGACCCGTACCGCCCAAACCCATCGAGACCTCCACCCTGCCCGAAGGTTCATTCTGCTCACGGTGCGGGAGTCGTGTTCCGCCGGGATCCACGTTCTGCAACCATTGCGGTACTAAAGTAGTCCTCCCGGGAGAACCATTACCCGTAGTTGAACCGGTCATCCCGCCAACCCCGGCACCTGTCACTCCGCCAGTACCGGCACCGGTCGTTGAACCGGTACAAAGCCCGCCGGTCACTGCTCCGGTCTGGCCCGTAATTACCCCGGTCTCCCCCCCAACACCAACACAACCCCCGGTTGCCCCCGTCCCTCATGAGCGCCCAATCCGTCCCATCGAAGAGGTCATTCATTCAATAGAACCGTTAATCGAGGATTCTGTGCCCCGCACTGAACCGGCGCCTCTTGTTGGAAAAGATCTCTCGATGCTTCCAGTTACACCACCTGTTGTGGAAACACCCGCAGTTGCAACGGAACAACCTGTTCCTGTAGCATCTCCAGCCGGCGATGCAGCGATGACACTGGCAGCACCCGGCACCCCCGCTCCGGATGCGCCGGCACCAGTACCACCGGCATTGCCTCCGGTGCCGGAAATCAGACCGGCATCAAAAAAGCCCCGAGGGATCATCATCGCCGCAATTATTGTGGTGATCCTTGTGATTGCAGCCGGAGCTTTTGTTGTCCTGAAACCCTTGCAGGGCACAACAAGTACAACTGGCGGATCACCAACGGTCACTCCCACAGTGACGACACCGGCGGGCACAACCACAACTGTTACGACTGCACCGACACCGCGCCCCACGGTAACTACAGAAGTGACCACCCTGCCACCTGCACCTGCGCAGCCCAAAATCCCTGATACCGGGGTATGGATTCGGATCACGTATGCCAATACGTTTACCGGGACATATGGCACTCCAAGTCGCGAGGCTCAGGTGACAGACACCGGGGACCGGCTTTACCAGATTGCCACCGCGGACGGACCCGTGGTGGCCTCCATCAAAAAACAGGATGGTTCTGCTGACAAACTTACGGTTGCGGTCTACAAGAACGGGGTGTTGATTAAGACTGAAACAACTGGCTCCCCCGGCGGTACGATTGACTTTTTAGCAGACTTAAAGACGCCGACTCCCACACCGGTACCGACCAAAATCGCAACAACGGTCACTACCACGGTTGTACCGGGTACAAATATCACTGCCAATGTCACTGCCACACAGACAACTGCGATGGTGTGATTGAATCCTTTTTTCCACAGCTGTTTCCACGTAGAGAACCAGCTCTGTACCGGGAACATTTTGGCAAAATAATTTTATGGACCCGGAATTGAGAACATGGAGCTCTCCCCGTATGTGCCCGGAATGTACTCATAAAGGTATGGGTTTTTATTACAATCCGTAAGTTCGCCACCAGATTTTCCGATCAGGAAAGTCAAACCACCTTTCCTCTTCCTGATCACTTCTGCACCAGGCCGGTCGCGCTCGAACGTCCAGCGAATCTGGTTATCTTCCCGGATGCGGAACATCCCCTCATCTTTTGTGGAATTTCAATATGATCGCTTGTTACAATGGTTACCATTGTTTTGGCCATAGACACCTGATCTTGATCCAGAATTATGTAAAAATACGGTGGTGAATTGTTCCGGGTAATCAAAAATATATCCAAAGTGGACAAAACCCTTTCGACAAAACGGCCATTATAGAGGTACTCTCCACAAAAGGCTGCGATTAAATTCAATGTATACGCCTTATGAATGAGAATAAAATTCCTAATTTTAATATAGAAACGGCTTTGTTGAAACCCTTCACAAGTCTCATTTATGGCGCCTATTTTATGGTAAGGGGCAATGTATGGAGGCTTAATCTGAGGGTTTCAACAGAGTCATAGAAACATTAATTGTAGTATAGTAAATAGCTTTGAACATGAGAAAATGTTTCATTGCTTTGATGGCATCATTTTTAATTATCTCTGTATGCATTGCAGGATGCTCATCAAACGCCTCGTCTGCACACACAACACCTCAACCTGTTCCTGAGAATACAATATCAACCGTTGAACCATCAGAAATGGCTTTGCAACTGGCAGAGATTCCCGGAATTTTTACATTAAAGGAGAAAGCCGAACGGGTTGCATCTGATGTGTCTCAAACCGCACATAATTATGGATGGATAAAGGGGTATACTGTCAGTTTTCAAAACATCAATATAGACCCATTATCCGCTATTGTTATATCACAGGGAATTTCGGTTTATCCGAGAGCAAATGTTACAAAATTACTTCCGGAGATGAAAGCACACTACGTAAACGTTGCCAATGAAAGTATAAGCGTCGATGAGTTACCTGACCCGGGTATCGGGGATTACAGTCAGGCATTCAGAATTACGTACAAAGAGAGTAATCTTAAAGTATATGTCATCGATTTTGTGAAAAATGATGTATATGAACAATTGTCGATGCAAGGCACAACAACGGATTATGAAACGTTAAAAAATTTAGGAAAAGTCGCAGTTGCAAAAATCAAATAGCAGGAACTCTTCATAAATCCCTTTTCTTCATTCGTTCAATACGTATTATTCACCGTCAGCGGTGTGCTATTTCAAACAAATCAATTGCGGTTATTGCTTGGATGACGTCATAATTTATTATGCATGATCGACCATTTGAGTGATATTTTCACGCATGGGAATTCCATAAATGCTTAGATGATTTTCACAGTTCAAAATTAACTTATGTCGCTTTTGTATAATAAAAATTCAAAACCGGAATCAATCCACGAGAACAGTATGCTGTTATGGGGATTCGAACCCCAGTCGCGAGCGTGAGAGGCTCGCATGATTGGCCGGACTACACTATAACAGCAATTGCTCACAAACATTCGTGATCTTTTTACTTATAGTTTATCCCGGTGTATCCCGTGAATGAGCGAAAAAAAACGGTTGTGACGGGAATATTTGACAGCGGATCAGTGTTTCTTCTTTTCCGGCTTCGTCTCAGTCTTCCTGTCTGAATGCTGTTCTGATTCCTGTTTGATCCATGCGAGCACCCGCTTCCGCGCTCCCTGCATATCAGACTCGCGAACAATTTTTCCATCTTCGATGAACCGCTGGATCAGCGGGGTGGCATGTGCCGGGGGATTCGTTTTGACCGGAAGTGTCCGGTGCTCACCATGCACCAGCTCATAGACCTGTTTAACCCCGCTCCGCTTGCCGCGTTTTGCTTTCGGTATGGCGTCAATCTCCACGATGTCCATCGCAAAGTCGATCACCGGGGCATTTGCAATCGCGCCACCGATCCCAAACGCATTCACGTAGTCCCGGTACGCGATCACGTCCTCGCGCGTAACTCCGCCGGATAAAAATATTTTCACTTCGGAATACCCATGCGCATCCAGCTCCCACCGTACTTCTTCGATGATCGCCCGCATATTCCCCCGCCGGGAACGGGGCGTGTCGAGCCGGACTGCCGTCGCACCGCACTCCGCAGCCTTGAGCGATTCTGCCTTCTCATCGCAATATGTATCGCAGAGCATGATCCGGGGCACAGCTTCCGGTGCGTGCCGGTCAAACGCCTGCCACGCATCGGCAGGCGAAGGAAAACACATTACCATCGCGTGCGGCATCGTCCCGACAACCGGCATCCCTTCCGGGGCACATATGTTCGAGACACCGTCCGCGCCGCCAATCCATGCGGCACGTTCGATCATGCGGGCAATTGCCGGGTGCTGCCGGCGCGAACCGAAGGAGTAGACCGGGCGGTCCCGGGCTTCGAGTCTGATATGGGCAGTTGCAGACGCAATCCCGGATGCATGGCAGAGGAACCCGAGGATCGCTGTCTCGTACCGGCAGAAATCCCGGTATCGCCCGGTGATGCGGAGCACCGGCTCGTTTTTAAAAAAGACCGTTCCTTCCGGCATCGCATCGACTGTGACCGGAAGACCGGAAAGGAGCGCGAGCACATCGGACACCCCGCATACAACCCCCCATGGATCCGGTAATGCGGCGGCAGTTACCTCCATCGAAACCATCGGGTTTTTCTGTTCCTGTTCCAGTAACTCTTCGGTGCGGACAAAATAGATATCTGTGCAGTCTCCCCTTTTTATCGTCTCATCGCTGACCGTCTCAAAAATGCCCATAACCATTCTAGGTGCCCAACAGCCTTTACGTTTATCTCACGCGTCAGGAAATACGCTAGTTATTAGTGCAGTTGCACACAACCTTTTCATGAAGAGGAATCATGAAGTGTTCATCGGCAAAGGGAGGAATGAAGGGGAAGAAAGATACGGAGCGTGCGGTTTAATGCTCGGGATCATCGGGGGGACAAGCCTCCTGTTCTCCACGCTGCCGGCGTTAAAAAAGCAGCGGGTGGACACGCCGTTCGGGGACGCTGAACTTCTGGCAGGGGATATCGTGATGCTGATGCGGCACCAGAAGGGTCTGCCCCCGCACCGGATCAATTTCTGTGCGAACCTTGCAGCGCTTGCCATTGCCGGCGTGGACCGGATTGTCGCGTTTGGTTCCACCGGTTCGCTTAAACCCTCGATTACTCCGGGTTCGCTTGTTATCCCTACGGATTATGTCAGTATGACCGACATCCCTTCTATCCATGACCATGCAATCGTGCACGTGAGACCGGAACTTTCTCCTGACCTTGCAAAACAGGTTTCGCAGATCGTACCAGCTGCATCTTTCGGGGGGGTGTACGTGCAGACCCGGGGTCCCCGGATCGAGACAGTTGCCGAGGTGCAGGTACTCTCGAAGATCGCGGATGTGGTCGGGATGACAGTTGCGTCAGAAGCGACGCTGGCCTGCGAACTCGGCATGGAATTCTGTGCGCTCTGCACGGTGGACAACTATGCACACGGTCTCGGTAGTGAAGTCCTCACCTTTGAGCATATCCTCAACACCTCACATACGCACCGGCACCGCACCGAAGAAATAGTGAACACGATCATTACCCATCTGGGTTGATAGCTGACGGATTATTATGACTGATATTTTTGATGCGAAACATTCGCTCCTTATTACGAACGTCGTGGTAAATGAAAAGCCGGTCGACATCTTTGTCGATGAAGCGGGCAGGATTGCAGGCATCGGGGAAAAAGTCCGGATGCAGTTTGCGGGCGACGCGGAGTTCATGATCGATGGCGACGGAGCCATCGCACTTCCAGGGCTTTCAAACACCCATACCCATGCTGCCATGTCGCTCCTCCGGGGATATGCTGATGACATGATCCTCCAGGACTGGCTGTCACAGAAAATCTGGCCGCTCGAAGCGCACCTGACGGGCGACAACGTATACTGGGGGACGCGCCTTGCCTGTCTTGAAATGATAAAGACCGGCACGACAGCATTCAACGATATGTACTTCTTCATGGAGGATGCGGCACGGGCAGTCGATGAAGCAGGCATCCGGGCGGTGCTCTCGTACGGGTTCATCGACCTCTTCAACGCGGAAAAGCGCGAGAACGAGTGCAAAGCGACAGAGAAACTGGCGTCGCATGTCCGCGCAATGAAAAACCCGCGGATCAAATCCGCAGTCGGACCTCATGCAATCTATACTGTTTCACCGGAGGGATTGAAGTGGTGTGCAGAATTTGCACAGGAACAGAAGTGCGGCATTCACATTCACCTCTCTGAGACAGAAAAAGAAGTGAACGACTGTCTTACCCAGTACCAGAAACGACCGGCTGCACTGCTCGATGACTGCGGCATCCTTACGCCCCGAACGATCGCGGCACACGGCTGCTGGCTTGACGATGCGGAGTGTTCACTCCTCGGCAAACGCGGTGTCTCGGTCTCCCACAACCCGGCAAGCAACATGAAACTCGCTACCCACCGGGCGATGCCATACCGTGAACTCTCAAAGGCAGGTGCAAATACCTGTATCGGCACTGATGGCTGTGCGTCGAACAACAACCTTGACCTCTTCGAGGAAATGAAGACCGCTGCACTCCTCCAGAAATTTTTCTGGAACGATCCGACTGTCCTCCCGGCACCCGCCGCACTTGCAATGGCAACAACTGCCGGCGCTCAGGCACTCGGGTTTGGCACGGGCACGCTTGCGGTTGGCGCACCGGCGGACCTCATCCTTGTCGCTACCCGCACGGCTTGTAACACGCCCCTGCACAATGCGACATCAAACCTCGTGTACTCATGTAACGGCGCGACAGTTGAGACCACAATCTGTGACGGGAAAGTGCTGATGCTCAATCGCGAGGTTCCGGGCGAAGATGAGATCCTCATCGGGGCTGCACGGGCAGCAGGGGCACTTGTCAAGAGGGCACAGGCTGCATGAGAAGCATCTGGCGCAATCTATGACACATTCGGGATTCAACCGGTTAGCGATATCAGCCTCAGTATTTTTTCTTATCGCTGCCTGCGTCTTTTGCGCCGGGTGCACCCGGGATTTTTCATTCCCTGCGTTATCGAACACCACTCACTCCCGGTATGCTGAAAATGACGGCACATTGTCCGTGTACTTTTTTGACGTCGGGCAGGGGGATTCCTCGCTTGTCATTTTCGGCAATACAACGATCCTCATCGATGCCGGTGAAGTGGACATGGGTGACCGTGTTGTTGCCGATCTCCGCCGGCTCAACATCACAAAAATTGATTGTGTCGTTGTCTCGCACCCGCATTCCGACCATATCGGTGGTTTAGTGAAGGTGCTCGATAATTTTCCGGTCGGGCAGGTGCTCGATTCCGGTATTCCGCATCCATCGCCACTTTACGAGCATTTCCTGCAGTCCGTTGACCAGAAGCGCATCCCCTATCGTGTCGCCGTGCAGGGGCAGACGATAGACCTCGACCCGGCGCTCCGCATCCTTGTCCTGTCACCGCCGGAGAAACGCTTCGGTGATGACCTGAACACGAATTCCATCGTGCTCCGGATCTCCTACGGCACGATCGACATTCTGTTCACCGGTGATGCAGGCAGCGAAGCAGAAGATGCAATGGTTACATCAGGCTACCCGCTCGATGCGGAAATACTGAAAGTCGGGCACCATGGCAGCATGTACTCGACCTCGAAGACTTTTTTAAACCGTGTACACCCGGATATTGCCATCATTTCCGTGAGCAGCGATAACCCCTACGGGCATCCCCACCGGCAGACGCTCGAAACACTGACCGCAGAGGGTGCAGATATCTACCGGACTGACCGGGACGGGACGGTGCGAGTCCAGAGCGACGGGGTATCATACTCGGTGGAGACGGAGCACGGGCAGGGAAATATATGGACTGGTATGCCGGTCCCCCAAAAAACGTTGATCGCCCCGAGAAACATCACGATCCCAATGCCTACCATTGCGTTGAACCTGACAGTACCGGATACGGTCAACCTTACTTTTCTGGAAATCCCGGAAAATGTCAGCCCTTCATTACCACCCATTGTACTTCCGCAGATTGGGAATGCATCCTTTATGCAGATCAGCGCGACGCAGTTCGATGCCCCGGGGGATGACCGGACAAACCTGAACGGGGAGTGGGTCAGGCTGACGAACCGGGGTGACTTCCCGGTCCTCCTCTCCGGCTGGACGCTCACCGATCGAACCAGCTCGTTTTCCTACAGGTTTCCCGCAGTTGTCGCGATGCCCGGCACATCCGTTACGATCTATACCGGCAGCGGGATGATGAATGACTCTGCCCTTTTTATGGGTCAGACGAACCCGGTCTGGGGAAACAGCGGAGATATTGCTCTTCTCAAAGACGGCAACGGGAACCTGATAGCCCAGAAATCTGAAGGGGCAACCGCATGAAGGCAATGATTGACCGGATTGAAGAGGACATCGCAGTGCTGATCCTGATAGAGGATGAAACAGTGCACGTGAACGTACCTGTCCAGCTCCTTCCGTCAGGTTCCCGTGAAGGGGATATCCTCACGATCACATTCGAGCGCGATGTGGAGGTGACCCGGGCAGCACAGGAGCGGGTGGCGGGACTGGTTGACCGGCTGAAACGGACCAGATGACGGGAATATATGCCATCAACCGATTTCACCGGTGTCGATGAACAATGATCCGCTGGTTGCTGATCCAGTGCCAGTATCGTGCGAAGAAAACGGGCAGACGATCACGCGATCATCCTTTTTCCACGGCAATCCGACACCTCTTTATTTTTTCCCGATCAACTACGCGGGTACATGTCACACAGCGCAACTCACCACCCGACTGAGGCACACCAGCCCTGTAAAGTCTGCTCTTCGCCCCATTCCGATGCACACCGGTCTTCGCACCTCGGTGTCTGTCATTCCTGCTGGTACAAGATCCTCATCGTGATCTTCATCATCATGATTTCAATATCGTACATCGCGTGGTTTGGTGTACTCTGAAATTTTTTTACCTTAAAAAATAATCATGGGAAATTTTTATTGGATCTGTTTTTTTAAAGAACGAAACGACGGGAGACGTGACCGCTTAACGTTATACAGTCACAATCTTTTCTGCTTCAAAAAGTCCGGGTGCCTGGATGGAATCTTCACGCATCTTGTACTTCCGGATTTTTCCAGACACGCTCATCGGGAAGTCAACCCGGAAAAACCGCACAGGAGACTGTACCGATCCGGGCGTTGAGCGGATTGGATATTGTTTCACACGGATTTTTTCAGATTGGGCATAAAAAGGAAAACTATTAAATTTCGTCAGCGCGATTTTGTATAGTCAGTTGTGGGCGAGTAATTGCCTGCGTGACCAAAGGGGTTGTGGCCTAGCCCGGAATGGCGACGGGCTCCAGCGGTCTTTGCGTTCTTCGTGCTCGCAGATGATGAACAATGGGTCTGCTGATGATAAGATGATGACCCGTTGGAGCACTGATGCATGTCGGAGAGACCCGTCGATCGTGAGTTCAAATCTCACCAACCCCACATTTTCTCTTAGGTATTGACGGTTTCCGCGCCGGTTTTTTGTTTTCACCTGATCCTTCCCGATCTTTTCATCTGCATGCCCTGTCACGCCGGCCCGCTGCGGGTATCCTCCCGCTGGCATTCTGATCATCCTCCCGTTTAGCATGGATGAAAAAAGAGATGAGCTGCCGGTGCTATAGACTTCTCATGGATTCAGAACGATTTATCCGGGGAAAGAAGAAGCTCGCTGAGATGAGCGGGGAAGCGGTGGAGACCATGATCGGCAACCTGCAGGAGACCGCACCCGATCTCGCCCGGTATACCATTGAGTTCCCGTACGGGGAGATCCTGGTAAGGCCGGGTCTCGACATCCGGTCCCGCCAGATAGCAACCGTGGCGGCACTTACGGCTCTCGGGAATGCGCCGGTCCAGCTCAAAGCCCACATCGGCATGGCCCTCAATGTCGGCGTCACCCGTCATGAAGTGACCGAGATCATAACGCAGATGGCAGTCTACGCAGGTTTTCCCGCCGCACTCAATGGCATGGCCGTGGCGAAGGACGTGTTCCGGGAGAGGGATGAGAAAGGACTGAGCTGACCGGATCATAAAAAAATTTCCCGGGAGGCCACAGGATTGTTTTTATTATGAATATGGCCCGGAAGTGTTCATGTGCAGTGTGCGGGGGTTCAGGAGGGAACCATGTATTTTTCCGGATGAAAATGGTTTCACTATTCTCATAATTTATACCCGGCTGCCGTATATGGGTCTTACAGACTGGTAATATGAAAACAGATCGGCAGTATCCGTGTAATGCACTTTTTTTCCTGTGGGAATCATGTCCATTTTTTTGTCCGGAGAAACTATCGTTTGATAAATTTATCATCATTAACCGTTCCATACTAATAGGAGAACGGAGAGTTCCATGTATCTTATCGGTGAAGCACTCATTGGCGATGGCGCAGAAGTTGCGCATATCGACCTCTTAATGGGGGACAAGGAAGGTCCCATCGGGACCGCATTTGCACATGCGGTATCACAGTTGTCTGCCGGTCACACGCCGCTCCTTGCGGTTGTCCGCCCGAACCTGCTGACAAAACCCGTGACGCTCGTGATCCCGAAGGTCACGTTAAAGACGATGACACAGGTGAACGAGATGTTCGGTCCTGTCCAGGCAGCAGTGGCAAAGGCAGTCGCGGACTGTGTCGAAGAGGGCGCATTTACTGAGGTTGATGTCGAAAAGGTTGTCATCCTCGCGTCCGCGTTCGTCCACCCGGACGCATCGGACTACAACAAGATCTACCGGTTCAACTACGGCGCAACGAAACTTGCGATCCACCGTGCGCTCGATAAATTCCCCGACGCAAAGACGCTCATCTACGAGAAAGACCGTGCGGCTCATGCGATCATGGGATTCAAGGTGCAGCGGCTCTGGGACCCGCCATACCTGCAGGTGGCACTTGACCTTGTCGATATGGGCAAGGTTGCATCCGTCCTAAAGGAACTTCCGGCGAACGATCACCTGATCATCGAAGCGGGTACGCCGTTGATCAAGAAGTTCGGGCTCAGTGTGATCTCCGAGATTCGGAAACTGCGCCCCAACTCGTTCATCATCGCGGACATGAAGATCCTCGACACCGGCAATCTCGAAGCCCGCATGGCGGCAGATGCCGCATCGGATGCGGTCGTGATCTCGGGACTCGCCCCTACCTCCACCTTGGAGAAGGCGATCATGGAAGCAAAGAAGGTCGGGATCTACTCGGTTGTGGACATGTTAAACGTCCAGAACCCGGTGAAAGTGATCGAGAAACTGAAAGTGAAGCCGGACATCGTGGAACTCCACCGGGCAATTGACACCGATGACGCGGCCCATGCATGGGGAGACATCGCCGCAATCAAGAAGGCAGCAGGCGGGAAACTCCTTGTCGCAACTGCCGGTGGCGTGCGGGTGAATGTCGTCAAGGATGCACTGAAAGCCGGTGCCGATATCCTTGTTGTCGGGCGTGCGATCACGGCAAGCAAGGACATCAAGCGTGCAGCCGATGAGTTCATCGAGCACATGGATAAAGAAGAGATCGACCAGTTCAGGGTTATGACTGACTTTTAAGAAGTCATATTTTTTTAGTAAATTTATTTATTTTAGAAATCGGTCGGCGCATTTTGTGTTGACGTTTACGGCATTGCTTTTTTATAAATTTTGTATTTTAGGGAATGTAATCAGAATTTTTGTATTAAGTTTTGGATACAAATGATGTTGTAATATTCATATGATATTTTTATATTTACAAAAAAAAAGTAATCTATGGAATCTAAAGCAATTCAAAATTATATTTTGTTGGGATTATCCGTTCGCTACTTAGAAGATTGTCAAACAAATTTCCCCGCTCATGGCGAAAGTTATATCCTAGCGAATATTGACGGAATAATAAGGTTTTTCGAAGAAAATAATTTGCCGGTTACACGACGTGCTTGCGATGATTTAATCAGTTTCCGAAAAAAGTTAAAAAAAACTAAAAAAGAGTATAAATTGTCTGTTAGTGATGTATCGAATTTGCATGAAATAATTTCTCATATTAAATCGACATTAATGGCAGAATCAAAAGGGAAAATAGTATATATTGTAACCGATAAGAAATACGCTATTGAAAAACTTTTAAACGATCCTTCTTCTTTGCTTTCGACCGGTGTTTATTCAAAATTACCTGACTTAGCAAAATATGATTTTTCAAACGGATGCAGATGTATAGCATTTAATTTACCCACTTCGGCGGCTTTTCATTTAATGCGAGGAATCGAATGTATTTTAAGAAAATTTTATTGTTCAAATGTGAAGACAACCGATAGAACTCCAGATTTAATGTGGGGTTCTATGCTAGATCATTTAGAGATAATTTTTAAAGGAGATTCAAGTAAAAAAATAATTTTTGATCATCTAAGAAATATTAAAAATTCGTTTAGGAATCCAACACAACATCCAGATATGAAATACGATATTGACGAAGTTCAAGATCTATTGAATGTTTCGATAGATGTTATAAATAGAATCACTAAATTAATAAAATAATATCAAAATTTTGAGATAATTAATTTTCTACGGTATCTCTTTTAATTAATTCCCACGTTGGATTTTTCTAGTAACTCTATCCTTTTCATCTCCGCGGTCTGGCCGATGCAGAGTAGTACAAATCTAGGTATATTACCGATTATTTTTCTTCGATTTTGCCATCATTGTTGATAAATCCCGTGAACAGTCGAAAAACCGATAACCTCCCCTCCATGCAATTGCATTAAAAAGAGTTCTTCCGGTATCCAGTCCAGAAGAGTGTCTGACAACTTTTGGATCCGTGTACTAATGAGCAGGTACTCGACTTCGGAAATCGGGGTTTTTTATCGATGCAGTCCCATATCACACAGTCATTGCATTATGCACGGATCATATCCAGGTCATCACAGTTTATATCCCGGAAGAAGACAAATGGTTTGAGTACAGTAGAAGGAGGAATGAACTATGATTCCGGATCGTTGCAGTTTCTGTAAAGGAAAACTCCGTGAGGGAAAAACGGAGTTTCTGGCACATGCTGCCGGTGAAGTTATCGTGATCAAAGATGTACCGGCGTATGTCTGCGAGCAGTGCGGGGAAGCATATTACACTGCCGAGATCTCCCGGAAAATTGATGGTGTTATGCAGAACGCTCACCAGAAAAAATTATGTATGCGACCGCTTCCTGCCGGTGAAGTGTCCCTCAGTGGATAACTTTTTTTGAATAAACATAAAGTGCATTATTTGCAAACATGGGGATACCGAAGAGGGCACGACAATCGTCACCATTGATCGCCGCGTGTTCGCCTTCTGCCGGAATAAAATCCCGGCAACCCCGGCAGCTTAGACCCTGTTTCCGGAAACTCCTTCATGAGAATTATACAAAAAAAAGATCCCGGAAATGACCCTCGAAGTGCCCGGAGTGCCCGGAAGCAAATCTGGTTTTTGGACAAAGTGGACAAAATGTACCCTTTTTCCGGGAAGTCCTTCGTAAGAATTGTACAAGAAAAAAGATCCCGGAAATCGCGATAGTTTTGTCCACTTTGTCCAACTTTTTGAATTAGTCCTGCATCCAATCCCAACCTCATGCAACCGACCCTGGAAAATAGAAACTGTGCCGGTCTCTGATAAAGAAAATTGTGCGAATTTTGTGGAATTTTTACCGGAAAAATTTTTAAATTTTTTTTGACAACGTGTTCTCAATGGAGAATGATTTCCGGGATCACGCAGCCTTTACAAAATTTTTCTCGGACCCGGTCCAGGAACAGTAAGACTCCCGGCAGGCATTCCCACCGACGATTTACGTCGTAGCCCCCTCCAAAATCACCCTATATTACAGTGCAGATCCGGGCTTCCTGTGGAACCTGTCACGGGTAGCTGACCTGTCACGGGTCAGATGACCCGTCTTGGGGGAACCCGGAATCCTGTCTACGACGGTGGCGACGTGAGGAAACTTCGGTTTCACCCCCAAAACAGCCCTTCTTTTCATTTTCCACCTACTTCAGCCCATCCGGCACGCGATCGCCCGTCCAAATGATGCTAAATGCGGTTTTTTTCAAGCCTGATTCATGCCGAATCCAGCCAAACCGGGCGCATCGTGAGGTTTTCGCAAAACAATAGTGTCGGTTTTTCACGAATTAGTGTCGGTCTGGTGATCTCAACACTCCAAAACCGGTAAACCTTGTCTGGAACGGGTCCTGGGCCGGCCTTTCCGGGATCAACAAGAGTGTCATACTCGCTGTGGGCACAGATGATATCCTGACACCAGAAACGGTCACCGTCCAGATGGCCGGACAGATCAACGGATCATGGATCGTGCGGTATAAAGGACTCCCGCATATCGGATCCCGCAATGCGCCCGTAGATTACGGTAAGAATGCACTCGAGTTCCTTGGCACGAATGAGTCGGCACCCTGGAGCACATAATTTTTTAAAAATTTTTCCTGGAAATATTTTTCCGCAATAGAGTTTTCATGCCCGCAGTTAATATTCAAAATTTTTCTTTTTTCCGACAGCCACAACACAGACGATCAACTGGTCCTGGATAATCCGGAACGTCGCCCGGTATTCACCGATCCTGATCCGGTACCGTGGCTTTTCGGGAGGGCATCCTCTTACTTTCTTCACATCCTGACGATGAAACGGGTTCGCAGCATAATTCTCAAGCGCGATCTCAATTCTGATGCGTGCCGTCTGGGGCAACGCTGCAAACGCTTTCTCTGCACTGTGGGTAAATTTTACCCGGTATGCCATCATTCCACCAGGGACCGAATCGCCTTGTCATCACCAAGATCCTTCATAATGTCCCGCAGGCTTCGGACACGCCCGGCTTTGATATCTTTTTCACTTGCCCTGATGTCTTCAATCTCCTCAGATGAGAGCGGTTCATCATCGTACGCCGCATCAGCCAACCGGTCTATGAGCTCATCATACGTCTCCCGTGGATGAAGTTTCAGGTCATCCAGTTTCCCTTTGGTCTCCGGTCGGAGCTGGACTGTTGTCATCGCCATAATAAATTATAGTCTGCTATAGGCAATTATAGTTTGTGGGGACTTCACCGGTTTTCTCTGAGGGAACTGGATAACAATACTATTTTTCCTGTTTTCAATATGGCATGAAACTCCCGCAAATGGAGGAGGAAATTTTCATTGGGTTCTGCCTCATGCGACAGGGTAAAGATCAAACTGTAACTTTAAGAACCCTGACTCTGATTGATCTAAAAATATCTGCGTGATGATGTCTGAAGGCATCCAGTAGTAGCAGAAATAGATCGTGTCACCTCCAAAACAGGACTTCTTTCACGTTCAACCTACTTCAGTCCATTCCGTCAAGCGATCGCCCGTCCAAAAGGTGCTAAAAGCGGTTTTTTCTAAGCCCGATTCATGCCGAATCCAGCCAAACGGATGACGTATCGGGGACTTCGCAAAACAATAGTGTCGGTTTTTCGTGAATTAGTGTCGGTCTGGTGATCCAGACCCTCCAAAACTGGCAAACCGGGGTTGAAATGAGCCCGGATTCGTTTGGCAGAATGCAGCCCCTGAAAGATGCGGGTATCCAATCCGGCTTTTTTCCAATAATTACATCCTCTTCATACCCATGATGAGGCTGATGCATTGATGTGGAGAGTCAGATATACGTGTGATGAGATATTTGAACAAGAAATCTAAATAAAAACATTTTTCGTCTGGTTCAGTAAATATTCGGTCTATGAAATATTGTCTGGAATGTGGGAAAGCTCTTGCAAGCGAAACCTCAAAATTTTGTGACAATTGTGGTACAAAAGTTAATGCTGCAAGTCCTCCGATACAAAATCCAGAACAAAAAGAACCGGTTCTAACGATAAATGAAGAGAAAAATCCCTATTTAGCATTATTATGTTCATTTTTCATTCCAGGATTAGGCCAGGTTTATAATGGCCTGACCGCAAGAGGCATCGCATTTTTTTTCGGAACTCTGATTGGAGTTATCATTTTTATTATACCGGGATTTGTCATTTGGATTTATGGGATGTATGATGCATTTTCTACCGCAGAAAAAATGAATAATAAAGAAATCCCATTTTTACCAACAAAGACCGCCCATTTAATTATTTTTATCATTCTGGCAATTTTCATCATTGCGATAGTTGCGTTCATAATTTTTATCACTGTTTTATCTGTAATGTTTGCTCCACTCGCACATCAGATAACACCAGCACCCGCGTTAATAAAATAGAATTACCAAATACCAAATTTTCACTCATCGCCTTAATGCATTATATTTTAGTGATTCCTAACGGAACGTTTCGGATGATCTTAAAGCCGCCGAGTTTGAGTCGTGGTTCGAGGATGGAGAAATAGTCACCCGAAAGTCTGTGCTGCTCCATCCACCGGCAGCCCGGGCACACCAGTCACACTTTCACGCCGCGCCCGCATTGTGTTCATATCCAGTCTTTTCCATGGATAACATATGCAAAGCCTCTACAGCAGCTGCCGTGTCACCTGTCACCATTGCCGACATGAATGGACCGACATGGGAATACGACTAGCGAGCCTGCAACGGTCACGCAGGCCGGTCAGGGTACAATGTCCCCGGTGTCATAATAACAGCGTGAAGATGGATGTGAAGAATGCAGTGTAATGAAAAACCGGGATAATCCTTCGGCAGCTCTGGAGCCCGCACAATTTTTTTTAAATTCTTTTGCAATTCCGGAAATGTTGTGCACATTTTTCCCGTTCCGGAATTTTTTTAAAAATACCACACAATTGATTGTGAAGATTGTAAAATTGGGAAGGGTGTCGTAAAAAGTATTAAAGATATTTTTTATTAGTTTTATCCAGATGCATCAGTCTCTGTGGCCGGATCCTGTTTTATTGCGCCCTTACCGGCTATCGGTCAATAGCCGGTTTTTACCACGGGATATTCACCGATATCAAGATACTGGCCTGTTCCGGTGGTGTACTGCGGCCAGGTCACATTTATTCCGCCGTTCGGATCCCCCGTCTTCGCGAACCTGACCCAAAGATCCATTATGGTATCCGAGACTTTGCCGCTCACCGGATCCGGTTTCATCATTGGCGGTCTGAACACAAAGAAGAGCTCGCTGCCATGGAATGCCCCCATGGGCTGCCCGGGCAGGACATAGGAGAACCGGTAAAGGTACGTGCTCCGGTCCAGGTCTGCCATCGATCCCGCTGCAAGCGTCGCAGCGTCAGTAAAGTCATAGTCAGTCATGATCCGCTCAAGGCGGAGCTGGACTTCCTCTGTCGAACTGGCGGGATACCGGGCAAGAACCGCATCTGCATCCTTCCCGAACCGGGCCCGGATGAATTTTTCGTACTCCGGAACGGTCATGT
>Ga0315282_10006107_pt1 | contig 20254 bp, 12 predicted proteins | sample YL17G07_20_MG_FD_203693 | JGI IMG/M metagenome (GOLD analysis project Ga0315282, IMG submission 203693) | Sediment microbial communities from Yellowstone Lake, YNP, Wyoming, USA - YL17G07_20 | ecosystem: Environmental > Aquatic > Freshwater > Lake > Sediment | place: USA: Wyoming | collected... | reverse complement strand
GCTTGGACTTCATCTCCCGCCGCGTGGAATCCAGGGAAAATTACCTGAATGCCATGGAGGAATTCCAGCCGGATTTGATTCTCTCCGATAACACCCTGCCTTCATTCGACGGCCTCTCCGCCCTGTCGATTGCCCGGGAAAAACTTCCGGATGCGCCGTTTATCTTCGTCAGCGGCACCATCGGCGAGGAACAGGCGATTGAATCCTTAAAGCACGGCGCCATGGATTATGTTCTTAAGACCAATCTCTCTAAATTAGTCCCGGCCGTCAAACGGGCATTGAATGAGGTTAAAGAGCGTATTGAACGCAAGCAGACCGAGCAATCCCTTAAAGAATCAGAAGAACGCTTCCGGGCCGTCTTTGATACGGCAAATGACGGCATCCTGGTCGCATTGACAGCCGATAAAAAATTCTATCTGGCAAATAAAGCCATTTGCCGGATGTTGGGCTACGGCATGGACGAGATTAAAAACATAGGCGTGGCGGATATCCACCCCAAAAATGATTTGCCTTATGTCATCAGCCAGTTTGAAAGGCAAATGCGCGGCGAAATTGATGTCGCCCTAAACCTGCCGGTCAAGCGGAAAGACGGCACGGTCTTTTATGCGGATATAAATGCGTCTTCCTTGAAATTAGGGAATAAAGAATATCTCCTGGGCATCTTCCGCGATATCACCGAACGCAAGAAAGGGGAAGAGGGAATCGCCATGCGTTCGACCATGCTGGATAACACGACGGATTCGGTTTTTCTGCTTGATTTCGAGGGAAGATTCATTTACGCGAATAAAGCCGCTTACGAAACACGCGGCTATGCCAAAGAGGAATTCATGAAAATGAATCTCGCCGATTTAGATACGCCGGAATACGCCAAACAGATTAAGGCGCGCATGGAACAAATAATGGAAAAAGGCAGCCAGATATTCGAAACGGCTCATATCTGCAAGGACGGCTTAATCATGCCGGTTGAAGCCCATGTCTCAATAATTGAACTGGACAATAAGAAATGCCTCCTCTCGATTCTCCGCGACACGACCGAACGCAAGAAAGCGGAAATTATGCTTGTCGAAAACGAGGAAAAATACCGCAACCTGGTTGAAAACATAAATGATATGGTTCAGAGCGTCAAGCCGGATGGTTCTTTCGTATACGTCAACCGCGCCTGGCAGGAAACTCTCGGTTATGATGAGGATGAAATCAGCGGACTGTCACTCTTTGATATCATCCATCCGGACAGCCTGCCTCATTGCACGGAAACCTTCAAGCGCGTCCTTGCCGGTGAAAAAGCCTCCGGTATTGAGGCTAAATTCGTGGCAAAAGACGGCCGGATAGTCATCGTCGAAGGAAACGTCCGCAGCCTTTTCAAAGACGGCAAGCCGGTCACCACATACGGAATCTTCCGCGATATCACCGAACGGAAATTAGCTGAAGAAGAAATCAGGAAACGCCGCGATATAGAAACCGCCATCAATTCAATCCTTAAAATCTCCCTGGAAAATATCTCTCTTGGCGATATCCTGAAGAAAACCCTTGATAACATCCTGGCTATCCCCTGGCTATCCCTGCAATCGCGCGGGGCGATATTCCTGGCCGAAGAACCCAACACCCTGGTAATGAAAGCGCAAAACGGTCTCCATCAGGAACTGTTGAAAAAATGCGCCCGCGTCCCTTTCGGCACCTGCATCTGCGGAAAAGCCGCCTCAACACGGGAAATACAATTCCGCGGCCGGATTACCCCTGACCATGAAACCACTTGTCCGGGCATCATCCCGCACGGGCATTATTGCACTCCGATTATCTTTAACCAGAAGACCCTCGGCGTCATCAATCTATATGTAAAAGAAGGGCACGAGCAGGATAAAAAAGAAGTTGAGCTTCTCTCCGCCATCGCCAATACCCTTGCCGGCATTATCCAGCGCAAACAGGCGGAAAAAGAGCTCGCCGAAAACGAGGAGAAATTCCGCTCTCTCGTCCAGAACCTTTCCGATATCATTCTCGTTCTGGATGATAAAATGCTGATTAAATACATTTCGCCCTCGGTGGAAAGAATTCTCGGCTACGCGCCGGATAATTTAATCGGCAAGACGCCTATGGATTATATCCATCCAAACGAAATATCAGCCACCGCGGAATCATTCGCCGATACCCTCAAAAAACCCGGCATTAACCAGCCCTTTACCATGCGCATTAGGGATAAAAAAGGCGGCTGGGTCTGGTTTGAAACTATCGGGAATAATCTCCTCGGCAACCCGGTTATTAACGGAATCGTGGTCACCGCCCGCGATATCACCACCCAATACCTGGCTGAAGAAGAAATGCGGAAACTTTCCAGCGTGGTCGAACAAACTGCCGACCTCGTCGTGGTCACGGATAAAGAAGGATTCATCCAATACGTTAACCCCTCCTTCCAAAAACTCACCGGTTATACGGAAAAAGAGCTCGCCGGCAAAACACCCAGGGTCCTTAAATCCGAGCGATACGACAAAACATTCTACGAGAATATGTGGCAAACCATCCTTTCCGGGAAATCCTTCAGCACGGAATTTACCAACCGGAAAAAGAACGGTGAATTATATTACGAGGAAAAAACCATTACGCCGGTAAAAGACGCGCGGGGCATTATCACCAGCTTTGTCTCTATCGGCAGTGATATCACCGCCCACAAGAATATGGAAAACCAGCTCCAGCAATCGCAAAAGATGGAAGCCGTCGGCTCGCTGGCAGGCGGCATCGCCCATGACTTCAACAACATCCTCACCACCATCCAGGGTTATACGGATTTGGTCATGGAAGAAATGGGCAGGCAATCGCCCCTTTACGGGGATATGGAGCACATCAAAAACGCCTCTCTCCGGGCAGGCAACCTTACCCAGCAACTGCTCCTCTTCAGCCGTAAAAAGCCCAGGGAACTTGCCAATATCGATATCCATAAAACCATTAACAATATGCTCCCCATGTTAAAACCGATGATAGGCGAGAATATAAAAATAATACCTGCCCTCGAGGCAAATCCATACATGATAAAAGCGGACGAAGGGAATATGGAACAGGTCATTATGAATATAGTAATCAACGCCCGCGACGCCATGCCCAAAGGCGGCGTTATCCATATTAAAACGGAAAACGCATCCATAGACGCCCAATACTGCAAAAGCATAATGCAGGCGCGGCCCGGTGAATTCATCTGCCTTTCCATCACCGATACCGGAACCGGCATGGATAAAGAAATAATCCCCAATATCTTCGAGCCGTTCTTCACCACCAAGGAAAAAGGCAAGGGCACGGGCCTCGGCCTCGCCACCGTTTACGGCATTGTTAAACAGCACGAAGGCTGGATAAATGTCTATAGCGAGCTTGGGCATGGGAGCACCTTTAAAGTCTACCTTCCGTCTGAGGCGCCGGAACAGGAAGAAATGCCCTTTGCAAACGATGGAACCCGCCCCGGGAAGAAAAAGAAATCAGAGATACTCGTTCCGGAAAAAGGCAATGGTGAAAGGATTCTCCTGGTGGAAGATGACGAGGAGATACGCCAATTCACCCTCAAAGTGCTCGGCAAAAACGGCTATAACGTCTCAGCCGCCTCCACGGTAAAAGAGGCGCTCGATATCTTCCTTAAGGAAAAAGGCGCGTTCGACCTGGTACTAAGCGACGTCGTCCTGCCGGATGGAAACGGGCTGGAGCTGGCAAGCCAATTGCGCCTTGCCAAGCCAACGCTCCCGATTATCATCGCCAGCGGCTATACGGATAAGAAAATAGAAGTAAACGGACTGAAGGAAAAAGGCTATAAATTCATCCAAAAACCCTATAATACCATACATCTATTGAAGATGATAAAGGAGAGTATCACAAGTAAGTAAACAGTGGACAGTGGAGATTGGAGAGTAGGAAGTAGAGAGTGGAGAGATGAGAGTAAAGAGATGAAAGTGGAGAGAGAGGAAAGATTAAATCCGTTGAGAGTAACGAAATTCCCGATGAGGGGGCTAAATCAGCTAAATCCGGAGCAGCAGCGTGTACCCGCGAGGGTGTTTACAGAACGAAAAGAATTTCACGTAATTATAAAGTTTTAGTATTGACCCCGTTAGAAATCGTAGTATAATAACTATTACGATGTCTAAGGTCGGATAAACTATAGATAATAATATTTCTAACGGGGTTGACTTTTTCCTGTATTTGCGTATAATAGTGTGAAATGCGTAGCGACAGCGCGGAGCCGCAGCGCGACCAACGGAAGTCCCGATTATTTCGGGAGAGTCCCGACCCAATCGGAGCTACCCGTCGTGGGTGGGGCTACTCGTCGGGGACGAAACAGATGATTTGATATTATGCGTTTTTGTACACGGATTTATCCTGATTTATAATCTTTTTTGATAACATTTTTATAATAAAGGAGGTGTTTATGCGCGAAACCGCTGTCACTTTGGCAAAGCCCCTGGGCAATCATAAAAACAGGGCTATCGCCCTGGCCATGCTCGTTTGCTTTTCGGCAGTTGTGGTTTTCGCCGCTTTTGCTTTTGCCGACACCAAAGAGAATGAAGCGGCTGAACTCCTGAAAAAAGCCGACGACCTTTTCAATAAGGAAGAATGGAAGCAATCATGGGATATTTACAAGAAATTATTGAAAGACTATGACGGCACCACGGCTGTAAAGCGCGCGCAGGGCGAAATCAAGAAAAAAATAAAAACCTGCGAGGATAAGATGGGGGTGGTAACCGATATTTCGAAGCTCTTCAAAGGCAAAGCCGTGCTGACCAAACCTTCCGGCGCCGATTACCTTTCCCTCTCCTATGATTTTTCCGACAAGGAACAGCTTAAGGATTTCAAGATAAGCGCCCGGGAGCAGAGCAGCGTCTCGGTGAAAGACAAAAAACTGCAAATCAACTGCCGGAAAAACAATTCCATCATCCTTCCCCTGAAAGACACTATCTTTACCCGGCAGCTGACCATCGAGTACGATTTCGATGTCGTTTCCGCCGCGGCCGAAGATTGGAATGTCGTGGGAATTGCCTTTTTCGACGATAATAATTCCACCGGCTATTTCTTTTTCCTGCATTACAAGCTTTTCCAGAGCGGGGCGTATGGCAACCTGATTGGGCTTCTGGCGGAAAAAGGCGGGCTGAGCGGGCTTAAAATCATTTCCTCGCAGGCAAAGCCGGTCATCGAAGTCGGCAAGCCCCAGCACATAAAAATAGAAAGCAAGGATGGCTATCATACTTTGACTATCAACGGCCAGGCGTCTAAAACAGCCAATGATAACAGCATCACTCTCGGGGTAATCGGCATTGGCTGCAGCGACGCAACGGTCACTTTCAGCAACCTTAAGATTGCGGGGATACTCGACCCCCAATGGGTAAAAAAGACCCTTTCCGGGCAGGCCTCCGTCGCTTTAGCCGTGGACGAGCTTAAACAGGGTTTGGAAGACAGCCTCAAGGCAAGGAATGAAAAATGCGAGCAGATCAATACCAAAGACCGCAACCTGCTCGAGCCCTTCCCGGAAGAGGCACGCAAGGCATATCAAAACGGGGTCATGCTCATCGACGCGTATTCCCGGATTAACAAAGCCGCCGCGGCCGAGATTTTTAAGGAATTCAACCGGGCGCTGGAATGCGCCCCAAAGTTCGCCCTGGCTTATTATTACCGGGCCGTTTGCAATTACCTGCTGGAAAACCGGACCGCCGCCATCGATGATTTGAGTAAGGCCGTCGAGAATTCACCCGACTTTTACGAGGCATACAAAAAACGGGCGGATATCCTTGTCGATATGAGCAAGTTCGACGACGCCTTAAAAGATTACGAAAAGGCGCTTTCAATCAAAAACGATTACCCATACGGGCTGGCCGGGCTGGGGTATTTGTATTTCATCCTCGGCGAGGAGAAAAAATCCACGGACTGCCTCTCCAAAGCGCTCAGCCTTGACCCGGAAAACCCGGAAGCAATCGAGTATAATAAATTCCTGCGCCAGATAATCAAAGGCCCTCCCTGGAAACAGACCTTTACCAAAAGCTCTTCTCATTATATCGTCAAGACGGATACCAGCCAGAAAAAAGCCGATACCTATGCCGACCGGCTGGAAAAGGCTTACCGGATATACCAGTCATTTTTCCCCGTTAAAGAAGATTCCAAGCAGAAAAAAGGGACGGTTCTCCTTTTCGACAGCCAAACCAGCTATAAAACATACGCGTTTTTGACCACCGAAAGCTCGGTGGCGAACACGCTCGGCTACTACCATCCCCATTACCGGCAATTGCTTCTTTTCGAACCGGCCAACCAGGAAAGGGAAACCATGGGCGTATTATACCATGAGGCTTTCCATATGTTCCTCCATCATCAAATGGGGATAGGAGGCAAATTACCTATCTGGCTGAATGAGGGCATGGCGGAATTTTTCCGCGGGACTGATTTTGAGCAAGGCACCCAGGTCGGGCTGGTTTTAAAGGACCGTTTGAGCGAGCTTTTGGATTATATTGGGTCACGCGGCCACTACGGCTTCGAAGACATTATGAGCCAAACCAAGCGTGAATTCTATGAGGAAAACCCTTCTGTCAAATACGCGCAGGCATGGTCCATGGTCCATTTTTTCCAGAAATACAAGAACGGGACTTACGCGGGCGTTTTAAAGGCTTACTTTAATTCGCTGGTTGCCGGAGAATCAATCGAAAGCGTGTTCCAGAAAACCTTTGCCAAACAAGACCTTAATCAAATGGAAAGGGAATGGGTGGATTATGTGAAGAATTTGAAACCTTGATTTTGGGGGAAACTGGTAAGAGACTTATAAACGTATAAACTAATGAACGTATGACAAAGAAATTACTTATCGTCAGCCTGTTAATCCTGTTAGCCGGTTTGGTTGGCTGCGGGAAAGAGCCGGAAGAATCTATTGTAACCAGGCCGGGTTCAGATGGTTCAATAGTTCAACCGTCGCCAATAAGCCCGACCGCCCCCGCTCCCGTAACCAAAGAAACAATCGTATATGTAACCCCTGAAGGAAACAAATATCATCGGGATGGATGCCAGCATTTAAGAAAGAATAAGATAGCAATGCCTTTAAAAGAGGCGAAAGAAAGATATTTACCGTGTACGGTATGCAATCCACCGGAAAAGGAATAAGAAAGGAGAAAACATAAATGGAAGTTATAACAGGAGCGCAACTAATCGGTAAATTAAATTCGTTAAGCAATAATGTACACGCTCGTTTATGGATAGCCGTGCCTTTTATCGGAAGCTTGTCTACCATAAGAAAAATTCTTGGACGGACTTGGTTTGACAACGACAATATTAATGTGCGCCTTATTACTGATATTTCATGCTTAAATCGACGTAATTATGAAACAGTTAAACGTTTTTATGATGTAGGAAAAGTTAAAGACATACTGGGTTTGCATGCTAAGGTTTATATTATCGATAACTGTGCCATTGTTACTTCTGCTAATTTAACAGCAACGGCTTTTTCCAAGAGACGTGAAATTGGTATTTTCCTGTCAGAACATGAGGCTGAGTCCGTTATAAGATTGTTTAGCCAGTGGTGGGAAAACCTGGCGAATAGTCCTTCCTTAAATGAAATAAAAAGAAATTGTTCCCGCCGGAATACTAATCGAGAACCTGATGAGCCCCAAGGATTAGGGTTAGCTACTATTTGGGGATTACCAACAGATCCGGGAGAGCCAAGAAAACAATTCTCAGATTATGCGGCATTTCTAGGTGAATATCGCAATTTTGCTGAAACGTATGAGCGAATACAGAGGGTTTGGCCTCAAGCACCTCTTTATTTTGAAACCGATAGTTTTTTAAATTACTTATTCCACGAGGAGTCAAGCCCAAGTCATCCATATATTAAAAGGAATCCCAGGCCGTTAACTCGCGAAGAAAGAATAAATGAAATAAAGCACTATGCAAAGCAATTTAAAAGGTGGATAGATGGAGAAGGAGACGATAGATGGCGTGAAAGTCATTCTAGAACAATTAGGGAATTACTTAGTGAAGAGCATATTTCAAGGATTAACGAAGAGGACGCAAAAAAGGTGGTTGAAAAACTTAATTGCATGGCTGTTTTAGCTCTTAATAAAGTAATGTTTTTGAATCCTAGAAACAACAAAATTGAAACAATTAGAACTGCTTGGAAAACGCTTCTTCATGGTCGTAATGCTTTGTCTGAAAGGATGAGTGAATGTGATAATGCACTTTTTAGATTCGGAAAGTCAAGCATACAGGAACTATTAGGATTCTATTATCCCAACAAATATCCTTTACGGAATACAAATTCTAATGCTGGGTTAAGGTTTTTTGGTTACGATGTTTCAGTTTATTAACCCATAAGAGAAAGAAAGGGGTGAATATGAAAGTCTTTAGTCTACTAAAAATATTTGTATTTTTGGTTAGTTTGATCGCGGCTATTATAACAATCATTGTTTTTGTTTTCCCGACGCAAGAGCGAATAAAAATGTCTGTTTCATATGTATCTTTTGAAAATTTAACAGATGAAAATAGATCAAAAGAACCAGAACTTAATGCGGTGTATTATTATAAGGGCGAAACAATAGATCATCTCTGGAAGGTTAGGGTAAATTTCGAGAATACCTCCAATAAAACTATTATTGGCAGAGGGTCTCAGAAAAACATTATTCCCGATACGATAACCCTTAATGTCAAAAAAGGCTGTCGTTTAATAGACAAGAAATTGGTTCACACGGATTTTGCGCATAATATGCAGATTATTAATAATGATTTGGTGTCAATCGGTTTTGACCAATGGCGTTCAGGAGAAGCCATGGATTATTTTCTTTATATTCAAATACCAGAAGGATTGCCTAAGGATGCAAATGATATTTTATCGCAACCTGAATCACGACAAATAATTGACGGTGATATATTTTTTAACCTGTCTCTTGAATCAGAAGGTAAGGATAAGCTTGTAACAAGCTTTTTGCCAAGCAAGGTTAAAAAAATTATATATATCGTTGCTATAGGATATCTCGGGGTAACAATTTTGGTTTTATTTATTATTATTTTTTGCATTGTTATAGATTTTGTTAGAAAAAAACAATGGCTCAAAATCAATATTGATGAGTATAAAAAATTTCTATCGACAAAAGTTGAAGAAGGAACTCAAGAGTATAACAAATACCTTAAAAGACCAGATAAGTTTTGGGACAAATATTCCAGTTCTGATTTTCAGGGTAAAAAATATCCGAGGAACATCATGCTTGATGATCTAAGTATAGCTAATTATAAAAGTTTATTATCAGCAGCATTAATTATAATTATTTGCATAGTTTTAGCAGGAACTATTTTTATAGATTTAATTCAGCTGTTTCCGTAAATTCTAGTAATAAAGTTCAGGGGATACCCGCCTACGCTGATGGCGATGGACGGGCTAAAAAGAGAAAGAACGGTGCTTGTCACCGGGAAAAACGAACCATTAATATGACAAACAACAATTATATTCAAGTGGCATTTATGCCATATGCCCCAATTGATGCGAGTTTGCAAATTGGCAATTATGAAATATGGCCTTATTATGAAGAATCTAGCAAAAGAATAAAAAAAGAGGCTGTTATTCGGCATTTAAATCGTAATTTTGGTCGATATTTCGAACGGAAATATCATAGAAGTAAGGGTGGTTATGATAAACCACTTGAAGGAATATACATAATTTCACCAAAAGGCTTCGAAATTGGAAAAGATAAATTTTCCGAGACACAAATTGAAGAAATTAAATCAATAAGTCATATTATTGCTTTTTGTGCAATTAACGATCATGGGTCTATTTGTAGTACATCAGACGCTTTTATTTTATATATTCAGAATTTTAGAATTGAATCAAATGGAATCGCAATATGGAATAAATATTTTACAGACTTAGATATGGTTAAATTTATGAAACCATACCATTTAGATAGTTCTTTCACGAAGTTTGGAAAAACCCAGTTGTGTGATGCATTAGGAGAAGCGCTTAAATCCACGGGAAAAGATCAGGCGAAAAGGATATTTAGGGCTCTAGAATTGTTCTTTCATACGGCTACCCATGATGAAATGATTACTGATGAACATAGAGTGTTGTTTTTAGTGATGTGTTTTGAAGTATTGCTAAACTTTGAAAATAAAGTTCAGTTTGTAGAGAAAATAGAAACTTTACTAAGCAATTCTAATCCCCAAATGGAAGCGAGAATTATTAAAATCGACAACAAGGATACGAGCGTTTCAAAGTCAAAAACTATATGGTGGGCTTTCGATCTTTATAATTTAAGAAGTGCTATAGTCCATGGTAAAAGCATTAACTGGGAAACTGAAAAATACGGTTCTAGTTGGGCGCGTCTCCAATTCGGTGGCCTTTTGTTAAGAAAGTTGATTAAGAAAATATTATCCCAAGAATCTCTTTGGAAATCTAGTCCCATTGATTCGATTATGGAAGCTAATGAATTAGATAAAACGCTCCAAGATATTGTTTCCGATGAGTAGTTCTGGGATAATCCGGGGACGCAATAACCAGTAGTGAGCCCGCCTGAATGACGCAGTCGGGCAGGTAGTCAGTAAACAGCGGGAAACGGAAAGGAGTTAATTATGCCAAAAGATAAGAAGAAAAGGCTCGTGACGACGCCCAACCAAAACCAATGGTTTATGGACCGTATCATGGAAAGCCCACAATCCTGTGCAAAAATGAAGACTATCGTTACGGATTACCTGAATAACCGCCTGCTCAAAGCCAAGCATCCGGATATACACCGCCTCCGGGAAACCGAAAATCTCCTGCTAATGATCTCCGTGGCTGAGGAACTATTCGAAGACGATAAGATTATCAACGGTAAGGAGTTGTATGAATACGCTGACGATACAAAAAAATACAGGCCTGTAGACGATAAACCAAAGTGGGAAGCTAAGAGATTAATAGTTCAAAAGTTCAAAAGTTCAATAGTTCAATAGTTTGGAAAATTAGAAATTGAGGTTTGTTTGCCCCATTCTGGGGTTCCCAATAATAGGGAGTCCCGTGGAACGGGAGAGTTTCGGATTTCGATATTAGTGCTTAGAAACCCTGCACCACGTGGGGGATTATAGGACTGACCCCGTACCACGTGGGGTACGGGGCGGCTGATTTATTATTGTTAGTAGAGCCGGAAGGAGGTGATGGAACGATTATTATGGATAAAAATGGTCTGGATAAATGGCAGAATCTGGACGCGGCACAGGCAAAGCTTGTCGCTTTATTCAGGGAATTGATCGACGACCCCGGTTACGGCGAACTCCGCGTGGATGTCAAAACTCTGAAAAAAGGCAACATGGAAGTGGTATTGTCCTGCGGCAAGAAATACCGCTTTGTCCTTAAACTCAACCCGCCTGCCGGCGAGGCAGGCAAGGAAAAATCATCCCGATAATGTCGGGAATGATGCTGGACCCTGCAACGCAGGGGTATCCAAGGGCGATATTTCGGCATATCGAAAATCACCTCAAAAAATCATAACCCAAGGTTTTAAAACCAGGAATGTTTCTCTTTAACCGGGCAGTCTTCTGCTTGAGACCAGTTGGTCCAGGCTGTAGACCAGTTGGTCCAGGCTGTAGACCAGTTGGTCCAGACTGTAGACCAGTTAGTCCAGGCTGTAGACCGGTTGGTCCAGACTGTAGACCAGTTGGTCCAGACTGTAGACCAGTTGGTCCAGGCTGTAGACCAGTTGGTCCAGACTGTAGACCGGTTAGTCCCGGATAGAAACCAGTTGTTCTTCACTCCCGTTCCACGGGACTCCCAATAATTGGGACCCCAGAATGGGGTAACATTACGAAGGACAACGTAAATCCCTCCATACGGAGGGAATAGGAGGTAGTTATGGGTATTACAACCAGCCCGCTCGGAACTCGTCTGAGCAACGACAATTTCAACAACGCCCAGGCCGTTTATGTCAACGGCGTGGTGACTAACGCCGTGGCATGGGGCATATCGGCTCCGGCCGTGGCCGCTTTAGTGGCACGCCGGGCAGAGTATGAGCCGCTTTACAACAAAAGCCAGGACAAGAACACCCGGACCACGAACGATGTGGTGGCGCACCGTCGCTGCCGCAAGGTCTATGAAAAGGAACTGCGGGATTTCCACAATGAATGGATTGACGGCAATAACAGCATTTCGGTCCAGGACAAGTTGATTCTGGGCGGCAGGGAAAAAGACATTGAGCCGACTCCGCGCGGCAAGATTGCCACCAAGCCGTATATTGACCTGGAACCGGCGGGCGGCGGCAGTATCTCGGTTCGTTGCCGTGAAACGACCGACAGAACCCGCGCCAATATCCACTCACTGGCAGACGGCATAGAATGCCGCTATACCTTTGCGCCGGTGGGCGAGATGGGGCCGGAAAGTTGGGATGACTGCCCCAAGACCGTCGTCTCCAAAAAGGCCCTGTTCAAAATACCGTGCGGGGCAAAGGCCATCGGCCAGCGCTTCTACGGATTCTTCCGCTGGGTAAATCTGACCACCCCAGCCAATAACAGCGACTGGACCGAATCCAAACATGTGGTGATTGCTTAACGGGAAAATAAATTTGCCACTAAGACACGAAGGCACTAAGAATTAAATTCTTGGTTTTTCCCCTTCGTGTCTTGGTGCCTTTGTGGCAGAAAGGAGATTAATTTATGTCTTTATTACCGAATGAAGTCAAGACAGAAAACATCGCTACCGGCGCGGTGACCACCCCGAAAATCGGGGAGTTACAGGTTACAAGTTCCAAGTTACAGGACGGAAGTGTCAAGACAGAAAAAATCGCTACCGGCGCCATCACCGGCTCTAAAATCGGCGATGGGCAAATCTACGGCTCCAAATTAAAAGACGGCGCGGTCAAGTCTGAAAAGATTGCCGCCGGCGCAGTCATCACTGCCAAAATCGGGGAGTTACAGGTTACAAGTTCTAGGTTACAAGACAAAAGTGTAACAACAGAAAAACTTGCTAACTCAAGCATTACTACAGAGAAGATAGCAAACGGCTCGGTCACGCCGGCGAAACTATCTTTTACTCCCCCATCCGTAGCGCGGCCGCTTGTCCCGCGTGTCGCCACAGATGAAATAGCCGATGGAGCTGTCACTCCGGCGAAGTTATCTTTTGTCCCAATGGCAAGACCGCTTGTCCCGCCGGTTGTCGCGGCGGAAATCGCAACGGACGCCGTAGAGACCATTAAAATAAAAGACGGCGCGGTTACTCCGGCGAAGCTGTCTTTTACACCGGGCGGCGGCTCGCAAATAGTCAACTTCAGCCAGAACCTGCCGGTCTACCAAAACGCGGGGAGTGATGATTTCGGCTTGCAGGTGGATTTATCCGCATTCGTGCCGGACGGGGCGAAGGCAATCTTTGTCGAGCTGGAACATCAGGCGGGCGAAGCCGTGACTTTCGGGGCGATTGCCTCAGTCGGAGGCCCGGGCAATTACTACGCCCTCAGAGCAACCTTATTGGCGGGAACAACGGATACGGCATACCCGGTATGCAACGCAGGCAAGGTGGAGCTTGCGGTGAAGACGCCGACAAGGAAGGTCTTCGTCAGCGCGGAGAGGAATGGGAAGGTAACTACAGTAAATGTGTATCTGCTTGGATGGGTGATATGATTGAGAATATCAGAGTATCAGATTATCAGAATACCAGATGGGAAAGATTTCACCGCGGATTGAACTGATTAAACGGATTGTGGGATGCTTTTTTATATAAGGAATCCGGGAATTCTTTCATGGTTTCATGGGTTCCTTATAAAAATCAACTATTCGCTCCGGAGGCGGACTGGAATGTCAGATTATTAGACTGTTAAAAGCTTGGATAGCTTTCCTGTATCTTTGAAAGCCTCTTCTAAATTTATATTTTTTATCGAGCCGATATAAGCATCCGTCGAACCGGAAATAATATACGGGCGTGCATTTTTATATTTGCGGGTAAAAAACGTCAATGCTTCCGGCTTTTTGTCCGGAATGCCTGATTTTACTTCAAAGGCGGTTGCTTTGTCCCCTATCCTGACTACGTAATCAATCTCTTTGTCCCGTTCCCGCCAGTAATATAGTTCCCCGCCGAGTTTATCGGCAATAAAATAAAGCATGGCGCCTACGGCGTTTTCAACGAGCCTGCCTCTTAATGCCTTATTTTTTCGCACGGCTTTAAAATTTAATCCGCCCATCGAGGAAATCAAGCCGTTATCAAAAACCAGTATTTTCGGAATCGAGCCCCTTTGCCTGATACGTGAACCGCCCCATCTTTCCAGGGGCGTTAATAAAAACGCTTTGGAGAGCAGGTGTAAATACGAAGCAATGGTCGTGGTGTTGCCGGCGTCCTGCAGGCTCCCGAGCATTTTCTGATAACTTATGATTCTGGCCGCATTATTAACGGCCAGCCCGAACGACTGCCTTAATAAAAACGGTTTGGTAATGGGCGACAGGAGAATAATATCTTTTGATAATACGGTTTCTATTAACGAGTCCCGCATATATCGCGCCCATCGGTTTTCGTCCCGGCGCATCCGTAGCGCCCCCGGATAACCGCCGAAATAAAGATATTCGTCCAAACTCAGCGAGAAATATTCCCGGCATTCGGCGAAAGACCACTGGTTATGGCGCTGTAATTCAAAACGGCCCGTTAAACTTTCGGATAAACCGCGTTGCATCAACAAGGCGGACGAACCTAATATTAAAACCCGGATGTTGTTCTTTAGGCGGCGGTCTTCGTCAAAGAGCTTCTTTACGATTCCGCTCCATTTTTGTATTTTTTGGATTTCATCCAGTACCAATAAAGCCGGTTCCTTTTTATGCCCGGATAAGTTCCTTATTTTTTTCCATTGGATGTTAATCCATTCAAGTTGCGGGGTATCGGGTTGGTCGGCAGTTTCATAAATTTTAGGGCCGGGCCATTTCCCCATTATCTGCAACGCCATTGTGGTTTTCCCGACCTGGCGCGGGCCGGTTACGGCTTGAATCAGATTAATACGCCCCCTTAGAGAATCCCAGAGCCTTTTATACAGCTGACTCCTCAGGTAACTTTCCATAGCGTTAATAATACCAAATTAACCTTCCGCTTGTCAACAAATTACTCAATTGGTTGAGTATTCTGTTCTCTGGCATTTGTCGTTGATTCCGGGGACGCTTGATTTCCATCCCGGCTTATTCCCCGCCTGCGCCAGCCCCTTCGGGGCGCGCTAATTCCCTTTTCTATATTCGTGTTTAACAACAGTTGATTGTTGACAGAACCGCGATAAAGTTATAGAATGAAACTTTCCTGATAAATGATAAATTAGTAATATATTAGCGGAATGAAGTCCCCCTTAACAAAGGGGGATAAAGGGGGTTGTCACAACCCCCCAGCCCCCCTTTAATAAGGGGGAGTTGGTTTTTCTTCAGACGGCTAAATAATTACATAAATTAAGGGTTTGGTTAAAAGTATTACGGAAAGGGATGCCCTATGAGTTTTAACAATGAAGAAAAACCGCTTCTGTTACGCACCAGGAACACCGTCATCGTCGCCTTGAGGCTTATCGTTTTCGCCATCATTTACCTGATTATCCTGCAGGAGCGTGGATTAAAACACCTGCCTCCCGCCTTCTGGATAATCACCGGCGTATTCGTTATTTCCGAATTTGTCTATCTTCTTGAACAGCGGGCATATTTCTTCATCCAGCGGATTCTCGCCTGGATTTTCCTGTTTGATGCGGTTCTCATCGGTTTTATCATCTATTTTATGTCCATCAAATCCACCCAGCTGTTTATCGCCTATTTCGCGGTGATTGCGATAGCCGCCATTTCCAAGAGCGTCCGGGCTTCGTTCATCATCACTTTTCTCATAAGCGTTTTTTACCTGTTTATCTCCCTGCAACAGGGTGATTTTGTCTTTACGGAATTCATTACCCGGCCGCTTTTCTTTTTCGGGGTCGCCATCTTTGCCAGCTACCTTTCCGAGGAAAGTTTAGCCCACCGCAAGGAACAGAAAAAAGCCGAGCGGATGACGGAAAATATACCTTATGTCGGCACCTACCAAAGCACCCTGAAAGGCGATTTTGTTTATGCCAATGAAGCCTTTGCAAAGATGCTCGAATATGATTCGGCGGAGGAATTAAGAGGCGTAAAGGTGATAACCCTGTATAAAAACGCGGATGACCGTAACCGCTTGCTTGAAGGGTTTAAAAAGGACGGACAGGTTAACGGCTTTGAAACTGAATTGCTTACCAAGACCGGAAAAACCAGGAACGTGCTTATCAACGGAATATTGGATGGAGAAATTATATCAGGCATAAATATGGATATCACCGAGCGCAAGAAAGCGGAAGACGCCCTGCGCGAAAGCCAACGCCAGATTGGGTTTATCCTCGGAGCCGCAAAGACAACGCTGGATATTGTTGACAGCGAATTTAACCTCCGCTATGTCGATCCCGAACGCGCCAAAACCAGCGGTGACTGGACCGGGCGGAAGTGCTACGACTACTACATGGGCCGCAGCAGGCCCTGTCCTACCTGTAACCTTTCCAAGGTATTTGAAACCAAGCAAATTTTAGTTACAGAAGGCTCATTGATGCGCGACAGTAATACCGCTACGCATGTTACAAGTATACCCTATCAGGACAAGAACGGCGAATGGCTGGTTGCCCAGGTAAACGTGGATGTCACCGAACGCAAGAAGGCGGAAGAAACGCTCCGTAACAGTGAAGCGCAACTATCCAACGCCATTAAGATTGCGCGCCTCGGCCCATGGGAATATGATGTGGTAAATGATTTATTTAGATTTAATGATTCTTTCTATGAGATTTTCCGGACTACTGCCAAGCAGGTTGGCGGATATACAATGCCATCTGCCGATTATGCAAAACGTTTTGTTCATCCTGATGACGCAGAAGTTGTTGGTATGGAAGTCAGGAAAGCCATCGAAACCGACGATCCTAATTTCAACCGCCAGTTGGAACACCGTATTATTTACGCCGATGGAAAAACCGGCTATATTACCGTCCGCTTTTTTATTGTCAAAGATAATAACGGAAGAACTATCAGGACTTACGGCGTAAACCAGGATATTACCGATCGTAAGCAAGCGGAAAACGCCCTGCTCGAAAGCCAACGCCAGATTGAGTTTATTCTCGGCGCCGCAAAGACAACGCTGGATATTGTTGACGGCGAATTTAACCTCCGCTATGTCGATCCGGAATGCGCCAAGATTCGCGGTGACTGGACAGGGCGGAAGTGCTACGACTACTACATCGGCCGCAACGAACCCTGCCCTACCTGTGACATTATTAAGGTATTTGAAACAAAGCAAATTTCAGTTACAGAAGGTTCATTGGTTGAAAATAGCGCTATACATACGCATGCGACAAACATACCCTATCAGGACAAGAACGGCGAATGGCTGGTTGCCCAGATATGCGTGGATATTACCGAACGCAAGAAGATGGAAGATGAATTAAAGATGCGTTCGTTATTGCTGGATAATACCATTGATACGATTTTCCTGCATGATTTTGAAGGGAAGTTCTTTTATGTCAATAAAGCCGCTTATGAAACACGCGGCTATACCAAAGAAGAATTCATGGCGCTGAATCTTTCCCAACTGGACACACCGGAACACGCCAAACTGATTAAGCCGCGCATGCAACAAATAACGGAAAAAGGAAGCCTGACATTCGAATCGGCGCATATCTGCAAGGACGGCTCAATCATGCCGGTGGAAGTCCATGCTTCAACGATTGAACTGGACAACAAGAAATATCTTCTGACCGCAATCCGCGACATGACCGAACGCAAACAGGCAAACGAAGAACTCCAACAACGTAATGACATCCAAACGGCGGTTAATTTGCTTTTACAGCTATCGTTAAAAGATATTTCTCTGGAACAAATCCTGAAAGATACTCTTAACCTGATAATTTCCATACCGTGGCTTTCCCTGCAGTCAAAGGGGTGTATTTCCCTTTTAGAAGATTCTTTTTTGGTGATGAAAGTCCAAAATGGAATTCCCGAAATCTTGCAAAAGATCTGTTCACGAATACCTCTTGGGAAATGCATATGCGGGAAAGCGGCATTAACAAAGGAAATACAATTTACTAATCGGGTAGACAAAACCCATGAAATAAGCTACGAAGGTATTGCTCCTCACGGTCATTATTGCGTGCCTGTTATATATGCCGGTGAAGTGCTTGGGGTAATTAATTTATATTTAAAAGAAGGGCATCTCCGCAGCCAGAAAGAAGAACAATTCCTGACGGCAATTGCTAATGCGCTGGCTGGTATTATAATACGTAAGCGAGCCGAAACAGAACTAACTGAAAACAGAACCTATCTTCAACATCTATTGGATAATATCCAGGAAGGAATTGCTATTTTGGATGAAGAGACTCATTCAATTGTTGATATTAACCATGTTACTTCTTCACTTATTGGCTTGCCCCGGGAACAGATTGTAGGCAAAGTTTGCCATAAGTTTATGTGTCCGGCGGAAAAAGGGAAATGCCCGATTACCGACCTGAAACAGAAAATAGATATGTCCGAAAAGGTTATTTTACGCGCAGATGGCGTCCGCATTCCAGTAATTAAAACAGTTGTGCCGATAGTTTTAAACAACCGTCGTTATTTATTAGAAAGTTTTATGGATATCACCAAGCGCAAGCAGATGGAGGAATCGTTAAGGCTGAGCGAGGAAAAATACCGCACCATTATTGAAAACACCGCTGATATAATTTATTCAACCACGCTGGAGGGGGTTATCACCTTTGTCAGCCCGCAAACAATCGCTTATGGATATGCGCCTGAAGACATTATCGGGCAACATATTGCAAAATTTATCCACCCTGATGATATTGAAAAGGCATTAAGTGATTTCCAAAAGGCTCTCCAGACCGGAGAAATGTTTCTGGTAAGTTTCCGCCTGCTTAAGAAGAACGGGTCGTTTATCTATGCGGAAGAAATCGGTAAGACTATTAAATCACCTGATGGAACGGTTAATTACCTTGGGGTAATCCGCGACATCACCAAACAGAAACATCTTGAAAACGAGCTGATACAAGCCCAAAAGATGGAGGCCGTGGGCAGGTTAGCCGGCGGCATTGCCCATGATTTTAACAACATTATGGCGGTGATTAACGGTTACAGCACACTTATTTTAGATAGTCTCAAAGAAGATAACCCGGTGCGCAGTGATATTGAGCAAATCAAAAAAGCGGGAGAAAAAGCCGCGGCTCTTACCCAGCAGCTTCTCTCATTCGGCCGCAAGCAGATGATTCGCACCCAGGTGATTAGCCTGACTGCGCTGATTGGGGATATGGAAAAGATGCTTAAACCGATTATCGGGGAAAACATCAAACTGGTTACCATTATGGGGAAAAAACTGGCGAATATCAATGCCGACCAATCACAGATAGAGCAGGTTATCATGAACATGGTTATTAACGCCCGTGATGCCATGCCCGAAGGCGGAACGCTTTCCATTAAGACGGAAAACATCTCACTGGATACGGATAGTATCAAGGTGATTCCGGAAAGCCGCTCCGGCGAATTTATCCGGCTCTCCATCCAGGATACGGGTATTGGAATGGATAAAAAAACGATGGAACACGCCTTTGAGCCGTTCTTCACGACCAAGGAACGCGGCAAAGGCACGGGATTGGGACTGGCAACCGTTTACGGAATCGTCAAACAGCACCAGGGCTGGATAAACGTTTACAGCGAGCCCGGCAAGGGTACGGTCTTTAATATTTATTTGCCGGTTACACGCGGGCAGGAGGAAGAAAAACCGGTTGCCAAAACAGATACGACAAGCTCCAATACCCCAGATAGTATCGAGGTAAGTGCATTACCGGACAAATCCTCTAAATCTCAGGACAGGCCCTTCGACGGGACTCAGGGTAAACCCTTCACTGATGCTCAGGGCAAGCGTATTCTGCTGGTGGAAGACGAGGAAAGCGTGCGTGAATTTATTTTACGTATCCTTACCAAGAACGGCTACCAGGTCTTCAAGGCGGAAACCGCCGAGGAAGCGCTGGATATATTCAACCGCGAGAAAGGGAATTTCGACCTCATCTTCAGCGATATCGTCCTGCCTGATAAGAACGGGGTGCAGATGATGCTTGAATTCCTTACTATGAAACCGGGATTGAACGTAATTTTCAGCAGCGGATATGCGGATGAGAAATCACAATGGCCCGTTATCCAGGAAAGAGGGTTTAAGTTCATCCAGAAACCGTATACCACCCCGGAACTGTTGAGAATGATTAAAGAAACCATAAAAATGTAGCTTTTCCATAAAATCTTATTTTTACCTAGATGGTCCGGACGGTTTTGA
>Ga0315282_10006106_pt1 | contig 20258 bp, 14 predicted proteins | sample YL17G07_20_MG_FD_203693 | JGI IMG/M metagenome (GOLD analysis project Ga0315282, IMG submission 203693) | Sediment microbial communities from Yellowstone Lake, YNP, Wyoming, USA - YL17G07_20 | ecosystem: Environmental > Aquatic > Freshwater > Lake > Sediment | place: USA: Wyoming | collected... | reverse complement strand
TGTGTGGGCGCCGCTTTGCTGGATATGAAGCAGTCGCGGCCGAATCGGAGGATGGTTCTGATATCGGCAGCCGTCGGCGCTTTGGCATGCAAGGCGGCAGCGTCCTCGCGGGAAACCACGTCCTGGAAGAAGACGTGCTCGTGGACGCCGGAAAACCAGTCGGGGGGGGCGTAGGAAACCCCGGACGGTCAATGGAGAGAATGTGGGTTACGCCTTGATGAGCGTACTCCGGCAGGTCCACGACTGCGCAAACGGATAACCTCAAACGAGGCGACATGGATTCTGATGTGGCGTTCATGGTCTTGAAACCCAACGCCGTATGGAATTTGTCGGTGCGACGAGGTCATGCGCCAAGACACGTTCCCAACGTGCTTTTACGAGAGACCGTGGATTTCGAGGAACAGGACCTCTCCCGCGGAGGTGCCGACCACGACGGTGCGGCCGTCCTGGGCCAACGCGAGGCACTCGACCGGGGCGTCGCACACGAAGACCGCCAGGCATTCGCCGTTTTGCAGGTCCCACAGCCGCACCGTCTTGTCATGACTCCCAGACACCGCCCGCCGCCCGTCCGGCGTCACGCTCACGCGGCGACCTCCGTGTCCTTTGAGCGTGTGCAGGCATTGCCCGCTCTCCAGGTCCCACACCCGGAGCGGCTTGTCCTCGCTGTCCGAAACCGCCCGCTGCCCGTCCGGCGTCATGCTCACGAAGTTAAAGTAATAGCTTTCGAGCGTGTGCAGGCATTGCCCGCTCTCCAGGTCCCACAGCCGCAACGCATCGTCGCAACTAACCGAGACTGCGGGGTAGACAGCAACGGCGTATATCTCATGTTGGGGATCATTGGAAGCAGTGTCCGGGAGAACCGCACGCACGACTTGATGAGTGGGGCTCACCCCCCACTACTCTACCTGTCGCTGCCAAGTGATTCAACATTCTTCTTGCCTTCTTGGCTCTGTTGAGGTATTTTCTCGCCCATGGTGGTGCTCTTTCAGGACGGTCTCAAGGGATGTGTCCGTACTCCAAAGAAAGCGATTTCCCATCTGTAGTTTCGGGCCGCCGCCGTACGGCACGCGGATCATGCTTCGCTAATCAGCTCAGATTGAGTCCGACCGAACGCCACGAAGACAAGTAACTCGAAACCGCCTAAGCGGGCTGACACGAGGGCAGAACATGCGACAGCCATCGGAAGCCGAGCAGAAGCAGGCGTTCATTAGCTATGCCAGTGCAGACCACGCCCGTGTTTTGCCGGTGGTCACGGAACTGGAAAAGGCCGGAGTGCCCATATGGGTCGACCGCCGCGAAATCCGTAGCAACTATGGAGAGGAAATTGTACGCGCCATCCGGGACTGCAAGATACTGGTGCTGATGTGCTCCGATGCTTCGGTGCGCTCAAGGAATGTCAAGGCCGAAATCCTTCTCGCCTGGAAATTCGGAAAGCCATACCTGCCTCTACTCCTCGAACAAGTCAGCTACCCCGACCAGATCCTGTACTGGCTCGAAGGATGGCAATGGGTGGAAGTCTTGCATCGGCCGGCGGCGGAGTGGCTGCCGCCAGCGCTACGTGCCCTAAACTACGCTGGGGTGCGGTGCGACGAGTCTCTCCTCGCCGTGGGTGGCGCGGACTCGTGCGTCGAACCGACTCCGACGGAATGCACGCTGCGCGGACTGAGAGCGGTCGCAAAGTTGACCGACCAACTCTGGCCCGTCCAGGCGGACCTCTTCGGACGCGGCCGGTCTGTTACCCAAGTTCGCGGCCTCGGCGCTCCGCAGGACGGTCTCCAGCGGGGGTATGCGCTGGGCAGTCGCGTCTGCCTCATCCTCGAGTCTGATCGTCAGGGGCACTTGCTCTTGCTCGACGAAGGCCCGGAGGGAATCACTTACAGCCTTTGTCCTTCGTGGTTCGCGCCGGATACTCTCGTCCGCCCAGGGCGAAACTGCTTGCCCCAGCGTGACTCGCGTTACGCGGCGTTTACCGTTACGGGCAAAGCGGGGCGCGAGCACCTTCTGGCGGTCATCACCGATGAACCGATGGGGCTTGACTGGATGCCCCTACGTCCAGAGACGCCCGCCCGCGCCCTATGCCAGGCCGATGTCCAGATTGTTCTGGCGAAGCTGCGCGCGATTGACGGACACCGATGGACGGCATTATCCACGTACTTCGATGTGCTGGCATAGGAGACGACGGCCATGCTGCTTCCGGGTTTCAAATGCCCGACTTGCGGCGGTGATGCCGCAACTTCGGACGAGCCGCGCGAAGGTCTTCGACAGATCATCTGCGCGCAATGCCGAACTCCCATGGTGATGCCCTGCGGGTGGCGTTGCCCTGCCTGTAACAACAAGTATTTCCACTGGCACCGCGCAGCCACAGGTGACGGGCTCTACCTGTTCTGCAGTCGCTGCGGTCGGAACTACACGGGAGCCGAATCCTGGCGATCGTCATGGACAGTCGTGGCCGCTTGCATCGTCGCTATAGCCATCGGCGTGCTCGACCATCACGTCCTGGAGAAGTTGCTGGCCGAGCATTCCATCTGGCGCCATGGCCTCACGGCCACGCTGTACGTGGCTTGTGTCGGACCTTTCGTTTTCCTTTGTTGGCGGCCGATGGCGTGGTGTCCGGATTTTCTCGCCGACCGCAAGGCTTCACCGCGGAACAGAACCGTCCCCCGTGACCGGAAACGTGCCGTGCGTGTCAAGGCCATCGACGAGGAGTACCGCTTCATCCAGTTCAATCCGTTCCCGTGCGCATGTGCGCGCGTCGCCACTCGCAAGGTACTTCGCCACAGCGTCGAGCTGCGGCCTCTGTGGCTTGCGCGTCAGATTGGCGCCGGTCTGCTGCCGGTCTTCCGGCTCCGCGACTGCATAATGGTCCAGTGTCCGGTCTGTCGCGGAGCGCACGAGTATCGGTTCGACATCGGGGAGATGGACCATATTCGGTCAGGATTTCGACGCCGGTTCACCGGCGACGGAGCCCACCTGATTGAAGACCATATGATGATGGTGAGGAGCTACCAGCAGCACACCGCACGCCAGGACCTACATGGCATCGAGTTCTGATATGGCCCCGCTGGATACCGAAGGGCTCATGCGCCGCAGCCTGTGGCGGAAGCGCATCAAGTCCCTGTGCGGACCGCTGTTGTGGTTTGCCGCGATCTGGGCGATAGTTCTCGTCGTCCGCTGGTTCGCGGTCCCGGCGAGGGCGCCAATCGCGTGGGCGCCACCCGCCTGGCTCTTGTTTTGGGGCGTACTCTCCTTTCCGCTGCAGTGGTTGATCTCAGAAGGCCTTTCGCGGGCGTTCGCGCACAAGGCAGTGGCGGAACAACTACGCGCTCAAGGCGACAACGAAGCGGCGGCGGGCCACTTCCAGCAAGCGGTGGAGTTACTGTCGCGGCGTCGAGGGAACCCTGCCGTGCAGCCCATTATCGCCGACTGTGAACGGCAGTGCTCGGTTTGCGGTTTAGTGACAGGAAGAAGCTTGGCCGACCTTCCAGCGACGGTCTCGCTGGCGATCCGCAGCGGGGACCCGGTGCGCGCCGCTCCGCTGCTTGCCGAGTTTGGTCGCGTGCTGGCCGCCACCGGACGCTGGCCTGAAATCGAACGTCCTCTGCTGAACCTGGCCGACCGACTTGCCCCCTCGGGAGGGCATCGGCTCCTCGCTCCGGCTTTGGGTGAACTCGGCGAACAATCTTACGCCTTCGGGCGGTATCCGCTGGCTGATCGTTTGCTCCGGGCCTCCGTGGAAGCGTCCCCATTCAAAGACGAGAGCCTCCTGATGGCCCAATCGTCGCTGGCCGACCTTGCGGTCGTTCGCGGCGAGACCCTCGATGCCGCGCGCTCTGCCGCCCAAGCGCTAACGATGAGTGGCGACCTTAACGCTGCCCTGGAGCTGTCCTCGCCGGATGTTGGCGACCCATGGCGCATGATCGAGGGCCGCATCAACCGTCCATTGCCGTGCCCACCCCAGGCCTACCTGTTCCTCGTCCTGAGCGCTTTCTATCGCGGCATACGCCTACCGGCACTAGCTTGGCAATGCTGCACCAACGGTTTCCGGGGGCTGTGGCAGTATCGGGGCAGTTTTCCCCAATGGCCCCTCGCGGCGAGCAGGGCTCTGGTCGAGTTCGGCCTGATCGCCTGGCAAGGCGGGCGTTTGGCTTTGCCCCTCGTTCCATCGCGCCTCCTGCCTGGCGGCTTACTCTGTAGTCCATGGGACCCGGCGCCGGTTTCTCCGCCCGGCCGGGAGATGCAGGTTCTAGGGCTCAGTACCCTTCAGTCGCATTTTCTCCCGGAAGATCAGGCCCAGGAACTCAACCGGGCCTATGTCGGCCGGAACGGCCCGCCATCGGCGGCACTGCAAGCCCTGAGTGCCGCATGCAACGCGAAGAGCGTCTATCCTTCCGGCACGGTACCAGCCTCCGAACTCGACCCCTGGGAACTATCTCGCTGGGCGATCATGGCACAAATGGGGGGTGACTCCGCGCAGTCCCTGCGCCTGCATGAGGCTGCCGCCTTACGCGCGGCACGGGCGGCGCCGGACCGCTCCCTCGCCTGGCTGGACTTGCGCTGGGCACGGGCGCTGCATTCCGCTGGCCGGGACTCCGAGGCGCTGGCGGTATGCCGCCGTGCCGCCGACGCCGCGCATCGCCAAGGCTGGACACGCGAAGCCGCCGCCGCGCTCGATGTGATGCTGGATGTGGTGCCGTCGGCCGACGTGCGGGACGGAACGCAAGTCGAAGATGAGTTATCGGAACTTCTGGGAACAGACCCGGCCCTGGAGATGGAACTTACGCGGCACATCTACCGTTGCGCCTCTCGGGCTCATGGTTCCGGTAACCTCGCTGCCGCGCGTGAGGGCATGGTGTCCTACGTCGAACGGATCGCCGTTCTCCAGAAGAGCATCGCCGCAGCGGGACTCCCGACGCGTGTGGATCCTGACCTGGTTGCGGATGCCCATGGAGTGATTGTGGATGCATGGGCTTCCTCGGATGTACAGCGCGCCGTTGAATGGTCTGACCGCAGCAAACTGTGGAACATTCGCCGCGACGATTGGCGTCCCGTGCTGGCTCCCGTGCAGGCCACCTGGGTCTATCCCTTTGCCGCCGTTCGTCGTAAAGGAGCCAGCGCATGACGTTCTCCCCTCATCGCCCTCCTGCCGCTTGGGACCGCCTACGCAAGGTTCCCGCCGATGTCCTCGTCGCGGACTATCATCTCGGGCCTGACTGCGTCAACCTGTTCCTGATTCAGGCCTCCCAAGTGGAACGGCATCGCATTCCTTTGACTGACTGGGACCTGCCCAAACTGGCGGGCCTCTCGCCCGGGCGCAGCCGCGGTCTGGGCGCCGTGCCGGTCAATCCTCTGCCGGACAACGCGTCCCTGGTGGCACCCGTCTTCGCACGCGCTCGAGATTGCTCCCTCGTCTATCTCATGCCGCACGGACCGTTGGAGCATTACCCGTTGCATGCGATGAATGTCGGCGGCCGCAATCTTCTTGATTGCTGCCCCGTGATCTATGTCCCCTGCGTGAGTATGCTTCCGCCTGAAGAGTCCGTCCTGCCGACGGCTTTGCGTCCTCTGGTCATGGGCAACATGACGGGCGACCTCGGGGGTGCCGAACGCGAAGCCATTGAGGTCGCCGACATTCTCGGCGTGCAACCCTATTTGGGCGAGGACGCCACTTTGGAGACGCTTTGTCGGGAGGCACCAGGCAAGGATCTCATTCATATTGCCGGACACGGGTTCTTCGACCCTGCAGCGCCGTTGGCCTCAGGTATCCCATTCCCGGACGGGATACTGACGGTACGCCACGTCCATGACCTCAGACTAAATGACTGCCTTGTCGTCTTGTCGGGTTGTGTAACCGGCCTTGGAGATGAGCGGCCTGGTGAGGGGTTCAGTTCCCTCGTCGGCGCCTTTTTGGCGGCGGGAGCGCGCGGCCTGCTGGTTTCGCTCTGGAACGTAGATGACAACGCCACTTGCCGGTTCATGGTGGCCCTGTACGCATCCGCAGTCAAAGGAGGCATTGCCTTGCCGGCCGCCCTGCAGAGCAGTTTCTTGACGGTTCGACGGCAGGCCGAGTCACAGGACCCTCGCACCGCACCCTTCTATTGGGCCCCCTTCAAGCCGGTGGGACGCTGGTAGTCCGCTCCGGTCAATTCCTCGATCGAAACATGTTGTAGATCACTCCGCAAATCAGATAGCACACATGCCACAACACAAGTCCCCCCACGACGCCCGCGCCGCCACGCACGGCCACGCCCCACCCAAAACGTTCGCAGAACATGAACACCCCTATCACCATCGGTACGGCCATCAACATCCAGAGCAGAATCATGGCCATGGTGGCTCGGCCAGCGATTTCCCGCCAGGCGTACTCAATGAACAGCCCAACGAACGAGGCAACCATCAGCAGCAGGCCGATCTTCCAGTTTGGCGACATTGCAGGTCTCCTTCCCCGTGCCTCTTTAGCCTCCACGTCGGATAGGGTCAAGAGCGGGACGGTGGGTCCAGTGGGCCGGTGGCGCAGCAAGGCAATGTCGCCCTCAGCGACCTTGTCCCCCGCTACATGCGCTGACGGCCCTGGCCGATGCTTGGACTCTACGCCCGGGAGGGGCGGAAGTGCAAGCTGAAAAGGATTCCGCTGATGGTGGGGTGTGGACGTGTTCGCGGGCATCGCTGACCGTCAACGCGCCGCGTATGATCTCCTGGTGCGTGGCGGAAAGGCCGAGCGCCAACTGATCCAGGGCACGATGCTGCGCCTCGGTCAGTGTGTCGGCGATGCGTATGAAAGCGGCCGCGCTCTCCAGGGCGGCCAGGAGCGGGGTCTCCACTCCATTGCGCCAAGCGTCGTAATCCGCAAGCGCGCCGGTGCGCGGCTGGAGGACGTATTCCGGCGGCACTGCGTTGTCGTCGCGGCGATACCATTCGAGGGCGGGAGCAGCTTGGGGATCGTCTGCCTTCACCAGCGGCTTCATCTTTTCGAACAGGTCCGCGGGGATGGTCTCCGGCAGCGGGCGCCATCCGTAGCGGTCGCCAAGCAGCATGAGGAAGTTGGGCTTGGGCGTTCCCTCTTGGCAGCGGGCCAGTTCGCGCAGACAGATGCGCATCGTGCGGTTGTGGCGACCCGCCTCCTCGCTCACGCCCCAGCGCAGGTCAATCGCCTGGAAGCGCAGACCCTTGGAGAGGCAAATCTGCTTGAGCCGCGGGAAGACTTCCCGTTGCAGAATGTCCCGTTCCGCCTTCATGTCCGAGAAGGTGGAACTGACGAAGAGGCGGATGGTACGGCTTGCTTGTGCCATGGCATCAACCGCTCGCTCTGCGAAGGACCTCCAGCCCCGCCTTCGCGAGAATCTCCGGGAACTTCAGCACCGCAATACGGTCGAAGTGGCGCACCGACTCCGGCAGGTCGGCCCACGGAATGATGCAGTGATGTATCTTGCGAGCATCGTCGCGGGGCCTACCGAATCGCCAGCCGTCGCGCAGGCGTTCCACATTCCATCGTCCGTGTTCCATCTCGGCCATGCGATCAATCATGCGATCAATTTCCCCTTCGGGACCTTCGGTGAATCCCGAGAAGACCACCGGGGTGTCCGACGGGTGCACCTCGAACCCGCTGGCCTCGAGGATTGTCACGGCGTAGCTTGCCTGCTCCCGGTTCGCTCTCTGGAAGGTCTCCTTCAATTCGTCCCAAGGTCTCATGTTCTCGGGCAGTTTGCCTGGACTCTCGTCCACGAAGTTCTTGTGGAATCGCTTCGCCATGTCCTCCAGGACCGGGGGCTCGAATCGGGCGGAGGGTGGCACGATGAAGGCGCGCACCGTCGTGGGGTCGAAGGGAGTGACCAGAAGGTTCCGCACTCCGGTCCAGAGAGGATCTCCGGCCAGCGCGTCCGCGGATCCGCCGCTTCCCTGAATCACAGCCACGCTGGCGCCAAAGGCGAGCGCGGTGGTGTATTCGACGCGGCTGAGGGGGCCACCGCCCAGGCCAATCAACGACACATCCTTGGGCTGGATGCCGTGGTCGAAAATGTCCTTCCACGTCCTCATGATCTGCTCCGGAGAGAAATTGTCTTCGTCGCAGGTGACCGGCGGATCGTCATAGCGGGAGTCCCACGATCCATCGCGCGGAAAGCGGCGCGGGACGTATGCCTTCAGAGCGAAGTGTCTTGCTCCGCGGCTGGCCAGTTCGGCGGCGACCTCACCCACCATGCCGGGAATGCCCACGGTCGTCCCGCCGGAGACCACGGTCCCATGGAAGGCCTCGAGAGCTGCGGAGAGCATGGGACGGAAAAGGTCGGCTATCTTGGCCTCGAGGCTGACAGCGCCCCCAGAGACGATGAGCAGCGGCGCGGTCAGGAATGGCGTCGTTGTCGCCCGCGCTTCCGCCGGCTTGTGCTCCTTGTCCACCACCCGCCTAGCCAACTCAAGCAGCCGCGTGGCCCAGAGGTAGCCGCCAGTCAGCACGTTGGCGCCAACAACCAAACGAATCCAGTACTCCTCGGCGTCGAGAACGTCTGGCGGAACGCAGTGGGTGCCGTCGAGCATGTAGCGAATACCCCGGCCGTAGACAGCCAAAGCCTCGTGCGCCTCGCCGAGCAGCAAGTGAAGGCGTCCGTCCGTGAAGCAGGCGTAGGGGAGCTCCGTGCCGTTCAGGGCGTGCTCGCGACATACGCGGATAGCCTCGCGGAGCGTGGCGGCCATGCTGGGGATAAAGTTTGCGTTGCCGCCAACGTGAATCTCGTAACCGAGCACGTCCGCGAGGTAGTAGGGGTTGCCCGGTTCGGTCTCGAGCGCCTTTGCGTAGAGCGAGCGTGCGCGGTGACCCTCGCCAGGCACCACCTCGCACGTCCACGCCAGGCGCGCCAGAGCGCGGGCACGGAGGCTGGTACACTTCCGCAGATCCCGGACGAACTCCAGGTCGCCGCACGGGCAGCGGCCGGCCACCTTCTCCAGCAACTCCTGGCCTTGCCGGTATGGTTCCGACTTGGGGGCCGCTCGGTGAACCCTGCAAAGGGCATATCCGAGATCCAGGATCAGCTCGCACCGCTGAGCCCCGGTCAGATCGCAGTGCGGGGCCCCGATGGTCCCGCAGCCCCGCGCCTCGGCTATCCCGGCGTAGGGTTGCAGCGTCCTGACCACTCGCTCGAAATCCCCCAAAGCCGCCACCAGCCGCGCTAGATGAAGAGCGACCTGAGGCTTTTTCCCCTCATCCGATTCGTTGGCAAGGATCAGCTCCTGGACAGCGACCTCTTTCTCGACTTCCTCCTTCGACGCAAAGGCTGAGTAGTTGGCCAGCATTCCGTCAATCTCGAGTGCCAGCCGGTCGAACGTCCGGTCGCCATCCTCCATGAGCGCCGCCAGCAGCGCGCCGGTGCGCCTGAACTCGGCAGGATATTTCAGAGGGGCCTTGTACATCCGGTCGTGCAACGTGTCAGCCCAGGCGTGTTGCACCCACGTGCGCACCTGCACCTCCGCACGTTTGTCTCCGATGGCGGCGATTTCCTCGACCGCGAGGCCAAGGCCGTGCCCAGGTCTGAGGCGGACGATGTAGTGCAGATCCCGGTAGCCGAACTCCTCCTCCCCGAGAGAGAGCCCCTTGTCGTCCTTCTCGACGATCTCGAAGTTGGCCTCGATAAACTTCCGCACCGCCCGGACCTGCTCCAGCGTCTGAACGATCACCCGCGCGCCGCACAGGTCGGTAAAGTCGTTGACCGGGTCTCGGTACTTCGCGTACTTGCGGGCGCACTTCTCGGCGAAACTGGACACGGACTTTGGACGCGACTGGACTTGTACTGCCGGAATGGCGGCCCGGCAAGCGGCCTTCAGGACTCGCTCCAGGGCCGCCGCGTAAGTCTTGTACTCCGGAAGAATCTTTGTGTAGGCGTCAATCTGTTGCTTGTGCTTTTCTGGGGTGATACCTTTTGTTTCGCTCATAGTCTCTTTTCCTTTGGGAAGATGAAATCTTGCCGTCGGTAGATCCGCTCCTCTTTCTTGCCGCCGGGCCCCGTCTCAAGCCCTCGCGCTTCAAGCCCCGCGCGGCTTCTTCGGCAGCGTGAAATGGATAACCGTGCCGTGGCGTTTGGGGTTCTTCGAGTCCTCGCCCTCTTCGCAGGTCTTTTCCCGGTCCACCCATATCTTGCCGCCATGCGACTCGATGGCGATCTTGCAGAAATAGAGTCCAAGGCCGTGACCGAGGTGAGCGGTGGCGTTAGCCTGGATACCTCCCTCAAAAACCTTGTCGCGAAGCTTCTTCGGTATTCCCGGTCCGTTGTCCGAGACCGTGACCCTTACCAGGCCGGACTGGGTCTCCTCATCGGCCTCGACCACGATCTGGCCTTCCGGCATGAACTTTGCGGTATTGGTGAAGAGATTCGTGAGGACGCGGCAAAGAATGATCCGGTCGGCCCAGACGCGAACAGCAACACCGACCTCGTTGTCGCAACGGATTTTTCTCGGCCGCAGCATTCGGACCAGAACCAGGATTCTTTCGACAATATCTCTCAGGTTCAACTCCTGCGGACACAGCGACATCTTCCTGTCCCGCTTCCAGTGTCTCATCCTCTCCGCGTCCCAGGTATCGAAGATGTCCGCGCAGAGACCGTTCAGGTACTCGGCGATGTCCCTGGCGCGCCGGAGCATTCTCTTCGTCGCCCCTTCGGCAAGGCTGTCAAGGTCTGCGGCCATCAGGCCCATATATAGAGCCCCGAGAGGCTGCTTGAGGTCGTGGAACAGCAGGCGGAAGTACTCGTTCGTGGAATCGAATCTCGCCTTTGCTTCAAGCGCCGCCTGTGCGTATTTCTCGACGCTGATTGTCAGCTCGCCCTCATGGTAGCGCGCCACGAGGCGTTCCGCGTGCGACTTGCTGGCCAAGGTGATGGCCGCCTCCACGTAGTCGGCTGCCTTGTCGCAATTGCCCCAGCGCCTGTAGAGATCGCCGATCTCGAAGAATCCGCTGGCCAAGTGACGTCGGTCTTGGAGAGCAACGAGCGGCTTCATGGCCTTGTTGAGAAGACCGACGATCTCCGCCTCGCGTCGCCGTGAGGGGGTTCCCTCCCGCCCGAGGACAAGCGCCTTGGCAAACATGGCGGTTGCCATCCGAACGTGGTCTTTGAGGCGGCGAAACAGGTCCTCCGCCTTCTCGCACTCGGCAATGGCTTCCTTCTTCGTGCCGGCGCTCTCGGCATAAGCCCGCGCCAGGCTCAGGTGCGAGCGGGCCGCATCCGCCGTGTCTCCCACGGCATCGAAGATGCGCAAGGACTCTGCGAATCGTTCGACCGCTTTTCGGCGCTCCTCCTCTGCCTGCGGCCGCTTGCCATCCTTCTCCAGGCGGCCACTCGTTTGCAGATGCACCTTGCCCCGGTAGCGCTCAATGATGCCTAGGCCGCGCTGGTAGTTGAGGTCTTCGCAGCGGCGCCCGGCCTTCTCAAGAAGGCGGTCATGGCGGAGCAGATCGGCCGAATGGTAGCACAGATGCGCGCGCAGGAGCTGGACCTCCACCTGGCCGTAGTCGTCGGAACACTTCTGCCAAAGCGCGAGGCTCGTGGCGAGATGTTGATGCGCCTGGGCAAAGTCGCCCTGCTCGAAGCGAAGCCTCCCGAGCGCTTCCTTCACGGCGGCCTGGTTGCGGTTCTCGCCCGGCGCGTTTGCCTCCGCCTTGCGGATGAGTGTCTCCGCGGAGGACCAGTCGCACGCTGCCGTCTTGATAAGCGCCAGAGCGATGTGCGATCTCGCCTTCAGGGGGGAGAAATCCAGCGGCTCGGCAAGGATCCCGGCGCGTTTTGCCCAGTCCTCCGCCGCTTTCAAGTCGCCCTTTCTCCAGAAGTGCCGAGCCGCCAAGCAGTAGCCGCGCGCCGCAAGGTAGTTCACCCCACTACTGAGAGACTGATGCCATTGGGCCCTGAAGACCTTGATCTCCCGCTCAAACGCCTCGCCGGGGGCGTTCCAGAAGTCCCGATACGCCCGCAGGTAAGCCACCATGGCATTCCGAAAGTTGCTCCCCGGCCACCGGGCGGCCACTTCCAGATACTTGGAAAGATCCTGGCAGGAGCACTCCAGCTCCTCGATCTTCTCGTGTAACTGCTGAATACTCCCAATTCCACTTGGACCGTCATTGAACTTCGTCATGGGAATTCCTCCTGGCTTTCCCGCATTGCGAGGACCTTGGTTGAAACTCCGTCTTGGTTGTCCTCTGCGGATTTTCCTTCCATGGGCCTTGGCGAGATAACTTCCTGATGTGACTCCTGGTAGCCATTATGTCAGGCAAGACCGTCGCCGCAAGATAATTCGGCCGGCACGTCTACAAGATGAATGCGGTGAGGGAGCAACTGTTCCCGCAGGCGCGGGAAAACAAAGCGCACAAGGCGGTCCCGCTCGGCGTGCATGTCGCGGAAGGTGCTGTTGATGAAGACTCGAACGGTTCTCCTATAGCGCTCAGAGGATTGCATGGCCATGCTCCAAGTGTATGCGTGAATCGGTAAACACGACTGTCCGCCCCCCCGCATCGACTCGCCAGCAGTGAATCCCTGTGTCGCCTGTTCGCAGGCGAAGACTTTCGTCCATCGGAAGATCCAGAAAGCAGCGGAACAACATAGCAATCATCTGACCGTGGGAAACAATCAGAATTCGCTGGCCGATCTTCTCCTGACAAAGCAGTCTCGACCAGAATGTCTCGGCCCGTGCGCGGATTTCTATCACTGTTTCGCCGCCGCGGACCGTCTCGTGAGGAAGGTATCCACCCGGCGGCAAGAATCCCTGTGCCTTTGCCTCACGCTCCGTCAGACCGGCCAGAGCGCCATTGTTCCGTTCCAGCAGTCCTGGGTCACATTCAACATCCACTCGGACCCGCAGTGCGACCTCTTCGGCGGTTCTCATCGCCCGAATGAGTGGGCTGGAAATGATCCGTTGTGGAGGGTATTTTGCTGCAATCCATTTGGCGGCAAGGCGGGCTTGATCAAGACCGGCCTCGGTCAGAGGACTGTCCATTCTTCCCTCAAACACCTTCGGCTTCGCCACGTCCGCGACCGACTGTCCGTGCCGCATGACCAGGAACTCGGTGTATCTGGTTGTCTTCATTTCCTCTCCATTGGCCTCCCGATAGAACAATACGCAGCAAAAAAGATTGGCGCATTCGCTGGAACGTTTTGACAAAGAACCGGCTCGGGCCGATGGACGTAGAGCAGGCCGAGGATGCAGACGAAGAACGGCTCGACGCGGTCAACCCATTGCCGGCAGTATTCCCAGGAGTTGGCGGTTTTGCCGTTGGCGTCCTTGGCCGGCACCCCCCAGCGCAGGTCCACGTCGAAGAACTCCAGCCCCAACTGCTCCACCCGCTCCCGCAACTCCGGGAAGACGACAGTCACCAGATGATCCCGCTCCGCCTGCATGTCGCGGAACGTCGAGGAGATGAAGACGCGAACCTGTTTCTCAGGAGTTGGCATACGATTCTTCAATACGCATTTCGAGCACTCCAGATCCTCCCACCCAACGCCGGTCGAGCGCGTGGCACCGCGCCCCGTATTTCTGGCACAGTGCGCAGAGTCGGGGCAAGACGGAATATCATGCAGGCAGCCATCTGAACTCCTTCTCTCGAAGCCTCTCATAGGTCCGCGAGACTGCGGTGTCAGTCCGTATAGCCTCCAAGTAGTCGGCCACTAACCGCGCGCGTTTTACCAATGTGTCATTAGCGGCCTTGCTCGCCAGATCTTTCGCTCTGTGACAATAGCGCTCAGCGGGCTTCAGGCAGCCTCTACGGGCTTCAACTATGGTCAGAGCCAGTAAGCAACGGCAGACTCCCCACCGCCGGCCGCTCTTCTCAGCGTGTCGAAGTGCGTCTAGGTTCAACTTCCGAGCCTCTTCGAGGTGTCCTTGCGCAAGCTTCACGTCACCAAACGCATTCAGTGCTTCCTCCGTGGCCGATTCGTCAGGAGAACGGCGAGCGGCGAGGAGAGCCTTCTCGGCAAACTCTTGGGCTTTGAGGAGATTCACCTCTTTCCCTTTGAGCCGGTCCATATAGATCTTGCTCAGATGTCGGCAGGCCCTGGTTTCTACTTCGGCATCGTGCCACTGCTGAGACAGAACAAGAGCATCGGCCAAACATTGCTCGGCTTCGCGGAGCCTCCCCATTTGAAGATGGCATGTACCAATGCGGGCCAAGACACTCCCGATCCGGGATGGGTCTGCGGACTCCCGCAGGACTCGGGTTTTCTGAAAATGATTGAGGGCATCCTCAACATTGTCCTGAGCCAACCGCAAGTTGGCCATTCCGTAATGAGCGGCCGCCAGCACCCGCTGAATGTCCAACGATGTCGTTGCCCCGGCCAACGACTCTGCGCAGGCAAGCACATGTGAAAAGATACTCTCGCTAAGTTCAGTATTGGCATGGCCAATCGCCCGAAACCCGAGTCGGGCGTACGCCACCAGAGACTGAGCCGTCTCACGCATCTCGCCAGTCTTGGCTCGAAGGAGGCACTCTTGTTTCGAAATCTTGCTGGCCCGCACCAGATCCTCGTGTCCGACGCTCCAATACGTCCAAGCCAGTCCTCTAAGTGCGTTGGCGCGGCCACGCACTGCCCACGGTTGCTTCTGGCGCGCGTACCACTTGACGGCTGCCTGATACCATGTTCGCGCGCTCGAGGCCAGTTCCTGTAGCGTAATGGAACTTCTGGCGGATGGGCGCACATAACCTCCGAGATCGTAATAGGTGTCGACGGCCGGCATTTGTGTCATGATTGTCCACGCCCTGCGCTGATACTCAGAGGCAGATCGATCATTGCGTTCTGCAATCTCGCAAAACTTGGCCAAGTCCCGCAGTAACCACACCTGAGCCTGCGGATTGCCCGCCTTCTCCGCGAACGTCAAAGCCTCCTCAAATCGAGCGCGCGCTTTTTCCAGACATCCCTCGTCCCAATCTAACCATGCGAGATCGCGCAGACTCCATGCCCGATCTCGGAAGCCACCCGACGCATCTCTCAGCTTCCAAGCCTGCGTCTGGCACACACGAGCGCGGGCAGTTTGACCTAGCAGCCGCCGGATCACTCCGAGGTTGTTGAGTGCTCGCGCAAGCTGGCGGTCAATCCTCCCGCTGTGAATACCAGCCGATTTCGTGTCTCTTGCGGCCCGTTGGACAACCTCGAAGAAACGTGTTGCAGACACCAAGTAGTCATCGTAACGGCCATCGATATCGCCCATGTCGAAGTAAGCACGGGCAAGCGTGTTGGCGGTGCGCATGAGTTGAATGGCGGTGGAGAGGTTCTTCGTGCCGGCCCGTTCTTTAGCCTCCTTCGCCAACGTGTATGCCCGATGAGCCAAGAGAAGGCTATCGCGAGCGCTACCCCGCGAGCTTTCAACCTGAGCGAGGGCGATCAATGCGGCCAGTTCGTTCTCTGAGGAGTGAGCTACCGACCAGTTACGAACCCAACTGAGAACCTCAAAGACCCGTTCCCACCGCCCCAACATCTCAGACGCATCCGCGAAAGCGAGCAGCAGTTCGGCGCAATCACCACGGGTCTTCCGCCATATGGCCACCAGCATATCCGAACAAGCGCGCGGGCTACCGGCCCAAGGCCTTGCGTTCAATTCCCTCCCATCGAGTTCGACCAGAGCTTTCACTAGAGAGTCCCGCACTTCACCGTGGCCAAGCGCTTTCTTGGCACTGCTCAACTTCACCAACTTGTCGCGATCTTCCAGATCCAAGAGATGCCCAGCCAAATGACGGGAAGAATAGACAGAGATATTGGCTGGAGAAACATGAAATTCCTTCCAACCAAAATCGGCCAAAAGCCGATGCCCGCAAGGGATGCTAACATAATAGCGACCGGCCTTCCCCTCAACCGCGAGCCAGTCGGCGAGTGACTTGTGGTACGCTCTGACGACCTCGTGGCCACCTTCAGTCGTGACCGGAAAAAGCGAGCCGAAGGTACGCAGCCATTTTCTGAGTTCGGTTTCACGCCAGCGGAAGAGCTTCTGGAGTATATCAATTGGTAAAGGTTCATGTGCGGCCAGGATGGCGCCCAGCGCCGGTTCGATTGTCTTTTCGTAGTTTCTGCAATCTGGGAACTGCCGCTGGAAACATTGAAAAAAGAATCCACCTAGACCCTGTGGGAATTGGCCCAAGCGGTCAAGTGAGAGATTGCCGCGTTGGAGGTCATCACAGACGTGCTCGACATAAAGGAACACGCCCTCGCTGCGGTCGAGAATATGCTCGCTGATGCGATTGGCATCCGACCGATCTTTGAGTAGCGGCGCCAGTTCACGGTGCAGGTAGTCACGAAGGTCATCACGATTGGCTTCAGTTTTCGTGTTGAGGATAAAGGGTTTCAGTCCCTGCAACGGTGCGGTCACCGCTTCCTCCTTCGGGCGGCTGGTAATGATCAGCCGCAGCCAAGCGGGCGTTTTTGGGAATTCCGTCGCGATGAAGTTGGCTAGTTCATTGCAACCGTCGCGAGTGGCTTCGTCCAGTGCATCGATCAGAATGACGATGGGGCGGTTGGGGGGAGTGATCTTAGTCAATGGCTGCACCAGCAGGTTGTCGAACAGTGTGCGAGCGTCGTCTTGGACAAGTCGTTCTACGTCCATCGCTGCCAGCCGCGCCTCATATTCGGGCAACTGGGTCGTCAACTGATACACGACCGACGTGACCACACAGCGCGGGTCACTCTTTTGCCGGTGGCCATACTCGCAGAGGTGCAGAGCCGCCACTTCTAAATACCGGCTGCTCAACACGGCCGACAAGGCGGTCTTGCCGACGCCGGGGTCGCCGGTAATCCAAAAAATTCGTTGCTGGGGCGGGTTGTTTGCCAGCCAAGTATTCACCTTGTCAAAGGCCCACTGACGCCCGGTGAACTTGGGTAGGTGCTTGAGAATGTCGGCGTCAAATTCCAGCGGTTGGAGAGCCTTCAATAGGCGCTGCTGGGTGCCCTCGAAATCTAACTGGTCTTCCTCCAACGCCTGGAGTAATCGTTCAAAGCGCGGGCGATAGAACGCCTCTTTGGCTTGGATGGGAATGCACTCCCGCATGTCCAGCCACTGGATACGACAGATCGAAAGGGGCGGCTCACTTTCGACGACCATGAGCGGGATGATGCGCAACCCCAGGGCGAGGGCACGCGCGACCTCGTTGAGGCAGAAGCCATCGGGGCGGCGGACGGAATGCGGGGTGAGTAGGAGTATGACCGCGGCGTTGACCTTGTCGGCGGCCAGATGCGCCAAGCCTTGCTCGATGGAAAGCTCCCAGTCGTGACCGGGTTTCAACCGCTCCTCATCGAACCAAACGTCGTGACCGCGTTTGCGCAGATCATCGCGCAGACGAACGGAGAGCGAGAGATGTTCGTCGTGGCCATAACTGATGAACAGGCGCTTCGGGCCGCAGGGTTTGGTTGTCATGTGAACGGAATACCACCTCCTTTGCATGCGGTTGGCCGGCACCCTTCCCTGTCCGTCGAAGCTTGGGCGAAGTCGGACGCGCCGGTCCACGTCGAAGAACTCCAACCCCAACCGCTCGACCCGCTCCCGCAACTCCGGAAAGACGACAGTAACCAGATGATCCCGCTCCGCGTGCATGTCGCGGAAGGTGGAGAAGATGAAGACGCGGACGGTGTCCAAAGTTGTATCCATTTCACGCCAGCCAACAGCTAAACTCAGCGGCGCTGGTGTTCAGCGCTCGCTGGGGCGAGTTGTTATTGGCACAAGAAAGCCCTTCCTCTGTCATGCTCTTATTCCCAGGTTGTGAACCAGCTTCTGGAAAGCTTGAGCATAATCGGACCTGAAGTCGATGGCCTGCGCACGATGGACGCGGAGCGGCAGCGGCGCATCGTCCAGTAGTAACGGGATGATGGCCTTCTTTCTTTCTCGCGCAAAGCTCACTTCGTCTGCCACATTGGCAGACTTGACAGATCTCTCGGAGACAATCAACAGAATATGTGAGCACTTTGAAAGGGCTCTCTCGATTTCCGCATCCCATGACGCCCCGGCAGGAATATCATCAAGGTCGCGCCAACTATCGATCCCGTGCTTTGTCAGCTCGGCCTTCAGTCTTCGGACGAAATCGGCATCAGATCGACTGTAGCTTATGAAGCACTCGATTCGCGGAGGGGGTCTCGGCAGAGCTTTCGTAAGGAATTCGAGGGTTCGTTCCGAATCCGCGTCGCTGAGGCACGATAACCACTGGTAATGCCTAAGGTAAGGCCTAAGGGGTGAGGATTTGCCGATAACGACATCATCCATCCTTATGGGGAACAGTGGTTTGCCCGAGCCTAAAGCGACTGCGATACGTTGCAGCACCCAGTCATCTCGGATCGACTTCCGAGTGAGAAACACCAAGACAGCTTGTGCACTCTCAATATCGGCCCGGACGCAATCGAACCATTCAGAAGTTCCCACTTTTCGCGCAAGAGGCCCGAGTGTGACTTCGTAGCCGTGGCTCTCAAGGCTGCGTGCCACAAAGTCCACTCGCTCACGTTCTTCATGGTTGTAGATGAAGGCAATAGTCATGTTACACCCATCGTCGGCGAACGTCGAAGCTTACCGACGGCAACAGAGACAAGCGAAGTTGACGTGCGGTGCAGCACCTGGTTCTGTCCCGCCCCCTGCTTCCTGGAATGGAATGTCTGTAAGCCTCAACTGGGATCTAGTGTACACCCTTCTGCTTTGAGAATCTTTGATCCTTTCTTCCAAAGAAACTGAGTCAAGTTCGATAGATTTGCCAGTGTGCCAGATAGGTCTTCAAGGTCACGATCCCACACTGATTGAGCCATGTGCAGGAATCCCCGTGAATCAGCCAGCAGGGATCGGAGTCGGGCTGTTCCATATCTGGTATCCGACACTAATTCGAGAGCAATTTCGAGAGACCGCGAATAGAAAGTGAGAATGTCTGTGACGGCTGCAATGAACTCTTCCTTGTACCGTCTCTTACCGTCGGCTCTGTGATTGATTGTGTCAAGGGCCAACGCAGGAATAAGTGTCTCCGGTACACACTCCGACCTTTGTAGACTTCCGCATATCTGGATATAGCGTTCCGGTACTTGCAGCAACTCCTCCACCCTGCAGGTGGCCGGTGCAGCCTTTATCAAAGCAGGAACACAGAGACGGATATATCCGGAAGTCGCCTTCAGGAAGTCATCTTCACTTACTATTTGTCGGATACGGTCCCAATCCTTGGCATCAAGCAAGTGATACAGCAGATTATCCCTGAAGTATGATGAGAGACGTTTGGTCTCACAAAACTCGCGAAGTCCTGCTTCAGCAAGCATCCGATGTCCCTCCATCAAACTCACGAAATACGCGCCCGCCGTCGCTTCATTCGCCAGCCAGTCGGCGAGGGACCTGTGGTAAGGTTTGATGACCTCCGCGCCACCTTCGGTCGTGACCGGGAAGAGCGAGCCGAGGGGGCGGGTGAAGTCGCGAAGTTCTTCGTCCTGCCAGTTGAAGAGGCGCTGAGGAATCTCAACCGGCAGCGGCTCGCGGGCGGCGAGGATGGCGCGCAGCGCGGGGCGCACGTCTTTGCGGAATTTCTCCAAGTCGGGGAATTGCCGCTGAAAGTATTGGCAGAAGATTCCGCCGAGTCCTTGCGGGAATTGCTCCGGGCGGTTCAGCGAAAGATGGCCGTGCTGGACGTCGCTGCAGAAGCGCTCAACGTAGAGGAACACGCCTTCGCTCCTTTCCAGGATTTGCTCCACGAGGCGGTCGGCATCCGGGCGGGTCTGGAGTGGCGACGCCAGTTCGCGCCGCAGGTAGTCGCGGATGTCGGCGCGGTTTGATTCGGACTGGGTGTCGAGCGGGAAAGGATTCAAGGCCTGCAAGGGAGTTTTGACATCGAACTCCGGGCGGCTGGTGACGACGAGGCCAAGCCAGTCGGGCAGGCGCTGTGCATTTCGCGCGAGCATTTCCACCAGTGGATTGCGTCCGGCCTCGCCGGCTTCATCCAGGGCATCAATCACGATAAGATACCGGTCCCGGGCGCCGTGGATGACCGAGCGTAGCGGGTTGGCGAGGAGGTAGTCAAAGAGTTCCGCCGCGTCCTTGCGGTCCAGTTCGGCAATCTCTGGCAGGGCCAGCAGGATCTTGCGGTAATCGGGAAGTCGGGTGGCGAGTTGGAAGGCGAGGCTGCGGACGACCCGCGGCGCGTTGCGGTGGTCGGGCTTGTCCCATTCGCAGAACTGGGCGGCAATGACCGTGTCGCCTCGCGTATGGGTCAGTTGGGCGGCAAAGGCGCTCTTGCCGACGCCGGGAGCGCCCATGATCCAGAAGAGCCGGGAATCCAGCTTGGTATCCTGCCGCCA
>Ga0315282_10006105_pt1 | contig 20258 bp, 16 predicted proteins | sample YL17G07_20_MG_FD_203693 | JGI IMG/M metagenome (GOLD analysis project Ga0315282, IMG submission 203693) | Sediment microbial communities from Yellowstone Lake, YNP, Wyoming, USA - YL17G07_20 | ecosystem: Environmental > Aquatic > Freshwater > Lake > Sediment | place: USA: Wyoming | collected... | reverse complement strand
TCGCCGTGGTGGGAGCCCGACTCACGAAAAAGGACTGGCTTTTTGCAGGCCGCTCCGAGACAAGCCGGAGAACGATAACGGCGAGCGTCACCCGCACCGGATATGACAAGATGATGGCGAACTGGATTTACAGGGCTCCGCTTTCAGGGAATGAAGAGGCCTAGTTGATCTCTTTCGATGCTCAGGCTGGCAAATTTGGCAACCGCCTTTTTCGCCATTTCGTAATACTCGACATTCCGCTCAACCCCGATACAGGGTACATGCACGGCTTCGGCGGCGCCTACTGTCGAACCGGAACCCATGAAGGGATCGGCGATCAGGCCCTCGCCGAGAGGAAGGGCGGCATGGACAATCTGCCGAAGGAAAGACTGCGGTTTTAGGCTCGGATGGTCGGCTATATCCCTTTCGCGCTTCGGGGTTCTTTCACTCCAGATCACGTCGCTAAACGGGCGATCCTCCGGCGTCCGTCTCAATCCCCCGGTCCCGTGGGTCCTCAAACAGTCGCTCACCTTCATTCCTTCCGGCATCGGTTTTCTTAGGAGGCCCCACGGCTCATACCCGCCCCGCGGAAGGGAGGACACGCCCGGGAAGTCCTCTTCCGCGTTTTTCGGCCTGTCCCCTCCTCTCAAAGTGCGGACAAGACGAACGAGTTGCCCGCGGAATTCCAGGCCGCCTTCGACAAGGGAGGAAAACACCACCTGCGACAGGAAAGCGTTGCAGGCGATGAAGACATGACCGCCCGGGCGCAGGGCGTGAACTGCCACCTTCGCCCACTCCACAAAAAAACGGGCTAGTTCTGCCCGTTCCTTCGGATTCAGGGCGGTAAACCTGGGGAGCGGTGCCCTTACGTGGCCGTCGAAGGACGGAGGGATTCGCCAAATCCCGCCGCTCCCGTTTGCCCGCTTCTCCAACTGGTCGAATTCGTACTCCTTTACGCCATATGGAGGATCCGTAACGATCGCATGGAGGGAGTCCTCCGGGATTCGGCCCAGCCACTCCAAGCAGTCAGCATGAACGATCAGGCTGTCCCCGATCCTGGCTGAATCGTAATCCAGCGCGAAGCGGTCCAGCTGCACCTCTGTCTCCATGTAAGACCCAACTATGCCACAGCGTACCGAAAGAACAAAACCGGGTCAATATGGCTTGAAGGGCGCGCGCGCCGCTGGGTTGCCTACTGCCTTCCGCCTTCCGCGCGCTGCCCTCTGTCTTGGGTCTGGTGGCTTCCGTATGCTCCCCGCCGCGTAACGGATTCGGCGGGGTTGTTGCCGACCGGACGCGGATGCTACTCTGGTGTATTCAATGCCTGGTGAAAAATTCATGGAGCTGGCGGCGCTGATGGCGCGGCTGCGCGGCCCCGGCGGCTGCCCCTGGGACCGCGAACAGAACTTCGACACCATCAAGCCCTTCCTGCTGGAGGAAACCTACGAGGTCGTCGACGCCATCGACCGCCGCGACTTCCAGGAACTGCGCGGAGAACTCGGCGACCTGCTCTTGCAGGTGCTGTTCTTTTCGCAGATGGCCGCCGACGAGGGGCGCTTCACCATCGACGACGTGATCGAAGCCATCTACACCAAGATGGTGCGCCGCCACCCCCACGTCTTCGGCGAGACGGAGGCCAAATCGGCCGAGGACGTGCTTCGCCGCTGGGACCAGTTGAAGGCCGAGGAGAAGCGCCTGCACGCCGAAGAACACGGCAGGGAGTATGAGCCGGCCGGGTCGGCGCTGGCCGGCGTGGCCCGCAACATCCCGGCGCTGCTCGAAGCCTACCAGCTCAGCGCCCGCGCCTCCTTTGTGGGGTTCGACTGGGAACGCATCGAAGGCGTGCTGGACAAGATGGAAGAAGAGATGGGCGAGTTGCGGGCGGCGCTGAAGGAGCCGGATGCCGAGGTTCGGCGGCGCCGCTGCGAGGACGAGGTGGGCGACCTGCTGTTCGCCGCCGTGAACGCCGCCCGCTTCCTGGGTCTGGAGCCGGAGAGCGCGCTGCGCCACGCCAACGGCAAGTTCCGCGAGCGCTTTGCCTGGCTGGAAGCGCGCCTGGCGGAGCGCGGCAAGAAGCCCGTGGAATCCACGCTGGACGAGATGGAGGCGCTATGGCAGCGGTCAAAGAAGGAAGCGAAGTGAGCGCGCCGGACCTCACTTTCCGCGCCTGCTCCTCGATCGAGGATTTGCGCCAGTGCGTGGAACTCCAGAGGGCGGTGTGGAACTTCGACGAGGTGGACGTGCTGCCGCTGCACGCCTTCGTGGTGGCGCAGGAAATCGGCGGCCAGACCTTCGCCGCCTTCGAGCCGGGCGGGCGCATGGTAGGCTTTGTCTTCGCTCTGCCCGGAATCCGGAACGGCCGGCCCTACTTCCACTCGCACATGTTGGGGGTGCTGGGGGAGTACCGCGACCGGGGCATCGGCCGGCGCTTGAAGCTGATGCAGCGCGCCGAGGCGCTGGAGCGCGGCATCGGGCTGATCGAGTGGACGTTCGACCCCCTCGAGCTGAGGAACGCGTTCTTCAACTTGGAGCGGCTGGGCGCCATCGTCCGCCGGTACATTCCCAACCGCTACGGGATCAGCACGGCGGCGTTGCACGCCGGGCTGCCGACTGACCGGCTGGTGGCGGAATGGCGGTTGGACAGCCCGCGGGTGGTGGGCTTGCTGGGTACGGTTGAAGCCGCCATTGGCGCGGGCCGGCCGCCGGTGGCCCGGCGCATCGAGGCGCCGCCGGACATCGGCGAAACCAAGTACCGCGACCGCCCGCGGGCCTACGACATACAGCAGCGCCTGCGCCGCGAGTTCGAACAGGCCTTTGCCGAAGGGCTGGTGGTCGCCGGTTTCGAGAAGCCTGGCGCGTATTTGTTAAGTGCGGAGTGCGGAGTGCGGAATGCGGAGTGAGCCGACAGCCGACAGGAGTGGCCATGCACAAATACGTTTTTCATAACGATCGCATTGTTGCCTTGAACGAGGTTCGGCTGTCGCCGGGACAGGCGGGCCTGCTGAACGGATGGGGCACCTTCACCACCTTTCGGATTTACGCCGGGCGCCCCTTCGCCTTCGAGCGGCACTGGAAGCGGCTGACCACCGATGCCCGCCGCATCCAGCTTCCGATGCCGTTTGAGCCGGAAGCCGTGCGCAAACATCTGGATGAGCTGCTGGCGGCCAACCAGGTGAGCGACGGCTGCGTCCGCCTCTACTTCATTTACAACAAGATCGGGCTGTGGGCCGGCGACGAAGGTTGTCCGGTGACCGATCTGCTGATGTGCAGCGGCGACCGGCCGAAACGTGCCGGGCCCGCCGATTTGACCCTCCGGCCGCACGGGCGGCACGCGGCGCATCCGCTCTCGAACGTGAAGGTGATCTCCTGGCTGCAAAATGTGTGGGCCGTGGAGCAGGCGCATCAGCAGGGCTTCGAAGAAGCGTTGCTGCTCAACGAACGGAACGAGGTGGCCGAATGCACTGCGGCCAACGTGTTCTCGGTGCGCGGCGGCGCGGTGACCACGCCGCCACTCGAGTCCGGCTGCCTGCCCGGCGTCAGCCGCGAGGTCCTGCTGGAACTCGGGCCGCGGAATGGGTTGCCGATCCGCGAGGCAACGCTTACCATGGATGATCTCGGCGCCGCCGACGAAATTTTCATGACCTCGACGACGCGCGAAGTGCAGCCCATCCGCAGGATCGACGATCTCCGGATGCCGCAGGCCCCCGGCCCGGTCACCGAGCGCCTGGCAAGATTGTTTTCCGACTACGTGGCTACTTATATTGGGAAGCATTAACCACGGTCCCGCCCTGCGGGATCGGTGGTGAATCTCCCGAGGAGGGGTTGTCATTCATGAGACCGATTCGTGTCATACAGTACGGCGTCGGCCCCATTGGCGCGGCCATGGTGCGCCTGATGCTGGAGAAACCGGGGCTGGAAATCGTGGGCGCCGTGGACGTGGATCCGGCCAAGGCGGGCAAGGACCTGGGTGAAGTGGCGAGGGCGGGGCGCAAGCTGGGCGTGGCGGTCAGCGCGGCGGCGGTGCCGGTGCTTAAAGCCGGTGGCGACATCGTCGTGCACACCACCTCCTCCTACCTGGTCGATGTGCAGGAGCAGTTGCTGGAGTGCCTCGACGCCGGCCTCAACGTCGTTTCCACCACCGAGGAGCTTTCCTATCCCTTCCGCAAGCACCCGGAGCTGAGCCGATTACTGGACAGCCGGGCGCGGGAGCGCAAGGTGACGCTGCTGGGAACGGGCGTGAACCCCGGCTTCGCCATGGACAAGCTGGCGCTCACGCTGGCTACGGTTTGCCACAAGGTTGAAGCCGTGGAAGTGCGCCGCGTGGTCAACGCCTCGAAACGCCGCCTGCCGCTCCAGAAGAAAATCGGGGCGGGACTGACGGTTGAGGAATTCCGCGCCCAGGTGGCGGCCGGCATCCTCAAGCACCACGGCCTGCCGGAGTCGGCGGCCATGATCGCCGACGGGCTGGGTCTGCCGGTGGATCGCATCGAGGAGACCATCGACCCCATGGTGGCCGAGGAGAAGGTGGTCACCGAGTTCCTGGAAGTCGCGGCGGGCCGCGTGGCCGGCGTGCACCAGGTCGCGCGCGCCTTCGCCGGCCCCAAGCAGCTCATCTTTCTGGAGCTGAAGATGTACGTTGGCGCCAAGGAATCGATCGATGCGGTTACGATTCACGGCCTGCCGGAGCTGAACCTGGCGGTGAACGGCGGCATTCACGGCGATCTGGCCACCGTCGCGGTCACGGTCAACTGTATACCCGAGGTGGTTCAGGCCCGGCCCGGCCTGCGCACGTCGCGCGACATACCGATGTGCTTTTTCCCGGGCACGACGTAGACCAATCCGCAGATTACGCGGATTCCTTTCCTAATGCGGCTGGAGAAGATAACACTGCGCGAAATCGGCATGCCGCTGGTCACGTTTTTCGAGACCAGCTTCGGCCGCACCACCGCCCGGCGGATTCTGCTGGCCGAGGTTCGGGGCGAGGGCGCGTGCGGCTGGGGCGAGTGCGTGGCTTCGGAAAACCCGTTCTACAGCGAGGAGACCACCGAAACCGCCCGGCACGTCATCCGCGATTTCATCGCCCCCCGGCTGCTGGGCCGCGACATCCGCGGCGCGGACCAGATTCATTCGCTGCTCGACCACATCCGCTGGCACAACATGGCCAAGAGCGCCATCGAAACCGCCGCCTGGGACCTGGAGGCGCGGCTGCACGGCCGCCCGCTCTGGCGGTACATCGGCGGCAAGTTCGAGGAAATCCCGTGCGGCGTGTCGATCGGCATCCAGGATTCCGTCGAGGACCTGCTGGAGCGCATTCAGACGGAGCTGGACGCCGGCTACCAGCGCATCAAGGTCAAGATCAAGCCGGGCTGGGACATCGAGGTGCTGGCGCGGGTGCGCCAGCGCTTTCCGGGGATCCGGCTGATGGCCGACGCCAATTCGGCCTACACGCCGGCCGATGCGGCGCGGCTGAAGGAATTGGACCGCTTTCACCTGATGATGATTGAGCAGCCGCTGGCCTGGTTCGACATCGTGGACCACGCCCGGCTGCAGGCCCGGCTTGAAACGCCGATCTGCCTGGACGAGAGCATCCGCAACCTGCGGCTGGCGGAGCAGGCCATCGAGCTGGGCGCCTGCCGCATCATCAACATCAAGATGGGTCGGGTCGGCGGCATGGGGGAAGCGCGCCGCATCCACGACGCCTCCCGCGCCCGCGGCATCCCGGTGTGGTGCGGGGGCATGCTGGAATCGGGCATCGGCCGGGCGCACAATATCGCGCTTTCCACGCTCGACAACTTCGTGCTGCCCGGAGATGTTTCGGCCAGCAAGCGCTACTGGAAGCGCGACGTCGTCGTGCCGCCGGCCGAGGTGACGCCGCAAGGCACCATTCAGGTGAGTGAGCGGCCGGGCATCGGCTGCGACATCGACCTCGATTACATCGAGTCCATTACCGTTCGGAAAGAGGAACTGGAGTGACACACGAGGGCCCCGAAAACCCGGCGCCGGCCTGCCTGCCGGCCCAGGCGGGCGGCGGTCTGAAGGTGGCGGGCACGGCCGCGGCCGCCCATACCGTCGTCGAGGAGGTGCTGGAGGTCGAGCACGCCCAGCCGCCCATCTCCCGGCCGCTGCTGTATGTGCTGGTCGGGCTGATGGTGATGATGTGGACCGCGAATTACATCGTCGGCAAGATCGCGGTGCGGGAGTTTGGGTTGTGGACGCTGGGCGGGCTGCGCATCGAGGTGGCGGCCGCCATCATGCTGGCCCTGTTCCTGGCGCGGCGCGGCGCCGCCGGCTTTCGCTCGCTGCGCCGGGACTGGAAGGTGCTGGGGCTGCTGTCGCTGGTCGGCGTGGTCCTCAACCAGATGCTGTTCGTCGCCGGCCTGAAGTACACCAGCGTGGCCCACGCCTCGCTGATCATTTCTCTGGGCCCGGTGTTCGTGCTGATTCTGGCGCGGCTGCACGGGCTGGAGAGGTTGAGCGCGCTGAAAATCGCCGGCATGGCCGTCTCGCTGGCCGGGCTGGCGCTGCTGGCCGGCGAGCACCATAACGGATCGGGTCCGTCGCTGCTGGGCGATCTCTTCACCGTGACCGGGTCGCTGGCCTTCGCCTATTACGTCATCCTCGGCAAGGAAGTAACGCCGCGTTTCGATTCGCTTTCGCTGAACACGTTCGTGTACCTGCTGGGGGCGGCCGTGGTTCTGCCCGTCACCATTGGCGGGCTGGCCGGCGGCGGCCTGGCGCAGGTGACGTGGAGGGGTTGGCTGGCGATGGCCTACATGACCGTGTTCTGCTCGGTGATCGCCTACCTCATCTTCTATTTCGCCCTGCACTATGTCTCCGCCACGCGGCTGGCCACGCTCTCCTACCTGCAGCCTCCCCTGGCCACCCTGCTCGGCCTGCTGTTCCTCAAGGAGCAGATCACGCTGCGGCTGCTCGCCGGAGCCGTAATCATCTTCGCCGGCGTCTATGTAACGGAAAAAGGATGATTCGGCTGTAGGCTGTGGGCGGCCAGCGGCCGGCGGTACACTCGGCTGTCACCGAAAAAGGCGACCGAAACGCCGGTTTGTGCTATAGTGTTGGTCTGCCGGCCGCAGAGCGGGGCCGTAGTGAAGCTGGTTATCACGCCTGCCTGTCACGCAGGAGATCGCGAGTTCGAGTCTCGTCGGCCCCGCCATTCCAATCCCCCCGCCGGGCATGGCTGCAATCGTCCCGCCAACCGCTGGCAGGCACTATAGAATCTCCCACAATGCAGTGACACCCGCTGCCGTATTGCGCGAAGTTCAGTACTGTCCTGGAAGAGACGTTGAAGCGCAGGTACGGTTCCCTGGCTAAGTAATTGACAGCTATGACATTAGTCATTATAAAAAACTTACCAGGTCGGCGCCTCTTGAGATATAATGCGCCGCCAAGGGGGCAAATAGAGTGGCTGTATTTCCTTCTGAAGTCCGTGCCGAGATGCTTCGTATTTGCGCTCGATACGGAGCACGCAGTGTTCGCCTGTTCGGCGCCATGGTGCGAGGGGAGGGCGGCGCGGACAGCGAGGTGGATATCCTCGTGGAGTTTGAGGCTGACCGCAGCCTGTGGGACCGCGTGACCCTCACCCAGGCTCTTGAGGACCTGCTCGGAAGAAAAGTGGAGATCGTCACCGAAAAGGCCCTCCAACCGCATATTCGCGATCGTATTTTGAAACAGGCCGTGCCGCTGTAAGGGACCGCCCATCCGCGGATTCCGCAGGTTTCGCAGAAACGGGAATCTGCGGATTGGGCGGCCGCCTTTGCGTCTTTTTGGTGCGCTGGTTCGTATACTGTGCTGGAATGAGCACGGCACAGGCTACCGCTTGTTGCTTCTTGAGTACCATGCGCCAGGAATGCGCCGAGATCGCGCGCGGCCTGCGGAAGCACGATCCGGACCTGCTCGACCGGCTTATCGAGCGATACCACTACCGCCTGCTGCGATACCTGATCTCCCTCGCCGGCGACCGGGCGCTGGCCGAGGACGCTTTTCAAGAAACCTGGCTGCACGTGCTGGAGCGCGGCAGCCAGTACAACGGCCGGGCCAGCTTCGAAAGCTGGCTGTTCAGCATCGCCCGTCATTTGGTCATTGACTGGTCCAGAAAGAAGAAGGGCGTAAGCCTGGAGGCGCTCACCGAGCCGGACGATGACCGCGCTCCCCTGCAAGTGCCTGCCGGGCAGCCATCGCCGCTGGAACTGGTCGCCGAGCGGGAGGATGCGGAGCGGCTGGCCCAGGCCTTGCCCTCGCTGTCGGTGGTATATCGCGAGGTGCTGGTCTTGCGCTTTCAGGAAGAAATGAAGCTCGAGGAGATCGCGGCCGTGGCCGGGGTAACGCTTTCCACAGCCAAGTCGCGGCTCTATCGCGGGCTGGAGGCCCTCCGGCGGTCAATCGAAGGAGGCAGGGCATGAGCCGGGATACACACGAACGGGCGGGGCGGTTGATCGACCGCAGGCACATTGAAGGCCTGTCACCGGCCGAGCGGCAGTGGCTCGATGCGCACCTGGAGAGCTGTGGCGCCTGCGCGGAGCGGGCTCACCTCACAACCGAGGCGATCGCCTCCCTCCGGGCCGTGGCCGTTTCCGTGAATCCGGCAGTCGTCAGCATGGCCAAGGCGCGGGCCAGGATGCGCGCGGTGGAACTGCGCCGGCGCGACGAGCGGCTGCGGCCCTTGTGGATCGCGTGCGTCTTTTCGTGCCTGATGATGCTGCTGACCACGCCGTACTTCTGGAGCGCTTTCGAATGGGTCGGGCAGGTCATGCGCTTGCCGGCGCCGGTGTGGCAGGCGGGGTTCCTGCTGTGGTGGTCGGTTCCCGCGACGGTGGCGGCCATCGCTTTGTTGTGGCTTGAACGCAGCGGCGGGCTCTTCAATGGCCGTCACGAAGGCGCCGGGCCGCTGGAAGGGTAGGTGGCATATGGATGACCCGAGGACAGGGCTATCCGAGGAAGCACGAATCATTCCTGCCTGGGCGTTCGTGGTGGCCTTTGTGGCTTTTGCCGGGATACAGGCGGTGTTCCATGCCTGGGCCTGGCCGCGGGAACACCACCCGCCGCCCGCGGTGTTTCGCGCCCTGCTTCCGATCTTTGCCGGCGCCGTTCTTGCTTTCTTTGCGCTGCTGGTCGGCTACGTGAACCGCGACGCCGGCCGGCGCGGCATGAACCGCCTGGGCTGGACATTGGGCGTCATCTTCATTCCCAATGCCATCGGTTTCATCTTGTACTTTCTGCTGCGCAAGCCGCTGGTGCTGGACTGTCCGCGGTGCGGCGCGAGAGTCAGCCGGGCATACAACTTCTGCCCGCGCTGCAATCATGCCCTGCACCCCGCCTGCCCGAGCTGCAAGCGCGCCGTGGGCGCGGCCGATGTCTTTTGCCCTTATTGCGGCGCCACACTGACGGCCCGCGCGTGATGACTGAAAGCTGATAGCTACTTCACCGTTTTTGTCACCGCATCCAGCGATTGCAGCAAATCCGGGTCGTTTGGGCGCAGCAGCAGCGTCCGGCGATAGACCTGCTCGGCTTCAGCGAATCGTTTCGTCGAGTAGTAGCAGTATCCCAGCCCCAGTGCGGCGACCTTGGAATCGGGCGTGACGCGGAGGGTGTGGCTCCAAAATGTCTCGCTGTCGCGCCAGTGGAGCACGGCGGCGGCTGACAACGCGCTCCACAGCAGCAGCAGGACCAGGCAGGCAACCAGGCCGGGCCGGCTGGCGGCGGCATAGCCCGCAAGCAGGCAGACGCCGAGCACCGCCAGGTAGGCGAAGCGATCCTGCGCCAAACGATGGGCGGCGAAGAATGTGGCGCAGGCCAGCGCCGGCGCCAAAGGCACCACAACCAGCGCCAGCGCCAGGCGAATCCGGCGCCAGCGCCAAGCCAGCCAAACTGCGGCCGCGCAGGCGGCGGCGAACAGCAGCCAGGCCGGCAGCGAGTGCTCCATTGAGTACTCGGGCGCCAACGGCCAGGGCCAGATCATCTTCTTCGCGTATTGCAGCGCGGCAATCCAAACCAGGTGGATGTGCCGCCACAGCGGCCTGTGCGGGATCGCCGCCGAGGCCAACCCGATCACCTTCCAGCGCAGAGCCAGCGCGCCGCCAGCCAGCCCAAATAGCGGCCACGCTCTTCTCCACCCGACGAAGAACAGCGCCAGCAGGGGCAGGGCGAGCGAAGTCTCCTTGGTCAGGAAGGCCAGGGCGGCAGCCATGTAGGCAGCGGCCAGCCAGGCCGTAGGCTGTAGGCTGTAGGCTGTGGGCTGTAGCCTGCCGCCTGTCACCTGCCACCTGTCACCTGCCACCTGCTTTTCCGCGCGCACGAGCCCGTACAGGCAGAGCAGCATGAGGCAGGCGGCCAGGACCTCCGAGAATGCCGCCATCCAGGCCACCGCTTCGACGTGCAGCGGATGAGCGATGAACAGGGCAGCCGTGATCCAGGCGACGGGCAGGGAAGCGAATTCCAGCACCAGGAGGAACACCAGCACTCCGCCGGCGGCGTGAACCAGCAGCGACGCCAGGTGAATGCCGAATGGGTCCAGATGCGTGAGCCGGGCCAGCCAGGTGTGCGCCAGCACCTGGACGGGCCGGTACACCGTGTAGGCCTGCGGGCCGGTCATATAGGCGAACGGGTTGCCGCCGGTAAAAGCCGACCAGACGGTTTCCTTCAGCAGGTTGGGGTTGTCCAAGTAGAGGTATTCGTCGTCCCAGATGAAACCGCCGCCCAGCGCATTGCCATAGATGAGGATGGCCAGCACCACCAGCGCGGCTGCCGCCCGGCCCGTCGTTATCCGGATTCCCCTGAACTGCATATGTCAACTGAGCATCAATGACGTTTTATCCGGGTTTATCCCTGTTCATCCGTGTTCATCCGTGGTTAATCCTGGCCCAGCTCCTTCAGCGCCGTCTGGTGCGAAGCGCGGATGTCGGGATCGTCCGGCCGATACGCCAGTCCCTGGCGGTAGACGCGCTCGGCATCGGCGAAGCGCCGTGTCGAGTAATACCACTCGCCCAAGCCCAGCACCGCGTTTCGGGAAAGGGGCGTGACGCGCAGTGTCTGCGACCACAGCGCCTCCGGGTCGCGCCAATAGCCGGTAGCGCGAATGGAAAGCGCGCTCCACAGGATAAGAATGCCGAGCACCGCCCCTGTGGCCGCCCGCCCGCGCGCCAGCAGCGCGATCAGGAACGCCAATCCCAGAACTGCCAGGTAGGCGTAGCGGTCCTGCGCCTGGCGCATGCCCGGCAAAACCAGGCTGGCGGCGACGGCCGGGGCCAGGGCAACGAAAAACAGCAACATGCCCAAGCGCGCGGGCCGCCAGCGCCGTGCCAGCCACAAAAGCAGCGCGAATGCCACAGCGGAAATCACCCAGACGGCCAGCGGCTGGCGCAGGTTGTATTCGGAAGCCAGCGGCCACGGCCATACCGTTTTTCGCGCGTAATGCACGAGCGCCGATGCCATCAGGTAAATCTGCGCCCAGAAGGGCCGCGGCGGCAGATAAGCAGTCGCGGAGCCGAGCATCACGTAGCGCAGCACCACGATCCCGCCGGCGGTCAGAAAACACGGCCAGGCGGCCCACCCCACCAGGATGGCGGCCAGCAGCGGCTGCACTGCGCCTGTTTCCTTGGTGAGCATAGCCAGCGCGGTCGCCAGGCAGGCCAGGGCCAGCCAGAGGAATTTCGGATTGCGGAATGCGGATTGCGGATTTCGTACCTGTTCGCAATCCGCAATCCGCAATCCGAGATCCGAAATGCCGTGGGATCGAACCAGGCAATACAAGCTCAGCAAAACCAGCAGGCCCGCAAGCAATTCCGGCAGGGCGGCCATCCAGGCCACGGCTTCCACGTGCAGCGGATGGACCACAAATAGCGCGGCGGCCAGCCACGCCACCCGGAGTCCGGCCATCTCGGCCAGCAACAGAAAAACCAGGATGCCGGCGGCGGCATGCAGCGCCACCGAGACCAGGTGCAGCGCGAAGGGCTCGGCGCCGAAGATCCGCAACAGCCAGGAGTGCGCCAGGATGGTGACCGGCCGGTAGTAGTAAAACCCCTTGTGATGGGGCAGGAACACCGGGGGCGTGCGGCTGAACGCCGAGCGCACAGTCTGCGCCCGCATCGCGGGGTCGTTTAGATAGATTTCTTCGTCGTCGAGCAAAAATCCGCCGCCAAGACAGTTGGCATAGACGAGGCCGGCGAGGAGCATGATGCCGGCGGCGCCCCGAGTGGTGGTCAGCCAGCCGCCGGCGGCCGTCATCGGCTTGTCCCCTTGTCGGTTGCAGATGCCGGCAGGCGGCCGACGTTCCGCAGCGAGTCGAGGTAATCCCGGTCGCCGGGCCGGAATTGCAGGCCGTGGCGGTAAACACGCGCGGCGTCCTCAAACCGAAACGTCGTGTAGTAGTACTCACCCAGGGCCAGAACCGCGGTCTTGGAGCGCGGGGTGACGCGCAGCGCATGCGCCCACAGCCTTTCTGAATCACCCCAATCGCGGGCGGCGAGAGCCGACATGCCGCTCCACACGGCCAGCAGCGCCAGCGCCAACACCAGGCCCGCGGCGCGGCGGGCCGCCAGGGCAACCAGCAGCGCGACCCCCAGCACCGCCAGGTAGGCGAAGCGGTCGCCCACAAAGCGAAGGTCACTGAAGAACACTATGCTGGCGGCAAGCGCGGGCGCCAGGGAAGCCGGGATCATCAGCACCGCCAGCCGCGCGTCCGCGCGGCGGCAGGCGAGCCAGCCGGCCAGCGCGCACCCGGTCAGAACCAGCAGCCAGATCCAGGTTGCCTGGCCCAACTCGTACTCGGGCGCCACCGGCCAGGGCCACACCAGCTTCTTCGCATAATGAATCGCGGCAGCGGCGAGGATTCGCAGGTGCTGCGTCACCGGGCGCGGGGGCAGGGAAGCCGAGTGAGCGCCCAGCACCAGCATCCGCGCCAGCAGCGTCCCGGCGGCGACGGCGAACAGCGGCCAGGCGCGCCGGCCAGCGAACAGAACGGCGAGCAGGGGCAGAGCCAGCGCGGTCTCTTTGGCGAGGCAGGCCAGGGCGGCGGCCACGCAGGCCAGAACCAGCCAGCCGGACCGAGAAAGGTTGCAGGTTGCAGGTTGCAGGTTGCAGGTTTCAGTCGGCAGGTGACGGCCACCTGCCACCTGCCACCTGTCACCTGCCACCTGCCTGTGCGAGCGGACGAGCGCATAAAGGCTGAGCATGGCCAGGGCCCCGGCCAGCACTTCCGGAAATCCGGCCATCCAGGCCACCGCCTCGACGTGCAGCGGATGGACCACAAACAGCGCTGCGGCCAGCCAGGCGACCCGCATCTCAAAGAGACCGGCCAGCAGCAGGAAGCTCAGCACACCGGCCGCGGCATGGAAGAGCACCGAGGCCAGGTGCAGCCCGAACGGTTGGCGGCCGGTGATGCGGGCCAGCCAGGAGTGCGCCAGGAACGCCAGCGGCCGATAGTAGGGGTGCTTCTGCGGCAGGGCCTGGTAAGCGTCCAGGCGGAACGCGCCCGACACCGTTTCCGTCAAAATGCGCGGGTTGTTCCAGTACACGTTGTAGTCATCGCCGATGATGAACTCGCCGCCGAGCGAGTTGACGTACACCGACCCTGTGAGCAACAACAGCGCCAGGATGCCGCGGCCGGGCGTAAGCTTGGGCACAATCATCGTCAGGACGCCGCTACAGTATACCCAAACGCTGTATGGCCCAACGGTCCAAGGGTCGTTTGGACCCTGTTGGCACCTGTTCTCACCTGCGGCGGGGAGGGAAGGGGCTGTTCACCGTAGCCACCACCCGGATGGGATCACTCGTAATAGCGGAGGCCGGCACCATCAGCGACAGCGGATCCAGCGTGGTCTGCGGGGTGAACGGCACAGTGGCGAACAGGTTTGCGCCGGCGTAAACCTGGTAGGCATGGATGGGCTGGTCGCCGGCCAGCGCCGTGTTCCACCGGATGATGACGCGGTCGGCGTCGCGCACCACCTGGACGCCGGTCGGCTGCTGCAGACCCTTGTAGGCCGGTTGGAAGCCGCCATTGGTGCTCGTACCGTGGATCTGCGCCACCTGGCTCTCGATGGCCAGCAGCTCGGCGGGGGAAGCGGATGGAGCAACCGCGCCCTGGATGTTGGCGACGAGTTGATCGTCGGAGAGATCGTTGCGGTTGATGTGCCCGATTCCCACGGCCGCCGCGTCAACGCCCGGCAATGATAGCGTGTAGCGAATCAGGTCGGCCGGCGCCACGCCGCCCGGCACGCCGACCGTCTGGATGACAGTTGGATTCGTGGGCCGGTTGTACATGGCCCCCTGTCCGAACAGTTTGATGGCGATCACCGCCATGCCTCGGGCCCGCGCCACGGGCACCGCGTTCAAATGGTTGGAGAAATAGCGGCGGTCGTTCACGTTGATGGGTAGCAGCAGCGTCTCCAGGATGTTCGACTGGTCGCGCTGCATGCAGTTCATCAGCACGTCGGCCGGATGGCCGGTCATGCCGATGCGCTTGATCCAGCGCTTCTTCTCCGGGTTCAGGCCGGTGAGGTTGGCGCCATCGCGGAAATCCAGCAGGCCCGCCAGCGCGCCCAGCGGGTCAACCTGCGGGTCGTCGCGGCGATCCAGGCCCGCATAAATCTGGTTCACCTCGGTGATGCTGCCCAGGTTGTGAATCTGGAAGCAATCCAGGTATGCGCCTTCCGGAACGTAGCCCCTGCCGTCGCCGAACATCTGGGTCATGGTGGTCTTGAGGTCGCTGATGGCGGTGGCGGCGTTGGGCTGGGTGCGATTGCGGGAATAGCGGTTGCCGGTTTTTGAGGCGATATAGAGCCGCTCGCGCAGGGCCGCGTTGTAATTCGGGTCGTTGGGTTTCAGGTGAATGTGGTCGAACGCCATGCCGTACTGCGTCTGGCTGGGCCCGTAGGCGTTGGCGGTATCAAGATAGTTGAGGCCCAGCTCCACGGCCCGCACGATGATGTCGGGGGGGTCGAAGTAATTGGTCGGGTACTGCAGGGTGGCCTGGCCGCCGAGCGCCAGGGGGACCACGGCGCGGCCGGTGCGGCCCAAAGGCCGGTACGGCAATTCCTCGGCCCACAGGCCGCTGGGCAGGCGATGCGCAACGGCCGCGGCTCCCAGGGCCCTCAACAGATCGCGCCGCGAGAACATTGGCTCACCCTCCCTGGGGCAGCGGCCCGAGAGATGACCGTGCCCGATCCGCGGATTCACGCGGATTCGGGTTGGCGCTCAGAACATCAGCTTGATCGCCAGGGTCAACTGCCGCTGGCCGTGGCCCTTCTCGCCCGTAATCGTACCGAACGTGGTGCTGGTGGGCGTGGTGTCGGGGGCGGCAAGCTGCACGTGGTTCATGGTGTTGAACGTCTCCATCTGGAACTGGGCACGCAGCCGTTCGTGGATGCGGAAGTTCTTGAACAACGAGAGGTCCCAGTTGTTGATGCCGTCGGCCCGGATCCCACTGAAGCGCGTCGGGAAGGTTTGAATGTTCTGGCCCAGTTGCTTGGCGCTGTCCCGCTCGAACCCGGCATCGACGTTGAACCAGCGTTCCACCTTGCGCTGGCTCACGGGCAGCACGATGTCCTTAAGGTTGCCATAGAAAATGGTGCTGGTTCCGAAGCCGAGTGTGTCACCGGTCTGTCCTTCATACCAACCCTGAACCGACCAGCCGCCGAGCACGCCGTTCAGCACCCCATGGGCATTCCGCAGCAGCGGCTTGCCCTTGCCAATCGGCAACTCAAAGATGCCGTTGAGGGTGAAGCGATGGGTGAAGTCCTGATCGGAGATCACCTCCTCGAGGAATGAATCGGAGTCGTTTCGGAAGCTGATCGCTTCCATCAGCTTCGACCACGTCCAGCCCGCCGAAAAGAAGATGCCGCCCGTCAAGTGCTTCTCGACGCGCGTCTGCATGGAGTGATACCAGGAATAGCCAATGGGAAGCGAGGCGCTGACACCGGTGAATTGTGGGTAAGGCGTCACCAGTTGGTTGCGGTTGAAACGCTGGTTGGTGCCGCGTCCCGACGAACCGAATTCGGCAATGCCGTAGAACGGGTTGGTAACTTGCAACGTCAGGTAGTCGATGGTGGCCTGATCTCGCACCGGCGACTTGGACAGGTATTGAGCGGGGACGAAGTCCAACTGCCGGGTGACCGGCATCTTGGTGCCGCGGTTGCCCACGTACGACACCTCCGTCAGGATCCGCCAGGGCAGTTCTCGCTGGATCGACAACGTCCACCGCTGCATGTAGGGGTTTACCCCCTTCTCCGGGTAGTACGTGATGCCCTGGCCGAGGTAGGTCGCCAGACCGGCGGCTGCTCCTACCGGCTTCTGCAGGCCGTCGGGGAACGGGTTGCCCAGCTTCGCGCGCCAGGTAAGCCCGTTATCGCTGGTGGCCTGGAAGCTGGTCGTCTGGCTGAAGCCGCTCTGCGTGACGTCGGTGCGGTCCACGCCGATCACGTCGTAGAAAATACCAAATCCGCCGCGCAGCACCATTTTCCCGCGATTGTAGGCAAAGCCGAAGCGCGGCGCGAAGTTGTTCTTGTCCGCTTCCCAGAGGGTGTGCGGTTGGCCGCCCAGGCCTGGGAACTGCAGGCCGCCCATGGTGCGGAAGGCCGACACCGGCAGGATGGGGTCCGGCGCCTTGGCGTAGGCGGTCGCGGCTTGCTGTGAGATCGGGCTGGCCGCGGTGAAATCAAAACCGCGGACCGACCGGTTGAAGCGCTCGCTATCGGCGCCCTCCATCTCCCAGCGGATGCCGATGTTCAAGGAAAGCCGCCTCGTAATGCGCCAGTCGTCCTGGATGTATAGGCCGGTGTAGGGCGTTTGCTCGGCGCGCGAGGCATTGATGGCGACGCTCCCACTGGTCGGCAGGCCGAACAGCATGGAGGCTAACCCCTGTCCGACACCATTCGGAGAGGCCGTGGAATTATCCACTGGCCCGCGCGTGTAGTTGGTGCTGAAGGTCAGGTTCGGCGACACGGCGCCGTAGTTGAATCCGTTCTCCCGCTGCAAGCGGAACTCACCGCCCATGCGCAGGCTGTGGGCGCCGGTCATGAGCGTGAGTGTCCCGGCCCAGGTGTGGTACAGAGTGCCGATGCGGTTGCCGCCGGCGTCGCCCAACTTTTGCAGACCGTCCACCGAGATCTGCGGGAAGGCGATGCCCGCCGCGGTGTTCTTGGTGCTGATCTCATTGACCAGGAACTGCGGCCATCCCAGCGTGGTCAGATCCATCATCTGGCTGCGCCGGCTCGTTGCGTCATCCTCATACGTCAGCCCGTACCGGAAATTCAAGAGAGTGTGCGGGTTGAAGACATAGACGTCGTCGAACACCGTGCCATAGTCGGTGCGGTCCAGGATGGTGCCGGAAGCCAGCCCGGGCAGGGTGTCCTGCTTGTTGTTGTGCTGATTGTTGGCCAGCCGGAAAAAAACCCGGTGCCGCTCGCTGAAATTGTGATCGATCTTTGTGATCATGTTCCGGTCGTCGCGGTTGATGTCCCGGGTGCGGAAATAGTTTTGGCGGAAATCGGCGCTGCCGGCCTGGTTCGCCTTCGGGAAGTATTCCAGGATTTTCATCGCGACCGGATCGAGGCGCGCCGTGGGGATGACGTTGCCCGCCAGCGGGTCGCGGTTGAAACGGCCGGGGGTGGTGGAGGCTCGGGTAGTGTACGGGTCGTAGATCTGGTAGCGGCTGTTAATCTTCAGCAGATCGGAGAAGTCGCCGCGCCGTTGCGCATCGGTCGGCATGTTGTAGGTGCCGTTGAGGTTGCGCATGATGTAGAGGCCCTCATAGCCAAACGTCCAGAAGGTGCGGTTACGGCCGTTGTAGAGCTTCGGCAGCACCACGGGTCCGCCGAACGTGGCGCCCCAGCGTTCGTGGCGCCAGCCTTCCAGTGCCCCTTCCTTCTTGGCATCGTTGATCGGCCCGGTGGTCGGGTCATAAATCCACTTATTGGTGAACCAGGGCACGGCGCGCCAACGCGAGTAGAAGCCATAGGAAGTGGCGTGAAGGGCGTTGGTTCCGGCTTTCAGGCTCACGTTGGTCACGGCGCCGGCGGCGTGGCCGATGCTGGCGTCAAACGTAACCGTCTGCATCTTGAATTCCTGCACCAGGTCTTGAATCGGTGGGAGGGCGCCGTCGCGCTCCGCCATGTTCGGCACGCCATCCAACGTGATTTCACTTCCGCTGCTTTTCACGCCGTTGACGATGATGTCGGTGCCCGCGCCCGTGTCCATCGGATTTCCAGCCGAACGGCCGGCGCTCGACAAAACACCGGGCGTCAACCGGGCCAGGTAGAAGGCGTTGCCGCCGACGATCGGCAGTTCCGAGGTCTGGCGCGACTGCATGATCGTGCCCAGCGACGCCGTAGCCGTATCCAGCAGCGTGGTGTCGCCGGCCACGGTGATCGACTCGGCGACCGCCCCCAGCTCGAGGTTGAAATCGACGGTCAGGCGGTCGGCCACGTGCAGTTCCACGGCCTCGCGGATGGATTTCTTGAAGCCGGTCATCCCCACCTCAACGCGGTACACCCCGGGCAGCAGGTACGGAATCTCGTAGTTGCCCTCCGCATTCGTTACCGAAGAGGCGCCCCTATTCTGTCCGATGTTGATGGCGTGAACCTTGGCGCCGGCAATCACCGCGCCGCTTGGGTCGGCGACGCGGCCCAGCAGCGTGGCGCGCGACTCCTGGCCATAAATGCTGCAGGCTGAGAGAAGAACAAACGCCCAAACTGTCAGAAACTTCATCGTGACCTCCTGGCCAATATCGAAGGGAGAATACGCCCCGCGCGGAAAGCTGTCAACGCCGCCGCTGGGCCACGACTTCTCGCCCGCGGCTCCGCCGCTTTGTTGTGCGGAATGGCTCTACCTTTCCGACCCCGTGCCCTTATTCTTCAGAGGCTATGCCTCCAGTCGCGCTCCGAAGGCGTAGCCTTCAAAAGAGCAGGGCCTGATCGGAAAGGCAAAGCCATTCCGCACAGCCGGGCGGCAAAGCCGCTGTCGGTTCCAGCTATGCTGGTTCACGCTCATCCGCGTCCCATTCCTGGCGGTGCCTATCCGTGTTCATCCGTGTTCATCCGTGGTGAATCTGCTTAGATCTCGCGGATCACCTTGAACCCCGTCAGGCGTCCCAGGCGCTCGATGGACTCCACGTGGTCGCCGTAAAAGAGGACGCGGTGCAGCCCGCCCGTGTAACCTTCCACCATTTTGCGCGCGTCGCTGACGCGGGTGACGATCTTGGTGCGGCAGCCGCGCGCGCTGTCCACGTTGGCCGTCACCCGTCCGGTGGACACCAGGAAGGTTTTCGGCTCGCGGAACTTGCCGCAGGTGATGGTTTCCGCCTCGGGCATCTTCACCTGGACGGAGACGCCCTTGTTGTCCTCCATGTGGGAGCGCAGGATGTATGGCGAAGGGGGCGCGTCCTTGCCGTGCAGGCGCGTGGCGGACACGCAGTGGGCGTGAATCACGTCGTTGGTGCTGACGTCGAAGGTGGGGTCGGACACGAAGCCGGGCTTGCCGGAGTAGCCGGTTACCAGCAATTGCGTCATGGTGGATTGCAGGTCGGCCTCGCAAACGCCGTACATGCCGCGATCATTGAGCTTGCTCCAGGCCACGCAGGGATAGGCGGGCAGCTCGCCGCGGCGGAAGCCCCCCAGGCAATCGATGGTGATGGCGTTGGCCTGGTGCTGCCGCAGGAAGGCCATCACGGCCAGGTAGAAGCGGGAGGCGTCGCGAAGGTCGGCCGCCGACGGTTCCATCACCTTGAGCGCCTTGCGCCTCAAATCCGCCGCTTCCTGTTCGGCCTGCTTGGGGTCGACGGCCTCATACGCGGCCTTCAGTTCCTGGTAGGTGGGGAAGGCGAATTGCGTGCCGAATTGCGCGGTGTAGCCGGCAGCGGCGGCCGGGGTTTTCTGGTTCGCGGTGATCACCAGGATCTTGCTGTTGCGGAGATGGTGGATGGCGCGGAGCAGCGGCAGATGCGGCGCCAGGTCCTCGAAGCGGCTGGAGGCCACCATGTCACCCTTCAACCCCAATTGGATCCAGCGGGCGCCGTCGATGAACGACCACCCGGTAATGGGCCGCGTGAACAGCAGTTTGGGAACGTCGAGCTTGTCGAAGGGCTGCAGCAGCGCGCCGGTGCTGGAAGTCAGGTCCAGGACCAGCACGGCATCGGCGCCGCTCAGGTCCTTTATCCAGGCCTCGACTTCGGCCGTATCCTTGAGCCATTCCCCGCCGGTGAAGCGGACCAGGCCGGCGTGCTTGCGTTCCAACTCGGCCAGGCGGGCGTCGATGCCGGCGATTTCTTTCTTGAT
>Ga0315282_10006103_pt1 | contig 20261 bp, 14 predicted proteins | sample YL17G07_20_MG_FD_203693 | JGI IMG/M metagenome (GOLD analysis project Ga0315282, IMG submission 203693) | Sediment microbial communities from Yellowstone Lake, YNP, Wyoming, USA - YL17G07_20 | ecosystem: Environmental > Aquatic > Freshwater > Lake > Sediment | place: USA: Wyoming | collected... | reverse complement strand
CCGGAACGGCTGGAAGCTGTCGGCCGTGCACCAGTCGCCCTTGTTCCCGTGCAGGACGAACTCGCCGTCCGCGCCGCGCTCGAATCGTGTATCCAGTCCCTGGACGTTTTCCAGGACGCCCGAGTTGCTCGCGCCGGTGTTCTTGAAGTACACAGTCCACTCCACAGCCGGGTAGTCCGTGTACTCCACGGCGACGCACCGGACCTCCAGCCCTGTCTTGGGGTCTGTCCAGCGATCCGTTCGCTGGACGCGGTTCTTGTTCAAGGCCGTCTTGTCGCTCCTGTGCGCCCAGGCCGCCAGCAGGTCGTCCGACGGTTGGCCGTCATAGACGAACGCGAACGGCAGCGCGCGGGTTCGTGGTATGGGCGTCGCCGCCGTCACCCCTGTCCGTCGGTCACGCAGGGGCATGTTGCCCAGCCACAGTTCCGCGCCGTCGGCCAGAGCCACCTTTGCGTCCGCCCAGTTCGCCTGGTCCCACCCGATCCCGTCGCCCGCGTCACCAACCTCCAGGCTGAACTCGGTTGCGCCGGCCAGATCCACGCTCACGGGAACGCCTTCCATCTTGCCCTTCAGCACATCCGACTTGAAGGCGGTCTTGCCGCCGACGGTCACGGAAAAGACCACGCTCCCTTTCACGCCGGGATCGTTGTTGGCATCCACGCCCACCAGGCCTGAGAACGTCTTGCCGGGGCCGGGCAGACGCACGACGACCTTGCTCACGGCGTGGCAGTACAGTCCGCGGGTGAACTCTTTCGTGCCGATCTTCAGGGGCTTGCCGGTCCGGGCATTCAGTTGCACCGGGTCGTTGTTTGCCAGCACGTCCAATCCAGGCTCAACTGGCTCCGGCTCTTCGGCGGGCCTGGGTGCCGACGCTTTCAGTTTCACGTCCGCCAGGTGCGTCTCCACCCAATGGCTCTTCATCAGCAATTCTTCAGGTCTGACGAATTCCGCCGCCCCTGCTTGACTGGTCATCGCCACTACCCCAAACGTCGCCGGCAATAGCCAGCGTCTGCCGATTCGTGGTTCATCCGGTCGGGCCTTGCGTCTCTTCGCCATGATGCCCCCCTTTCGGGGAAGCATGCTTCCCTGAATGCGCAATGTCAATCACTGGCGGCATGCTGTTCCTTGTGCAATCGCGTCGGTAAGTGGGCGTCGGCGGGCGGCTGCTGATACGCGGGGAGAGGAACCTCTTCTGCGTTGGCTCTGCAGTACGAGAAGCCTGGCGGCGAGCACGGCTTTGGGTTGAAGCATCGCGAGAGCAGAAGCAGATGAGATGCCCGAGACAACGCCAGACCGAATGCACGGCGCTGCACACCGTGCCCGTAAGGTCAGAGTGTCGTAGCATTATGAATGGCATAGAATGCTGGAAGAGCCATCGCAACGTAAGTCCTTCCCGCTCAACAACGACGGGGTTTTTCGCGAGGGCAAGTCACCCATGGGGAAGACGAACGTACTGGCGGTGGCAGTGTTCTCCCTGCTCGCCCCGCTGGCTGCCTACGCGGCGGAGTATCACGTCGCCGCCGGCGTCCAGGAGGCATCTGACGCTTTCTCCCGGGGCGCTGGCCAAGCCCTGGCGAACCATCGCCAAGGCCGGCGCGACGGCCCAGGCCGGCGATGAAAGTCCTTATCCACGCCGGAACCTACGGGGAATCGGTCGTCATCAGCAATTGCGGCATGCCGGGCAAGCCGATCGTCTTCAAAGCACTTGGCGATGACGAAGTGATCATGGACGGGGCCGACACATTTCCGGCCGACAAGTGGCAGGCCGTCCCCGACAGCAAGAGCATCTACGCCACCGGGCTGGAGTGTGACCCTGGGCAGGTTGTCGTGGATGGCTTAGCCTTCGGTGGGGCTGGCGGCACCGTGGCCTTTCCGCTGGACTCCCCTCCACCCCAAGCAGGAGAAACTCGCCCACTGCTCCGCTGCGATATCTGAGGACCGACGGCCAGAAGCCTGAAAACATGTGCAAGGCAGGCCTGGGCTTCTTTAAGCCCCACACTCCCCGCGCGTGCGGGCGACACGTATGACATAGCCTTCTACCTGCGCGGCAAGGACCTCAAGCCCTCGTCCGGCGCGACCGCTGTAGCCGCCTTTGTGGAATTCACCGACGCCACCGGTCAACATCGCCAGCGGGTGGGTCTGGCCGGCCAGCCCGTGACCGGCACGTTCGACTGGACCAAAGTGCAGGTCGAGGTCAAAGTGCTCGACGGCGCGAGACGCATGCGGATGTTCCTGGGTCTGCTGCCCTCCGCCGGGACACTGCTGCTCGACGACATTACGATCAGGGTGAGATAGCGGCGGATTCCGCCACCATTCTGGCCCGGGATACCTTTGGCCCGGCGCGCGTATCTGACCAACCTCGCGTTGATGCCAAGGGGGATAACAGTATCGGCGTCGTGAACCAAGATCAGCCCGCTCCTGGTAGCCCCAGCGCGCCTGTTCGGGCTGCAAATGGTCCACCTGGATCAGAGACCTGCAATAGCTGGTTGCCGGCAATCTTGCCGCGCCTGCCGGGGCTTGAGGGTCTCGCCGTTGCGATGAAGAACATCATGACCTTGAATCGGGACAAGGTTTCCTGGAAGCTCAGGCTGCCAGCCAGCCATCCGGAGGTGAAGACCTTGAAGTCGTTCAACGTAGCGCTGGTTCTTCTGCTCGCCGGCTATCTCAGCCCACACGCAATCAGTGCTGCTCAGCCCGCGGAGGACACGCCTGTGGCTCAGAAAAAAGAAACGGTGCTCGACAACCAGGCGCCGGAGCGCGTTGACTTCAGTTACGCCTTCGCCACGCCGCACCGCCTGACCGTGGCTCTGCCGGACAGCAGCGACAAAACGCTCTTGGATCTGCAGCCCGGCAGCCTGCGCATCGCCTGGACCTATGACGATCTCCTCCGCTTCCCGCTCGCGGCCTTCATGACGCCGCAGACGAGCTGGGAGGTGAAAGTCGAGCCGCAGCTCGACGGTCATGCCTTCCCGCGCAGCACCTGGCGGCGCCTCGACGCGTTCCTTCCTGCGCTGGAGAACGAGTACTCCGATGCCGGCGGCGGCGTGACGCTGAAGCTGCAGGTCGTCGGCGGCGCTTCAGCCGCTCTGATACGGGTGGATCTTGCCAGCACCAGCGGCGCCGAACACCGTGTGACGCTGAAGTGAGCGTCCGCATGAGACCATTCCACAAGAAATCCATCTGTTGGAACTCGCTGCGAGGCGCCGCCCTCTGCGCGCGGAAACGGCGGCCATCTGCTTCATCAACACTGGCCTGCATGTGAAAGGGGCCTTCACCGCGATCCTTGAGGATGTGGCCGATCCGCGCCGGCCTTCAGTTCTTCTTCGCCGCCGGCGGCGGCTTGGGTCCCGCGTAGATCATGACGGGCCTGAGGATCCCGCCGAGGAACAGCTCGCTGATGCTGCGGTGGTCGGTCTTCACGGCCAGCACGTTCTCCTTGCCCGGCAGGAGCTTGCCGCTGATCTCCACTTCGCCGGGATTGCGGTGGGCGGCGAAGTCGCCCACCGTCTGGCCGTTCAGGAACACCTTGGTCTGTCCGCCGTCAACCTCGCCGAACCACAGGTGCAGCGGCGCCGAGGGGAGGTCGGCGGGCGGCGTGAAGCGGCAGCGATACCACATCCAGGTCAGTTGCTCCTTGATCTTCTGCTCGTTCAGCGTGGCGGAATACGTCTTGACCGCAGTCCAGCCTTCCGGGGCCGCGGTCTCCTTGTCCCATCCGGCCTTCTCTCCTTCGTCCCGCGGGTCATAGCGGAACTGCCACTCGTCGGGGAGCTGGGCGACCAGCTTGCGCTCCCCCGTGGTCCGCTCGCAGCCGCTCTCGATCGCGTTGAGCAGAAACGCCTGCACGTATCCGCGCTTGTAGCCCGCCATGGTGTTGAACTGCTGCTCGAAGGCCCGGTCCATGTGCTCCAGCCACGCCGCGCTGATCTGCTTGGCGGCCTTGAAGTCGCAGCGGTTCGTGGCCTCGCGCAGGGCCAGGTAGAACCTGGCGCTCTCGAGGCCCGAGCGGAACAGCGCAACGCGCTGCCGAATCAGGTCCGTCTCGGCCGCCTTCGCCGCCGCGTCGAGGTCCGCCTCGCATTGCCGGACCCGTTCGGGCGTCCAGATCACGTGCAGGCCGTAGAAGCTGCCCGCGTGGACGTCGGCTTCCCGGCACGCCTTGTCAATCCTCTCCCAATAGGCCTTCACGTGCGGGGCGGCCTTCCCGCAGAGCTTCGTGTAGTAGTCGTCCAGGATCGCGTCCGCGTCGGCGTCCGCGTTCCACATCAGCCGCGTGGCCAGGTAGGTATGGGGGCCGTACAGGTTCCACGCCGCCATCGCCTCCATGTTGAGGCCCAGGCAGCCGGTCTTCTTGAGGAACGGGAGGTTGTCCTTCACGTAGGCGATCTTGGAGATCGGCACAGCCACCTCCGCGAGGTTGTAGTTGTAGTCGTAGCAGGCGGCGCGCATCAGCTTCGACCAGCCCTCGACCACGTTTCTGTACCGCTGTCGGGATTCGCAGTTCGGATTGTTGACGCCGTGAATCCGGCAGAACCGGATCGTCGTCACCCAGCCGCACAGATTGTCCGACACTTTCTCCACCGTCCGCGGTGGCAGCGTGTAGTCCGAGTAGCAGTAGAAACTGAGGATGAAGTCCGGGGCTTCCTTCTTGACCCCTCGCCCCACCGCGTCGAAGAACCGGACATAGCGGTCGGACATCGAAACGGTCCCGGAACTCGGTTCGATGTAATCGGGCACGTCCAGCGCCCTGCACTTGTCGCATTCGCAGAAACCTCGGCCATCGGGCGGCGAGAGGGTGTCTGCCTTCATCCCGGCCTTGGCCTTGGCGATGTACGCGTCGGCGAAGATCCGCGCGACGTCCGGGTTGCTCGTGCAGACCCACCTGCTCGGCCGGCGCTCAGGCCCTCGCAGCGCGTAGTATTCGGGATGCTCCTTGAAATACTTCTCGGGCGGACAGTGCTCCCAATCATGGCGGTTCGGCAGGTCCATCCCGCCCGTCCGCGTCCGTGGACCGTCGAAACCCCACACGCTCCGGAAGGCGAAGTCCGGCTTCTCCGCGATATCCAGCGCGCCCGTGAGCACGGTCTTCGCTTCGGGGATCACCTCGCCCCACTTATTTCCCATCAGCCAGCGGCAGCCGAGGGTTTCGAGAAAATGGGTGACGGCGTAGGACGTGGCCCGCGCGGACTCGCCGGCCATGAGGAGTCGCGAGCCGCGCGTCTGGATACGGTAGCCGTCCTGCGAGAGGGTCCGGGGAGGCAGGGGGAGGCCCAGGTCGAGGGCCAGGGCGCCGAGGACCACCGCGGGGTCGTCGTTGGGAGGCTTCTCCCCCTTGGCGACGACCTTCACCGCCAGCTCGGCCCCCGACATCTTCTTGAGGTAGAGGGCCAGGTCGGAGGCGGCCTCCTTGGCGTCGCCGCCATGCCAGATCGCGGCTGTGGCTTGGCCCTCCTTGACCAGTACCGCTTCGGCGGCCCGAACGTCCCCGCGGCTCAGCGTGACCGCCACCGCGAACGCCATGAGGACAGCGGTTCTGCTTAGCCTCATGACCCGGTTCCTTTCCGCTTCCGGCTGGAGGCCGCAGATTTCCCAGTGGACCCACCCCGCCGTTCAGCGCGAGGCCGCCTTGTGGGGAAGCCTACCCGGGATTTCCTGGATGAGTCGCCCCGAGCCGCTCCGGCGACTCGATTGCATGGCATTGTAGTCATCGCCATTCTCCATGCCAAGCATTTCTGGCGCCCCCATCGTCGGTGGAGGGCGGGCTTCGCGAAAGTCCCTTCCGTGACGAATGTCCCTCGTGAACACAGGAGACATCCGTTGAGTTCGCCCACCGTGTCTCATTCGGCGGAAGAAAAAGCCGCCCGCCGCCTACCGCTGCGCGTTCTCGCGCTTTTCGGCGCGCATGACGTCTTGCTCGCCCAAGCGCAGGAATGTTGCTTCGTACGCGCTGAAGGATTCAATCTTGTTCCCTGTGCTGCGCACGTAGGCGTAGCGCGCGTCCGACGAGAACGGGCCCGCGCCGATACGTTTGCCCGCCGCGTTGCACAGCACCCACTCGACGGTGTCGCCCTCGCCTTCCAGTTGCAGCAGCGTGGCGGCCGGCGTGTCCACGAGCGCCTCGAAGCGCGGCGGATCGCCATCGGCAGGGACAGGTTTGCCTGGCGCGTTGGTCTTGGTGCGTTCGTACACGGCCGGCTGCGGGCGGTACACCTGCGTGAAGACGATGGGCTGGCCAGGCTGTGCGTCGCCTCGCCACACGTACCGCAACTGGGCCGGAACGCTGCTGGTGCGCGGGTCGGTCGATGTGCGGTCCACAACCTCCAGCTTGCGGTCGGCGGAGGGCGCAAACCACACCAGCAGGTCCACGGGCGGGTTCCTCAGCGGAATCGTCGCGGCGACTGGTCCGTTGAGGAACGTGACGGCCCAGTTCGCCCCGATGCGCGGACCAACGTTCTGCGTGTTGAAGACAAGCGCGGCTTCCGCGGGAAACGCGGCCTCGAAGACGGCCGTGTCGCGGCAGACCAGCAGGCCGCTCTTGACGAAGACGAACTCACGCGTGTGGCTGACCGGCAGGCCCTGGTAGTTGCTCACGACCACGCGCGCGAACGTGGCTTGCGGCAAGTCGTGGAAGACGGGCAGCGCCACCTCCTGGTAGTACGGATCGGCGAGGCTGGGATCGGTGTTCTTGCGCAGGGCGACCTTGCCGGACAGGTCGCGCAGCATCAGCCGGTTCTCATCGGAATCGCCTTTCGCCGAGATCGTCGTGGTCAGCGCCGCACCCCACCGCGTGATGCCCAGAAGGCCGGGCACGTTCAGCGGATCGTGGCGCGGAAAGAGGTCCACCAGCGCGAAGAAATCGCCGGGGTTCCAACCGCCGCGCAGGACGAGTTTCGACGGCATGACCTTCTCTGTGCAGATCAGGCCGCAGCATATCTGGTTCTTGTCGGGCGACGGATCAAGCGGCCCAAGGTATTTCTCCGGAGACTTCGCTCGCATACGCAGCGTCTCTTTGCGGTGGAGCACGCAGGAACCCGCGTCGGGTTGGACCGGCTTCACCGCGTCGTCGGCAAGCAGATACGCGAGCGCGATGCGCTCCGTGGAGTCGGGGCCGTCGAGGATGTGATGCGTCTTCAGCCGCTCCTGCTGGTAGAGCAGGTAGTTCATCAGCCGGTGCGCCGCGAAGCGGTACCGCCCGTCGCGCGTCTTCGCCGCCGCCATCTCGAGCAGCAGGAGACGGTACGCAGCGGCGGAGTCCCAGCCGTTGTGTGCGCCGTAGGGGATCACCGCACCGTCGGGTGACACCTCGAACAGCAGCCGGTCCCACATCGGCTTCATGCCGGGATCGGTGAAGTACGTGTCGTCGCCGCTGAGTTCCGCGCGCATGGCCAGCGGCAGAATGATCGCGAAACAGTAGCCGGTGTCGTTGGGCGGGAAGTCTTTGTAGCGCCAGAAATCCTGGTAGACGGTCTCGGCGTACGTTTTCCAATGCGCGGCTTCGGGCGCGTCCGGGTACCAGCGCGCGGCGAGACCCTTCATCACGCCTTCGCACTGAGCGCGGTGCATCGGCCCGCGCCATTCGATGGGCTTGGTGCCCCACACGTGGATGTTGCGCGCCATGAACAGGACCATCTCCCGAAACCAGCCGTCCTTGTTGCGGTCCAGCAGCCCGCCGCGCGAGAGGTAGCGCTCGTAGATGCCCAGCGCATACGGTTCGTCGATGAACATGCTGTGCCAGCCGGTCTTGGCGACCTCGTCGCGCAACCACGTATCGAAGGCCTTGAGCATCTGGACGCATGCCTCGCCGTATTTCCGCTCGCCGCTTTGCACATATTTCGCCAGCACGGGGAAGAGGTGCCGCGGCCCGTACTGGCCATGCTTGTCCGCGTTCTCCGCGTACTTGAAGTGCCCCGACGCTTCGAGCCAACGGAAATACGTCTCCCGGCTGACGGGGTTCTGCGGAATGGCCACGTTGCGCTCGGGCTTCAGCCGCGCGGCCAGCTCGTAACGTTCCAGATCGGGCATGAAGAACGTCGGCGGACCCACACGCGCGGCCTTCGGCAGGGGCTCGCCGGCACCTGCGACGAAAAACAGCGGACAGACGCACCATGAAAGGCAGAGCCGACGCAGCATGGGGACCTCCGAGTGCAGTGGAATCAGTACCGTGTACACCGGCGGCGCATGTGTTGATTGCCGGAGCGAGAACAGCCCCGTGGTCTAGGTGCGATTGCTCTGCTGTCCGAGCATAGCTCCCGCCGCCATCATCGCCGCGAGGACGACCTGGAGGCCAAGGACAAGGCTGCGGCGCGGCGGAACGGGTGAGTCCGCCCAGTCCGATGCCGATGTCGGCACAGGTCCTCCTTATTCTTCTTGCTCAGCCTCTTGACCTGATACTCGCGCTGCAGAGCCTCAGAACGGGTCTTTACGGCTTCGACATAGGCCAGGTTGACCGGCAGGCGCGAGCGCGTGTACTTGGCGCCCCGCCCCTTGTTGTGCGTGATGATCCTCGCCGTCAGCTCGTTGGTGATGCCGCAGTAGAGGGAATCGTCCGCGCATCTCAGCAGATAGACGCACCAGCGCCCCTTCCTCGACCGGACGTGGCAAGGGCATTGCTTCGCCATGTAGATCCCATCATCGGCGCGTCGCTACAGAGGTCGCGCACATCCTGCGCTCACGTTGCCTCCAACGGATAGTATATCACGAGCCCATCGGCGGCGAGCCATATTGGCCGCCCTGAACCTGCGCGCAGTGCTGCGCGGAGGTTCCGTCCAGCCCGGCCAGATTCCGCCCCGAAACGCACTCCGCTACCTGTCGTCCCTCGTCGCAGGTCGTGCCTTGACTTCATCGTCTCTGTCTGTCACTATCCGTGCTCCCCTGACACCGGGAGCCAAGTAGGCATCGAATCAGGAGGACTCATGTCCGCAAATCCATTCGGCCATTTCGACGACGCGCGACGCGAATACGTCATCACGCGCCCGGATACGCCGTTGCCGTGGATCAACTACCTGGGCTGCGAGGATTTCTTCGGGATCGTTTCCAACACGGCGGGCGGTTACTCTTTTTATCGGGACGCGCGCCTCCGGCGGCTCACGCGCTACCGCTACAACAACGTCCCACTGGACTCGAACGGCCGGTACCTCTACGTCCGCGACGGCGGAACCGTCTGGAGCCCGTCATGGAAGCCCTGCCGCGTCGCGTTGGACCGGTACGAATGCCGCCACGGCATGGGCTACACGCAGATCAGCGGCGAAAAGGGCGGCGTCGCGGTCACCACGCGGTACTTCGTCCCGTTGGGGCAGACCTGCGAGGTCTGGGACGTGCGCGTGCGCAACACCGGCGCCTCCCGCAAGCGGATCCAATTGTGGGGGTTCGTGGAATGGTGCTTGTGGGACGCACAGGACGACGCGACGAACTTCCAGCGGAATTTCTCCACGGGTCAGGTCGAAGTCGAACCGCAGGCGATCTATCACGTGACGGAATACCGCGAGCGCAGAAACCACTTCGCGTATTTCGCGTCCTCCGTCCCGACCCAGGGATTCGACACCTGCCGCGATGCCTTCGTAGGCGTCCACGAAGGGCTGGACGCGCCCAAGTCGGTCGTGGCGGGGCGCTGCACCGGGAGTATCGCCCACGGTTGGCGCCCCATCGGCGCGCACCAGATTGACTTGGACCTGGCGCGGGGCGAAGAGCGGCGCTGCCACTTCCTGCTCGGGTATGCCGAGAACCCGCCGGACCGCAAGTTTGCCAGTGACCCGGCGCAAGGCGGCGCGGGGGCGGGGCGGCGCGTGTGTCCCGGGCAACTGGCCGCCGAGAAAGCTCCCGTGGACCAGGTCAGGTCGGCGCTGGGGACGGCCGAGGCCGTGGACGGCGCGTTCGAGGCGCTTGGCCGCTACTGGAGCGAACTGCTCTCGATCTACTCGGTCGAGATTGACGATCCGCACGTCTCGCGGATGGTGAACGTCTGGAACCAGTACCAGTGCATGGTCACGCTGAACCTTTCGCGCTCCGCCTCCATGTTCGAGTCGGGCATCGGCCGCGGCATGGGTTATCGCGATTCGAACCAGGACCTGCTCGGCGTCGTCCACCTGCAACCGGAGCGTTCGCGCCAGCGCTTGCTCGATCTCGCGGCGACGCAACTCTCCGACGGCACCTGTTTCCATCAGTACCAGCCGCTCACGAAAAAGGGCAACGCCGACATCGGCGGCGGCTTCAACGACGACCCGCTCTGGCTGCCGCTGGCCGTTTACGCCTACCTTTCCGAAAGCGGCGACGCGGGCATTCTGGAGGCGCGCTGCCCGTATGCCGATGAGCCCGACGCTCCGGCCAACCTGATGGACCACCTTGAAGTCTCCATCGCCTACACGCTGAAGAATCGCGGCCCGCACGGCTTGCCGCTGATCGGCCACGCCGACTGGAACGATTGCCTGAACCTGAACTGTTTCTCCACCGTACCCGGCGAATCCTTCCAGTGCGCCGGCGACATCGAAGGCAGCGTCGCAGAATCGGTCATGATCGCCGGGCTCTTCTGCTTTGCCTGCGAGCGCATGGCGGGGATCTACCGGATGGTGGGACGGGAGCACGACGCGACAGAGGCCCTGCGGCACCGAGCCGCGATGCAGGCCGCCATTGACGCCGCGGGCTGGGACGGCGACTGGTTCCTCCGGGCCTACGACGCCGCGGGCAGGAAGATCGGATCGAAGAGCTGCGACGAGGGGCAGATCTTCATCGAGAGCCAGGGCTGGTGCGTGCTGGGCGGCGTGGGGCAAACCGATGGCCGCGCCCGGCGGGCGCTGGACGCGGTGCGGGAACGTCTCGCGACGCCCAACGGCATCGTCCTCCAGCAACCGGCCTACTCGACGTACCACGTGGAACTCGGCGAAGTCTCGAGCTACCCGCCCGGCTACAAGGAGAACGCCGGCATCTTCACGCACAACAACACGTGGATCCAGTGCGCGGAAGCGCTGCTCGGCAACGGTGACCAGGCCTTCGCGTACTACCTGTCAATCTGTCCGTCCAGGAAGGAGGAGCAGATCGAGACGTACCGATGCGAGCCGTACGTCTACAGCCAGATGACCGCCGGCCCCGACGCGCCGACGCCCGGCGAGGCGAAGAACGCGTTTCTTACCGGGACGGCCGCGTGGAGCTTCGTGGCGATCTCGCAGTACATCCTGGGTGTCACGCCAAGCCCCAATGGGTTGGTGGTGGATCCTTGTATTCCACGGCACTGGAAGGGCTTCACCGTGAAGCGCCGCTTCCGCGGCAGGATGTACGTTATCGAGGTGCGCAATCCCAAGGGCGTACGAAAAGGGGTGCACCGCTTGCAGGTGGACGGAACGGAGATCCAGGGCCACACGATCCCGCTCGACCTCGGCGGCGCGACGGTCCGTGTGGTTGCGGAACTCGGTTGAGCCAGCCCTCCCTGCCAGCCCCCACCGGGCACAGCACGAGCTGCCTTGCGTAGGTGTCAAAAAAGTTGAGCGCCGTCCGAACCCTCGCCGTTCTTTGATCTGCCCGAACACAGGCTCCACAATCGCCTTCCGCATCTTGTAGATGGCGCGCCCCGCAACGCTGCTCAGTCTCCCGCGCATGCGCCTGGCCAGCGCTGTCTTCCGGCCCAGTTCGGGTTGTCCGGCCCGCTTCAGGACACCGTAGACCGCAATACCGGCGTCGCGCAGCCACCGCCAACTCTCCCGATATTGGCAGGGCTCGAATGCTCGGCGCAGGCGCGCCATTTCCGGCCAACTGTTGAGTGGCTCTTTGCCCGACGCGACGCCGTCCGTGGGGTCCATCAGGTCCTTGTCGCTCATGACTTCGCTCCCGCCATCAGAAGGATGGTTTGACGGATACTGACAGGCAGCGACGCACAATGCGCTGCGAATATGTGATCGCTCGTGACAGGGCAGGCGGACGCGTGGCGCAGCGCCAGCGCTGAACGTCAGCGCCGCGACGGCGTTGCGGGCTTGCCGTGGCACCTCCGCGCGGCGTCATGTCGGCCACCCGAACGCAGCCAGCAGGTTCGCCCGCTGTCGCTTTGACATGCCCGGCCAGCGACGACGTAGAACGTCGAGCACTTCTTCAAGGTCTGGTGAACGGGGGCCAGATTGGGGGCCACTTGCCGGAGAAACGCTGTCCATCATTGAGCAACGCTGTTCAACTCCGGATTCCTCCATCTCACTTGCGCCAGGAGGGTTGTGCGGTATTGTACGATTTTGTGCTGGGCTTTCGGAAGCCACTGTCTTTCCAGGGTAATGCGATTGCGCAAAGGCGGCTCTTCGTTGATGATGGAGCACATGCTGAGAAGTCTCAGTTTTGTTTTCTGGTGCTGCGGCGCGGCGGTCTGGCTGTGTGGGGGGAGGGTCTCGGCAGCCGACGATGACCTCGCTAACTGGGTCAACGAAGGCCGCTGGCCGCGCGGCCCCGAGGCGGTCGAGAACACACCCGAGAAACAGTCGGCCAAAGCCAAGCGGCTGCAGGGGATCGGGGATTCGAAGCAGGCGGCGGAACAGTACAAGCGGCTGGGGAATGTGTACAGCGAGTCGGACCTGGCCGAGGAAGGCCTGGTGCGCTCGGCAAAGAACTACCTCGCCGCGGGCGACTTCACCAAGTGCCGGGAGCAGCTCAACGAACTCCGGCGCCGTTACGCCAGCCCAAGCTTTCTTGATGAGATGGGCGACGTCGAGATCGCTCTCGGGCGCGGCTTCCTGGAAGGCAAGGGCGAAGGCGGCACGTATCGGCTCAAGAGCCGCATCCGCAAGGCCACCGCGATCTTCCAGAAGCAGTACGACCTGGACCCGCAAGGGCGCTGGGCCGATGACGCTCTGATGGGCCTGGGCGAATGCGCTGAAGCCGTGCAGGATTACGACGGGGCGATCAAGAAGTACAAGGAACTGCTGGAGAAGTTCCCGCGCTCCGAACTGCGCGCCGAAGCCGAAGGTCATATCGCGGCGTGCATCAACCGGCGCGAGCCGCAGCCGGAATACACGGAGTCGGACACGGCCGAGGCGCTGCGGCGCATCCAGCAGGCCAAGGAGGACGCGCAAACGGACGAAGCCGACCTGGACCTGGTCGCGTTGGAGGAGAACGAGAAACTGCTGGCGGAACGGCAGGCCCGCAAGCGGTACGAACAGGCGCTCTTCTACGAGAAGAACCTGCACTTCCGGGCCGCTGAGGTGTACCTGGAACTGGTCAAGGAACGATACCCCGATTCCGAGTGGGCGGAGAAGGCCAAAGCGGAACTGGACAAACTGCGCCGGAGATGAGGGGGCTGCAAGAGCAGTGAGCAGAGACAGGCACGAAGACACCATGACGCAGAGGGGCATGGGGCTGGCGTTCCGCGCCGCCGCGGCTGTGTCCTGCCTGCTGTTCGCGGGCGGCTGCACCTACTCGACCAAGAACGCTCTGCCGCCGCGCATGAAGACTATCGCCGTGCCGATGTTTGCGAACAAGACGTACGTCGGGGAGTACACGCGCAAGCTGGAGGTCGAGCTCACCGAGGCGGTGCGCAACGCCTTCATCCAGGCGGGCGAACTGAAGATTGCGGGACGCGAAGATGCCGACCTGATCCTGGAGGGCGAAGTCACCAAGCTCGACCGCGAGGTCCTGCGCAATGACCGCTTCGGCGACCCGGCCGAAGTGCGTCTGACCATCCGCGCGCGCATCTCGCTGTATGACGTGAAGGAAGCGCGGCACCTGTTCAAGAACCAGTTGGTGACCAACGCCGAGAAGAAGGAAGAGTCCGGCGTCTATAACCTGCGGCGCGGCGAAAGCGAATCACTGGGCCGCCAGAAAGCCCTCGAAGATATCGGACGGGTCATTGCGCGGCGCGTCACGGAACGGTGGTAGCGGAAATCCGTAACTCGAAATCCGAAATCTGAAGGAAAAGTGAAAGGCGACACGCGACAGGTGACATACGGTCACGCTATCTCGTTCCGTCCTGCTTCTTCCGTTCATCGCTGTTCCATACCATTTTCGCATCTCTGCCTTTGACCTCCCAGAGCATGCATTTGCCGGACTTAGAGGCGAAGAAAACGTATGCTCCGTCGTTGACGGGGATGATCTGCGCTCTTGCGATGGGGAGGAAACCGTCGGGCCAGCGTGGCCAGCCTCTGCCGAACAACTCAATGGCGTGCCACTGGCCAATCACCTCCAGGCTGGAATCCAGCGTGGCACATTGCAGCGAGATGCGCTGGTTGTCGTATAGCAGGATGAGGATCTTTGTATCAGGCTTCACGATGTCATACACCCTGGTGTCGTCCGGGAAAAGGGCCTCGTCGCCGAACTTTCCCCCCACCGGAAGAGGTGTGTCATCAAGCAGCTTGGTCATAATCGTGAGCAAGTCCTTGCCGGGCTGCGCCGTGCCCTTGCCGATAAGCCTGAAGCACAGCACCTCTCTGCGCCCAGCCCAAGCCCGCGCGCGTTCAAGCCCTGTCTGTTTCTTGACCTCGTCGGCAAGCCTGATCTCTTGGGGTGAGAGCGGCTTGCCCTCTTCCTGGCGGAAGACGGCCACAACGGTCAGTCCGTCACCCAGGGGTTTCTCAAACGCAAGCTTCTCCTCGGTTGGGGCGGCGCTGTAAGCGTCGGCGCAGAGCACCAATACTGTAGACAGGCACCATCTTGCCGCAGCGGCGCTTTGCAGAACACGGGTGCATCCGCCGCGCGCGATCATGGTTCCTCCCCGCCGGGAGATGGGCTTTCCAGTCGCGAAACGGCGCCGCCGCCATGGTACCACTGGGGTTCCAGCGGGGGGGTCTTCGTCGGGTTTTTGTACTCGTAGTATACCTTGACCGGTGTGCTGATGACCCAGAGGCGCAGTCTGGTGAGCCTGTCAGGGCCTTGGAAGGGGTTCGTCCCGTACGACGGGTCCGTTAGTCTGTCGGCGTGCTCGACCAGGAAATGGTTCTTGAACGCAGCGTACAATGGGCTGGGATTCGCTTGGGCAGGCAAGGTTTTGGGAACGGTCACGGACCTCTTCGCGAGGTTGTCGGCTCCCAGAGGAAAGTGGCGGTTTGGTTTTGGCTGGTATCCGATAACAGATGCCGCGATACCTTGGATCTTAATCGAGTCTCGAAGGAACCGGGCCCACCCTTGACAGGATGCCCAGTTGTTCTGAAGCAGGAAAGCCGTAGAGGTGGGGTCTATGTTCTTATCCATCGTGTGGGCATACTTCATGCCGTCGGCGGGCTGGTCGTCGTACTTTTGTACTTTCCGTGTCTTGAATACCTCGTAAATGGCATCAACGATCTTGGGCGGGTCCGTTTGCCACTCCGCATTCTTGCAGCCAATGTGCGCCACGGTACGGAACAGGGGCGGGCTGCCGGTTGGGTCACGTGGGTCACGTATATCCTGTGCACGGTACGCGTGAATGGGACGAACACTGCACCGCTTTTGTAGTACCACTCAATCTTGAACTCGGGGAAGTACCTGACTAGCTGAGCGGGGCACGCGTTCTCGGCCGCAACGGTGAATGTGGCTTGGGCGTCGGCGCCTGGAACCCATATAGGGGTAACCTCAAACGGGGCGATCCGAAATGGCACCTGGCCTGTGTTGTCAAGAGAGGGGCCCTCAGCCTTGATCTGAATGGTCTGGCCAAGCAACGGCGTCTGTATGGTCGCCGTGATCTTGATCCTCTTGCCTGCGGCACAGGCGACGGGCCAGTTATGCCCGCCCGGCTTGGGCCAGTCCGTGTATACGTCGTTGTCGAGCCATTGCGGGGTGGCGTACGCAACACCCTTGTCGTCCGTGATTGCGATGGTGTCCTCAAACGACATTTCGCGAAACGCCACTTGCACGTTGCCATAGGGGTACGGGCCCACCGGGGGGAACTCGTCGTCGGCGTCGAGCTTTTGCAAGCCCCCTTCGGGATCGGCGGCGGCGGACGCCAACGCACTGATGCTGTCTGCGTTGACGGTCTCGGGTATGGAATCGCTGCCAGGGAACACACCGCCGGCAGGTATCTCGCCCTCTAACAGTGGGCCACCAAACACGAACCCGCCAAGCGGCGCGTCATCCGGCACAGTGAAGGACCAGGTGACGGTGGTGCCATTGCCTGCAAAATCGGCTACGGTGACGCTGACTGTGTAGGTTCCAGGTTCCAGATCCTCGTTGGCCGTGGCTTGTAGTTCCGTCGTGTCTGCCCAGAAGATGTAGAGCGCAAATGGGGCGTTGATAGACAATGACGCGACATCAACGCCGCCGCCTGTGTCTGCGAAGCTGGCGGAGATGCCAGGCTCCCGCGTATCCACGATCGATTCGGGCGCAGGCTGGAGGTTGTGTATAGTGGGTCCTTGCGCTGCAACGGTGAAGTGCCAGCTAGTCGTCGCGGTGTTGCCGGCGACGTCGGTGACCGAGACTTCCACGCAGTGCTCACCCTGAAGGAGGTCGGCACGCGGGGTGTAGCAGAAGCCGCCGTCGGTGAAAGTCACTTCGATGGCGGCCTCGTCGAGTGTGACGAACAGTGACGACCAGTTCACGCCAGAGCCGAAATCGAAAATTGCCGCGGAGATGAGCGGCCGGGTTTCGGGGACGGTGATGCCGTCGGGAGGAGTGAGGGCGGAGATTGCGGGAGGAACGGAATCCAGGAGGATTGCGCCACTCATGCAGTTGCCCGCGAACATGACGCGCTCCGTGGGGGCGGCGGTCGGGGCCTTCTTGTTGTAGTGGAGCATGAGCATGGCGGAGCAGGCGCGCCAAGTGTAGGTTCCGTCGGCCACGGGCGCGCCGTTGGCGTCGCGGCCGTCCCAGTTGACGGACAGCGCGACGGTGTGCAGGTTCGGTGTGCGTGGGTCGCGTGAGGCGGGGGCTTGCGCGGCGAGGGTGGCGACTATGGCGCCGGCCGCGTCAGCTATCGTCACGGTCAGACGCACGACGCTTTGCTGCCGCTCCGCGGTATTATCCACATCGGGGCCGAGAGGCTGGAAGGAGATGACGCCGGTGAGAACAGCGGGGCCAACTGCAGGGGAGAAAGCGGCAGGCGCGGTCAAGCTCGTCAACGTGACCTTGTGGTCCGCGTCTGAGCCGAGCGCGCTACACGCAAGAAAGAAAGAAAGAAAGAAAGAACCGCGCGGGTTAAGTAGAATAAACATGGATCGCCTCCCCAAGAGTCGCGTCCCCAACAGCAATAGTGTCAAGAGAGAACGTACCATGCCGGGTCGGTGGAGGCAACAAGAATCCGCCGCTCTATTCGAACACCTGAATCCCGCGGGTCGTGGTGACGATAAGCTTGCCCGGCGCAATGGCCAGGCCGTGCCGGACGACGTCGCCGTCGGCGAGCGTCGAGAAACCGACGGGCCTGTTCTGCGGCGCGCCTTGTCTGGCGGTCTCCTGGCGCAGATGAGCGACGCCTCGGCCTGACACTTCGTACGTCGCGCCAGTCCCGTCGCGCACGCAGCCCGGCGGCGCCTCAACAGGACCGGCCACCGCCGTCCTGCCGTCTGCCAGATGCCCCTGCTGGTCCACCAAGTACACACTCCCGCCGGCCGACACCACACGGATTATCCCGCCCGGGAGCACCGCCGCCGGCTGGCGGACGCCGCCGGGAATGCTGCAACGCCACAGGACCGTGCCCGAACTCCCGTCGAGCGCGACGAGCCCGCTGGCGGCGCTGAGCAAGACGGCGCCATCGCAGGCAACAGCCAGCGCGCCGGCCTCGCCGTCTTCCTTGTGCACCCAGGCTTCCCTGGCCGGACCGAAGGCGCGGACTGTGCCGTCCGCGCCGAGCGCCACAACCAGGCCGTGGGGCGTGATGACTGGCGACACGTCAGCCGCCACGCCGGAGGCGACGGTGCGCCACTCGCCGCGCCCGTTGCCGCCGCCGGCCAGTTCCATCAGCCGCGCCCCGTCCGGCCCGAACGGCAGCACAAGGAGCACTCGCCCGTGCGTGGAGACAACCGCCCCCGACTGCGGCGCGCCCGCCCCCTCCGGATACCTGTAGAACAACTCCGGTTTCGCCACCAGGTTGGCAGGCCCTGCCAGCGGCGTAATGTTCGTATGTCCCGGTGAACCGCCGAGCTGGGGCCAGGGCGCGGCGAGGGCTTCCGTATCCGGGTGCTTCCATGCGGCGCTCAGTTCGCGGACATCGAAGGGCTGTACGCGCAGATCAGGCAGAATCTCCGTCCCCGCGAACGCTTCGGCTGTCTTGCCCGTTGCGGAACGCGCCCGCACGTGTCCTTCCGCCACGCGTACGCGCACACCGTCGCTGGACGTCTTGACGTCGAAACTCGTGCCCAGCACCTCGATGGTTGCGCCGGCGGTCTGGACTGTGAACGGCGCGGCGAGGTCGCGGGCGACATGCAGGAAGGCTGCGCCATCCAGTTTGAGGGCGCGCGGCCCGAGCGACTGCAACACGGTTCCTTTACGGGCGAGGATGCGAGTGCCGTCAGCCCAGGCGATGGCGCGCAGGTCTTCGGCGACGACCGTCTCGGTCGGTTCGTCCTTGGGGGCCGCCGCGGGAAGCGCGGCAGTGCGGGGAGGCGGCGCGCCGAGGTAGGACTTCCACGCGACAGCGCCGCCCACGACAAGGGCGACCAGGGCGGCAACGCGGAGCAGCCAGTGTGTGTGCGCTGCGCGGTGGCGTCTGACTGGCCGATGCGGCGCCTTCGCAGCATGGGCGTCTCGCACATGCGCCCCGGCCCGCACCTTGCCGACAACGTGGGCGGAGAAGCCGTCGTCGGCGCGGTAGCGGCGCGCGGAGAAAGCCACCAACCGGTCGTCATGCTGCAGTTCCTCGAAGTCGGCCCGCCAGGTCTCATCCGTACGGATCTTCTCGGCCACCGTCGCGCGGGCGTCTTCGTCCAGTTCTCCATCCAGGTAGCGCGACAGCCATAGCTCGCGGTCGCTGTCAGATACGGTTTGCATACAGTCCCACGCCTCGTGTATGCCCCGGGCGTCCAGACTTGCCCGAAGCGTGCCACTCGCGGCCCCGCCACCGGTGCTGGCGTTCAACAATCTGCCAGATTGCTGGACGCCGCTCCCCGCTGTGCGCCGCCTACTTGACTGGCTTCTTCTCCAAGCGGCGCCGGAGCAGTGCGCGCACTCGCGAAAGCTTCTCGCCCACGGCCGATACCGACATGTTCAGCCGTTGCGCAAGCTCCTTGTATGACAGCTTCTCGACGTGCTTGAGGATGATGATATCACGGTAATCTTCCCGCAGATTCTGGAGCACCTCTAAAACACGGGCGTCGTCTTCCTGGGTGACAAGCGTTGCCGCGCCCGCATCGGTGCTCTCCTGCGGCGGCTCAAACCCTTCGTCCCGAAGGACATCCAGGCTAACCACGTTCTTGTTCAGGCGGAGGAAGTCGAGCGCGGTGCGGCGCAGGATGGTGCAGACCCAGCCCGCGAACCGGTCCGGCTCCTTCAGGTCGGCCAAGGAATGGTAGGCGCGTATAAAAGCTTCCTGTGCAAGGTCTTCCGCTGTCTGATAGTCCTTGACCATGCCTTTGGCAAGCAGGCGCACCGCATGCTGGTGGCGGCAGACCAGTTCACCGAATGCCTCGGTGTCGCCGTCCAGAGCCATGCGCACCAGTTCGCGGTCTTGGCGGACGAGGAGCGGCCCGCTCCGCAATTGAGATACCTTCAGGGGCGGATCGGGTTCATGTGCTGGGTTGGCAATACGAGAACCTTCCGGTGCCGCATGGGACGGCACGGACATACCGCTCCCCTTGGGGGGAGCGACCGGTTCATACAGGCCTGTCGGCATGGCTCGAGCCGGGCTCTCCTAATCGTAGAACGGATGAACAGCCGAAAACCTGCAGGAATCTTGGCTCCTGGCCCCTGGCTCTTAGCACACGCTTCGCGCGCAGCTCCCAAGATCCAAGAGCTAAGAGCCAAGAGTCCGAATCCCTGCACGTTGCTTGACAGTCGCCGACGCCGGCGGTCTCATGGCCCGTGCCACCGACGGAGGTCAACATGAGATTGCGGCTCGTCATGCCCGTGTTCCCCTTACTCGTGGTCCTGTTCAGTCCAGGCTGTACGCCGGTGGACGACCGGCCGCCGCTTGAGCCGGGCCAGTCCGCGCAGTCGTTTGAGAAGGAGATCAAGAAGACGCTGCGTCTGAAGTACCTGCTGTACCTGCCTCCGCAGTACCGGGACTCCAAGGAGAAGTGGCCGCTGATGCTGTTCCTGCACGGCGCCGGCGAGCGCGGCGAGGATATCGAGAAGGTCAAGGTACACGGTCCGCCGAAGCTCATCGCAAAGGAAGGGAAGGATTTCCCCTTCATCATCGTATCGCCGCAATGTCCGGACGACGGCTGGTGGCCCGGAGAACTGCA
>Ga0315282_10006102_pt1 | contig 20262 bp, 11 predicted proteins | sample YL17G07_20_MG_FD_203693 | JGI IMG/M metagenome (GOLD analysis project Ga0315282, IMG submission 203693) | Sediment microbial communities from Yellowstone Lake, YNP, Wyoming, USA - YL17G07_20 | ecosystem: Environmental > Aquatic > Freshwater > Lake > Sediment | place: USA: Wyoming | collected... | reverse complement strand
TACTGTTTTTCATGATCGCCTCCTCGGCCAAGGTCGTTTGGAGCGAGATCATAGCACCTAATTCGGTTCGCCGCACCACCGCCCGCGCTGATGAGAATTGAAAAAGCTTCGCCCGCACCAGTCTGAGGGCAACTCGCTGCGCATCATCGAATTTCACGGGCCAAGGGCAGAGGCCTGCCGGCGAGCGCGCCGGTCACCCTGCCTTCATCAACAGCCAGTTTCCCGTTCACCAAAACATAGCTGATCCCTGCGGAGTATTGATGCGGCTTTTCATAGGTGGCTCTGTCTGCAATCGTGACCGGATTGAATACGACTATATCCGCCGCATAGCCCTTCCTGATCAGGCCCCTGTCTCTGAGGCCCAATACTTCAGCGGGCAAACCCGTGGCTGCACGGATTGCGTGCTCCATGGTGATGGTTTTCTTTTCAATGACGTATTGCGCGATCCTGCGAGTGAATGTTCCGTAATTGCGTGGGTGTGGAACCCCCCTGCCGAAGGCAACGATCTCCCCATCCGAGCAGGTTGAGACGTAAGGCTTTTTCATGAAAAACTCAATGTCGGCTTCAGACATATTGAACGACGTGACGCTGGGGTCACCCACCAGCAGGATTTCGACAGCGGCGTCGACAGGCGTTTTTCCCAATGTCCGGCTGATCTCGAGGAGGCTCTTTCCCTCCCATTCCGGTTTTGCGCGGAACGATGAGATCCGCAGAGTATCGGGGCCGCCGCGCCGTTCGATGTTTTCGGCCATTTCATTCTTGATCTTCGGCAGAAGCTCGGGATCCTGGAGCCGCTCTCGAGTCCTGCCGTCTGCCTGGACCCAGCGCGCCAGCGTCGCGGCGGCCAGACTTGTGGAAGACGCGCCGTACGGATACTGGTCCGCATAGACTCTTACGCCGCGCGCCTGCGCCGCCTCGATCATCCGGCAAACCTCGGGCGCCTGCCCCCAGACGGCCTTGCCCAGCGCCTTGATGTGCGAAATCTCCACTGGAATGCCGGCCTGTTCGCCGACCTGGATGGCTTCGGCTATCGACGCTTTGAGGCCTGTCGTGTAGTTGCTCTCGTCGCGAATGTGGCTGGCGTAGATTCCCCCGTATTGACGGACCGCCTTCGCCAGCTCCACGATCTCGTCGATCTTGGCGTAACTGCCGGGAGCGTAGAAGAGGCCCGTTGACATTCCGGCTGCGCCTTCTCTCATGGCCTTTTCCACGAGGCCTTTCATCTTCTGGAGTTCTTCCGGAGTCGGCGCGCGGTCGGCCTGTCTCATGACTGATTCGCGCGCCGTGGCGTGACCGACGAGGTGGATGATATTCAGTCCTGCGCCTTGCTGTCTGATCCGATCGAAGTACTGGGCTACTTCGTACGTGCCGTCGCCGCAGTTTCCGGTAACCAGCGTGGTTACCCCCTGTGTAATGTAATTCTGCGCCCCCTTGAGCTGTTCATTGAGTATCCCCCGGTCGCCGTGGGTATGGATGTCGATGAATCCCGGGGCGACGTACAGCCCTTTGGCGTTGATCGCGCGTTTGCCTTGAGAAGGAAGAATCCGGCCGACGGACGCGATCACGCCGTCTTTGAGACCGAGGTCAATGCTTGCTCCGGCGGCCCCTGTCCCGTCGAACACGGTCCCTCCAATGATGACGAGATCGTATTCCGGCGCTTGCGCCCGGCCGGCCATGAAAGCAAGAAGAGAGAAGCACGCATAGAGAACGGCCTTTTTCCAGTTCATTGTCTTTATCCCATTCAATGCAAGGGCGGGGATGCGCTCGCGGCCGAACCCTCGCTCCGTGCATACCAGAGAGAAATTGGTCATGATCTGTCTTTCGAGAGCAAGAGAAGAATAACATCGAAAGTCGTGCGGCCGCATTCCAAAACTGGGTTACCGAAAAAACGGTGTCAGGCTAAAATTGCCCCAATTCTCACAGCAGGGAGATTGTGGCGAAGCCAAATCTGGAAATGGCGGCAATTCTAACCTGATGCCATTTTTCTTCAGGAGGTTTTACGATCGGCGGTCGAGTAGTAACCGCGGCGGGCATGAATGAAATAGTCGCTGGCCGACTTCCCGAGGCGGTCGACCAGTCGAACGACAATCGCATGAAAGGCGCCCTGCGCCGGGTTGGAAGGATAGTAGCCGAGGCAGTACCGCATTCGGAGGCGGGCGATCACTCCTGCCAACGCCGCGTCGAGGGATGCGACATTCCGCGCATCGATGATTTCGCCCCCCGTCTCCCCAGTCACCTTGCTGACCGAGCCGGCCCCTGCAAGCAATGACGGCAATTGCGCTGCGAGGGGCAAAGCCTGGCCCGACGTCTTGATGCTGTACACCACGGTCTCGGTCTCCATGGCTTTTCGAATCGTCTCTCCTTCGCTTGCCCGGGGCCGGACGGTGGCTTGGTTGTCGGAGATTAAGATGACCGCATGGCGGAGTTCCGGTGCGGCGTGGGCCAGGTAGGTCACAGATTCGAACAGCGCATCAATGATGTCGGTTCCGCCGCCGGCTCGAACACGTGCGATGCCGTCTGCAATCCGTTGGCGATCGGTGGTCAGGTCTTCGAGCCGTTCAACGCTGCCGGCAAAGGAAAAGAGGGCTACCTCGTCTTCGGGCTTGAGCTGTTGAAGCGCGCGCTCGGCGATCCGGCGCAGTTCGGAAATGTAAGGGGCCACACTCCCGCTGCGGTCGATTACCAGGGCGACGGCCAGCGGAAGCTCATCGCGGGAAAAGCTCTGCACGTCCTGCTGAACGCCATCCTCGAAGACGAGGAAGTCGTCTCGGGTGAGGTTGTCGATCATGCGGCCGGCCCGATCCTTCACGACGGCGTCTACCACTACCATCCGCACATTGACGCTGAGCTTGAGCGCTCCCCCGCCGGCCGGCTGTGCGGCACCGGGGCCGGAGGCAGGTGTTGCGGGCGTCGCGGCAGGAGGAGTGTCCGGCGGCTTTGAAGCGGGAGGATTCTCGACGGGAGGCGGCTCGGCGCCGTCTCTCCTGACGAGTTTGGGCCTCGGCTGCGCAGCCTGGTCTTGCGTAACGGAAGCCACAGGAGGCGTTTCCGGCGGCGCGCTCTGGGCGGTTTGCGCGGCGCGCTGCAGAGCTGCCGCTGGAATCTCAAGGGATTGATCGAATTGGGCTTCGAACATCGTGTTGCGTGGAAGATCGAGATCGGGCCCGCGCTTGAGGATCATGCCGGCTGCTGCGGCCGCGGCTCCAGCCGCGCCGCCGTACATCGCCCCTTTTCCTCCCGCCGACAACACCCCGATGATCGCACCTTGCATCCCTCCCTGCACAACGGCACCGACATCCCCGCCGGTCCCGGATTCCCCTTTGAGACTGGGATCTGCCCCCTTCTCTGGGCTGACAGGATCGAAACCCACGCGCGTGAGCATTGCGTGCAGCGGAACTGCGGTTCCGTCGGCAAGCTCGACTTCATCGAAGCGCAGGCGGATTTCGGCGCGCCCAAACAGGCGTCCCGCGCGCTTGGCCTTGGTCACAGTTCCACGCACCCGGCTCTTGTTGGGGATGACTGCCTGGTTGTCGACCACGACATCCGCCGCCGTGGTGAATTCCACCCGGTCCCCCCTGCGTGTGGTGCGGGTATGGAGCGCCGTCTCAAGCCGCATGATAAATTTCTGGCCTGAAGGGATAGTCAGTGTGCCGCCGGAAGAACCGGCGGAAGCTTGAGGAAGCGTCGACTGAGCTTGGTTGGATTGGGCGCCAGGAGCGGACAGCACGAGCGCAATTGCGCTCACATAGATGCTTCGTCTCATTTCGCGTGCCCTCACTCTTCCGGCCAGCGTGCAGTGTACCAGACTTCGCCCCTCAATATCGCTTTAGATGTCGCAACCGGCGGCGAGGTTCATCCCATGAGGGGTCGTTTTTCCAATCACCTTCTTTCGGCCGACCGCACCCGCGGATCTCGCACCCCAAAACAGGTGAGCGTCCCCGGTTTTGAATGGAGGATTCTCGCCCGGCGTTGCCTTTCGGCATGAAAGCCTATATAAATGCCGCCTGATGAGCCACACGAGACGCAAGCCTTCTCGAGCCACGGCCCGCCCGGGGAAAGAGCAAGAGCGGGCAAAGGAGCGGGGCGCCGGCCGCCGCGCGACGCATGGCTGGGCGGTGTGGATCCTGCTGCCGGCGTTGATGCTGGCGACGCTCGCCGCCTATCGCCCGGCCTGGCATGGCGGCATGCTTTGGGACGACGACCGCCATATCACTCGGAGCGATCTACGTTCGGCAGAGGGCTTGTGGCGGATCTGGTTCGACTTGGGCGCCACCCAGCAATATTATCCGCTCACTCATTCTGCCTTCTGGATCCAGCATAAGCTCTGGGGCGACGACACGCTGGGCTATCACTTGGTCAGCATTGTTCTGCACGCACTCTCGGCATTCCTGGTCGCGGTGGTCCTGCGGCGGCTGGGTGTTCCGGGAGCGGGCCTGGCCGCTGTGATGTTTGCCCTGCATCCCGTGCAGGTGGAGTCGGTGGCGTGGATTACCGAACTGAAGAACACGCTTTCAGGCGTGCTTTATCTGAGCGCGGCGCTCGCGTACCTGCGCTTTGACCAGAGCAGGCGCAAGCGTCTTTATGCGCTGGGGATGGTCCTTTTCGTCCTGGCTTTGCTGGCGAAGACTGTCACAGCCACGCTGCCGGCAGCGCTGCTGGTGACGCTTTGGTGGCAACGTGGGAGGCTGACTTGGCGCCGTGACGTGCGGCCGCTTGCGCCGTGGTTCGTGCTGGGGGTAGCTGGGGGCGCACTTACGGCCTGGGTCGAGCGAACGATGGTCGGCGCCCAGGGCGGGGAATTCCACTTCACTCTGATCGAACGGTGCCTGATCGCCGGGCGGGTGATTTGGTTCTATCTGGGCAAGCTGTTCTGGCCGGCGAACCTGAGCTTCATGTATCCGCGGTGGCAGATCAGCCAGGGCGTATGGTGGCAGTACCTCTATCCGCTTGGCCTGGTTGCACTGATGGCGGCGCTTTGGCTTTTGCGGAAGCGCACGCGGGCTCCCTTGGCAGCGATGCTGTTTTTCTGCGGGTCGCTTTTTCCAGTGATGGGATTTTTCAACGTCTATCCGTTTCGCTACTCGTTTGTGGCGGATCACTTCCAGTACCTGGCGTGCATTGCTATCATCGCCCTGTTCTCCAGCGGCCTTGTGAATCTTGCCAAGCGATGGAATTTCCAGCCCAGGCCGGCTGCCGTCGTGATGATGCTGGTTAGCGGAGGCGTTCTGGTTTTCCCCACATGGAGCCAGAGCCGCCAGTATGCCGATGGAGAAACACTCTATCGGAGCACGCTTAGCCGAAATGCATCAAGCTGGATGGCGCACAATAACCTGGGAAACGCCTTGCAGAGGCAAGGGTGGCTTGATGAAGCGGTGACTCACTACCGTGAGGCTGTGCGGCTCAAGCCGGATTATGCCGAAGCTTACAACAACCTGGGCGACGCGTTGCATGGGCAAGGCCATCTGGAGGAGGCTGTGGCCTCATACAAAGAGGCCTTGCGGTTTATGCCGGACCTGGCCGGGGCACACTACAACCTCGGCAACGCTTTGCGGGAATCAGGCCGGCTTGAGGAGGCGGTGACAGAGTACAGGGAGGCGGTCAGGCGCGAGCCTGGCCTCGCCGCAGCCCATGGCAACCTGGGTGCCGCCCTGGAGAACCTGGGCCGGCTCGACGAGGCAGTTGCGCACTTGAAGGAGGCGGTCCAGCTCAAGCCCGACTACGCCATTGCCTACAATAATCTGGGCAACGCCTTGCAGCGGATGGGGCGTCTCGACGAGGCGGTGACAGAATATAGGGAGGCGCTGCGGTTGAAGCCGGATTATGCGGAGGCATACAACAATCTGGGCTACGCCCTTCAGGGGCTGAACCGGCTTGAGGAGGCGGCGGCACAGTATAAGGAAGCACTACGCCTCAGGCCGGACTATACGGTGGCGCATTACAACCTCGGAAACGTCTTTCAGCTACTGGGTTCCTATCACGAGGCGGTGGCGCAGTACAGGGCGGTACTCAAACAGGTGCCTGGCTCGGCTGAGACCCACAATGGTCTGGGTGTCGCCCTCGCGAATCTGGATCAGCTTGAGGAGGCGGCTACACACTTCAAGGAGGCGCTCAGGCTGAAGCCCGATTATGCCGACGCCCGGGCAAACCTCAGCAGGGCGTTGGCCTTGCTTAAGAAGATCAGCTAGCCAGCCGGCTGCTGGGGTAGAGCGACGCGCGGCAGGGCAGCGGTGATGGCAGGCTGGCGCGTGCCGGCTTCGTTCCGCGAAGCTAGCACGCGCCAGCAGGCTTAAGGTAGCCGGTCTGCCTGACGCCCGGTGTTACCAGCGCCCTTAGCTCGGAATGCCTGCGGACTATCTCCCGGCGCTCAGGTCATTCCAGTTCAGGATCGCGTTGAAGGCCAGGAAAAAGCTTCCCTGGGTCTCCCAGCGCCAGAAGGGACGAACCCCGAACATCACGACGTGACCCTTGCCGAGCGTGGCATCGATGAGCGCCGGCCGGCCTGCCAACTGGTCGCCGCCGACGAGTTCGCCGGAGAGGAGCAGGTCGTTCGGATCCGTCGGGTACGACAACAGGACGCGGGGAGGATTGACTGCAGCGGCGCCGCCGAATCCGCCACGGCCACCGCCGCCGGGGAATTCACCGCCAAATCCACCGGCACCGCGCCCGGCGCCCGCCGCTGGGCTAGGCGGAGGACCGGCTTCAAGCGTCGTCAGTCGCGGAGGAGCCGCCATGGGGCTCAGATTGCCGCCACCGACGCCCGGAGGCAAGCTGCCGCCGCGCCCGCCGCCACCGCCGCGCCCGCCGGCGGCGCCCAACGCGAGATTCGGCCCGTTCTTATACATGACGCCCAGCGCGTTCTGATCGTATCCGTAGAGAATCGGACTGGTCTTGTCGCCAAGCAGCGCCTTAATGACCGAGCCGGGCGCGTACAGGCCCTGAGGCTGATCGATTATCACGCCGGGCACGAGCCGATACTCTGGAAACAACGATGCGGGCTGACCCTCCGCGATCAACACGCCGCCTTCCTGCACGAAGGCCTCGAGGGCCTTCAGGCCGTCACGGCCAAGTCCGCCTCGCCGATCGTCCGTGGAATCCGGTGCTGTAGCTATGTTCGGCGTGAGGTCAGTGGCCTTGTACGGCTGCGGCGTTCCGCCGGCCGGTATTTCGCCGCCGTCTACCTGAACCGATCCGCTCGGATAGATGATCACGTCGTACTTCGCGCGCAGGTTGCCCTGACGCACGAGGTTTTCGCCGAAGTAGGTGTATGGAATTTTGAGCTTGTCAAATGCCATTCGCACCCAGCCTTCGTCCTGCGTGCTGGACCACGAGTGGATATAACCGATGCGCGGCACATCGAGATCGTGCATCGGCACTTTGGGCGGCGCGTCGGCCGCCCAGGCTAGCAACCCGAAGTCACGAATCTGAGGCTCAAGCGCGGCGCGATTGGCATTCGGGATGATGAAGGCTCCAGCGGCGAAATGATGCCCGCCCAGGTCGAACGCCTGCTCGGCCGCCAGCATCTTCGTGCTGGCATTGGCGAACCGGAACGTAGCAAGTGCGCTGTCCGTCGTGTGCTCAATGACGATCGTGCTGCCGCTGCCTGTGATCGCGCCCGCCGCCTTGAAGTCCGCCGCCGCAAGCGTCATCGGTTTGTCAAAAATGCTCTTGTCGTCAATGCGATACGCTTTCACATTGCGCAGGAGCGGCAACGACCAGCCTGTGTCGTCATACGGACGGGGATTCTGCTCCGGATACCACTGGACGCCCAGGAACATCTCGATAAGGCCGCCGTACGGTTGATCAAGCCGGGCGATGTAGTCGCCGGCCGCCACCTGCACGTTCCCGATCGTGAACGGTGCGGCCGCAGTGTGAACTTCCACGCCCTCTTGACGCAACCGATTCGCCAGATCGGTGGCCTCGACGCGCCGGCGCTGCTCGGCAGGAATCACGTAGGCGAACGGCGCCCGCGTCCTGCCCTGCTCGATCATCATCTTGTTCTTTATGTAGTAATTCTCGAGGAACATCTCATGGTTTTTTGCAACCGCGTTCATTGCAATGAGTATGGCCGATTCCTGCATATTGATGTTCGAGCGTCCGCTCCACTGCACCCCCTCAGGAGGCACAGGATATGGGCGATACCACTCGCGGCTCTGATTAGCGCCGACACCGCGGCCACGGGCAGCTTGCGCAGCCCCAGCTGGTGGGGCCCCCGCAGCGGGCGCAGGCGGAGCTCCTGTTCGGCCGCCGGCCGGTGCACCCGCCGGCGCAGCGCCACGGCCTCCGCCGTAGCTTTGCGTTTCGTAGAACCGGCCGATGGAGTTGTGGGAGACGCCAATCCAGAACATGTAGTTCGGGACCCAGCCGTCGTAATAGTTGTAAGTCCAGACGCCGGGCACGCCGCGCTTGGTCATCTCCATGATTTCCGTCTGCGCGAGCCACCACCACTCGTTCACCTGAATGGGAGCGACAGAAGGGTTGTAAGGGCCGGTGCCGGTTGACGTGTAGAGCAGCGTCACCGACTCGTGCAGGTCGTGAAACACCTGCGGGTGCAAGTCAAGGAACGACTTCAGCATGTACTGAGACAAGGCGAGGCCTTTGCCAATGCTGTCGCGATTGTTGTCGTGCGCGACGTACCTGCCCCAATACGTCATGCCCGGCTGCGGCTGCCCGGCGTCCGCGGCACGCCGGTTGTCGACCTGCCGTTCGTGACCGTCGACTTCGCTCACCGGCGTGATGACGACGATGCTGTTGTTGCGGATCTGCTGGATGAATGGTGTCTCTTCCACCGCCAGGCGGTAGGCGAGCTCCGTCAGCATCTCCGGACTGCCGGTTTCGCTCGAATGGATGCTGCCGCACGCGTAGTAGATCGGCTTGCCGGTCTGGATGAGCTGGCGCGCCTGCGCGTCGGTCAGCTTGCGTGGATCGGTGAGCTGCGCTGTGATCTGCTTGTATTTGTCAAGCGATTTGATGGTTGCCTCGTCGGAGATGGCAACCGCCACTGCAGGCCGCCCTTCCTCGCTCTTGCCGATCTCCCACATCAAGACGCGATCCGACGCCTTGTCGAGCGCGTCGAAGTACCTCACGATGTCCTTGTGATACGTCAGTTGGTTGTTCTCACCGGGCACGTAGCCCAGGATTTTCAGCGGGGACGGAACCGTCGAGAGCGGCATGTGATCGACCAGCTCGGTCAGAATCCGCTTGTCCGGCGTGTTGTCCAGGATCCGCTTGGTGTAATCGTCATCATTCTTCTGTGCCTGCGCCGCAGCCGGACGGGCCTGCTGGCCTGCCGGCAGCGCACTGGCACCAATCGCTAAGGCAAACGCGACGCCGAAGACCAGCGTCATTCTTATCGTTCGCCGAAACACTTGCTTAGCCATGACCTCCTCCAAACCTGTCCAACCCGATATACGTGAGCCGAACATCTGGCACGAATCGGGTACGTCAGGAACGAACGTGTCACCGCACTGATTTTGGGTTTCTGACTGTTAACGCCTGCTACTTATAAGGAATTTTGTCTGGCGACGCAAGGCGAAAGCGCTGCCGGATCGGTTGCGTCCCGCATGCTAGGGATTTTTAAAAGGCTGCCCGGGCCCAAGCACCTTGATTCTTATGTTGCGGAAACGCACGGCCGTGTCGTGACTCAGGAAGCCGATGCGCCCGGCGGCACGCTGCAGGCCCGGGTGCTGCCGATGGTCGATCGTCCCGTTCTTGCTTGCCTCCAGGATGTCACCATCGACAATAACGGCGCCATTCAGGATCACGCGCACATGTGAGCCTTTCGCGGTGATCTCCTCCGAGTTCCACTCCCCGACCGGTTTCAGGAAGCCGCGTCTGGCTGGGATCACTCCGTAGACGGATCCGTGGTACTGATAGGGCTGCAGATTGGCATAGATCGAAGCCGAATCATCGAGAATCTGAATCTCCATTCCGACATAGGCCGCGTCCCCCTCGAGGGGCGCACGAATTCCCACGCCGTTATTGGCTCCCGGCGTCAGTTGGAATTCGAATCGGAACTGGAAGTCACCGTATTCCTTCTCCGTATAAAGGTTGCCGCTGCCGGCGGCCGGCTGAAAAACCACCATGCCGTCGGCCACCTTATAGCCGCCCAGGTTGCCGACCCATCCGCTTAAATCCCGGCCGTTGAAAAGCGAGACGAACCCTTCGGCCCTCTCCTCGTCTGTGAGGTTGAACTCCTTTTCCGATATCTCACGCACATAGATGTCGCGAAAAGCCAGGTCAGTGCCGTGCGCCTGCAATTCGATCGGGCCTCGCGGGAATATGGGCTGGGATCGATCCCAGTAATTCTCCAGCGTCACGTTGTCTACGACCTTGATGCCGTTGAGGTACACCGTCACTTTGTCTCCAACCATCGTGATGCGGAAAGTGTTCCATTCCCCTACGGGATTGTCGGCGCGAACCAACGGCTGGCTCGGATTTTTCTGGTTATTATAGAGTCCGCCCGAGCCTGCCTTTGCATCGGCATCGGTTCTGGCAGGGTCCCAGATCTGCACCTGCGGTGAGCCGCGCAAATAGATGCCGCTGTCGCCGTCCTTCGTGATGCGCCAGTCCACCAGCATCTCGAAGTCGCCGTATTCTTTCACCGTGCAGAGATTGTCTCCCTGGCCGTTGAAGACGATCATGCCGTCACGCACGCTCCAGTTGGCGAGCACTTTCCTGTCGGCTTGCTCTTGTCTCGCGGCAAGCTCAGCGGGGCTCATCTTGGCCCGCGCAACCGGATTCTCCACGAGCCCGTGCCATCCGGTCAGGTCTCTGCCGTTGAAAAGGGGCACAAAGCCTTCCTCTTTCCCCATGGCCGCCAGGTAGCTGCGGATGTTTTCCTTGTCGTAGTCGCTCTCGGGACCGGTCAGAATTTGAAGCACTCTGTCCAGAGTCTCCCGGACCGCCGTGCCGGCCAAGCCGTCGCGGCTCCCCGAAGCGGACGGCAAGGCGATCCTCATCGCGGCTCCCGCCGCGTCGCTCCTGACTTCGGGGTCGTCCAGGTAACGGGCGACAGCTATCAGGCTCGGGAAAGTCTTCACTCGCTCCATGGCCCGGATGACCGATCTGCGCTCTCTGGCCCCGCTCGCGAAGGGCATGATCTTGCGGAGTTGAAGCAGCTTCTGATCGGCCGGAAGAGATGAGGAGGAAATCTGGCGCAGGAAGCCGGCAAGCGCCTGACTGCGATATTTGGCGTCCCCGGCCGCGCAGATTGCGTACAGCCTTTGCGCGGCTGACGGATCCTTCCATTGAACCAGGGCGCGGAACGCAGCTTCCTTCCGTCCAGGTTCGGATTGATCGAATTGTTCTAGGACCGCGCTGAGAGCCTCCGGCCCTCCGACCTCGGACAGGATTTCCACAATCAGCGCCGGACGGGAAGAGGTTTTCATGGCTTCAAGGAGTGGATGTGCCCGGTTCTGCGCCGGTTCCACCTGGCCGACTGCTTTGACCAGAGCCTGTTGGACTTCCTTGCCTAGTGCGGGATCGCCGGTGAGTTCCAGCAGGCGAAGCAGCGCCGGCAGGTCTTCCGCGCGCGCCAGGTTCTTCAGGGCGGCAAACGCAGCTGCTTTGATCTCGGGATCCTGGTCTGAGGTCAGGGCAAAGATCTTTTCAAAGTAGCGTTTACCTCCCTTGGCGGCGATGACCCTTATTGCGGCGGCCTTCGACGCCGGCGGCAAGTTGTCCATCATGACGGCGAGCGGGTCGAGATGGCGCTCGTCCAATATCGGGAGGAGAATGTCTGCAATGCGTGGAGCTTCGTCTCCCTTGCAGGTGGCGAGCAACGGCAGGAGATCCGGCACGGCATCCGCTTTCTTGATGCGGGCAAGCGACTCTGCGGCAGCCAGGCTGACTTCGGCATCAGAGGCGCCGAGGTAAGACCGGATGAAGGGCAAGGCCAAGCTCTGCCCTTGCCGTCCAAGCATGCCGATGATTTCCGCGCGCGCCTCCGGAGGCGCCTTCTGAGCCTTGGCAATCCAGCGGCGGGTTGCCGCAACATCGGATATCTTCTCCGCCAGGTTCAATGCCGCGTTTCGATACGCTTTGTCCCGGCTGTCAACTGCGCGGAGCAGGTCGGGCATCGCTTCATACCCGAGATTGTCCGCGAGAATGGCAAGCGCCGCAGAGCCGTTCGGCAGGCGTTCGCGGTCTTTACAAGTCTTCATGATCGAACGGCAAACCTTGCTGCAAAGCTTGATGTCGCCTTTGCGGCCCAGATTGCGCGCGTAAGCGAGCAATGCGCCGGTGGCATTCGCCGGATCGTAGCGGTAGTCCACCCTTTTTGCGGCGCCGGTGAGGGTGCTGAGCGACTTGGGGCTCGCTATGCTCGCCAGCGCTGCGAGCGCCGCCTTTCGCAAGGAGAGGCTGGGAGCATTCGCGAGCGCAAGAAGCGAGCTGTTGGCATCTTCCGCCTCGAGTTCCCCCAATGCCTTCACAATTGTTACCTGGGCCGCGCCCTTGGCCTTGCCAAGCGCAATGATGAGCGCTTGACGCGCGGAGGCGTCTCTTACGGAGAGCAGGAGCTGAACGGCAGGTTCGGACAGGGCAGGGTCCAGCAGGAACGGTTCAGCGGCGCGCACCGCAGGCGCGCGGCCCACGAAATGCAACTGGCTCAACAGGAATGTCTTCACCTCAGGATCGGATGCCGCGGGCAGAGCGTTGATAAGCGCTCTTTCCGTCAATTCACGGTCAGGCTCGGCGCCGGACCGGCTGGCGTAAACCGCCACGCAATTCAGCGCAAAGCGAACGCTGGTGTCGTTTCCTGAGCCTGCCGGGGCCAACTGGCGCGCGATCCCGGCCATGCCTTCTTCGCCGAGATTGAGAATCTCCCTGGCAAGCCGGTCGCGGAGAATGGAATTGTCTGCAGGAAATCGAGCCAGGATGTCGGCTATCTTCGTGGCGAGCAGCCGCTGGTCCTGGCTTGAACCTGCGCCGCCGGCACACAGGAAGACCGTGAGCAGCAACAACCCAACCATCTGCATCTTTGCCTTGTTCATTGCTGTTTTGTCCTCGCCGGTTAGAGGGTCCAGGGAGCGCGCATGGGTTGATCGATCAGCCGGTTGGCGGCTTCATCATCTCGAAAGCGCTGAACTGCCGGATCGTAGTGCAAAGTGCGGCCGAGGCGGACAGCGATCACGCCCAGGTTGACCAGAGTGCAGGAGCGATGAGCGTTCATTTCGTTCAAGGCGAATTTCCTGCGGGAGCGCACTGAATCCGAAAAGGTCTCAATTTGAGGTTCCGGGTCGGGCAGCGTCTCGAGCAATCTCTGGAGGTCGGGAATGTCGGACTTGAATCCGCGATAGATCTTGCCGTTCGGTCCTTCAATATAGGCGGCTTCCGTATCGCGGTTTTCCCCGTCGAGGACGATCTTGCAGCCGTCGGCGTATGTGAATTCAATGCGCCGCCACGAGCCGGCGGCATCGTAATGTTGCTCCGGCGCATCCACGTCGATGCGGATCGGGCTGGTATCGTCCTTCTCCAGCATGTACTGAACCGGATCCAGATAGTGCTGTCCCATGTCGCCCAGGCCGCCGCCGTCGTAGTCCCAGTAGCCGCGGAATTTCGCGTGCACGCGCTCCGGGTTGTAGGGCTTGTACGGAGCGGGGCCCAACCACATGTCATAATCGAGTTCCTTGGGCACAGGCATGGGAGTGAGGTCCGTTCGGCCGCTCCAGTAAAACTTCCAGTCGTATCCTGTATTCCCGCTTACCGTGACCTTCAAAGGCCACCCCAGCACTCGGTTCTGAATCAGCTTCTTCAACGGCTTGACGTCCGTGCCCAGCCCGTAAAACGCGTCCTTGAATCGAAACCAGGTGTTCAGGCGGAACATGCGCCCGTATTTGTTGACTTCCTCGATGACGCGGATTCCTTCCCCGATCGTGCGGGTCATCGGTTTTTCGCACCAGATGTCCTTGCCTGCCCGGGCAGCCTCTATGGAGATGAGGCCATGCCAGTGCGGAGGAGTGGCGATGTGCACGATATCGACATCCTTGCGCGCCAACACCTCTCGATAATCGGTGTAGCCCCGCGCATCTTTTCCAGCCATTTTGAGGACTTCCTGGAGGTGTCCGCGGTCCACATCGCAGATCGCCAGAACGCGCGTGCCCTCATAGGGGATGTGGCTGCGTCCCATTCCACCCGCGCCGATGATCACCTTGGTGAGCTGGTCGCTGGGGGGCTTGTAACCTGCGCCGCCAAGCAGATGCCGCGGCAGGATCATGAACCCGGCTGAGGAAGCCGCCGCGTTTTTCAAGAACCGTCGCCGACTTATAGTATGTTTCATGGGTGTCTCACTCGACGAACTCACGGACCAATTCCGTGCCTGATGAAATGCCTGAGAAGCAGCTCGCTTCGCTCACCAACTTTAGGGGCAGAGGGACAAAGGGGTCAAGGGATAAAGGGCCGCACACGAAGATTGATTCCCTGCGGGGCTTCGCGTACATTGTCCCTTCAGAAATCAAATTGGGCTTTGGCCGCGAAGGAGTTGGCGTGTTCCCGATGCCTGGTTACAGGCTGAATCGCTTGAAACTCATTCGTGCAATCCGATGCGTTTAACTCCATGGAAGTGGGAGGTGGCAAAATGACTCGCAGACTCAGCCTGCCGGAGAATGGCAGACTGCGGAGGTCACGCTCGTCGGCAACCGCGTGACCGTGGTCCTCAACGGGCAAAAAGTGCATGACAATGTGGTTATTGATGGAATTACGGGCGGAGCGCTGGACAGCGGCGAGGGCGCTCCAGGTCCCGTCATGATGCAGGGAGATCACTCGAGAATCTGGGTCCGCAAGGTGGAGGTGACGCCCATCCTTTAGCGGCCAAGGGGTAGAGGAGCAAAGGGGCAGAGGGGACAAACGCCAAAGAGTTCAACCGGGGCAACGGGCGAAAAAATCACTGCGAGGCCTTTGCCCCTCGGTCCCTTCAAGCGACTTGAAAAGAATGTGACGGGAACATACTTAGTTTCATCCAGTTTTGTGATTTCCGAAACTTCAGTTAGCAGGGATGCAAATTGCATTTCCATCCCTGTACATCCGGAGGAAAACAACATGGAGGATCAAAAAGGAAACACCTGCGTTGAAAGCGGGATTTCACGGCGCGCTTTTGTGGGAGGCATGGCTGCCGCTGCCGGAATCATGATCGTGCCGCGGCACGTGCTTGGCGGCCCCGGCTACCAGGCGCCCAGCGACAGGGTCAACATCGCGACGGTGGGGGTCAGCGGGCAGGGAGCGAGCAACACCCGCGCGTGCGCAAAGGAGAACATTGTCGCCCTGTGCGACGTCGATGACGCCAGATCCGAACCGGTTTACAAACGATATCCCAATGCAAAGACCTATCGTGATTATCGCGTCATGCTCGAGCGGCAGAAGGACATTGAGGCGGTTATCGTGGCGACTCCGGACCACAGCCATGCGGTTATCGCCATGGCGGCCATGCAGCTGGGCAAGCACGTCTTTGTGCAGAAGCCGCTGACCCGGACGATCTGGGAGGCGCGGATGCTTGCAGAAGCTGCGCGCAGATACAAGGTAGTCAGCCAGATGGGCAACCAGGGGCATTCCGGAGAAGGAGTCCGGCTGATCGAGGAATGGATCGCCGACGGAGCCATCGGCAAAGTCCGCGAGGTCCACTGCTGGACGAACCGTCCGATCTGGCCGCAAGGGATGCCTCGGCCGGCGGAAACTCCAGCGGTGCCCGACACCTTAGATTGGGATCTTTGGATTGGGCCGGCTCCGATGCGTCCTTACCACCCTACGTATCATCCGTTCAGCTGGCGTTCCTGGTTCGATTTCGGATGCGGCGCCTTGGGAGACATGGCGTGTCACGTTATGGACGCATCGTACACGGCGCTGAAACTGGGCTACCCCTCAAATGTGACGGCCTTCATCGCCTATCAGGTGGTCGAAAAGCAGCGGGCGGACAACAAGGGCGTGGATCGAGTGCGGCTGGAATACAAGGACAGCTATCCGATGGCCACCATCGTGCACTACGGCTTTCCCGCCCGCAGCAAGAAGTATCCTGCCCTCAAGCTCCACTGGTACGACGGCGGGTTGCTCCCTGAGCGTCCGGAGGAACTGGAGCCGGGCCGCAGGATGCCCGAGAGCGGCACGCTTTTCGTCGGTGAGAAAGGGAAGCTGATCAGTGAGACCTACTCTGAGAGCCCGCGGCTGATTCCCGAAACCAAGATGAAAGCGTACAAACTTCCTAAGAAGAGCATTCCCAGGGTTCAGGGCAGCCACGAGCAAAATTGGATCGACGCCATCAAGGGCAAAACCAGGGCGGTCTCCCATTTTGATTATGCGAGTCCTTTTACGGAGACAGTGCTGCTCGGCTGTCTGGCGGTACTGTTCCCGGGGCAGAAGCTGGAGTGGGACGGCCCCAACATGAAGGTTACAAACTTCGAAGCGGCCAACGAGTTCGTGAAGCCCAAGTTCCGCGCGGGCTGGTCCCTCTGACACAGCCGACAGCCGGGGTCAGGTCTTGAAAATTTACTTTTGTTCCTGTGCGTTTTGCGATCTTCGAAGTTATGAAACAAAAGTAAATTTTCAAGACCTGACCCCGGTTTTGGAGGAGTTATGCAAGCAGGATCTTTGAAGGTCGGTTCGGTGGGAGCCGGTTTTGTCGCGCGTTTTCACGTGAGGGCGATGAGCCAAGTCCGTGGCATGGAGCTGGCCGGCGTCACGGCGCTCAAGGGCGCTCCTGAACTGGCAGCCATGTCAAAGAGCCATGGCGTTGGCGACACTGTCGTTTACAGCAGCATCTCCGAGATGGCGCAGCATGTCGATTGCATCGCGATCTTCGCGCCCAACTTTGCGCGCATCCCGATCATGGAGGAGATCGCCGCTGCAGTCAAAGCCGGTGCCGACCTGAAGGGGGTGATTTGCGAAAAGCCTTTGGGCCGGACCGTCGCCGAAGCGCGCCGTCTCGTGAGCCTGGCCCGCGAGGCCAAGCTCTGCACGGCGTACTTTGAGAACCAGATTTTCATGAAACCCCTGCGCGCGCAGCTTGCGCAGCTCGAGCCGGTGCAGAAGATCATGGGACCGCTCTCGCTGACTCGTTCCGCCGAAGAGCATGGCGGGCCTCACGAGAGCTGGTTCTGGGATCCGCTGCGGCAGGGAGGCGGAGTCCTGAGCGACATGGGGTGCCACAGCATCGCCGCCGGCTGGCATGCCCTGACGCCGATTGGGAAGGGCATCACCTTCCTGCAGCCCGAGCGCGTCAATGCAGAGGTCGCGCTTCTGAAGTGGGGGCAACCCTACTGGCGCGAGAAGCTGCTCCGCGAGCGGGGCGTGGATTACGCGAAGACTCCTGCGGAAGATTTCGCCACGGGAATGGTTACGTACAGGAATCCGGAGACGGGACAAAAGGTAAAAGCGCAGTTCACGAACTCCTGGATGTTCGAGAAACAGGGGCTGCGGCTGCTCATGGACGGGATGGGACCAGGATACGCGTTTGAGATCAATACGCTTGTGTCCCCACTCAACATTTTCATCGGGGATGCGGCAGCCGAGGCGATCAAGGACGCAGAGTCCGCTCTTGAAAAGGCCACAGCGTCGCGCGGCCTCCTCGCGGTTCAGCACAATGAGGCCGACCTTTACGGATACACGGATGAAAACGCCGATGCCCTGAAAGCGTTCACTGAGGGCCGCGACGCCATGTTGCCATGGAGCTACGGTTTCGAGATCACACGGCTGATCATGGCAGCCTACATGTCTGCCGAGAACAAGCGGTCGATCGACTTGACGGATCCTGCGGTCAATCGGGAACTGGAGACGTACATTCCGCTCATTCAGCAGGGACGCGGCGCAGAGGTTCTCTTCTGATTTCGTAATTCAGGGAGTAGCGCGCGCCCCTTCGGACGACGCCGTCGCACACCAAAAGCGAACCACCAAGACTCGAAGACTCCTCTGAGTTATCCGACGGATAGCAATTCGAAAACCTCAATTGTAATAAACATCCCTCGCGCGGGCCTTACTCGGATCGTGAAAGTAGAAGCCAACCCCATTTTTGACGATGTCGGCGTAGCGCGGAACATTGACGAGGCGGATGGCACGGCCGGTGCTTTTCATGGAGTACTGATTGATGATTTCCAGCGCCACGGAACAGTGCTGTCCCACGCGCTTCTCCACAGGCCATCCCGACTCGTCATAGGGCACGAAGAGCTTCTGCTGTCCGGCAAGACTCAACAGAAACGGATCTTTCCCACTCAAAAGCAAATCACGTGTCTTGGGGCCTGTGGGCTGATCCAGAAAAGGAAAGGGGGCTTCCATCAGAAAGGGCAGTGTCTCGGAATAGTCTCCGATTTCCCTGTGCGAGAGCCCGCGGAATCCCTTGGGCGAGGGCTCGACATGGTTTTCAAAACCTTCCATGGCCGTGACCGTTATCGAAACCATTGTGGCGATCTTTATGGATTTCTCCGGCGCCACGATGCAGTTCGTGACGGGAAACATGGTTTCCGCGCCGTGAAGGTCGAGGGCGATGTCCACGTGCTCCTGCTTCATCAGAGTCATCGCCGCGTCGGTGACCCGCTCCATTAACAAGCCGTTTGGGCGTCCGGGCCACGATCGGTTGGTGTTTCGGGCATCCAAAAAGGAAAGCAATTGCCTGTCCGGGTAATGGATGTAAACATCAGGGTCGGGCCACTGGTCTAACGGCGACGCGCCGCGGTCGCCAAACCTGAATTTCTTGGCGCCCCATGCTGTCGGGATTTCAAAAAACAATGGATAGCCGTCACCCGGTCTGGTGTATCGACTCGCGCTGTGGTTGAACTGCGGAATGACGATGACAGTGCCCTTTTCGACTACGGCGTTCTCAATAAAAATAAGAGCGGAAAGGAGGGCGTCGCTCTCATTCGGGTGCGTGTCAGCCATGATCAGGACTTTTCCTCCCGGCTCCTTACCCTCGAGGAAGAACACCTTGGTGTCAGCCATCGTGCCTTTCAATCCCTTACCGTACTCACTCAGATTGACCACTCTGGTCACAGAGGGCCCTGCCACAATCGGAAGCTGGTAGTGCCGGTGCTGATAGAACTGCACACCGGAAACAGCCGTCAGGGCCGCGGTAACAGCAACGAATAGTGCTTTTGCTATCCCGTTGCGAGACATGGTCATTCCCTCCACCTAACCCGGACGAGCCGGAACCAAAGCAGGGTTGTGCCGTTCGGGTATCCTTTGAGATAAGTCAGTGCCATCAGCAATCAGCCCTCAGCTTCGAACCAGCAATCAGCTTTCAGAGCTTTCAGCCGCTGATCCCGCAACGAAAGCTTCCCGGGGCATTCTGCAGCTTTCATCACGCGGCTGCGATTTGCGGGCTGAAGACTGACAGCTGAAAGCTGATAGCAGTGACAAGCATTGGGACGCCTCCTATTCAAATTTTTGCCCGAGGGAGCAAAAACTTCACCTACAAGGCACTAATTACGCTCTGGTTGAGCCGATGGAGAAATGAAAAATAGGTAAAACGGGTCAAGCCGCGGCACCCCATTTCTTTCGGTTTCTCTCCATCTACTCTATCCGCAGGATCCTCAACACAAAAGGGATCAGCACAACCAGGTATAACAGCATCATCTGCCGGTCCTCCTTTTCCCGGATGAAATTCCAAACGAGCATGCTGGCGATGAAGATACTGATGAGGTAATAAATGATCATAATCACAGGCATTTGCTCGCTTCTGCCCTCACAAGGCCTACATGCTCCATGTGACCAGGAAACTCAGTTTGGCGCTGTAAACGATCATGAGAATGCCGACGGCCGTGATGACAAGCCATGGCAGCCAGGTCTCTTTCAGAAACGACCAGTAGGATTCCCGATAGCCGGAAACCATCACGGTCAGTCTGCCGATAAGCGCCGTCGGCGGCAATCCGTCGCCCAAAGGCCACAACAGGCTCAATCCAGCGATGACAACGGTGGCATGCATGCCGATGGAGTTCAGGAACCAGACGAGCGGGATGCCGATAATAGCCGCGGCGCCGTACGTCAAGACGCCCTCAGAGACCGGGATGAGAACGATCAGTAAAAGGCACAGCAGCACAAGAGGGGTGCTAATGACGGAGTACGAAATAAGACCACGCACGCCGGTCACGGTCATGATCTGCTGTAGCGAACCGACGATGGCCATCGTGGCCAGAAGCGGCATAAGCCTCCGGACGGTATCCCTCGACAACGTCAGGATGTTGACTCGTTTAGGGCTGAGCAACAGGGCGACCAGCGCCGCGATGCTGAACTGCAGGGGCAATCCCAGGATCGGAGTCGAGAACGGCCACAGGCGAGACGCCACGATTG
>Ga0315282_10006101_pt1 | contig 20263 bp, 15 predicted proteins | sample YL17G07_20_MG_FD_203693 | JGI IMG/M metagenome (GOLD analysis project Ga0315282, IMG submission 203693) | Sediment microbial communities from Yellowstone Lake, YNP, Wyoming, USA - YL17G07_20 | ecosystem: Environmental > Aquatic > Freshwater > Lake > Sediment | place: USA: Wyoming | collected... | reverse complement strand
TACATGTGACGCCACCCTCTGCCGCCTCTCCCACCGCCCCGTCCGTGACCATGGCCGTAACCCATTCCGCGTCCTTGTCCGGGTATGGGGTTCGCGTAACCCGGCACGCCGTACCCCGCGCAGTATCCAGCCGCGCGCCCAGTCATCGGTCCCATTCCAGCGGGGCCGCTTCCGTCTCCTCTAGGCATGTTCGTGTCTCCTCTCTTGCTTCGAGTCCTTTTGAGTCTGCACCTCGCCTACGCGCACGGGTGCTTCGCGCTTCTTCCGTGACACTTTCTGATCTGCGCTGGGGAGCACTTCGCTGGGTCCTTGGCCTTGCGCCCCTTCGTCATCCTGCACCTCGTCGTTGTCGCACACACAGCCGCACCCCCTTTCCGCACCTATCTGCGCCCGCCGCGCCAGCGGCAGCCGCGTCCTTGTCCCTGCCTGCCCCTCGTGCGCCGGCCGCAGCAACCCGGCATGGCCATGTCAGGGCTCGGCAGTAATCCCGCGAGGAACGCCGTGATGATCTCCTCGACATCGCCTGCCACGAATGGAATCAACTCAATCCCCCGATCCTCGATCAACTGCGCCAGCGGGCGTGAGACAGCGCCACACACCAGGGCTTCGACGCCAAACTCTGTAAGTCGGGCCGCTTTCTGAAGCGGGTCGTCGGTCTCGATCTCATGGTCCCGCCGCGAAACGACCTTGCCGTCCTCGGCGTCAATCACCAGAAGCTGTCTGGACGTATCAAAGACGGGCGAGATTCTTCCGTTCCAGACTGCCAGCGCCAGCTTCATCAGCGGCTCTCCTTAACGGTGCCTACTGCACAGCGCGTGCCATTCCCGTGAAGACCATGCGACGGCTGCGTAACGCTTGACGGCATAACTGGTTCTGATGTAGGCGAGCCGGCTCTACGACAGCCGAGAGTCGCCTTGGAGCGACTGTAATACGATATCATCGTCGCGCGTACGCGACTCCATCATATCTTTTTCTTGAAGCGACCGTCGCGTTCGGCGGGCAACACGATACCCAGGGCCTTGAGTTTGCGAAAGAGAGTGCTCTTGTGAAGCCCCAGCGCCTTCGCGGCGGCAAGCCGGTTGTAGCCGTTCCGCTCCAGGGCCTCCCGAATGGCGTGCGCCTCCGCGGCACGCACGGCGGCAGGCATGTCCGCGTGCGGCGTGGCCGTCGGCACGTGGGCGATGAACTCCTCCGGCAGGTGGCGAGCCTCAATGCGTCCGGCGCCGCAGAGGACGAAGGCGTGTTCGATGATGTTTTCCAGTTCACGGACGTTGCCGGGATAGTCGTGGGCCATCAGGAACGACATGACGTCGTGGCTCACGCCGGAGACGGTCTTGTTCTGCGCGCGGTTGAAGCGAGCTATGAAGTGCTCGACCAACAGCGGAATATCCTCCTTGCGCCGGCGCAACGGCGGCAATTCGATCTTCACGACATTGACGCGATAGAACAGATCCTGCCGGAAGGCGCCTTTCTTCACCAGAGCGGCGAGGTCGCGGTTCGTGGCAGTGATAATCCGAACGTCTGCCCGCAGGACCTTCGTGCCGCCGAGCGGCTCGTAGGTCCTCTCCTGGAGGACGCGCAGCAGCCGCACCTGCAACGCGGTGCTCACTTCGCCAACCTCATCAAGCAACAGCGTCCCGCCCTCGGCCAGCGCAAAGCGTCCGGGCTTGTCTCTGTCCGCACCGGTGAAGGCGCCGGCCTTGTAGCCGAAGAGCTCCGACTCCAGCAGTGTGTCCGGGAGCGCGCCGCAGTTCACCGCCACGAACGGCTTGTCCTTTCTGGGACTGAGGTTGTGGATCGCTCTGGCCACGAGTTCCTTGCCTGTGCCCGTTTCCCCCAGGAGGAGCACTGTGCTGTCGCTGGCGGCCACTTGCGGAAGCACATCGAAGATTCGGCGCATCGCGGCGCTGCGGCTGACGAGGTCGCCGACCTGAAAGCGGCCCTCGAGCTCCTTGCGCAGTTCCTCGACCAGGCTGAGGTCGCGGAAGGTTTCAGCGCCGCCCGCGATGTGTCCCTGCTTGTCGCGCAGAATGGCGGTTGAGACGCTGATGGGGATCCTTCGTCCCTCGGCGTTAACGATGAACGCGGATCGGTTGATGACGGGCTTGCCTGTCTCCATGGTGCGGCGGAGGGCACAGTCGGCCTCGCACATGCTGGCGCGGAAGACGTCTGAGCAAGGCCTGCCGATGGCCTCGCGCCGCGGGATGCCGGTGATCTCCTCGGCCGCGCGGTTGAATGACGTGATATGCCAGTCGGCGTCAACCGTGAACACACCGTCGGAGATGCTTTCGAGGATGCTGTCCGTCGAGTCCTGCGACTGCTTCCGGTGTTTGCGCGTCTTCACGGGCGGTTCCCTTGGCGCTCGCGGTGGCGACAGCACCGGGGACACGCCTCCTGGTCGCGAGCGTTCTGGACGAGCCATACCAGCGCTCCTGGATAACAGTACGTCTTCCGTGTGTGATCGTCAAGGCTGGTCATCGGGAATGCGGATCCTCCGTGACGCGCACGTTCTCCGCTTGATATCTTCGTAACTAGGAGTAAATTCCTAACTGCGAATGGATTCGTGTATGGATCCAGCAGAGCCTCTTGGGGAGGAAGGCCATCATGAAGGATGAGAAGAAGCTGACGACCAACGCCGGGGCGCCGGTTCCCGACAACCAGAACGCAATGACTGCCGGGCCACGCGGCCCGATGCTGCTGCAGGACGTCTGGTTCCTGGAGAAACTGGCTCACTTTGACCGCGAGGTGATCCCGGAGCGGCGCATGCATGCCAAGGGTTCCGGAGCCTACGGCACCTTTACGGTCACGCACGACATCACCCGCTACACCAAGGCGAAGATATTCTCCCAGATCGGGAAGAAGACCGATCTCTTTGTCCGCTTCTCCACCGTGGCCGGGGAACGCGGCGCGGCCGACGCGGAGCGCGATATCCGCGGGTTCGCCATGAAGTTCTATACCGAAGAGGGCAACTGGGACCTGGTGGGTAACAACACGCCCGTCTTCTTCCTTCGCGATCCTCTGAAGTTCCCCGATCTCAACCACGCGGTGAAGCGCGACCCGCGCACGAACCTGCGCAGCGCCAAGAACAACTGGGACTTCTGGACCTCACTCCCCGAGGCGCTGCATCAGGTCACCATCGTCATGAGCGACCGGGGCATCCCCGCGTCGTACCGGCACATGCACGGCTTTGGCAGCCACACCTTCAGCCTCATCAACGCCAAGAATGAGCGGTACTGGGTCAAGTTCCACTTCAAAACGCAGCAGGGCATCAGGAACCTGACCGATGCAGAGGCAGAGGCCATCATAGGAAAGTGTCGCGAGAGTCATCAGCGCGACCTCTACGAAGCCATCGAGAAGAAGGACTGCCCGAAGTGGACGCTCTTCATTCAGATCATGCCCGAGAAGGATGCCGCCACCTGCCCGTACCACCCCTTCGACCTCACCAAGGTCTGGTTCCACAAGGACTATCCGCTGATTGAGGTCGGCGTTATGGAACTGAACCGCAACCCGGAGAACTACTTCGCCGAGGTCGAGCAATCGGCCTTCAATCCGGCCAACATCGTCCCCGGCATCGGCTTCTCTCCGGATAAGATGCTGCAGGGGCGGCTGTTCTCGTATGGCGACGCCCAGCGCTACCGCCTCGGCGTCAACCACCACCTGATTCCGGTCAACGCCTCCCGCTGCCCATTCCATAGCTACCATCGCGACGGGGCCATGCGCGTGGACGGCAACCACGGCAGCACGCTCGGCTACGAACCCAACAGCTACGGCGAGTGGAAACAGCAACCGGAATTCGCCGAGCCGCCCCTTGCGCTGAACGGGGCCGCCGACCACTGGAATCATCGGGAAGACGAGGATTACTTCACGCAGCCCGGCCGGCTCTTCCGTCTCATGACTGCGGCGCAGAAGAAGGTTCTCTTCGGCAATACGGGTCGTGCGATGGGTGATGCACCAATGGAGGTCAAGATTCGCCACATCGGGAACTGCATGAAGGCTGATCCTGCCTATGGTAAGGGCGTGGCCGAGGCACTTGGAATTCCGCTGGGCAAAATCCCCAAGTAAGAATGCAAACGAGCGCCAATGGCGTCCTGCGGGGGCTGCGCGCCCCGCGGAACGCCTTGCGCCGACAGGAATACGATGGCGAATGTGGATAACACTGAAGTTGAGCGGCGGCTCGATCAGTTCAAGGCCGCGTGCAGGAAGACAGGCGTGAAGCTTACGCATCAACGCCTCGAGATATTCCGGGAGGTCGCAGCCAGTCTGGAGCATCCGGACGCGGAAGCCGTCTTCAAGCGCGTGCGACTGCGGATGCCGACGGTGTCGCTCGACACTGTCTACCGAACGCTGTGGCTGCTCAACGACCTCGGCGTTGTGACAACTCTCGGCCCGCGGCGGGAGAGCGTGCGCTTTGACGCCAATCTGCGGGCGCACCACCACTATGTCTGCGTTCGATGCGGATTGACGATGGACTTCGAAGGAGTTGATCTCGCGGCGCTCGCAATCCCCGACACTGTGAAGCAGATGGGCAGCATTGTCGCGACACGCCTCGAAGTCAGCGGCCTCTGTGCGACGTGCGCGAAGAAGAAAGCCGAGAGATCGCTGCACAGGAAGACCATCCAAACGCGGGGTAAGAGTAAGCGAGAGTAATCGTCAAGGCTCGGCGAGGCGCATCCGTTCCGGAGACCGCCCTCTATTACAGTAGTCGTTTCGCTTCAGGGCGTGACTCGGCTGCCAACTGCAATTCGTCAGTGTACGCTGTGCGTTCCGGTGTAAACGGTAGGAGCAGACGACGTTGGGCTTTACCGGGCTTCGGGCCAATGCCTCGCACGTCCCGTTGAGCATGAAAGGGTTGAGCAGATGAAACATGTGACAACAGTATGGGCGATGGCCGGTTCCCTGTGCCTCGCGCTGTCTTCCATGGCGCAGGCGGCCAGCGATATCGAGAACAGGATCGCCGGCTTGAAGAAGGATGTCCTCGACAAGGTCAGCGCCGCCGCGCCGGAGAAGGCCACTGCGCAACCCGCCAAGCCGCGCAGATTGCTGGTATTCACCAATGCCCCTGGCTTCTACCACGGCTCGATCCCACTGGCGGCCAAGGCCGTTGAGATCATGGGTAAGAAAACAGGTGCGTACGAAACCGTCATCACCGATGACCCCGCTGCTTTCGACCCCGAGAACCTTAAGCAGTACGACGCCATCTTCCTGGATAGCACCACCGGCGATATGCTCAAGCCGACATTCCGGGAGCAGGAGGAACCGCTGCGCCGTGAGGAAGAACCCATCCGAAAAAAGGAAGAGCCGCTGCGAAAGGAAGAGGAGGCCCTGAAGAAACAGACGGACGCCGCCAAGAAGGCTAACGACGAGGCCAGACTGACGGAACTCGCCACGAAGAAAGAGGAACTCAAGAAGAAGTGGGCCACACTTAACGAGGAACTTGCTCCGAGAAAGGCGGAACTCAAGAAGAAGTGGGATGCGCTCAACGTGGAACTTGCGCCCAAACGAAAGGAGGCCGATGCCAAAGAGGCCGTCTACAAGAAGGCGTTGCTCGATTTCGTCAATGGTGGCAAGGGCATCGCCGGCGCGCACGCCTGCACGGACTGCTACTATAACTGGCGCGAATACGGCGAGATGATCGGCGGCTACTTCAGCGGCCACCCGTATTACAAGCACATCGCCAAGCTTGACGATCCGAAGCACCCCACTATGGCCGCGTTCGAAGGCAAACCGTTCGACTACGACGATGAGATGTACGTCTTTGGCCCCAAGGGCAAGGACAAGGAGGGCCGCGAGAACCAGACCTATTCGCGAGAAAAGCAGCGTGTGCTCCTCAGCATTGACGTGGAGGCCACCAAGGCCAGGGATACCAAGTGGAACGAGAAGGCCGGCAATCGCGCGGATGCCGACTACGCCATCAGTTGGGTCAAGAAACAGGGCGACGGGCGCATCTTCTACTGCTCGTACGGACATAGCGACTCCACTTGGTGGAACAAGACGGTCCTCCAGCACTTCCTGGACGGCATTCAGTTCGCAATGGGGGACCTGAAGGGCGACATCACACCGGTGCCGTGGAAGCCGGGCGAGACGCCAAAGGCCGAAGAGAAGAAGTAGGACGGCAGTCGGAGCAGGAATCATAATTGCCGACTCCCCCCACGAATCCGGTCGGCTGGGTACACTGTTTTTCAACGACTTGGTGAACCCCATCGCCACGGTGAAGGTGGTCTGAGCGGTTGTGCGCAACAACAAGAAGGGGAGAAAGTAGGTTGGGAGGATGGCCGGGATGCATCCTTCTTCGTTCTTTGGCCGTTGCGTCAGCGCAATGTCATTCGGTCCACCCGCTGACAGTATATCTCAACATCAACAGACCTCTGCGCCGATAATAGTATTGATGGAAACCGCGTTCCCGCCGGAGAGAAGTATCCCGGATGCAGAGGTATCTCATGTCCTGCAACTCGTCGTTCGCCCCTCGTCCCCGCCGAGTCAACGCTCTTGTTTTGGTTGCAGGCCTGATCGGCGTGACAACACTGGCTGCATTCCTTCTGGTACGGTACGTACCAAAGACGCCGAATGAACAAGTGTCCGCGTCGGACCTGCCGCCGCTCACAACGAGCTGGCATATTGACGTTTCCTGTGACGGTCCGCAACACTTCGGCGGCCATTTCACGCCCAGCCAGATTCTTTTTATCCCTGCCGGCGCAACCTTCCGAGTGGCTGCGGAGCCGCCGGGCGCCTGTGGCGCGTTCATTGAAGACTCTGCCACCGTCAATTGGGGTGCCGACGGCGGCGAGTTGAACCCCGCTATTCGCACGGCCGATCACTGGCATCAGAAATGCCTCGCGCCAAAACAACCCGGCCGTTACCGCTTGCGCTGGCAACATGCCGCCGATAGCGCGGTGCTGACAAGCGAGATTCGAACCGCGCGCGGCTTCGTAACAGTAGCCAATAGCCACCAGCCATGCTCCACCCTCGATGTTCTTGTCCTGGCCCAGGCGGAGCTTCACACACGCAACGGCAGAACGAACTCGAAGGTCAACGGCAAAGCCATCGGTTCCTACCTGGAACCCACGCAGTCTTCCGCGCGTCGCGTCCGTGAAAATGCTCAATTCTATCAGCCACCGCGGTACTTCGTGCAGTTGAAGCCAAACACCGTGGACATGCCCCTCGGACCAGACTTCAGCCTCGGCCAGCTAATCGCCTTCAAGAACTACCGCGGGTCAGACGGAAAAAAGGTCTACACCACGGAACGTCACACAGACGTCTTCCCCCCGCGCCCCGAGCTGATTGCCAAACTGGTCAAGCTGCGCGAGCGCCTCCAGCAGAAGGGGGTAAAGGTCACTCGCTTCTGGCTCACCAGCGCCTTCCGCACGCCGGAATACAACCGCTCCATCGGCGGTGCCGCGTATAGCCGCCACTGCTTCGGCGACGCCGTGGATCTACTCATTGATGAGGACGGAGACAATCGTATGGACGACCTCAACGGTGACGGCCGAATTGACCGCAAGGATGGCATCATCATCGGCAACGCCTGCCGCGAACTGGAACTCGAAGGCGCTGTCGTGCCAGGCGGCATCGGTGTCTACGAATGGGATAGCGACGATTCCGTGCGCAGCCACGTCCACATTGACTGCCGCGGCTACGTCTCCCGCTGGGGTCAGGACGGTGCCGGCCGCTACAAGAAATCCTTCACTTGGTGGCCAAAGGCTGAGTTCCAGGAAGAAGAAAGCTGCGAGTAGGCCAGGCATTGCTGCTCGACCGTAAGCAGCGTCTGGCCACGCGTACACCATTTCCGGGCATCGCGGGCCCAAGAGGACGTGCACCTCCACGTCACTTCCCGCAACGTTTTCGCACATGGTTACTTTGCATCAGTTCATAGCGCGCCAATCCAGAAGCATAAGCCCAGATTCAGAATACTCAGACGCACCTCAGTACTCGCAACCGCGTGATGGCGCGCTGAAAGGAGTCCAGTGTATCGCGCAGTTCCTCGTTGCCGTGCGTCGCGCTGATCCACGCCTGCCGGCCCGGCGGCAGGTCCACGCCCTCTAGCTGCAAAGCGCGCCGCAGGACGCCGTCGAGAGGCCCTTTCATCTTCAGCACGGGTGGCTCGGCGTCGGCAGGGTCGAGATGGCCGTCGCGGATCGCCAACGCGCTCGGAGCGTCCGCCGTCAGGATGTGAAACACCGAACTGAACCCGTACGCCGCCCACGGCACGTCTTCCTGCCGGAAGAGCGTGTTCAAGCCGGCGCGCAGTTTGTCCGCGTAGTCCTCGGCCTTCTGTTGAGCTTTTCCGTCGGCAACGAGCCGCAGCATCGCCGTGCCTGCCGCCGCGCACACGGGATTCGCGTTGTACGTACCGTATTGGACGACGCGAGCTGTGCGGTTCCACTTGGTGTCGCTGGTGAACTCCATCGCCGCGAACGCCGCCTTCGTTCCGCAAACAGCTCCGCCCGGCATGCCGCCGGCGAGTATCTTTGCGAGACACGTGATGTCCGGCAGCACGGCGAAGCGTTCCTGCGCGCCACCCGGAGCCAACCGGAAGCCCGTGATAACTTCGTCGAAGATGAGCGCCACGCCGTACCTTGTGGTCAGTTCGCGCAGGCCGCGCAGGAACTCCGGCCGGATCGGCACCGACCCGCCCGACGCGCCCGTTGGTTCGAGAATGATCCCCGCGATATCGTTGCGCTTGCAGAGCAGTTCGTCCACCACTTTCAGATTACGCGCCGGCAGCACGCACGTCTGGCTGCGCGCCGTGTCCGGCACGCCGATGCTGAACGGCACATCGAAAGGCAGATCAACGCCCTGCACGGCATGGTCCAGCCAGCCGTGGAAGTGTCCTTCGAACTTGACGATCACCGGCTTGCCCGTCATGCCGCGAGCCAGTCGCACGGCCAACGCTGTGGATTCGCTGCCCGACGCCGTGAAGCGCACGCGCTCGGCCGTCGGCACCATCGCCTGGATCTGCTCGGCCCACAGTACTTCGCGTTCGTGGCAAGCGCCGGGATGCGTGGCTTCCTGCGCGGCGAGATGAATCGCCTCGACGATCTCCTGCCGCCCGTGCCCCAGCAGCAGCGAACCGTGGCCGACCCAGTAGTCAATGTAGGAGTTCCCGTCCTGGTCCTGCTTGCGAGCGCCTCGGGCCTTCCGCACGAAGAGACTCGGCCCCGCCACGTGCCGGCTGTCATGCGACACGCCGCCTGGCAAAGCGGCAATTGCGCGGGCGAAGAGATTGACGGACATCGGGCAGCGCCTAGCGAAGTCCCTCTCCAGCGCCGTGTGAGCATCCGCGACCACGTCCGGGCGCGGCGCCGCGCCGTCAACCCCGCGCCTGGCGCACATGACGGATGCCAATTGGGACGAGACGTGTTTTGCGGTCTCTGCTGCAGTCATCACAATGGACCTCTTTGAAGCCCGGCGTTGCCTGGCGCGCGTTCGCTGCGTATTCGCAACAAGGAGACGCCGCAGCAATCATTCCGGTACGCTGATTATCGTCTTGAAGAACCCGCCGCTTGAGCCAAGGTGGTGGCCGTTTCGCTTTGGGCTGTGGTTGGTTCATGGAGGCAGTTCTTCAATGGATGCGAAGAAACGGGACTTTGATGTGGCAGCGGCGTCGTGGGACGAGAACCCGATCAGGGTCAAACTGGCCAACGACATCGCCAAGGCCATCAACGACGCTGTTGCCTTGACGTCTGCCATGGATGTGCTGGACTTCGGCTGTGGGACTGGACTTCTTGGACTGCAGTTCTGCTCGCGCGTTCGCTCTGTGATAGGTGTGGACAGCTCTCAGGGAATGATCGCCGTATTTCAGAAGAAAGCCGCTGATCGAAAGCTGACCAACGCCAAGGCCATTGGGCTTGACCTCGAAGCCGGCGCCGAGTTGCCGGGCAGTTACGATGTTATCGTCAGCAGCATGACCCTGCACCATGTCCAGGCCACGGAGTTGCTGCTCCGCAAACTGTATGTTGCGTTGAAGCCGTCCGGCTACCTCTGCATCGCCGACCTGGATCTTGAGGGTGGTCAGTTCCATGACAGCAACGAAGGCGTGTTCCACTTCGGCTTCGACCGAACCGCCCTGCAGGCCGCCTTTGCGAAGACAGGCTTCACCACTGTCCGAATCGGCACGGCAGCCGAAGTAACGAAGCCGGCCGCTTCTGGCGCGGAGAGATGCTTCACCGTGTTCCTGATCACGGGTATTCGTTGCGCCTCTGGGCCACCCGCAACTGAAGCGCGCCGGGCGCGACCAGCGCGCGTCCAGGGAGAATCACATCCCCGTGTTCCGCCTCTTTCACCTCGATTGCGCAAAGCCTGTTCAGGCGGGCGGCGAACAGCCGGGTGAAGCCGACCGGCATATGCTGCACGATGATAGTACCCGGCGTCGCATTGTGGAAGCTTGACAGCACTTCGGGAATGGCCTCGGTGCCGCCGGTGGATGCTCCTATCGCGATCAGCTTCGTCGTACACTGACGTCCCTGCCTGGCCAGTACAGGTCGTGCCGACGAAATGCGTCTCGGGCGAACCTGCGCGTGCTTCCAGTGGGAGACGTCCACGGTCGCGGCGATCCTGATCTTGGTGCGAAGCTCCTGCAGCATCTCTTCCAGATCGCGATCGGAGTCCGCTCCGGGCTTTTCGACGACGTCAACCGCGCCCGCTGCCAGCGCATCCAGCGCAACCAGTTTGCTGTGCTCGGTCAGGGCGCTGACGATGATAGCCGGCAAGGGGTACTGCGGCATGAGCTTACGCAGAAACTCAACGCCGTTCATGCGTGGCATCTCGATGTCAAGCGTCAGCACCTGGGGGCGCAGCTCGATGATCCGCTTGCTGGCGTCGTAGGGATCGGTGGCCGTGCCCACGACCTCCAAACCAGGGTCTGCGGCCAATCCCCTGGTCAGAAGACTGCAGAACAGGGCGGAATCATCAATCACCAGGACTCGAATGCGGTCGGCCATCGGGCCGTTCCTTTCCCCGGCGACCTCCCGGATGAGTCGCTCCGAGGTGCTTCGGCGACTCGATTCTGCGGCCTTGTAGGCATCGCTACTGTAAAAGGCCGAGTATGAGTACCCCGCGGGCAGGCTGTGCGAACGGCCCTTAGTAGGTCAGCCTGCCCACCTGCACCTTGCCGCGGAACGTCCAGTAGATGACGGCGGTATACGCCAACACAAACGGCATGCCAATGATCGCAACCAGGAGCATGATCCCCAGCGTCTTCTGCGACGAGGCGGCGTCGTAGATCGTCAGACTGTGAGCCGGGTTGCCGCTCGCGACCACGATGTTCGGGAAGAGTGCCGCACCGAAGAGGACGATCAGCGCAGCGATCGTCGCACACGACGAGAGGAACGCGTAGAACGGGCGCTTGAGGGAAATGGCGCGCGGGATGTTGGCGATGGCCAGCATGTTCGCCACCACGATGGTCCACGCCCACGGCGCGCGGTCGAAGTTCTGAATGGCTCGCGGGATCTTCACGAGCGTGAAGATCGTCGTGAGCAGGTAGAGGACCAGGAAGATGCCGAAGCTCGTCCAGATCCAGTTGTGGATGCGCTGCTGGAGTTCGCCTTCAGTCTTCAGATAGAGATAGATCGAGCCATGCATGGCCACGCCGGCGACGGTCAGCAGTCCGACCAGGACGGGATACGGGTGCAGCAGGCTGAACAGGCTGGCGGAGAGTTCACCGTCGGCCCCGATCGGCAGGCCCCAGATGCAATTGCCCACCGCAACGCCGAAGACGAACGTCGCCACGATGCTGGCGACGGAGAAGAGAGTGTCCCAGAACGCGCGCCACATACGGCCTTCGTGCTTGGAGCGGAACTCGATGGACACCGCGCGGACGATCAGCGCGGCGAGCACTAGCATGAACGCGCTGTAGAAGCCCGAGAAGATGCTCGCGTATGCGTTGGGAAAGGCCGCGAAGAGCGCGCCGCCGAACGTCACCAGCCAGACCTCATTGCCGTCCCACAGCGGGCCGATGGAGTTCAGCAGGATCCGGCGCTCGTCGTCCTTCTTGACCGTCAGGTACACGGTGCCGACGCCGAGGTCGAAACCGTCCAGGATGGCGTAGCCTGCCAGGAGGATGCCCAGCAGCACGAACCAGACAGTGTTGAGGTCCATGGGTCACTCCCCATCCCTTGCTTCGGTCATGGAAGGGCCGCCCTTGTCGGCAAGACGCCCGGCGGCTTCGAGCACGCCTGCGGCCGTTGTCTTCTCCGGCATCGTCAGATCGGCTTCCGGTCCCCGCCTGATCTTGTGGTCCATCACGTACAGCCACACGAAGAACAGCAGGCCATAGAGGACGCAGAACATCGCGATGGATCCCCACACCTGGCCGGCGGTGATGCTCCGCGAGACCGCGTCGCGCGTGCGCAGCAGCCCGTAGACAACCCACGGCTGGCGGCCGACTTCGGCGGCAACCCAACCGAGCTGATTGGCAGCCACCGGGGCGACGACCGCAACGACGAACGTCCACAGGAGCCAGCGCTTCCGATACAGCGTGCCGCGCCAGTGGCAGTACAGCCCGGCCAGCGTCAGCGCGATGAAGAACATTCCCAGCGCCACCATGATGTGATAGCTCTGGAACGTGATGCCCACCGGCGGCCGGTCGGCGACGGGAGTACGATCCAGGCCGGTGACGGGCGTTTCGAAATCGTGGTGGACGAGGAAGCTGAGCATCCCCGGAAGGGCCACACCGTACTTGACGCGCTGGGCCTCGGCATCGGGCACGCCGAACAGGTACATGGGCGTCGCCCTCTCGGTGCGGAACACGCCCTCGAAGGCGGCGAGCTTCGGCGGCTGCGTCTGGGCCACCTTCCGGGCCTGGAAATCGCCGGAGGCCAGTATCCCCACGGAAGACACAGTGCCGAACAGCAGGGCGATGATGAAGCATTTCTTCGCCAGTTCCACGAAACGGTCCTTCAGGATGTAGTAGGCCATGACGCTCATGACGAAGAACGCGCCCATGATGAACGCGCCCAGAAGGACGTGCGTCAGGCGCTGCATGCTGGACGCGCTGAAGACGACCTTCCAGAAATCGAGAATTTCCGCCCGCCCGTTGGCGATACGGAAGGTCTCGTTCACGGCGCCGGGCGTCTGCTGCCAGGAGTTGGCGATGACGATCCAGACCGCCGAAAAGAGCGAGCCGAGCGCCACCATCACCGTCGAGAAGAAGTGCATCTTCGGCGAGACCTTGTCCCAGCCGAAGACCAGGACCGCGAGGAACCCGGATTCGAGGAAGAACGCGAAGATTCCCTCCGCGGCCAGGGCGGAACCGAAGACGTCGCCGACGTAGCGCGAGTAGACCGCCCAGTTCGTCCCGAACTGGAACTCCATGACGATGCCCGAGGCCGTCCCAACCGCAAAGTTCACCGCAAAGATCTTCGTCCAGAACCGCGCCAGCATCTCGTAGTGGCTGTCTTTGGTTTTCAGGTACATCCCTTCCATCACGACCAGTAACACGCCCAGGCCAATCGTGAGCGGCGGGAAGAGATAATGGAACATGATGGTGAGCGCGAACTGCAGGCGCGACAGGTCCGCAACATCAAGGTCCATACGAGCATGCCCCTCAACAGCTCATCGCAACCCGCACGTCGGGTGCCACGGCGCACTCCTACTTACTTACCGCCTGGAGAACGAAAGTAAAGGAAGCGTCGTCCACGCCGCCGGGGAAGAGATTCAACACGACCATCAGCGCCAAGCCCACGTTCACCGCCCCGGCTAAATTCCGGCCCGAAATGCGTTGAACTAAACCGCTACGCGGTGGAGGGGAGTCCGGCGGGGTGCTGGGCTAAAATACTGGGGTGTTTTGCGGTATTATACAAGGATGGTGGTCGCTTCTATTGACCACCCAACCTGAGTGATGGGCCCGCCCGTCTGCGTGGTGGGCGAACTTCTTGCCGTCCGAATGCCTGGCAGATCAAGTCACAGCAGCGTCGTGCGCGCCGGCTGGCTAGAGTCTTTCCCCCAGCGATCTCGTGGTGAGATCGCAACCAGAAGGGGGGAAAGTCATGGGTGCTTTGCGGGAAAAGATGGAGCGCGACCTTAAAATCCGGGGGTACAGCGCCAAGACCGTTTCGACGTACCTCCAGTGCGTGCGGGATTTCGTGATCTATCACGCGCGCTCGCCGGACCAGTTGGGGCCGGAAGAGATCAACCAGTATCAGTACCACCTCACCGAAGAGCGGCAGGTATCCTGGGCGTATTTCAACCAGGCCGTCTGCGCGCTCAAGTTCTTCTACCGCGTCACGCTGGGCAAGGACTGGATCGTCAAGCACATCCCCTATGCCCGGCGCAGCCAGAGGCTGCCGGTGGTCTTGAGCCAGGATGAAGTGCTCGCCATCTTCAAGGCGCTGGATAACGTCAAGCACCGCGCCATTCTGATGACGCTGTATGCCACCGGCCTGCGGTTGGACGAACTGTTACACCTGACCGTCCAGGACATCGACAGCAAGCGCATGCTCATCCACGTGCGGCACAGCAAGGGCCGCCGCCAGCGCTATGTCATGCTCTCACCGCGTCTGCTCGTGATTCTGCGCGAGTACTACAAAGCCGCCTTTCCAAAGATCGGCCAGTACCTCTTCCCCAGCAAGCACGACGACAAGCCGCTTTCGAGCACGACAGTCTACCTTATCGTCCAGCGCGCCTGCCGCCTCGCTGGCGTCACCAAACTGGTCTCCCCGCATTCGCTGCGGCACACCTTCGCCACCCATCTGTTCGAAGCCGGCACCAACCTGCGCGTGATTCAGGTGCTCCTCGGACACAAGTATCTGAGCACGACGGCCATCTACACCCACGTGGCCAAGACCACGCTGAGCGCGGCCACAAGTCCGCTGGATACGCTCGCCCCCGCGCCCGCGCCGCTGCCTGCCAGCGCCACGCTGGCGGCCCCGCCTGCTGCTACTGCAACAAAGCCGCCCAGTGCTGGACTGGCCAAGAGCGATGCGCCGTCGTCTCACCAGCCCACGGTCCCAGTTGCGCCTGCTGCGACTCCGGCGGCAAAGCCACCCAGTGCTGCACCGGCAAAGCCAAGCCCTGCGCCGTCGTCTCACCAGCCCACGGTCCCAGTTGCGCCTGCTGCGACTCCGGCGGCAAAGCCACCCAGTGCTGCACCGGCAAAGCCAAGCCCTGCGCCGTCGCGATCCACGCCTCCAGCACCTCGGCGCGCCGAGAAGAACGCCGCGAAGAAGTCCAAGCCGACGTCCAAGAAGCCAGCGCGGAAGGGAGGTGCCTCATGTTGAGCGCCGGCACGCTCTCTGTACGCACGCCCAAGCGGCTCGAACTGGCCGACATCTTTCGAGCGCACGGACATCAGATCCAGGCTCTGAGCGCCGCGCAGGCGCGCGCCGTCAATGCCATTGTCTCGTGCCGCACCGCGGCGCTCGGCGGGCATGTGCGCAAGTGTGATGGCTGCCAGTACGTCGAGCAGGCCTACAACTCCTGCCGCAACCGGCACTGCCCCAAGTGTCAGTCGCTCAAACGCCTTCAGTGGCTCGAAGCGCGGATGAGCGACCTGCTGCCGGTCCAGTACTTCCACGTCGTGTTCACTGTGCCTGACGTTCTCAACCCGCTGATCCTGCGCAACCAGCGGGTCCTCTACAATGTTCTCTTTCGGGCTGCCTCCGAGACGCTGCGCGAGGTCGCGGCCAATCCCAAGAACTTGGGCGCGCAGATCGGATTCATCGCGCTGCTGCACACCTGGAGTCAGACGCTGCTGGACCATCCGCATTTGCACTGCGTAGTGCCGGGCGGTGGATTGACACCGGATGGCTGCCAGTGGATCCATTGCCCGGCGAACTTCTTCGTGCCGGTGCGCGTGCTCTCGTGCGTCTTTCGAGGCAAGTTCCTGGAGTATGCCGAGCGCTCGTTCGCCAGCGGGGAATTGGTTTTCCCCGGACAGATCGCGTCGATGGCCGCAGCGGGAGCCTTCAAGCAGTTGCTACGGTCAGCGTGCAAAACCAAATGGGTCGTGTACGCGAAGCGACCCTTTGCCGGCCCCAAGCAGGTGCTGGAGTACCTCGGGCGCTACACCCACCGTGTGGCGCTGTCCAACAACCGTCTGGTCGCTCTGGAAGACGGCAAGGTCTCATTCACGTGGAAGGACTATCGCGACGAGGGCAAGCGCAAGACGATGACGCTTGAGACAACGGAGTTCATGCGCCGCTTCCTGCTGCACGTCCTGCCCAAAGGCTTCGTGCGTATCCGGCACTACGGCTTTCTGGGCAGTCCCGTGCATCAAAGCAAACTGGCGTTGTGCCGCGCCCTGCTGGGGGTCTCGCCGCAACAGCAGGAGAAAGCTGCTGACCGGCTGGCCCAGACATGGGAGCATATCCTGGAGCGTCTGACGGGTGAAGATCCGCTCCTCTGTCCACGCTGCGCCAAAGGCCATCTCGTCGTCTGTCAGACGCTGCCCCAACAAGACGCTCTGCGATTCTGTGCTCACCGGAGCAACTCGCCGTGATGACATAAGAGCTACGCACAGCCCTGAGGGTCACAGCCGTTCCGAAAACGCCCGCTCTGGTGAGGTGTCCGTGATGGACTGCATACAGACTGCCGCCGACCCCCTCCAGCACCCCTATGCGCCGGTGCCAAACCACGTTTTGTCGGCGCTGAACGCATTACCGGGTAGCCCGCACTTCACAACTGGGCGCTGCAGGCGCTTCTGCCAACCTGGTTCCGAATCACTCCACGCCAATCAACGCCCATAGCCACCGCTTCGCGGCTTACTCCAACGGTATTCTTTCTGAAATCCAGTGTGGGCAGCGCCTCTCTGTCACTCCGTGCCCTCCGCCACGCTGGACTTCAGAAAGAATACTGTGCGGTACAATACTATGGAGGGCAGCTTGCTCTTGGCTGGGGTCGGTTGCGCGCGCCAGTACCGGCGCGGCCAAGACAGGCGAACGCGGCTTGTGCCCGTCGTCGCGTCCCCCTGCTGGCTTGACCAGTAGCGCCGCCTTTGCGCCTTGTCCTGCAATCCGCCGCCGCCGATAATGGCCTCATCATGCATCGAGTCCTTGGTCCCCTGGCCCTCGTGCGGCTCACTGCGAGCGCGTTCGCGGCGGAGACGCCAGCGCCAACGTGGCCGCTCTGGAACAGCCAGGAATCCATCGAGCATTACGCCAAGCGCGCAAACCTGCCGCCGGCGAAGACGCTGGACCTTGGCAACGGCGTGCACTTCGACTTGGTGCTCATCCCGGCGGGCAAATTCACCATGGGCACGCCGGAACCAAAGCCGATGGATGAGGACGGCTTCCGCAAGAAGATTATCGTCGGCCAGGCCGTCTGCGCCGTCGGCGTCGGCGTGCTGCTGGTGCTTGTCGCCGTGGTACTCATCCGCGCAGTTCGGCAACGCCGCAGGCCACAGTACTCGCTGGCGATGTTCATGGTGATGATTGTCGCGGCAGGCGTCGCTGTCCTGGGCGGCATGCATTGGTGGTGCTCGACACAGGCGCTCGCGGAGGTCCAGGCGAAATGCGAGGCGGCCTTCGTCCGCTACCAGAGTTCCCCCGATGATGAGAAGCCTGCGCACGAAGTCACGCTGACGACGCCGTTTTATATCGGCAAGCAGCAGGTGACGCAGGCACAATACGAGCAAGTGATGGGCGCGAACCCCAGCCAATTCAAGGCCGTGAGCCTGCCGGTTGATGCGGTGTCATGGAGCGATGCCCAGGAGTTCTGTAAGAAGCTCGGCGAGAAGACCGGCCTAACCGTGCAACTGCCAACCGAATCGCAGTGGGAGTTTGCTTGTCGAGCTGGAACAACAACAACGTACTACAGCGGCGATGCGGAGGCCGATTTGGGGCGAGCCGCGTGGTACAGCGCCAATAGTAAGAACACAACACATCCCGTCGGGCATAAGGAACCAAACGCCTGGGGCGTGTACGACATGCACGGCAACGTCTGGGAGTGGTGCCGGGACTGGCATGAGCAGTACAAGCCGGAAGCCACCGTGGACCCGCAAGGACCACCAAAAGGCGATGGCCGCGTGTTGCGCGGCGGTTCCTGGGACGGCAGTCCCGGGCGCTGCCAGTCTGCGAGCCGGCGCAGGGGCATTCCAGATTTTCGGATCCGCATCGTCGGCTTTCGGGTGGTGGCGTGGGCTCCCCGGACGCCGTAGTCGCACCGCGAGCGCGGCAGCCGCTGTCGCGGCCCGTGCGGAGCATCCCGCGAAGCGGTCCCGGCCTTTGAGAGGCCGGTGAACCGGCCAGGTGCGCCGTGACTGGCGGCAGAATCCAGGAAGGAAAAGTCCTGCCCCCGGCAAAGGTCGTCCCGCCGGGTAGCCATATATCCCCGCGGCGGTGGAGGCAACGAAGCCGCCGGAGCCTGGGAGACAAAGGCAGCGATAGGCTGCCTGCGAGTCCGCAGGCCGTAGCGAGGGCGAACGCCGAAGGGCCTCGAAAGACACGAGGTGGAGACTGACCCTCAATAAACTCTGGGAAGGCCGGCACGGTCTGAGCTGAGAAGTACGGACGACTGGCTCAGGCTGCTCCACCGGGGTAGTGGGCGATGGCATGCGGACAAGGAATCTGCGCGCAACACGGGAGTCAATTGTTGGCAGAGGAAGGCGGTATCTCAGCGGAAGCGATAGGCGACCGTGCCAACGACGGATGACGGAGGGGTTCAGAGTACCGCTGAAGCGGTTAGCGGTAATGTCAGCGGGTGCGCTTGTGCTGGAGGCGTTCCACTTGGGATGAAACAATTGCCGGCAAGTCGGGGGAGCGATGGCTGACGGCAGAGGCCAAGGAGGGTCGGGAACCACCGTGGGGCCGGACGAGTAGCTTCTCGCTGAAGGGCGGCGGGCAGGCATGCTGCTGGCCGGAGAAGCCGGGCCAGTTGTTGCGGACGGCTAACCGGCCTTGGCTGCGGCAAGCCTCACCACTGTAAGGACTTCGCTTGCCTTGAATGGTATAATTCGCAGGTTGTCACTTAGCGTACAAATGGGGTCGGCCATTTGAACCCGCGACCTGACTGTAGCACGGGACTGTAGCAGTGCTTCATTCCTGCTGCAAAATTCCGCGGAAATTCGGCAGCGCACCTGCAACTCATTACATGGCAATATGCTACGAGAAATGATATGCGCCAGTACGCGAATCCCACCCTCTCCGCCAGTTGTCCGTAACCCTCCTATCACCATGCCCTTACAGCAATGACGGATCAATGATCCCGGAATTTGGGCACCTTTTTGACACTTTTTTCGCGATCATGACGCGGCCAGGCGACGAACAGCCTGCTCCATCGCCTGCACCGAGTCCTTCACGTTCACGTCGGCGAGATACCGCAGCATCGTCTCCAAAGACTTCCACCCGGTGTCCCCCCGAAAAACTCCGTCGGGGACAGGGAGAAGGGAAGGGAGGACGAGCAGCGGAAGTAGTTGACGGCGGGCAAGCGGGTTCGGGCGTGGTGATGAAGGCTGTGGGCTGACTGATGAGCGCGTGGCAGACCGAGACGGGGGCCTGTTGCGAGCGAGGGGACGTGGCGTCTCCTCGTGCCGCGGCGGTTGCCGGTCTGCCCGAAACACCCAGTGCTCGTTCAGGCAGCGACGCGCTGGTAGGTGTGATGGAGTCCGGCGAGCACGGGCGTGGCGACGAGTCTGGTGGGGCCGCTGAACACCCTCGGCTTGGCGTGCGAGGCAGGCGTGTCGCCGTGCAGCCCTTGGTGTGGCCGTTCGGCGTGGTAATACGGTTCGATGAACTCTGCGAGCAAGCGTTCGAGATGGCGCTCGTTCAGGACGATCACGTGATCGAGCAACTCCTTGCGGAGTGTGCCCACATATCGTTCGATGAACGGATTTTGCCAAGGAGAACGGAAGGCTGTGCGCACTTCCTCGATACCGCAACTATCGAGGAAGGCGCGGACGCCGTGTCCGTAGATGCCGTCGTTGTCGCGGAACAGGTAGCGCGGTTGGACGCCGTAGGGCATGGCTTCGCGGAGTTGCTGCACGGTCCACGCCATCGATGACGCCGGCGTGACGGCCCAATGCAGGACTCTTCGGCGGCCATGTTCGAGCACAACGAAGACGTAGAGCGTATCGAAGGTCAGCGTCGGCACGGTGCAGAAGTCAATGGCCCAGGAAACGTCGAGGTGGTTGCGCAGGAACGGCAGCCACGTCGTGGAGGGCTTGCGCGGCCGGCGGGGCTTGACCATGTACTTCAGGATGGTGTCGGCGCAAGGCAAGTCGTAGCCGAGAAGCCCGAGTTGCTGGCGAATGCGCTCCGCGCCCTAGAGCGGATTTTCGGCGCTCAGCTTGCTGATGAGCGCCTGCATCTCCGCGGCGATCTCTGGCCGCCCAGGC
>Ga0315282_10006100_pt1 | contig 20266 bp, 20 predicted proteins | sample YL17G07_20_MG_FD_203693 | JGI IMG/M metagenome (GOLD analysis project Ga0315282, IMG submission 203693) | Sediment microbial communities from Yellowstone Lake, YNP, Wyoming, USA - YL17G07_20 | ecosystem: Environmental > Aquatic > Freshwater > Lake > Sediment | place: USA: Wyoming | collected... | reverse complement strand
CGCCCTGCGACCAAGGGAGCGACTCTCCCTTGGATCCCTCTCGAGCGGCTTATGCGCCGCTCGTTCGTAGCGAATGGGACCCCCCGAAGGTGGGTGATGAGCAAGAACTCTGGGGCTCGTCGGCGACAGGACCCGGCCCAAGCTGTACTACGGTCAGGGGCAGAGGCTATTGAAAAAGTGATTGTGCGGAGAAGCGCGTCGGCTTTTTTGTTTTTATTGCTCGAGGTCACGCTTCCAGGTCCTGGCCTTGCGGTCGTAGCCGCGCTTTCCTTTTTTGGAAGAGTGGGGCTTGGTGGGCGGGGGCATGGGTTTCCGGATTTGCTGCCAGACCGGCTTCTGCCGCCTGTTCGTCGGGTGGGCCATCGTCAGTTTCCCCGTTTTCCGGGCTCAAACCTCCTCATTTCGCCTGATAGATACATCTTCTTTTAGAGTGGAATGACCTCAATTTTGCCCGTTTTCGGGTCGAAAAGAGCGATCGTACATTTTCCGGCCAGCCAGCCGCCTGTCTCACCGGGATTAATGATGAGCGTTTTTCCTGTTTTCCGGACTTCGCTCATATGCGTGTGGCCGAAGATGACGACGTCATATCGCTGCTTGGCGGCATATTCCTTGACCGGCTTGTCGAGATGTGTAACTAAAATATTGATATCATTATAATTAAGAATTAACGGGGCCTTCTGGATCATTCCAAAAGGTTCGATAGCGCCGGCGAGCCCGTTTTTCTCGCCGTCGCAGTTCCCGAACACCGCTTTGACCCGGCAGCCTGCTTTTTGAAGCTCCTTGGCGGCGAAGGGAGCGACAAAATCCCCAGCGTGGATTAAAAGGTCACACCCGGCATCCTTGATCAGCTCCACTGCCCGCCTGATAGCTGGCATGTTGTCATGGGAATCAGACATAATCCCGATCATGATTCAATTATACCAAAAATACGTCGAATACAGCCGGTTCCCAGCGTTTTTTCTATTTTTTCTATTGACCTTCCGGGGGGTTTTCATTAATATATATCCGCTCTAGAACGGAGTATATAGGCGCGTAGCTCAGTGGGAGAGCGCTTCCTTGACGCGGAAGAGGCCGTGGGTTCAATCCCCTCCGCGCCTACCATTAACGAAGGAGTGTCTTTTCAGACAGACATATATGGCGCATATTTTTATAGTTCAGCCGGCCATGTTTACGTGAATGACCAGGCCGGATTCGGTAAAAAACGAAAAGGGGGCTGGAATCGTCGCCAAATGCGGCTCTTTTTGTAAACTTTTGATCGGACGAGGGATATGGACAACGACAACAAGAAGCAGACGGACAAGGAAGATCGAAACGCGCTTGAGGTCTTAAGGCACAGCGCCTCGCACCTTATGGCCCAGGCTGTTCTCGAGCTCTTCCCGGGGACACAGGCCGGCATCGGTCCCGCCGTAGAGAACGGCTTTTACTACGACTTTTTGCGAGCCGAGCCATTCAGCGTCCAGGACCTGGAGGCGATCGAGAACAAAATGCGGGACCTGGCTGCCGAGAATATTCCCGTCGAAAAAATAACCTTGACCAAGGAAGAAGCCGTCAAGCTGTTCACCGAGAAAGGACAGACGCTCAAAGTCGAGCTCATCCTGGAGAAGGCGGGCGTCGAAGTCAGCTGCTTCAGGCAGGGAAGTTTCATCGATTTCTGCCTGGGTCCGCACGTGCCCTCGACCGGACAAATCCAGCATTTTAAGCTCCTCTCGGTTTCCGGCGCCTATTGGAAAGGCGAGGAGAAAGGCCAGCAGCTTCAACGCATCTATGGGACGGCGTTTTTTTCAAAGAAAGAGCTCGACGAATACCTCCACCTCCTCGAGGAAGCCCGCAAGCGCGACCACCGCCGGCTCGGGCCGGAGCTCGACCTCTTCAGCTTCAACGAGGATTTGGGCGCTGGGCTTGTCCTCTGGCATCCCAAAGGAGCCGTCATCCGCCATCTCATCGAAACATATTGGCGCGCGGACCATGTCAAGGCGGGCTACGATTACCTCTACACCCCCCACATCGCCAAACTCGACGTCTGGCGCCGCTCCGGCCACACCGAATTCTACGACGCCATGTTCCCGCCCCTCGAGAGCGAAGGGCTCGAATATGAGATCAAGCCGATGAACTGCCCCTTCCACATCATGGTCTATAACTCCAAGCAGAGAAGCTACCGCGACCTTCCGATCCGCTACGCCGAGCTCGGTACGGTCTATCGCTACGAACGGAGCGGAGTTCTCCACGGGCTGCTGCGCGTCCGCGGCTTCACCCAGGACGATGCCCATATTTTCTGCCGCGGCGACCAGCTCGAAGAGGAAGTGACCAAAGCCGTCGAATTCGCCCGCCACTTTTTTGCCGCTTTTGGCTTTGAGGAATACGAGATCTACCTGGCGACCAGGCCCGAAAAGTTCGTGGGCCGGATCGAGGACTGGAACAAAGCCGAGGCCGCCCTCGAGCAAGCACTCAAGCATGCCGGCTTTCTCTACCGGGTGGAAGAAGGGGAGGGCGTGTTTTACGGCCCCAAGATCGATATCAAGGTCAAGGATGTCCTCAAGCGGGCCTGGCAGTGCACCACGGTCCAGCTTGATTTCAACCTTTCCGAGCGCTTCGACCTGAAGTACGTCGGCGAGGACGGAAACACACACCGGCCTTTCATGATCCACCGGGCGCTCCTCGGCTCGCTCGAGCGGTTTTTCGGCCTGTTGATCGAGCACTACAACGGCAATTTCCCGCTCTGGCTCGCGCCCGTCCAGATCGAGATCATCCCCATCGCCGAGCGCCATCAGGCCTACGCCCTGAAGCTCGATTCCCTGATCCGGGACAACGCTCTCCGCTCGCACGCCGACCTGCGCCGGGAGAAGATCAACTACAAAATCCGCGAAGCCGAACACCATAAGATCCCGCTCATCCTGGTCGTCGGAGACAAGGAAGTGGCTGCCGAGTCCGTCTCGCTCCGCGTCCACGGGCAGGGCGACAGAGGCCAGGTGAACATCAGCGAATTTCTTGCAAAAGTCAAACAATTGAATGACAATAAATCTTTAACCGTGAATCTTTAGAGGAGGCCGATCATTTTAAGAGGAAGACAACCATTTCTGCCCGGAGGAAGACCGAAACCCCATAGGATTAATGAAATGATTCATGCCCGAGAAATACGTGTGATCGACGAGGAAAAAAACCAGTTGGGCATCCTGCCGACGCCCGAAGCCCTGTCCCTCGCCCGCCAACGCGGCTTGGACCTCGTCGAGATCGCTCCGGCGGCCGTGCCGCCGGTCTGCCGGATCATGGATTACGGTAAGTTTCTTTATGAGCTCCATAAAAAGGACCACGAGGCCAAGAAGCACCAGAAGACGATCCGCCTCAAAGAGATCAAATTCCGGCCGAAAATCAGCATTCATGACTATAACTTCAAGTTGAAGCACGTCCAACGGTTCCTGGAGGAGGGCGACAAGGTTAAGATCACCGTCATGCTCCGCGGGCGCGAAAAATCGCGGCCGGAGATGGGCCAGGCGGTTCTCGATAGAGTTCTGATTGATATTCAGGGGTTCGGAAAACAGGACGGAGATGTTCGAAGACAGGATTGGGCCGTATCGGCGCTCCTCGTTCCCACGAAATTAGGAGGAAAAGATGCCAAAGCTAAAAACCCACAAGGGAGCCCACAAGAGGTTCAAGGTCACGGCGCGGAAGAAGGTGGTCCACAAGAAGGCCAATAAGAGCCATATCCTGACCAAGAAATCGTCCCAGCGGAAACGCATTCTAGGCCAGAAAGCCATCGTCAGCCGGGCCGATCTAAAGACCGTGAAGACGATGCTTCCTTACGAATTCTAAGGAGCCAACGGTGCCGAAAGCGATCATTATTAACGAGTGCAGATAATGGGTTATATCCCTGTCATGTTGAGCGTAGCGAAACATCTCATGGCCGTAAGAAAAACGAGATTCTTCGCTCCGCTCAGAATGACATCTATTTTATGCACTCCGTAGTAAATCGGGGACGTGTCCCCGGGTATGAGAAATTAAGAATGGAGATTTGACATGCCACGAGCCAAAAGAGGTTTTAAAAAGAAAAATAGGAGAGCCAAAGTCCTGAAGCTCGCCAAGGGCTATTGGGGAGCGAGAAGCTCGAACTACCGGACGGCTCGGGAAGCGGTGGAGCACGCGCTTTTGTACGCTTACCGCGATCGCCGCGCCAGGAAGCGCGACTTCCGCCGCCTCTGGATCATCCGCATCAAGGCCGCGGCCGCGCTTCACGGCCTGGCTTACAGCCGCTTCATCCATGGCCTGAAAAAATTGAACATCGAGCTTGACCGGAAAATCCTGGCCGAGCTTGCGGTGAACCAGCCGCAGACGTTCGGCCGAATCGCCGGAAAAGTGAAAGATGCAATCGCCTAGTCTGAGGAAATTTCAGAACACTATTGATGCTTACAAGAAAAAGCTGGAGGAGCAATCCGCCCAGACTCAGGATCTGCGAACGCTTGAAGACCTGCGCCACCAGTTTTTGAGCCGGAAACGCGGCTACATCACGCTTCTCCTGGGGGAACTCAAGAACTTCGAGGTCGAGGAGAAGCCGGCCGCCGGCCAGATGATCAACGCCCTCAAGAACGAGGTCCAGGACCGACTCGCTGCGCTCGAGATCAAGCTCAAGACGCCGGCCAAGCCCAAGCGGGAGATCGACCTGACGCTCCCGGGCGAGAAGCTCGCCTGGGGCGTTCCGCATCCGGTCCGCCTCTTCCAGCAGGAAATCGAGAACATCTTTTTGCCCATGGGGTTTTCGATCGCGGACGGACCCGAAATCGAAACCGATTATTACAATTTCGAGGCGCTCAACTTCCCGCCCCATCACCCGGCGCGCGATGACTGGGACACGCTCTATATCACGGACAAATTGCTTCTCCGGACGCACACCTCTCCCGTCCAGATCCGGGTCATGGAAAAAAAGAAACCGCCGATCCGGATCATCATCCCCGGCAAGGTCTTCCGCCATGAGACGCCCGACCCGACGCACCTGCCGATGTTCTTCCAGGTCGAAGGCTTGGTCGTCGACGAGGGCGTCACCTTCGCTCATCTCAAAGGCACGCTCGAATATTTCTTGAAGCGGCTTTTCGGCGAGCGTATCAAGATCCGGTTCCGGCCGAGTTTCTTTCCGTTCACCGAACCTTCGGCCGAAGTGGACATCGAATGCCTGGCCTGCGGGGCCAAGAATCCCGAGTGCCGCATTTGCGGCGGGACGGGCTGGAAAGAGATCCTCGGCTCGGGCATGGTCGATCCCCAGGTCTTCAAGAACGTCAACATCGACCCTGAAAAATACTCGGGCTGGGCGTTCGGCATGGGCATCGACCGGACAGCGATGTTCGCCTTCGGGATCTCGGACATGAGGGCTTTTTTCGAGAACGACCTGCGTTTCATAAGGCAGTTTTACTTCAAATGAAGCTCAGCTTAGCTTGGCTTAGGGAGTACGTCGACGTCAACCTCCCGCTCCGCACATTTCTCGACCGGCTGACCATGATCGGCCTCGTCGTCGAGGAATGGGAAGAACGCAACGGCGATGTCATCCTGAATGTCGAAACCTACGCCAACCGCCCCGACACGCTCGGCCATCTCGGCCTGGCCCGCGAAGTCGCTGCCATGCTTCGCCTGCCCCTCAAGGAACAGGCCTGGCCTTTGACCGAACTCACCATCAAGACGCTGGACCTCGTCGACGTCCAGATCTTGGACGAGGACCTCTGCCCCCGATACTGCGGGATCATCGTCAAAGGCGTTAAAACAGGGCCGTCGCCGGACTGGCTCCGGGCGAAGATCGAGGCCATGGGCCTCAAGCCCATCAACAACATCGTCGATGTCTCGAATTATATCCTCTTCGCCACGGCCCAGCCCATTCACGCTTTCGATCTGGCCAAAATCGCCGGGCCGCGCGTCCTCATCCGCCGAGCCAAAAAAGGCGAAGCCATCCGGACTCTCGAAGGCAAGGACATTTCGCTTTCGGCTGAGATGCTGGTCATCGCCGATGAGAAGCGTCCCGTGGCCATCGCCGGCGTCATCGGCGGCGAGGATTCGGCCGTCACGGAGTCCACCCAGGACGTTTTTATCGAGAGCGCCTATTTCGACCCCGTGTCCGTGAGGCAGACGCGCAAGGCGCTCGAGATCCAGACCGACGCCTGCTACCGGTTCGAGCGGGGTGCGGACATTTCCTTCGCCCCCCAGGCCGCGGTCATGGCCGCCTCGCTTTTAACGCAGTTCGGCGGGAAGGTGTCCAAAGAGCCCGTCGATGTCTATCCCCGGCCGCGCAAGCCCAAAGAGATCGTTCTCCGCAGCCGGCGGATCGCGGACCTTCTCGGCGTCGATGTCGGCGACGAGTTCACCGAAAAGACGCTCGGGGATCTCGGCTTCACGCCCAAGGCCAACCAGCCCGGCATCTGGCGCGTTCAGGTGCCTTTTTTCAGGGTGGACATCGAACGTGAGGCCGATTTGATCGAGGAGATCGCCCGGTTTTACGGCTACGATAAAATCCCGGTCGTCGTTCCGCCGTTCGAAGTCCTGGAGCCCGTACCCTCGGATAAGGAAAGACTCCGCAGGCTCAGCCAGCAGCTTTTTCACCACGGCTTCGATGAGGTCGTTAACCTGAGTTTCGCCGATCCCGAAAAAGAAGCCGTCTTCCAGAGCGGGCTGCGGCCCGTCGAGATCCGCAATCCCATCTCGACGAAAGCCTCGCTCCTCCGGACGACTCTCCTCGGCGGTCTACTCGAGAACACCGCCTGGAACAGGAATCGGGGGATGGAGGGCGTCCACATTTTCGAAATCGGTAACATCTATTTCTGGAATGAGAATACGGCGACCGAAGAGCTCCGCCTCGGCCTTTCATCGACGGGCCCCCTGAATGTTCCGCATTGGAAAGGGAAAGCGGAAACCGCCACTTTCTTCCATCTCAAAGGTGCGATCGAAGCCTTCCTGGAGAGCCTGCGCTACATGCAGTTCTCCTTCAAAGAGGACGGACATCCGTTCTTCGATGAAGATATGGCTTTGGCGGTTTTATACAAAGGCGAAGCGATCGGCCGGCTGGGGCTTGTCCACGGCCGGCTTCTCGACCTTTATTCGCTCAAAGGCCCGATCTTTGCGGCGGAGCTCGACCTTGAGCTTCTCTTCGGCAAACAGCCCCGTCCCTTCGAGTACGTTCCGCTCCCGAAATTTCCGGGGGTCGTGCGCGACCTGTCGTTCGTCATCGACCGGGATGTTCCCTATCAGGAAATCAAACAGGCTATCGAGAAAATGGCGGTGCCCTATCTCGAGGAATTTATGGTCATCGACCATTATGCGGGGAAAAACATTCCCCAGGACAAGAAAAGCCTGTCGCTCCGTTTCGTTTACCGGAATCCCAAAACGACGCTCCTCGCCGAGGACGTGGACAAGGCCGAGCAGAAGATCATCAAAAACCTCAAGGCCGCTTTTAAAATCCAACTCAGGGAAGGAGGGGGATCGCTGTGACCACAGAACTTGATCGAATGAAAATCTTAGAAGGCAAGATCGGCCACATCCTCGAATATGTCAACAAGTTGACCGCCGAAAACGAAAAGCTCCGGCAGCAGATCAAGGACCTGCGCGGCGAGAAGAAGGACATGGAGGAGCTGGCCAAACGTGCCGGAAAGCTTGACGAAGACCTCAAAAGATACGAAAATGAGAGAGACCTCATCCGAGGGAGGATCGAGGCCATTATTAATCAGATTGATAAGCTCGGTATATGATTGACAAGATCATCGAAATCGAGATTTTTGGACGGACTTATAAAATACGAGTCAAAGGTGAAGAAGACGAGAAGTACATCAGCCATTTGACGTCTTATGTTGATCAAAAAATGCAGGAGATTGCGGTGAAATCGAAATCCACGGACGCGCTCAAGATCGCCGTCTTGGCGGCCTTGAATATCGCGGATGAATATTTTTTGTGCCAGAAGAAATTCGATCAACTGGATGATGTCATCGGCCAGATGGAAACCGAGATGGAAAGTCTGGAGAAGCGTCTTTTCAAAGATGACCATGAGTACCCAAACATTGAAAAAGCGACATCTTAGAACGGCAATAACCTCCCGCGTGTCCATTGAGCGTCCGCGGGGGGCTCTCGCTCCCTAGACCTCCCAGGTTTCGTCTCTCCCGGCTTCGCCTTTGCTTCTCGAGGAGGTGAATTGCCGTGAACATCATGCTTTACGCAGGCGTGGCCGTTCTCATCGTTCTGGCCGCCGTGATCATATTCATCCTGCTCAAGAAAAGCGGGGGAATACGGGGGCTTCTCAAAGCCGGCCAGGAGGCCAAAGAGGTCCTGGAGAAAGCTAAAACCCAGGCCGAAAAAATCACTCGGGATGCCCAGCAACAGGCGAAAGAAAAGCTCGCCTCCGCCGATGCCGAGTTTGAGCACCAATCTCGCGATAAGCTCCGCAAAATCAATGAGATGGAGCGGCGCCTGATCCACAAGGAGGAGAACCTGGAGCGGAAATTCCAGGGCCTCGACCGGAAGGATCGCGAGATTTCCGCCAAGGAACGCCGCATCTTACAGCGGGAGAAAGAACTCGACCTCCAGGATGAAAAGATCAACGCCTTGATCAAGAAACAGATGGAGGAGCTGGAGCGGGTCGCCGGCCTGACGCAAGAAGAGGCCAAGGGCCAATTGATCAGAAAAATCGAGGACGAGGCGCGCCTCGAATCCGTGCAGGTCGTCCGCCGGGTCGAAGAGGAAACGCGGGCCCGCAGCCGGCAGCTCGCCGCCGAGATCATCGGCCAAGCCATCCAGCGCTCGGCGGCCGAGCATGTCGTTGAAACGACCGTCTCGGTCGTGGACCTGCCGTCCGAGGACATGAAGGGGCGGATCATCGGCCGCGAAGGCCGGAACATCCGGGCCCTCGAAATGGCGACGGGCGTCGATATCATCGTCGACGACACGCCCGAAGCCGTCATTCTCTCGAGCTTTGATCCGATCCGGCGCGAAACCGCGCGCCTTGCGATCCAGAAGCTCGTCGTGGACGGGCGAATCCATCCGGCCCGGATCGAGGACATCGTCGAAAACGTCAGGGCCGAGCTTGAAGAAAAAATCCGGCAGGAAGGCGAGTCGGTCGCCTATGAGCTCCGCGTCCAGAACGTGCATCCCGAGTTGATCAAACTCCTCGGGAAGCTCCACTACAGGACGAGCTACGGCCAGAATGTCCTCCAGCATTCCAAGGAGGTGGCCTTCCTGGCGGCGGCCATGGCCAATGAGTTGGGTCTCAACACCCAAGTGGCCCTCCGCGCCGGGCTTCTCCACGACATCGGAAAGGCCGTGGACAAGGAAGTCGAAGGGACGCACACCGAGCTCAGCGTCGAGATCTGCCGCAAGTACGGCGAGTCCGAGCCCGTCATCCAGGCGATCGCCAGCCATCACCGCGATGTGGACTTTCCCTCGGTCGAAGCGGTGCTTGTCCAGTCCGCCGACACGTTGTCCGCCGCCCGGCCGGGCGCCCGCCGCGAGCTCCTCGAAACGTACATCAAGCGGCTGGAGAAGCTCGAAGGCCTGGCTAAAGCCTTCGAGGGAGTCTACAAAGCGTTCGCCCTCCAGGCCGGCCGCGAGATCCGAATCATGGTCGAGGCCCAAAAGGTCTCGGACGATAAGGCGGCCCTAATCGCCAAGGACATCGCGACGAAAATCAAGAACGAGCTCGATTACCCGGGACAGATCAAAGTCACCGTCATCCGGGAAATGAGGGCCGTGGAATATGCCCGCTAAGATCGGCGTCCTGTTCATCGGAGACATCATCGGGCGGCCGGGGCGCGACGCGCTCAAAGAGGTCCTTCCGGCGCTGCGAAAAAAGTTCGGGCCGTCGTTCGTCGTCGCCAACGGGGAGAATGCCGCGGGCGGCGTCGGCATCACGGAAGAGATCGGACAGGATCTTTTGGCCATGGTCGATGTCCTGACGTCGGGCAACCACGTTTGGGACAAAAAGGAAGCCCTGGCCTACATGGAGAAAGAACCGCGGCTGCTGCGGCCGGCGAACTACCCGCCCCAAAATCCGGGAAAAGGCGCGATCGTCGTGACCGACTCGGGAGGGAGGAAGCTCGGCGTGTTGAACCTGCAGGGTCGGGTGTTCATGGAGCCGCTCGACTGTCCGTTCCGGACGGCCGACGAGGAGATCAAACGGCTCCGCGCCGAAACGCCGATCATTATCGTCGATTTTCACGCCGAGGCGACTTCGGAAAAGCAGGCGTTGGGCTGGTACCTCGACGGGCGCGTTTCGGCGGTCATCGGAACGCACACGCACGTGCCGACTGCGGACGAGCGCCTCCTTCCGGAAGGAACGGCCTACATCTCGGACGTCGGCATGGCCGGGGCCCGGAACTCGGTCATCGGCATCAAGCGGGAGCAGGCGATCCAGAAATTCCTGACGGGCCGGCCGCATCGCTTTGAACCCGAAAAAGACGGCCTGTTCCTCTCCGCGGTTTTTATCGAAATCGACGCAGAGGCGGGCAGGGCGATTTCCATCACGCGGGAAATTATTAGATGAAGGATAATCGGGGACAGGTACGTATGCGCCCCCAAAATATTCTTAGATCCTCGAAGGGGATCTTGGCCAGAAATGTGTCACCTTGATTTGAGGATTGCGGGTCAATGAGAAACGGGGCCATCGTCCTTCCGGACAAAATCTACACGATCAGCGAGATCACAAACCTTATTAAGCTCGATCTCGAGACGAGCTTCTCTCTCGTCTGCGTCACGGGCGAGGTCTCGAATTTCCATGCCCACTCTTCGGGCCATTGGTACTTCACGCTGAAAGACGCGTCCGCGCAGCTTCAGGCCGTCATGTGGAGAAGCGATGCGGCCCGGGTCAAATTCGATTTCAAGGATGGGCTGCAGCTCATCTGCCGCGGCCGGATCAATATCTACGCCCAGCGGAGCCAATACCAGCTTGTTGTCGACCTGGCCGAGCCCAAAGGCAAAGGCGCGCTCCAGCTCGCCTTCGAACAGCTCAAGGAAAAGCTCCGGGCCGAGGGGCTCTTCGACGCCCAGCGCAAAAAGAAGCTCCCCCTCTTGCTAAAAAAAATCGGGATCGTCACTTCGCCGAGAGGCGCGGCCATCGTCGATATCCTCCGGACACTCGAGAGGCGGTTCGCCAAGCTTCAAATCATCATCTATCCAGCGCGGGTCCAGGGAGAAGGAGCCGCAGGCGAGATCGTCGAAGGCCTCGAGTATCTCGGAAGCCTGCCCGACCTCGATGCGATCATCGTCGGCCGCGGCGGCGGTTCGATCGAGGATCTCTGGGCGTTCAACGAGGAGAAGGTCGCCCGGGCGATCTTCCGTTCGAGCGTTCCGGTCATCTCCGCGGTCGGCCACGAGGTGGATTTCACGATCGCAGACTTCGTCGCCGACATCCGCGCCTCGACGCCGACGGCGGCGGCCGAGATGGTTATCGAAAAAGAGCAGGCCTTTGCCGAGAGGATCGAAAACCTCAAACGACGAGCTCTCCAGAACTTCAAGTTTGCGATCCAGGAGCGCAAGAACGAAGTCGTAAGCTTGGCCCAACACCGCATCTTCCAGAATTTCAAGGTCCGGCTGATGAGCGTGGGCCAATATCTCGATGATCTTGATTCGCGGGCCAGGGAGGTCGTCCGCCGCGAACAAACAAAGATCACCGAGGCACGGAGTCGGGCGCTGCTTCTGGGTGAGAAAGCATCGAGCCTTATCCGCCATCTGCTGCGGGACCGGCTGGCCGCCTGGGAGCGACTCTCGGCCGGGCTCAACGGCCACAGCCCGCTCAATATTCTCAAGAAAGGATACACCCTCTGCTGGTCGGGCGATGGCCGCCGGGCTGTGACGGCCATCGGGGATGTCCGGACCAAGGACGAAATGATCGTCTCCTTTTATCGGGGCGAATTCCGCTGCCGCGTCGAAGACGTCGACCGCGAGAAGCGGATCGAATCGCGAGTGGTCCAGGACGAAGGGGACGAATAATTTGACAACAGGTTGCTTGGATTATTTAATCGCCTCCTCCCTCGCACGATGGAGGAGGAAGAAGAGGTCGGAGGAGCGAACATGAAGGACAAGGAATTAAATTTCGAGAAAGCTCTGGCGGAACTTGAGCAGATTGTCGAGAAGCTGGAAAAAGGCGGGCTCAGCCTGAACGAGTCCTTGGGGCTTTTCGAGAAAGGGGTCAAGCTTTCCCGTTTTCTGCGCACCGAGCTCGAGAAAGCGGAGAAGAAGGTCGAGATCCTGCTCAAGGACGAAAAAGGCGATATCCGCCGCGAGCCCTTCAGCCTGGAAGATGAGCAAGACGGGAGCGCTGCCAAAGAGGAAGCGGAGGAGGACAAAAGCGAAGAAGAGCCGGAGAAAAAGGGCCCTTCCCGCGGCGCGAAAAAGAAACCGGGTGACGACGGCGACAAGCTTCCGTTTTAGATACTCATGAACATCGAACTCAGACTCGAAAAATTCAAGCGGATGATCGAGCAGGAGCTCGATTGGATTCTCTCCCGTCGGAACACCCTTCTCTTCCAGGCCATGCGCTACAGTGTCCTCGGCGGAGGGAAGAAGTACCGTCCCTTCCTCTGCCTGGCGGCGGCGGATTATTTCGGGGCGAAACCGAGCCTGGCCGTGCCCTTCGCTTGTGCGATCGAGCTCATCCATAATTATTCTCTCATCCATGACGACCTCCCCTCCATGGACAACGACGATTTGCGCCGGGGGCGGCCGACCTGCCACAAGGCCTTCGGCGAAGACATCGCCCTGCTCGCGGGCGACGGCCTCCTGACAATGGCCTTTGAAGTCATGGCGGGCGCCGAGGTTCCGCGCCGCCTTGTGGCGAAGAAGGTCCAGGTCATAAAGGAGATCGCCGAGCTCGCCGGCGTGGAAGGGATGATCAGCGGCCAGCTCCTGGATATCACCTTCTCCGCGGAAAACGCGACCGAGGAAGGGCTCGGTGAGCTGATGCTCAAAAAGACCGGCGCGCTGATTGTCGCTTCGGTCCGGGCTGGGTCGCTCATCGGCGGCGCCTCGCCGGCCGAGCTGAAGGCCGTGACCGCTTTCGGCGAGAACATCGGGCTGGCTTTCCAAATCCGGGACGACATCCACGACATGGCCGAGAAGAGCAGGACATCATTATCGACCAAACCCAACTACGCGCTGGTCTTCGGCCCGGATAGAGCCGAGGAACGCCTCGGGCAATATGTCGAAACGGGCATATCGCATCTTGAAAAAGCGTCGCTCAAGCCCCCCCTTCTTCGTTATCTGGCCAGGCAATTATTGAAGTGAGGGGAGAATCGTATTCATGGCCAAGCAAAAATAAATGATTGCCTTCGGACTCGCCCGAAAATTGCCGATAGAGCTTGTCATCGCGAGGAGCGGAGCGACGTGGCGATCTCCACAGAAGATTCTTATTTTGGAGATTGCCACGCACCCAAGGGGCGCTCGCAATGACACGAATATCAACGAATTGTCATCTCTATCGGCAATTTTGGGACTCGCTTGATTTATTTATGAATGGATCAAGCTAGGAGTATAATAGTAGGTTCGAATATGAACAAGCTTCTGGATAAAATTTCGAGCCCGCAGGACCTAAAGCACTTCTCCATCGAGGACCTGGAGAAGCTGGCGACCGAAATCAGAGCTTACATCCTCGAAGTCGTCTCCAAGAACGGCGGCCATCTCTCGACGAACTTGGGCGTCGTAGAACTCACCCTTGCCCTCCATTATGTGTTCGACGCGCCCCGGGATAAGATCATCTGGGACGTCGGGCACCAGTGCTACACGCATAAGATCATCACGGGACGCCGCGCTGCATTCCAGGGCCTCCGCCGGTTCGGCGGCATTCTGGGATTTCCCAGCCGCGAAGAGAGCGAGTATGACGTTTACAATGCGGGGCACGCATCGACCGCCCTCTCGGCAGCGCTCGGGCTGGCCGTCGCGCGCGATAAAAAGAACGAAAAGCACATGGTCGTGGCCGTGGTCGGCGACGGGAGCCTCACGGGCGGCGTATCCTGGGAAGCGCTGAATCAGATCGGACATCTCCATGAAAAGCTCATCATCGTCCTCAACGACAATGAGATGTCGATCTCGCAAAGTGTCGGGGCGGTGTCCAAATATCTCTCCTACATCGCCTCGGGCCAGTATTATTTGAGGATCAAGGACCACGCCAAGTCCATCCTGAAATCGGTCCCCAGACTCGGCTGGCCGATCATCAGGGCCGGCCGGGCCGTGGAAGAGCTCGTCAAGAAGGCGTTCTTCCCCGGGCTCGTTTTCGAGGAACTGGGCTTGCGCTACATGGGGCCCGTTCAGGGCCACAGCCTGGGCTCTCTCATCGAGATCTTCGAGGAGGCCAAGAAATACGAAATCGGCCCGGTCCTGATTCACTGCGTGACGCACAAAGGCCGGGGATACGCTCCGGCCGACGATAATCCCGAACATTTTCACGGCGCCTCGCCGTTCGATATCCGCACCGGAGAGCCGATAGGGCCGAATGCCAGAGAATCATTCTCGAAGGTCTTCGGCCGGACCATGGTCAAGATCGGCCAATCCGACAATAAAGTGATCGCCATAACGGCCGCCATGCTGGAGGGGACGGGACTGTCGGACTTTTCAAAAAAGCTTCCCGGCCAGTTCTTTGATGTCGGCATCGCCGAACAGCATGCCGTGAGTTTCGCGGCGGGGCTTGCCCTCAGCGGCTTCAAGCCCGTCTGCACCATTTACTCGACCTTTCTCCAGCGCGCTTACGACCAGGTCTATCATGATGTCTGCCTCCAGGACCTTCCGATCGTCTTCGCCTTGGACCGGGCGGGGATCGTGCCCGATGACGGGCCGACCCATCAGGGCCTCAACGATATCGCTTATCTGAGGCATATGCCCAACATCATCCTCATGGCTCCGCGGGACGAGAATGAGCTCCAGCATATGCTCAAGGCGGCCTTGTCCTACGGCCACCCCGTCGCGATTCGCTTTCCCAAGGGCGAGGTGAAGGGCGTTCCCCTGGACGCGGAATTCAAACACGTTCCGCTCGCCAAAAGCGAAATGCTCAAAGACGGGCGGGACCTGCTTCTGGCCTACGGCGGGATGACTTATCCTGCACTCGAGGCGGCGAAAATGCTCGAGGCGGAGGGCATCAGCCTCGCCGTCGTCGACGCCAAATTCGCCAAGCCTCTCGATAAGGAGATGATTCTCGATTTTGCCCGTCTCGGGCGAACGATCTTTACGGCTGAGGAAGCGGTCGTCGCGGGCGGTTTCGGGAGCGCGGTCCATGAGCTCCTGGACGGAGAGCGCATCTTCGGCATCCGGTTCAAGGCGATCGGCCTGCCGCTTGAGGCTTATCCCGTCGGCAAGGCGGGCCAGATCAGGAAAATGCTACGCCTCGACTCTCCCGGCCTCGCCGCGCAGATCAGGGAATTCTTTGCGCCAAAATGAGAATTATTCGCCTCATCATCGTCATTCCCGTAAAACAATAAAACCTGATGCTGATGTCATCGCGAGGAGCGAAGCGACGTGGCGATCACACCTTATTGTATTCATGGACAGACAGTATTATGTTTACATTTTAAAATGCCGCTGCAAATCCTCGGACGTGAGTCCGGGATTTAGGTTTAACAAATGAAAAAAGGACGGGTGGATAAAATATTGATTGAGCGGGGCCTGGCCGAAACCCCACCAAAGGCGCAGGCGATGATCATGGCCGGCCTCGTCTTCGGCGGAAGCGGGCGCATAGAGAAACCCGGCCAGCTCATTCCACTTGATCTTGAAATCACCGTCCACAAGCCTTCGCCCTTTGTCAGCCGCGGAGGGCTGAAGCTCGAAGAGGCGCTCGGGATTTTCAGGATCGAGGTGAGCGGTAAAATAGGCGCCGATATAGGCGCTTCGACCGGCGGCTTCACGGACTGCTTACTCCAGCGCGGCGCGGCCAGGGTTTATGCCGTGGACGTCGATATCCGCCAGATCGATCGCAAACTCCGGAACGATGCGCGCGTCGTCCTGATCGAGAAGAACGCACGGTACCTCGTCCCCGAAGACTTCGCCGGCGGGCCCTTGCCGGACTTTGTCGTTATGGATGTTTCGTTCATTTCTGTTTTGAAGATCATGCCAGCTCTAAAGGCCGTCCTAGCAGAGCGCAGGGGCGGAGCAGCGGCTCCGCTGGCGATGGCTGGCCACGAGGCTGTGACCAGCGGCCTTCTCCTCACACTTATCAAGCCCCAGTTCGAGGCCGGACGACTCCAGGTCGGGAAAAAGGGGATTGTCCGCGACCCCACTCTCCAGGCCGGGGTCCTCAAAAAGATCGTTGGTGAAGCTTCGGCCCTGGGCTTTAAAATCCAGGGACTCGTCCGCTGCGCGACGCGCGGTAAGGCCGGCAACCAGGAATTTTTTGCCCGCTGGTCGCTTGAGGGATTGCAGCCGTCCTGGGAGACCGTGCTACAATGGATCAAGGAGGTCACCCGCGATGAAAGCGATTAAAAAAGTCGGCATCGTCATCAAGCCCCATGCGCCCCGGATCGAAAATATTCTGGGCGAGCTCGGCGCGTATCTTGAAAACCGTGGAATTCAGGGCCTTTTGGAAGAGGGGGCGGCCGAAAAACTCAAAAAGCGCGGCGGCCTCCCGCGCCAAACGGTCCCCGAAAAAACCGATCTGGTCGTTGTCCTCGGCGGCGACGGAACTCTTCTCAGCATCGCTCACATCGCAGCTCGAAAGAACGTGCCCGTCATGGGCGTCAACCTCGGGAACCTCGGTTTTCTGACGGAGGTGCCGCTCAACGAAATGACGCTGACCCTGGACGCGCTCCTTGATGGCGACGAGAGCATCATCAGCCCGCGCCTGCTTCTCGAATCGGAATTCAAGGGCGAGTCCAACCTGTGCCTTAATGACGTCGTCATCAACAAGGGGGCCGTGGCCAGGATGATCCATATCAAGATCTGGATCGATGACCGGGAGGTTGAAACCATGAAGGCCGACGGGCTGATCGTCGCCACGCCGACCGGCTCGACGGCCTATTCTCTTTCGGCGGGCGGACCCATCCTCCAGCCGCATATCCCAGCCGTTCTGCTGACGCCGATCTGTCCCCACACGCTGACGTTTCGCCCCACGGTCGTCTCGTCCGATTCCCGGATTCGCATTCAGCTCCTGACCTCCGGCGAAGAGGTCTATCTGACCTTCGACGGCCAGAGAGGAGCACCGATGGTGAAAAACGATATCGTCGAGATCCGTCGGGCGAAAAGCGAGCTGAAGCTTGTCTCCTCTCCCAAGCGCAACTATTTCGACTTGCTGCGGGAAAAATTATCGTGGGGCGGGTGAACTCGCAGGCTAGGGGACGGGGGCGGAGAAGGACTGGCTCGAGATTAAATGAGATCCTTCGCCTCGCTCAGGATGACCCCTTCCGGACTAAAAAATGCCGATAGCTGTGAGGTAGAATTCCGGGACATGACCGGAAAATTCATGGGACACAATCCCTTTTCGAGAGGATTATGTCCCGAATTTTCCGAGCGGTTAACACTTTTCGGGACATGATTCCCTGTCCCTGGCTTTCAGGTGAATTTTCTCTCAATGATGCTGTTTCTGATCAGACAGGGGACAGGGTATCGTGTACCCGTATCTTGAAGAGCGTTATTCGGTCGGCCGACCGAAAATTGCCGATAGAGCTTGTCATCGCGAGGAGCGGAGCGACGTGGCGATCTCCACAGAAGATTCTTATTTTGGAGATTGCCACGCACCCAAGGGGCGCTTGCAATGACACGAATATCAACGAATTGTCATCTCTATCGGCAATTTTGGGGCCGGCCGCCGCATTGACATTTTCGGGGGGGGAAATTATGATTAAACTCTTATCATGAGCAAAAAACTGCGCGTTTTATATGTCTCGCCCGAGGCGTCCCCATTCGCCAAGTCCGGGGACCTCGCCGATACCGCTTGGGCTCTGTCCGGATCGCTGGCGAAACTCGGCGTCGAGATATCGCTTGTCCTGCCCAAATACCGTCGCCCCGAGATCGAATCGCTGACCCTGGAGCCTATCCTCCCGGATCTTCTCGTCCCCCTCGGTGCGGAAAAGATCAAAGCCAGCGCCTATAAGGCCGAGCCCGGAATATTTCCTGTTTTTTTCATCCATAATCCGAAATATTTCTGTCGTGATGAAATTTATGGCTCCTCCAAGGAAGAATATCTAGACAACGATGAGCGGTTCACGTTCTTCAGCCGGGCCGTCCTCGAGTTTGTGCTCAAGGCCAAACTCGCCGTGGATGTCATCCACTGCAATAACTGGCCGACGGCCCTGATCCCCCTCTTCCTTCGAACCCACTACACCCAAAAGAGCCATTTCAAGGATACGGCGACGGTTTTTTCCATGCACAACGCCGCCTCTCAGGGCAAATTCCCGGCCGAATCTCTCGCGCTAACGGGCCTCAACTGGGATTTTTTTACTCCTGCCCAGCTGGCTCTCAACGGCAAGTTCAATTTCCTGAAAGCCGGCCTGATCTTTTCCGACGTCCTCAACGCGGTCAGTCCGGCCTTCAAGAACGAACTCCTCGAGGGCGACGCCGGAAACGGGCTCGAAGAGATTCTGGCCAAGCGCCGGAGTGTTTTTTCGACCATCCCCAACGGCGCGGACGAGAAGACCTGGGATCTGGCCGCTAAAGAATACATGAACCTCTACGGCATCGCCTTGGAAATCAAGAGAGGAGGTCAGAGTGGCCGATGAAGTTCTAAACGTCACGGATTCGAGTTTTGAGGAAGATGTGCTGAAATCCTCGATTCCCGTGCTTGTGGATTTTTGGGCCGTTTGGTGCATGCCCTGCAAGATGATCGCCCCCCTGGTGGACGAGATTGCCGTCGCTTACAAGGACAAGCTCAAAGTCTGCAAGATGAATGTGGACGAGAGTCCGAAAGTACCGGCTCAATACGGCATCCGGGGCATTCCAACACTGCTCTTCTTTAAGGGCGGGGAACTCAAGGAGACCATGGTCGGCGTGATGCCGAAGGATAAAATCATCGCGACGATATCAAAACATTTATGATATGGTCGAACAGCTTGATGTCGTCATTATAGGAGCGGGGCCGGCCGGGCTGGCCGCCGCGCTCTACGCCGGCCGGGCGCGGCTCAAGACGGTCGTCCTCGAAAAGGCGATCCCCGGCGGGCAGATCCTGCTCACGGACTGGATCGAAAATTACCCCGGTTTCCCAGAGGGCGTCGCGCCCTTCGATCTGATGGAAAATTTCCGCAAACAAACCGTCCGTTTCGGGGCCACGATCGTGACCGACGAGGCCCGGGAAATCAAGAGGGACGGCGAGAAATGGATCGTTCGAGGGGCTAAAACCGAATACTCGGCGCGGGCGATTATTATCGCTGCCGGCTCCGCCTACCGCAGGCTCGGTTTGCCCAACGAAAGCAAACTCGTCGGCCGGGGCGTGTCCTACTGTGCCACCTGCGACGGCGCCTTTTTCCGCGACCTGGACATTGCCGTTGTCGGCGGGGGAGATACGGCCTTGATGGAGGCCATCTACCTGACGAAATTCGCAAGGCGAGTCGCCCTCATCCACCGCCGCGACCAGCTTCGCGGCACCAGGATCCTCCAGGAGCGGATTTTCGCCAACCCGAAGATTGAGATGCGCTGGAATTCGGTCGTCGAATCGATCCTGGGCGAAGAGAATCTCGAGGGTGTCGTGCTGAAAAACGTGAAGGACGGAACTCTCACAACCCTGAAGATCGAGGGCTTGTTTGTCTCGATCGGCATGGACCCGATAAGCGAAATCGCCAAGGGCCTGCTCAAGCTCAGCTCCTGGGGCGAGATCCTGGTCGACAGGGACATGTCGACGTCCGAACCCGGGATCTACGCGGCCGGCGACGTCATCGACCACTGCCCCCACCAGGTCGCCACGGCCGTCGGATCGGGCGTGCATGCCGCCCTGAGCGTCGACGAATACCTGTCGGGCAAATAATAATCGAATAGATGAGATCCTTTCTGATCCCCTTGCGGAGGAGCGAGCTCAGCGCTTCAGGGATTTTTCCAGTTCTTCGATCCGCGCCTTGAGTTTTTTGAAATCCTTGACGATATCGTAGAGCTGCGGGGCGAGCGCCCAGAATTTTCTCCAGTCGCGGATATCAAGATGGGGGCTTCCGGAGACGAACGAGCCCGAAGGAATATCCTTGGTCACGCCCGATTTCGCGGCGATGATGACGTTGTCGCCGACCTCAAGGTGGTCGGCGATCCCGACCTGGCCGCTTAAAATCGTGTTTGTCCCGACTTTCGAACTGCCCGCGATTCCCACCTGGGCGGCGAGGATCGCGTTTTCGCCGACCTCGACGTTGTGGGCGACCATAACCAG
>Ga0315282_10006099_pt1 | contig 20270 bp, 20 predicted proteins | sample YL17G07_20_MG_FD_203693 | JGI IMG/M metagenome (GOLD analysis project Ga0315282, IMG submission 203693) | Sediment microbial communities from Yellowstone Lake, YNP, Wyoming, USA - YL17G07_20 | ecosystem: Environmental > Aquatic > Freshwater > Lake > Sediment | place: USA: Wyoming | collected... | reverse complement strand
CATTCCTATATCTGAAATGATATAAAGATATGTTAATGCAGTAGAATAATTTAGCAATGCTTTTGTGAGTTCATCTTTTGCTATAAAATTTTCGGCTTGGTCATAATGGAATATTGCTTCTTTAACAAATTTAACAAGATTTAGTTCTTTCATTTCTCCTGGATTAGAGGAATATGATTTTCCTATTTTTCCTTTAGCAGCAAGTTGTTCTAATCCTTGTTTGAATTTTTTTGGCCCAACTCCTGAACGATGTATTGAGAATCTTCCTGCTTTTTCTTGGACATAATATCCTATTCCGTCTGCGCCCCAGTCGCTCCCGGGACGACTTCTACCAAAATAACTTCTAATATGTTGACCTTCAGGTAAGCGCTCAAATGGGCCAGTTACTGTTATTACAGAGTGTCCATCATAAGATAAAGTGAGACCATTTATATCAAATGAAGGATTTTTACAAGGATTAGTTAACTGTTGAATAGAATAATGTTTTTCAGAATAATGTTCAAAATCTCGTTTTGGAAGAATGCCAGCTTCTAATACTATTCCTTTTCTTTCTCCTTGATAGCACCAACCTCCATCGGTAAATTCTGTATGTATATGTGTTTTGCTAACATATTCCAGTTTATCTATCAATTTTCTTTTTTCTTCTTTTGTATTTCTCAAATTGGGAAATATAGTGGTTGTGCTGCCTATTGTAACATAACCAATCCATTTAGTAGTTGATTTAATAGGATTTTTTCTTGTTTTATCGGGATAAATTGGTATGGTCATATTATTTTCTCACTTTCTAAACTTTTAATGACAATAGTTCTCTCGCTAGTATAGCGCTTTGGTCTTGGCTTTCCATAACTTTTCTTTTATCAAATCCTGGTAATGAAGGAAAAATACTTTGGAATTCTTTTGCTGCTTGTTCTTTTGATATTTCAATCCATATAGGTTTTATAAGTCCTTTTCCTTTGTATCTTCCCCCCATAGGATGAGCACCTGATTCACTTTCTGTGCATGGCATCCACATTCCAATGTATGGTAGTGAATGTTGCCCACAATATGGGCAATATGCCACCTTAATCATTTCTGGATTATAAACAAATTCTCCTGTTGGCAATATACTTGTTGGTATAGAGTAACTTTTCGGTTTTTTCCCAGTTATTTGTCCTTCTACATAGAGATAATGATTGTAAATCCTCTCTGAAATATTCATAAGTCGTTGTTGTAGTGTTGGATTTTTATCTATTACATCTGCGCCATAAAACCATATAAAATCAGACATTTTAATGAGTTGTGTTAATTCTGTGAATACATCAAGAACTGTTTTTTTATAGTTTATTGTCCCAAAATTAATTCCCAACATTCTTGTTTCATCTTCAACTTCTTTTTCAGTAAGTGGATTTTTCTTATATTTTTCTCCAAACATTTCTCGCATTTCCTGTTCTTTTTTTTCTCTTATTTCGATTTCATCTTGTTCATGCTTTTTTGCTTCTATTTCTCTTTCTTCAGGAGTTTTTCCATATAGTGGGAATGGGTCATATTTTTTAGAAACATCAAACTTTGAGCGATAATAATAATTTCTTTCGCGTTTTTCTATCGGATTTTTTCTTGTTGGAATATGTTTCAAATACCATTTTGCTGTTTCAATAAGTGCTCTTGTTTCTTCTGGTGACCAGTGTTGAGTTTGTCCAAGCCACATTGTTAGTGCATCATAAAACTTATATTGTGCTCGGACATCTCTTTCTACTTGCTGAGCTAATGGAGATAATCCAATTGAAAAATCTCTCATAGGTGATTTAAATACTAATTCTCCTGTTTTGCGCTTATCTCTTAATTTTTGTCCTGTTTCCAACACTTGCCCCTGTAATTTTTCTATTTCTTCGGGAGTATCTCCAGCAGAGATATTGGGAACATATAGTTTAATTGCCTTCTTTTTTTCCATTGTTATTAGTTTTCTCATAATTCCAGGTGGAATTTCATCCTCTTTTTCGGAAGACACAATTTGCCATTTGCCTTTGTCTTTTCTAAAAAGTATATTCCCTTGTTTATCAACTTTCCATTCATAGTAGGGATTTTCTTCTTTAATTTCTAATTTTTCAAGAGCATATTTTCTACTCATTTTTATTATTACTATCCAGTTTTATTTGCTTCAACTTCAGAACTGGTGCGAGTATCTGCAAGAGCTTTTTGTAATATTTTATTGGTTTTAGTTCTTGAGCATTCACGCTTTCTGATAATTTCTTTTACATTTTTCTGTTCACTTTCATCTTTAATATTTTCTATTCCTACTCCGTAATCGCCGATTGTATCTTCTCTTGCTTTTCTTTTTCCGCGTTCTGATAACCATTGTTGTAACAATGTAAGAGCAATTACACCAATTCCACCTGTGCCAAAAAGAATCGCATACCAAGAACCTGCACTGCCACTTGCTATTGTAATAGCATTTAGTGTTGTTCTAAGTTTTTCAATTCTTTCAACGGCGGAAGTCATCTTGAAAACAACTACTGGATAAGTTTCATCAGAGATATCCATAGGAACTTTACCGCCATATCTGGCTATAAGATTACCCAATTTTTGTATTCTTGCACCACGCCAAGCAGGATTATTAAAGTCTATATCAGCAATTTCTTTCATTAATGAATCTAATTCTGTTTTGAATTCTCCAACTCTGTCATTACTCACTCCAGTTTTTATATTTCTTTCTATTTCGTCTATTTTTAAGAATATATCTTGTAATTTAGATTGGGCATTTTGTGCCCAAACTGCAGTTTCTTTTCCTTCGTGAGAAACTTGTGCGCCAGCATCAGTAAGTTCTTGACTTGTGCAGCTTGTAAGAAACATTACAACAAAACAAATTCCACAGATAATCACAATAATCAGCCAAAACCTTTTTTTTAGACTCATTTTCTTTCCTTTGTCTCTATGTCTCTTTGTATTGTCATTTCACTCCCTTTTTCACACGGTCAATATTTGATAGCATTCTTTGTCAGAGCCAACGCCTACTCCTGTAACAAAAATATGAGTCCAGACATCAACAGTCAGGGTGATGTCCCAGTAGGGATAGCCGCTGCCATCATAAGCGACACTGGAGATATTCACTGTATCTCCCATCTGAACAAGTGTTGGTGCTTGGTTGTAGGTAGTGGCACTTCCGAAAGACAATAAAAACTGCCCTCCTTTAGGCGCGTTCAAATAACCGCCTGACCAGAGAAATGAAAAGGTCACTGGCAGTTGTCCTCCGGAACTTTTCAGATGTTTCACTCTTATTGTGAAAGGTGGTGTAGTAGGAAGTCCACGAAAATACCCTGTAATTTCAGACCGACAGACTCCAGCGCGAACTCTTGAGTTGTAACCTATCGGGTCAACAAGAGAGATGTCGCCCAGTGCTATTATTTTCCCGCCGGAGGTCTCTTGCCACGTGAACTCGCCGCTCTCACCAAAGTAATTATTTTTCACGGTCAAAATAGCAGCGGTGTTGTAACTCTGCACGGGAATTGCCGCAAGACAAGTAAGGCGATTTCCCTCTGCATACATAGTTCCGTTATTGTTGAAAAGTGCACTACCGTTGACATCAGATAGCGAATTGCCGGTATTGTTCTTTAGCACTATATTTGTGCCGCCAAAGTTATGTATCACATAAATCGCAGCATCCTTTATGAAATTATTGCTCACTACATTTCGCAAACCGCAGATGCGTATTCCTTCCACCGCCGCGTCCCATATCCCATTACCATCAATCAGACAATCCGTGGTATCTGTCGGAATTCCACCAACGTTTATTCCATAATCAACACCTTTTATCGTGTTGCCCTGAACTATTGTTTTTGTGACTTTGGCAAGTTCAATCCCGATAAATATAGCGAGGTCAGTTTTCTCAATCGTGTTATTAGACACTACGCTGTTATTAGTAGTGTCCACGCTTATGGCTGTGCCGTACGCCTTTCCGATGCCCTTGATGATATTGTTACAAATCGTGATGCGCTCGTTACTGTGCCAAGACTCTATCCCAAGTGTCCCTGATGCGATAAGAATGTTACCCGATATGAGTATGTCAGTGCAGGGGACAACTTGACCACCATAATATCCGCTCACTCCGATACCTTTAGCATCCGTAGCGGAAGTTCCTACGTTTATGATTTTGTTACCCAAAACTTGTATATTTAAGCAATTCCTGTATATGAAAATTCCAGAATCGGTATGGTCTTCAATAGTGCAACCCTGAACAATAATCCTGTTGCTGGAATCAATAAGCATACTTGCGCCGGAAAGCGTGAAATCTTTTATGTGGATTGTTCTTACGCCATCGTTATGAACGTTGAGATTGCCAGAAGTGAAGAGAAGTTTGCCTCGCCCTATGAGTGAAAGATTCGCAACTGTCAAAGATGACCCTATGAGATATGTGCAATCAGAAAGAAGAATTGAACCTGAGGAAAGACTATTTATTGCTTTCGCAAAAGCCGCTTGGTCATTAGTAATGCCGTTACCTGTGGCACCCCACCATTCAGGATAAATATCTCTCGCTGTTCCGAAGACGACCGTTCCATCTCCGGAAAATATTTGATAAGGTTCTGCAACCAGAGTTCCGTTTATCGTAAGAGTTTTACCAGAAGCCACGGACAGAATTGCACCCTTTGGCACGTGTATCGAGATTGCAGCAGGAATTGTTAGGTCAGCAGAAATGACCCAAGTTCCTGGTCCAAGCATAAGAGAACCAGAGCCAACTTCTGTAATAGCGACTTGAATAGCTTCTCCAGTCAATGGAGAATATATTGTTAGAAAAGGTGCAGTTCCTACTATCTCTAATCGTTTTTCTATTGCAGTGCGAACAATCGAATAAATATAATCACTATCCGATGCCATTACCATTTTAGTTCTTCTTGTTTTCTGTTTCTTGTTGTTTCTTTATTTTCTTCTCGTAATATTCAGGTGCTAAATATGCAGTAATTGTTGCTATATTAAAAAGCAATCTTATAAATTTATTAATGCGTATTTGTTTTTCTCTATATGAAGAAATGTCTTTTGTTGTCTTTAGAATTTCATTAGCGCTAGTCCATTCTATTAATTTAGCATTAAGTTTTTCTTTGTTGTCTTTTAGCAAATTATCTATTACATACTTAAATTCGTTTAATACCCCTTTTATTTCCGGTGTTGTTTTAATAGTATTAAACAATGTTTTAACTTCAGTAATAACTTGTTCTAGATTCATAGTTTCTCCTTTCTATTTTTTAGAAACATGAAGATTTAAATGCTCTATGAAATTTTGGTTTAGATTTTCCACAGAATCTTTTACTTCTTTTATTTCATCTTTTAAAAATTGCATTCCATTTTTCATACCATTTGTATGTTGGCTATTCTTTTTTGTCAGAACGATTGGTGTTGCAATAAATACTGCGATTTGAAGCAATAAAAATACTCCCTGAACTATTGCTAATGATTCAGACATGAAATTTTCCTTTCTTTTAAGCCGGCTTTGAGCTCAGGGCTTATTCTTTTCTTTTTGATGGTCATCTTACCCCATCTCTTTTTTTATGCGCCTCAAAGGCGCGACAAAATCGCTGATTTTGAGGGTAATTTATACATAGACCGCCAATTTTTTCACTATAGTCATAGGAGTCATATTATACCATTGTTTGCCTATGCATTTAGTTAACTCAGACTCATTTTGTAGAAATATACTACCAACTAAATCACCACCTTCAAATGCTTGCAATCCAACATATCCTAAATGTGTATTTAGTGCGAGTGCATATGTTATTTTCCATTCTCTGAATATATAAATGTCATCTCCTTCACCGACATCTAGAGCAACTCTGTGGAAACCAGTTTTGTCTTTGAAAAACAATATTTCACCGTCGATTTTATAGTTTGTTATTGTTTGCATTATTGTTCTCCATGGCTTTTCTTATTTCTATTATGCTTTTATGTATTGTAGTCATACTAAGAATAGTATTGTGATTTCTGTTAGATAAGTTACATAAAACATCTATTAGTATAACTGCACAAATTCTTTCTTTTGTCCATGGGGGTTCTATTTTGTGTTGGGTATTCCACAAATCACATATTTCTGTGAGTTTTTCTATTAGTTTATTGGGTAATTCAAGTTCAATTGTTATTTTCATTAAAATCCTCTAAGTTGAAGTTTCATCTATATTTTGTATAATTTTACGCATTAAGTTTTTATTAAGAGTTCCGGCGAATACATATAATCCATCTGAAGTAAGAGATTGGCAAGTATCATTTGATATTGAAGCACAATACCATTTACTTATTGTTGTCATAGTTGATGTATCTATTTTTATTAGATTTACATAAGTAGAATGTGTAGTTCCGATATAAAGAAATTTTCCGTCATAAAGAAGTGACCAACAATTATCATAAAGAGCTTCACCAGGCCAAATAGATATAGTAGTCATAGTTATGGGATTTATTTTATATATTTTCGCCGGTGAAGTATTTACACCAACATATAAATAAGAACCATCAAATGCTAAAAATTTGCAAATTTCTCCACCTGGTGCTGTCCAAGTGTTTGGCGCTGACGCTGTAGTCATGTTTACAGGATTTATTTTTGTAATTACGCTAGAATCTGCTTGTTGTGCATATAGATATTTTCCATCAAAAGCAAGACTAAAACAACCATAGCCAGCAGGATTGTTCCATCGTCCGTTAGGAGCAACAGTAGTCATAGTTATTGGGTCTATTTTAGATATTGTTGTTCCTGTTGGTGCTCCTTCATTTGAACCGAAGCCTGCATATATAAAATTCCCATCACAAGTAAGAGCATTACACATAGTTTCGGCAAAAGCAATATCACCTACAAAATTTGGTGGTATAGGCAACATTGTATCACGGTCTATTTTATAAATTTGTGTTGGATTACCTAAATCTCCAATATAAATATTAGTTCCATCAAAAAGAATTGCACTTGTATCTGCATCTGCTTGCCATATTGCTACAACTGACATCACAGAGGAAGAAACTTCTGGTGCTTGTTCACTTATAAGACAGTTTGTATCTATTGCTGTAGCAGTCGTATCTACTGGAATTACTGTAGTATTAATACCTGATATAGAGGTATTACTATAAGGATAGGTTGTAGTAACAGGAACTATAGCAGTATCTATTACTTGTGCTCCACTTGCAGGGGTAAACACAATTTTCCCATCATCTTTTAATTTTACAATCCAAAATACGTCAACTCCTCCGCCAAAAGAATTTGAATGTCCTATTACAATGAGTCCGCCTTCATTTGTTACCAAAACTTCTAATGCTTCATCAAGTCCAGAAGCGCCATATCTTTTTTGCCATATAATTGTTCCATCATTATTTAATCTAAGAACCCAAAAATCTTGAAGACCAGGAGAAGTAATTTGATTACCCCCAGATACTACATATTCTCCATCATCTATTTCTTGAACTCCATAAAAATAATCCTCACCGACACTACCACGATATTTTTTTTGCCAAGTAATTACACCGTTACTAGTTAATTTAATAATCCAAGCATCATAATCAGCAAATCCACTAGGCAAAGTCCTTCCTACTACAATATATCCCCCATCACTAGTTTGTAATATTTGATATGGAAGTTCGTTAGCTGCGGGAGCTTGTCCATATCTTTTTTGCCAAGTGATACTACCAGTTGAAGTGAGTTTAATAACCCAAATATATATGCCACTAGGAGCTGCACGTCCAGTTACTATATATCCACCATCAAGTGTTTGTATAATTGAAGTAACTGTATTTGCTCCGCCTAAAGTGTATTTTTTTTGCCAATCAATAGAACCATCATTATTAAGTTTAAGAATCCAAAAATATGCGGGGCTTCCAGTTTGTCCTCCCACTATATATCCGCCATCACTTGTTTGTTTAATTGCGTAGACTCGGTCATCTGATGAAATACCATATCTTTTTTGCCAATCAATAGAACCATCACTATTAAGTTTGAGAATCCACATATCATATCCAGTAGCGCCAAAAGACCGTGTATATCCTGCCACAATATAGCCGCCATCCCTTGTTTGACGAACTGAATATGCATAACTTAATAAAGTTCCTCCATATCTCTTTTGCCATTCAACTTCTCCGTAACTGTTTAATTTAATAACCCAAACATCTTGGACAGTTGCGCCAAAGCATTGTGTCATTCCAGCCACAATATATCCGCCGTCACTTGTTTGCTGAATTGAACGAGGATAAGAGTTACCTCCGACTCCATAATATGCTTTCGCCCATGAAATTTCACTTATATTACATGGGTCTATTTTATAATTTTTTCTATCTGCCCCACCTGCAGAATATAGATATCTTTCATCACAAGTAATAGAATTGGGCTTACCACCACCTTTATTTGATAATATACTTACTGGTATATATTTAGCGTCATAATTTTGAATATTTAGTTTTCTTTTCCATGCATTTATATTATAAAGTTTTTGGTCTTTTACTGATTCTAAAGCATGGTCAATTACGTTATTAACTTCTTTATCTGTGAGAAGAGTATGTTTTTTTATTCCACCACCAATAGAATTAAAACCCATGTTAGCCTCTAATCAGTTTCATAAATATCTTTTACTATTTTACGTAAAACGCCGGTATCTACACCTGCATAAATAAATTTACCATCAAAAGTAAGAACATTACAATTATTTTCAGTAGTAACTAATCCTGTTCGCCATTCACTTAAAATTGTCATAGTATCTGTGTCTATTTTTATGACTATTCCAATAGTATCATCCAATCCTGCATATATATAAGTTCCGTCAAAAACAAGAGAGCGGCAATTATCTCTACCGAAGAATCCGGGAAAGATTGCTACTGTGCTCATATCAGATGGTTTTATTTTGGCTACTCGTGCGTTAACATCATTTTCTCCTGCATAGATATAAGTTCCGTCAAAAGCAAGTGAAAAACACCGACCGAACGGCAATATTAATGGATTCCCAGCCATAACCACCGTAGTCATAGTAACGGGGTCAATTTTAAAAACTTTCGCCGGAACTCCAATTTCTGCTGTTCCTGCATAAATATATATCCCATCAAAAGTAATTGAAACTAAACTGTCAGCAGTGGGTTCAATCCATACATCCGCAAGTGACATATCTGAAGTTTTTATTTTATATACCATAGCTTGTATTGTGGGAAATGCAAAATAGATATAATTTCTATCACAAGTTATAGACACTCCACCTATTCCAAAAATTTCTCCCCATTCTCCAACAGTTGTCATATCTTTAGGATTTATCTTATATACAGCTGCGATGCAACAAGCATATATATAAGTTCCGTCAAATGTTAAGGCATAACAAAAACCTGCAGGGATTGAACCTGTCCATGGACTTCCAACAACAGTCATCGTTTTTGGGTCTATTTTTACGATAGTAGCCGGTGATGTGAATAATCCAGCATATATATAAGTTCCATCATAAGTAAGTGCTATACATTGAGTTCCAGTCCATTTCTTTTTTGGTATATCGCCAGCTTTATATACTTCGGCTGCTAATAACTTACTCCATGCTTCTGAATTATACATTTGTGGTTCTCGGACTGACTCTAATGCATGGTCAATTACACCATTTACTTCTTTATCAGTAAGAAGAGTATGCTTTTTAACTCCGCCGCCAGCAAAAGAAAAACCCATCTTAACCTCACTCAGATTCGTCTATATCTTTCATAATTTTACGAAATACGCCTCCGTTAGGCCGTTCGTTAAAGCCTGCATATATAAAAAGACCATCAAATGTTAATGCATGTAACATAAAAGCACCTAAATTTGTCCATTGACATACTTTTGTCATTGTATTTCTGTCAAGTTTTACAATTGCTCCTCCTCCTGCATCAGATTCGTCTAAACCAACACAAATATGTTTACCATCATATAATAAAGACCATGCATATGCCGCAGATTCTCCAGCATCCCAACTGAGAACGGTAGTCATACTTATTGGATTTATTTTATAAACACATGGATAAGAATAATTGTCGAGACCTGCATATATACAACTTCCATCTGTGATTAAACTTCGGATAGTAGCGCTGATGACTCCCGATATTGACCATGGAACTCCTACTGTAGTCATAGTGTTGGGATTTATTTTATAAATTGCAGAATAATTTCCTATTGCTGAACTTATTCCAATGTAAAGATAAGTTCCATCATAAGTTAATCCATATGGTTCATATGCACTTGCTGTGAACCATATCCCACCGGGAACTGTAGTCATAGTAACAGGATTTATTTTATATATTTGCACAAAGTAACCGGGGACTTCTACGCTAACATATAAAAATCCATTTGCATAAATAATAGAACAAATATTATTTGCTGTTGACCATGGAAGGCCTATTATTAACATAGTATCACGGTCTATTTTATAAACATCTCCATCAAATCTACTAACTCCATAAATCCAAGTTCCATCAAATGCTAAATACTCGCCAATAGGAGGATATCCAAAATTTATTTCAGTCATTGTTATTGGGTCTATTTTTGATATTCCCCTTCCACCAGCATAAACAAATCTATAGTCAGTTACAAGAGCTTCAATTGAATTAATATACGGGTCTGACCACGATTTTTTGGGAATATATCCCGCTTTATAATTTTCACTATTTAGTAATCTTCGCCAAGATTCTATATCATATACTTGTCTATCGTGGACAGATATTAACGCATGGTCAATAGTTCCATCTACTTCTTTATCAGTAAGGAGTGTGTGTTTGCTTATTCCTGCGCCAGGAGAAGGATTAAACCCCATTTTTACCTCTGTAGTAACTCTACCTGTTTTTCTATATTTGCTTTTTCTTTTTTTACTATTTTAACTATATCATCAAGAGCAGAGTCTATAATATATGCTAAAGTGAAAGCGTAATCTTTTCTGAGAAGAGAACCTTTTTCTTTTCTGACTACAGCATAGAATATTTCTACCGCGTCCCGATTCTCCGCAATTACATTGCTTATTCTATCCCAATTTGTTGGATGTCTAGACATGCGTGCCATTATTTCTCCTAAAAATGCCCCATATTTTTGACAATAAAGATTTAGGTTTTTTAACTTCCGTAGATAAATACTGCTTCATATACATTTTAATAAACTCATCTGCACATTTATTTGCTTCGCGTTCAGACATGCGTTGAAAACCTTTAGTAAACGGCTTAAAATCTTGAATTATCATTACTGCATCATCTTTGATTATTTTATAGCCCCATTCTTTTTCACTTTTTTGGTATAATTCTTTTCTAATATCCATCTTATCTCCTGTAATCACAAATTATAATGGATGTTGATAACGGAAATTATCCGAAGATGCTGATATTGTCATCTCATTATTTGCTGCATCTGCACTATTATGAACCGTAAATATCAATTCAGCTGCATTTGCTATCTCACCAGAAGGTAGGGGATTTGCACCAGGTGTTGTATCTGTCACAGTTGCTAAGAGAACATTATCAACATAAAAGTCTATAACATCTATTGACGCTATACCAGTTGCTGTTGTTACTTTCCTTGTTCTGAATTCTACACGTAAATAATACCATTTATTTAATACGTAATTAGGTGCTAAATCAACTGTATATAAATTAACCCCATCATGCCACATTCCTTGTAGTATTGGAGTCCCAGTTACTGTTATAAAGCGAAAACCAAATCCTTTACTTGTTAATAGATTAGCATGATTATTTCCATCTTGTATTCTAAATGTTGCAACTCCAGCATCAGAACGCGCAAGAATTTTCACAATGGCAGCTATAACTATTTTTTTGTCAAAATTAAGATATTCAGTAAAGTGAAGTCCATCAGGGGCACTTAATGGATATAACCCTAACACAAAATAAGAAGTTGCATCACTTCCTGTATATATAGCCGTATTCGCATATCTTGCAACTACATTTCCAGTTCCACCTGAATCAATTATATCACCCCAAAGTGTTGGAGACTCTGTAAAACTTCTCCATTCTTCTCTCTGCCATTTGGTATTTAGAGCAGTAATTTCTTCTATGCTATCGTCTCCTTTATACTGGTGGACTTTACCATGCGGCAAAAACTTAAATCTTTGTTCAGAACCGCCATCATATCGCCAAAATGTTGGACTATTATTTCCTCTGAATGCATAGATAAAGTTTTCATTAGCATAACATAATGCAGCTCCAGCTCCTACCGGATTTGGAGTAGAAGCTGATATAGTCCATTCATTTGTTATCAAACTATATCTATAAAAATTCTGCGTGTTTCCTCCCATTAATGCATAAACATAATTCCCATATGTATAAACTAATGAACATCCAGCACCAGCAGTAACAGGGGGAAAGGCAATAACAGTCCATATATTATCAGCAATATTATATAAAAAGAGTCTAGTTGGCCCCCCTCCTTGAAGAACATACAGCTGAGCGCCATGTGTATAAACTATTGCACCCCCGCTTGCACCAAGAGCAAATGGAGTAGATGTCATAATTTCCCATATATTAAGTGCTGTATCATATCTCCAAAAATCAGTAGTTCCATTTCCTCTTAATGCATAAATATATGGCAAACTAACAAAAGTTAATCCTGCGCCAGCATCTACAGTAGCTGGTGCACTTTGAAGAGCTATCCAATTATTAGTGTCAGGAATATATGCCCAAAAATCAGTTGTATTGCCCCCACGAAAAGCAAATATATCTGCTCCACCAGCATAACACAAAGACGCTCCTGCTCCAAACGTCACTGCTCCTGGAGTAAGAGCCGACAGTTCCCACGAATTAGTTGATATAGTATAAATCGTTAAAAAATTATTCCCAGCTATTGCAGCATAAATTTTATCTTTACCTGTATAAACTAAACTTCCAGCAACAGCAACAGCAAAGGGAGAATACTGGAAAGAAGTGCGCCATATATCTTTTGATTGGCGTATTTTATCTGAAGTAACAGATATAGCAGCATGGTCTATAATACCCGTATATACATCTTCTCTGGTTTTGAGTTCTTGATGGCTGGCAAATGGTATCCCAAATTTTTGTTCAGAAGCTCCATCATAACGATAAAAGTCGGGAGTATTTCCACCTCTCAAAGCATAGATAAAATTTTCATTTGCATATACTAAACTCCCACCAGCATTAATATTATCAATGGTATCTGGTAATATCATCCATTTTGAGGGAGGAATTACTGTATCAGGAGATGATAAGGTAAATCTGCAAAACCGTCTAGTATTATTTCCACAAAGAGCATATATATAACTTCCGCAAGTGTATATTAACGAACCCCCATTATTAACTACGTATGAAATATTATATGGTGTAGTTGTCCAAGTATTAAGTGATATATTGTATTTATATACTGTTGAAGTTCCACCACCTCTAAGTGCATAAATATAATTACCTCCTGGATAAGAAAGAGAGCCTCCAGCATTAATACTAGCTGGAGCAGTTGCCATAGGTAACCAACCAGGTGTGCTTATATTATATCGTGCAAAAGAAGAAGTTCCACCTCCAGCAAAACCATAAATATAATTATCACCTGTATGAACTAATGAGCCACCAGCTCCAACGGCAAATGGAAAAGGATTAGCAAGAACATTCCATATATCTATACATATAGTATATACCCAAAAAGTTGTAAATCCGCCTCCACGTAAAGCATAAATATAACCTCCCCCTGCATAGCACAACGCAGCTCCAGCACCAATATTAAAAGGAGGGGGAGAAAGAACAGCCCAAGAATTAGTTGAAAGACTGTATCTTATAAATTGAGTATTTCCACTTATGGGGTCAACCGCGAAAGCATAGATATAATCTCTACCTGTATATACAGCACAACATCCAGTCGTAAAATTATATGGAGCAGGTTGAAGTGTTCGCCATATATCTTTAGATTGTCTGAGTTTGCCAGAAACTACAGACAAATCGGCATGATCTATAATACCAGATGCATCTTCTTTACCAGTAAGAAGTGTGTGGTCTGTTACACCACCACCGGCATATCCGAAACCCATAGCATTTGCTTTCTTATCGCCAGGAAGTTACTTGAACATAAAAAGGAGTTCCAGCAACTGTTGGAGTAAAATAAATAATATATATACCTGCTGGATTTAATTCTGTTTCAGTATATGGGGCACCACCTTTCATTGTTCCATACACTAATAAAGTCAAATCACCTGATTTTAGCGCAAAATTTACATCATCACTAGTTTCGGACTGCATTGAAAATCTAACAGTCCCTAATGGTAATAAATAACCTATTTCACCTCCACTATCTACATCTTCTATATCAATTCTAACTATTGTTGGAATACTTGCTTTAGTTTCTACTTCAACAGCCATTTTTTTCTCCTATCTTAGTTATTTCTATGTTGGAACAGGATATTTAATTACAACAAAATCAAAATCTGTTGTATCTGCCCCACCATCTAATTGGGGAAGCGGTTGATAAAATATAGCATAATATCTTCTTGTTGGAATAAAGATTTTATCAAATTTCTCTCCTGCATGAATTTCAAATTCTTCACATAATTCGGGGTCGCATGCTAAATCAGCATAATACAATATTATAATTTTACCACCAACATTTCCCGGAGGTTGGTCCATTCCCATTCTTGTTGAAATTGTGAATTTACTGATATTCTTTGTAATAACATCAAATGTATCAAGCAAGACTGGGCCTCCACCATTATACGGAACAGTTCCTGCATTATATATATTTTCTTGTTCCATTGGTGGAAAATGAATATCAACAGTAACAACTGCGTCAGTCCTAAGCTTACAAGCTTTGGTTAAAGTAATTGGCTTTATTCTTTTCGTGGGATTACCATCATCATCAACTACTATACCAGTTATCGGCAGTATATCATTAGTTTTTGTCTTTAATTGTATAGAAAATTCCCATTTAGTTTGTATGCTATCACTAATATACATAACTTTAGCATATCTCGCACCAGTATCATACCAATATATACTCTCTTTATCAGGGTTATTATATAGATAATAAGCAGCTGCCTGAGAAGGCAATCGGGCAGATAAGCCTATTGGGTCTGCCCCATTAAAAATATAAACAGTGCCAGAAACATCTGAAAAGTTAAATACTTCTATGCCTGCATAACCATCTACCTCAAATATAGGTGAAATATAAACACTTCCAATATTAATCTTTGCAATATGTAAATTTAAAGCTGCATAAATATAAATCTCATTTACCACTAAATCAAGACACCACGAACCACCAGTATCATCAGTCCAAACATTTAATGTATTCATGGAAGGTGAATCTATCTTAATTATTTTTGATGGAGTCAAAAATAAACCAGCATAAATACAAAAATTGTTACATGCTAATGATATACAATCATTTTCACCTGCAGCACCAGTCCAAGTTCCAGCAGTTATCATAGGTGCAACTGTAGTGTCTATCTTTATAACTTTTGCTGGTGTTATGCGAAGTCCAGCATATACATTAGTTCCATCAAAACATAAAGCAGAACAATTATCTTCAGTTGCCACACCAGTCCATATTGCAGTCCCGCCATTTGCAGTTACCATAGGTGCAACTGTAGTGTCTATCTTTACTACTTGTGCAGGTGTTATAGAAAGCCCAGCATATATATAAGTGCCATCAGAACATAAAGAATAACAAATATTTTGACCAGGTCCTCCACCCCATATTGCATCAACTCCGCCAATTTGTGCAGTTAACATAGTAGCAGTATTTATCTTAACTGCTTGTGCTGGTGACATATTAAAACCAGCATATAAATAAGTGCCGTCATAACATAATGCTTTACACCAACTTATTGCAACATCACTCCAAGTTCCAACCGTCAGCATTGTAGAAGGGTCTATTTTTATAACTTGTGCCGGAGATACATCAAGTCCAGCATATACATAAGTTCCATCGTTTACTAATTTAACACATTGATTTTGTCCAAGTCCAATAATACCTGTCCAAACAGCTACAAAACTCATATCTAATAGTTTTACTTTGAATACTTGTGCAGGGATTGTGGCTGTTCCTACATACAAATAATCTCCAAGAATAGTAAAAGCAGCAAAATTAGACCCACCAGGAATAAGACTACTGCTAATAGTTTTCATTACATTAGCAAGTAAATCAAACTCTGGAGAATTTCTGACTCCTTTGCTATCGTGGCTACTTTTTACTATAAATGTATTTTGTATAGCATTAGAACGAATAGTCTTGCCCATTGTTTCTCCCCTTAGACATTCTGTCCAGTATTTACTCTTAGCCCAGTTTGGTCTTTTGAAAGTTTATCAACAGGAAATACATACCCAACTATTTCTGCATCCAGGTAATGGTCAACAATAAGATTGGTATTATTCGCCTGAATAGTTATAACTTCAAAAGAAAATAGCGTTATCTTTGTGGAAATTATTTCTGGCTCTTTCGGAATCCACCATTGGTCTGACTCACTACGCCAAAATAGCCTTATCGTGCAATCGTCATAAGCATTTATTGCTTCTAATGATTCAGAAATATCAGTAACTATTGCTGCATGATTAGGCGCAACTGCAAAAGCAACAATATCAATAAAAGAAGAAGTGCCAGCTGGAATCTTGAATTTCAATACTCCGCTCTTAAATGGTTTTGCATATACCGGCACTACTTGCTGAGGAGCTAATATAAATATTTCACCTAAATCACGTAGCAAAACATCTATTGGTTTTTTAGGCAAAGTTTGAAGTAACTGCGGCATGTATCTTCTAAAAAATATATTCAAATCTTCAGGTAAATCACCCAAATTACCAACTTCTGGTTTTTCTCCAGCCATAGTCTTGCCCTCTTATTTTCTATTATACCTAGATTCCTGCTCTTGTCAAGGAAAAAATTATTTCTTTCATAGTCTCTTATACTCAACATCTTCTGGAGTTCTGCCAGTTAAGTTCAATGCGCGAGGATAATAATATTTTATTCCCAACATAGTAAAGTAAATATACTGTGCGGCAGCATTTAGATTAGTAAATGAAAGAGTAATTTGTGATGCGCGATTAATAAACAAAGTAACCGGTAGAATCAATGGCAATCGACTTGTTCCAGCAAGGCACACACATAAAATTGGTTGATTCATTAAATCACGTCCGCTTGCTGTTTCTGTTATTTTAACTAGAAAATCAGTAAGCGCAACTTTAGCAGAAGTATATCCAAAAGCCATGAATTTAACTGCCTCAAAATCTGCTTCTGCAGTTATCTGTATCTGTGCAGTTCCAGTTACTCCAACACCTGCACCCAACAAGAATGACCCTGGATAAGGTGCAGTTGTCTGTAATGGATTATCTATCCCATAAAATCCAGGTCTCTCAAAAGTCTTTTTTCTCAAATACTCTTCTGTCGTCATTGCCATTTGAGTCCTCCCTTTCTGTATGTTTTCTCCTGATGTAAATACTTTTTCACTCCTTATTGGATAAATCCCTCTTTCTCCGGAAGATATCATTCTTCTTGGAATTTTCCCTGTTGCACTACGAAAACGCGGGTCTTCAGATTCTCCAGGCGGGGTAGGATACGATTCTTTTTGAATTGAATATGGAAAGCGTTGAACCGGCATATAGACCTCCTTCCTCTGGCGCAAGAAGGATGTTTAAATATTCCTCTAGCGCAAGAATATTTTAGTTACTACATTAACTCGCACATTAGGGCTGCTCTGTTTAGGTAATAACTAAAGCAATTAGTCTATAACAGAGCAGCCCAAAATCAATAAAATGTTACTGAACTTCTCTGTAGTAATTCCCAATCAAATAAACTCTAATTTTGGCTGCAATAGCTGCTCCCTTGGAATCCAGTAAACCATGAGTAATTATAGCAGGCCAATAAAGCGCTACAAGAAATGACTGCTGTGATGGAACTAATATTGGTCTTGTTGCCCCTGAAAGCCTTATCGTAACATCATAGCAATGCTTGACATCCTGAATTCCGTGAGTCATCAAAGCACTATTATCAACTGCTTCCAAACTACCTACCGCAAAACCAGCAGGGCCAACCCCACCAGGAATTCTGCGTAATGGAATTGTCAAATAGTCTTTAACTCCTACTTTCAGCTTAAGCCAAGCACCATCAAGAATTGCAGCTTTGTCAGAACTCCAACCCATAGCAAATTCTGCAAATGCTAGAAGGTCTGTCCCATAAAAAGCACCCAAAGCCGGGAATATTTCAACTGCTATTCCCTCTACTTCAAACTTCTGCGGATTAGGAAGCTGACCACTTGCGACCATATTAGTCCAAAGCTCACCATTAACATTAGGATTTTTGAAGAACTCCAAAACCCCAACACCTGCTGCAGGATAATCTTGTGTATCATACAAATCTTGTCTTACGACTTCCAATGCAGCCTTCCCCTGTGGCTGTGCTATAACTCTTCTCATCGTTGCCATCTCTAACCTCCATTCATTTTATCCACTCACTAATAGGCACAAGTGAGTTAGTGTTAAGAGATGTGCCTTATCTCTGTTTCTCCATTATTGCACTTCTCTCCAAAGAACACCAATCAAATAAACACGAATTTTAGCAAAATCAAATGTGCTATAAGTCAACGGAACAAGAGTAGGCCATGTAATCTGTGCATAAAATGCTTGCTGCGCTGGTATATGTATCGGCTTCTTCTTATTCTGAAGCCGAACATAAACATCATAATAGTGATTAATATCTTGAATACCATTAGTCAAGAAATAATCAATTTGTGTTTTCGCAACGTCTGATGCAGCACCAAAACCTACTGCTCCCATTCCCTCCGGAATTCTCATAAGCGGCAGTGTAAGATAATTCTTAACGCCAACGTAAAACTTAAAGAGAGCTCCCTCTAACACCCTTCTCTTATCTTCTATCCATCCTTTTGAATTCCTAAGACGCGATGTTACTTGGTCCGGGAGAGGGAAAATCTCAACTGCTATTCCAAGCACATGAAATTCCTGAGGACTCGGCAGCTGCCCACTTGCCTGCATATTAGAAAGAAGCTCTCCCTGTCCTGGATTTCTAAAGAACTCCAACAATGGTGTTCCTAAACTAGGATAAAGTTTAGTATCATACAACTCTTGCTTTACCCCTTCTAATGTAGGCGTCCCTGCCTCACTAGCTATAACCCTTCTCATCGTTGCCATCTACAACCTCCATTTCTTTAAAAACCTTGCCAAGAGGCGCAAGCAAGGAGTTTTTTAGGGTGCGCCCTACCCCTTTCTTACCTAATACTCAATCTCTTCTTCGCCAAATGCCTGTCCTGCTGGAATAAACTCACCAGTCTCTTCTGGTATGAACTGTCCTGTTTCACTTGCCTGCCCTGCTGGAATTTCTACATAATCCCCTGTCTGAGGAAATGTAACATAGTCTCCCATAGCTGGCGGAAATTCCATTCCAAACAAACTGCCCTTCAAAAATCCATCAGCGCCAAATATCTTGGCATAAGTCAGTTTAAACAGCCCATACGCAAGACCGCCACTCGCAGCTATGAATCCCCTTCTCATATTCTTGGTAGCAATAGTAACTATAATACCTGTTCCTACGCCGCCCAAGAAATTACCCAAGAATGTCATACCGGCAGATGGGGTAGGTGTTGCTCCACCTGCTTTCTTCTTGCGAATGTTGTAAACTATCGTTTCGCCTACAACTGCGCCAAGAATTCCACTAAAAGCTGCTACACCATCAAAAATAAAATCTTTTGACACAACACTCTTGGCAAAGTCTTTTGTCACAGCCATAATTCCGGCAGGATTCATCGCATAAATCTTTGCACGAGGCTTAATTCGTTCGAGATACCTGCTATGAGATAGCACCAAACCATGGCGTCCAACATATCTCTTAAGTGCGCTTCTTTTAACATGCTCGCGGCGCATATAAGCTGGTATCACAAATCCGCCTCTTCGCGCTTTGCCTGCATAAGCAGCTATCTGATGACCACTTCTGTCATCATACCAGGGATTCGCAGGATTTCTTGCATAGCGTCTGCTCCTGCGTCTGCGGTATTTAGAAGCCGCTTTCTTGATACCATACTTCTTAACCAATGTCATCCATCTCGTCCTCTTGCGCCTGGCTGGTTCGTTGCTTGCATAGCTGCGCCTTCGCCTTCTATACCTGCGAACACTAGTGCCAGGGTCATTCCGTCTTGCACGCCTACGAATACGTCTCTTAGCCATCTCTAACCTCCCTTTCTTAAAAGTTCCAGGTTCATTTGCTGCTACACGTGCATATTTTCTTTTCTTAACCCTTCTTGCCGCTCGTGGTAAGCCTAATCTACGCACTACTTCTCTCCACGCACGACTCTTTTTACGTGGAGAGGCTGAAACATTAAACACCGGCATAAGTTTCCTCCTTC
>Ga0315282_10006098_pt1 | contig 20272 bp, 15 predicted proteins | sample YL17G07_20_MG_FD_203693 | JGI IMG/M metagenome (GOLD analysis project Ga0315282, IMG submission 203693) | Sediment microbial communities from Yellowstone Lake, YNP, Wyoming, USA - YL17G07_20 | ecosystem: Environmental > Aquatic > Freshwater > Lake > Sediment | place: USA: Wyoming | collected... | reverse complement strand
GGGCAGCGCACGCTGCGGGAGGTGACGGCGGCCCTGACCCAGCAGTTTGATGCCCCTGAGGCCGAGCTCGAGGCCGACGTTCTCGGCTTCGTCGGCGAGATGGCGGACCGGGGGATCCTCGCGACTCTGGACTAGATGCCGATGACGGATCTGCCGTCGGTCTCGCGGTCCGGCCTCGCAGTCGCTTCGCTCGACATCGGGCGTGTGCTGGCTGATCGTGACGGCGTCACCTTCCGCGCCCAAGGGACGTGCATGTACCCGACCGTCCGTCCCGGCGATGTGTTGCGCATCCGCTCGTGTTCTGCGGCCGAGGTTGCCGTGGGCGACATAGCGGTGTGCCGCACCCCCGAGTATCTGTTCAGCCATCGTGTGATCGACGCTGGTGAGAAGGATGGACACGCCTACGTCGTCACTCGACCCGATCGATCTCGACAGGGAGGCGACCACCCCACGTTCGACGAGGACCTGCTCGGCGTCGTCGTCAGCATCGATCGCAAAGGCCGGCCGGTGTCTCTCCAGCCGACTGTCTCTCCGTGGGCCCTCCGCTGCTACCATCGCGTTCGCCTGGGACTCGTCGAAGCGAAGCCGCGAGGGCGACTCTGGCTCTCCGCCGTGGCGATGCGCGTGCAGGACCGGCGGCTGTACCGGAGCCTCGCGCGCCGTTGGTACCGGCGCGCGCTTCCGCACGTGCGGTTCAACGTGCGTCTTCCCGTGAACGCGACCTTGGGCGAAGCCGTCTATCGTGAGCTCGAGCCCGGCGACTTCGTCCCGGGGGCGACGTGGAACGGGCGGCCTGTTGATCGCTGGACGCTCACCGCACACGTGGACTCTACGCGCGACCCCGCGGGGTGGCTGACGTTCGTTCGTGACCCCGATGACTCATGGCGTGCCGTCGAGTCGTACGTGCGCGTGCGCTATCGCGGCACGGGACTGGACGACGCACTGCTGCGGCAGGCACAGGCGATTCTCGCGGGAGCAGAGAGTGCCGGATAGGTTGGAGATCCAGGATTTCCGCCTCTGGGAGAAGCTGGAGGGCAAGCGCGTGCCGCTGTCGTTCGACCTCGAGATCACGGCGCGCTGCAACAACGACTGCCGGCACTGCTACATCAATCTGCCGGCTGGCGACCGTGCGGCGCGCGAGGCCGAGCTCACAACAGACGGGATCCTTTCGATCGCCGGCGAGGCCGTCGACATGGGTGTCCTGTGGTGCCTCCTCACCGGCGGCGAACCGCTGCTGCGCGACGACTTCGACGACATCTACCTGGGTCTGAAGCGCCTCGGGCTGCTCGTCAGCGTGTTCACCAACGCCTGCTTGATCACCCCATCGCACATCGAGCTGTTCGCCAAGTACCCACCGCGCGACATCGAGGTGAGCGTGTACGGGGCGACGCGTGAGACGTACGAAGCTGTCACGCGTCGCCCGGGCTCGTACGATGCCTTCGTGCGCGGCCTTGACCTGCTGCTCGAGGCTGGTATCAAGGTGCGCCTCAAGGCCATGGCCCTGCGCTCCACGATCCACGAACTCGACGAGATCTCGCGGTTCTGTCGCGAGCGCACCAAAGACTTCTATCGCTTCGACCCGCTGCTGCATCTGCGCTTCGACGGCGACGCGGCGCGCAACGAGGAGATCCGCGCCGAGCGCCTCTCGCCGGCCGAGGTCGTCGCCGTGGAGCGCGCCGACGAGGAGCGTTTCGGCGCGCTCCAGAAGAGCTGTGCCGACGGAGAGCTCATCAACCCCGAGTACGAGCACTACGGCTGCGACCACCTCTTCCACTGCGGCGCCGGCAACGGCAGCTTCACGGTGGGCTACGACGGCACCTTCCGCCTGTGCAGTTCGCTGTGGCACCCCGACACGGTCTACGATCTGCGCACGGGCTCGCTGCGCGAGGCCTGGGAGGAGTGGGTGCCGCGCGTGCGTGACCTGCGCGGCAGCGACCCTGAGTTCCTCGAGAAGTGCCGCAAATGCAGCCTGATCAACCTCTGTCTGTGGTGCCCTGCCCATGCCCATCTCGAGGCCGGCGAGCTCGATGCCTGGGTTGAGTACTTCTGTGCCGTGGCCAAGGCGCGCGCAGCCGTCTTGAACGGCGCGACATCGTAGTCGCCCGGCAGCAGAGCCCTGCGCTGAGGCTCCAGGAGCATGACAACCGCCGCTGGCTCGCGCTTGCGTTGTGGTAATGGCGCGCCCACAATTGCCTTGGCGCGTCTCGACGGATCCCTCGCAGGAAGCCGCTTGAACACGCCGAACGAAGACCAACGCTCACGTTCTCGCGTGTCCGTGCCGACATATTGAGTGGTCGGGCGCACAATTCGGTGGGTACTCTGAAGCCATGATGGAGATCGGGGATCGCAAACCGCCTTGGTCAGCGCCGAGGCTGGTCGTCTTGGTGCGCGGCAGGCCGGAGGAGTTCGTTCTGGCGGTGTGCAAGCTCCTTGGTGTGCTTTTCGGCCCATCGCAGGACTTCGGCCAGTGCGAGGGGCCCAAGCATGTGGGGTCGTGTCTCAAGTGCAAGCAGGGCGGGCGCAGCTGAGGTCGGCGATCCGACCTCCCTTCCTTGGTCTTCCTCCAGCCGGTTCTCTCTCGTTGTCGTCGCACCGTTCGCCCGGTCCAGCAGTCATGACCGATGCATGTGCGCCTGCCCGAGTATGATGCGCGTATGGGCGACCCTCCGGCGGCACGGCGCGACCAGCGGACACGTGTCCGTCGCGCGTCGCCACCCGCGCCGCCGCCGCACCTCGAGCCACTCCTCGCCTGTGTGATCCCAGACGGAGACGCCGCGCGTGGCGCTCTGACGGCGTCGCTGCGGCTGGTCGACGACTGGACCCGATTGCGCGAGGCCGCCCTCGAGCAGGGTCTGGCGCCGCTGCTCTACCGGCGTCTGGCCGATCTCGGCGACGGACCAGTTGTGCCGGCGGCGTTCATGGTCGAGCTGCGCGAGACGTACAGGGCAGCAGACCAGCGCGCGTCGCGCCTCACCGGCCTCCTCTTGCGCACGCTCGGGGCGCTGTCCGGCGAGGGCATCGTCGCAGTGCCGTACAAGGGCCCGGCGCTGGCGCAAGACGTGTACGGAGACGTCGCGCTGCGCCAGTTCAGCGACCTCGACATCCTGGTCGCCGCGCGCGACGCTTTGCGCGCTCGCGACATCCTTCTGGCCAACGGGTTCGAGCGCGTGCAGCCGCGGGCCGAGGTCCTCGGCGATGTGCTGCTACGCAACGAGGGCGAGCTCGGGCTCAGACGGGGCGTGGACGGACCGCTGGTCGAGCTTCACTGGCGGATCGGCTGGCGTTTGGCACGCGTGTGCATACCGGCGGAGGAGGTCATCGTCCAGGCGCGGACCATCCGTGTGCTGGATCGCGAGGTGCTGGCCCCGAGCATCGGCGACCAGGTCCTCGTCCTCTGCGTACATGCCGCCCATCACGCCTGGGACAAGCTCGAGATGATGGCCGCCGTCGTCGCTGCGGCCGCCCGTGTCGGCGCGCACGGCTGGCCGGCGCTGCTCGACAGGTCGCGTGGGTTCCGCTGCCAGCGGCGGGTGCTCGTCGGGCTCGTGCTGTCGCACGAGACGGCTGGCTTGACGCTGCCCTTAGAGGTGCGGCTGCGTGCCGCCGCCGATCCCGCCGTGCGGCGCCTGGTCGACGAGGTGCGCGACGTCTGGCGCGGCGGCGCGCAGCCGCACGGTCCGCGCGAGCGTCTGCGGCGTATCACCTGGCTGGCCCGCACCGAGGACTCCGTCCCGGCCGCCGTGCGCCACCTGGCGACGCGGGCGCTGACACCCGGTCCCGAGGACTGGGACTCGCTGCGGCTTCCGCCGCGCTTGTACGGGCTGTACTATCTCTGGCGGCCGGTGCGCCTGGTGAGCAAGTTCGCGCGTCTGCGGCGGAACGGCTGACCGGCGGGCGCGTCTGCCCGCTCCCCGCGCACCGAAGGGGCGACGAACCTGACCGACCAGCCGCGCAAGATCAGCATGAGGAGCGTTCTGCATCTGGGGCGCACCTTCCGCCTGGTGTGGAGCATCGCCCCCGGCTGGACGGCGGCCAACATCGCCCTCGCCGTCGTCCAGGGACTGCTGCCGCTCGTCGGTCTCTACATGATGAAGCTCATCGTCGACGGGGTGACGAAGGGCATCACCGCGACCGACAAGAGCGCCGCCTTCCGCGACGTCGCCGTGCTGCTCGTGATCGCCGGGCTGGTGGGTCTGGCCATCGCCCTCGCCCGTTCGGCGGCCTCGCTGGTGTCCGAGGCCCAGGGCCAAGCCGTCACCGACTTCATCTCCGACATGATCCATGCCAAGTCGATCGCCGTCGACCTCGAGTACTACGAGAACTCGAAGTACTACGACGTGCTGCATCGCGCCCAGCAGGAGGCGCCGTTTCGGCCGACCAAGATCGTCGCCGATCTGGTCATGGTGGGCCAGAACATGGTCTCGTTGCTGGGCGTCATCGGCCTGCTCGCACGTCTCCACTGGAGCATCGGACTGATCATCGTCGCGGCGGCGGTCCCGGGCGCGTACGTGAAGCTGCGCTACTCCAGTCGGCTCTTCTTCTGGCAGCGCGACACCACCGTCGCCGACCGTCGCTCGTGGTACTACCACTGGCTGCTGACGCAGGGCGATCTCGCCAAGGAGATCAGGCTCTTCGGCATCGGCGAGGTCGTCCGCGGGTGGTTCCACGACATAAGGACGAAGCTGCGCCGCGAGCGGCTGGGCATCACGGCACGGCGCTCGGCGGCCGACCTGGCGAGCGCCGTCGTCGCGGTCATCGCCGTCTACGGCACCTTCACCTACATCGTCTGGCGGACCATCCAGGGCGCGATCAGTCTCGGCAGTATGGTCATGTACTACCAGGCCTTCCAGACGGGGCTGGGCGCGCTGCAGCAAGTCCTTCAGGGGCTGGCGGGGCTATACGAGGACAACCTGTTCCTCACCTACCTGCACGAGTTCATGGCGCTCGAGCCGAAGGTGGTCGACCCGCCGCGGCCGGTGGCGGTGCCGCGGCCCATGCGTGAGGGCATCGTCTTCGACGACGTCACGTTCGCCTACCCCGACACCGAGCGCACGGCGCTCGAACACGTGTCGCTGGCCATCCGGCCGGGCGAGGTCTCGGCCCTGGTCGGCCCCAACGGCTCGGGCAAGACGACGGTCGTCAAGCTGCTGTGCCGCCTGTACGATCCCAGCGGGGGCCGCATCACCATCGACGGCACCGACCTGCGGCAGTTCCGTGTCGACGAGCTGCGTCGCGGCATGAGCGTCATCTTCCAGGACTTCGCCCAGTACCACCTGACGGCGCGCGAGAACATCTGGGTCGGCGACGTGGAGCGCGCGCCCGACGACGCTGCGATCGAGACGGCGGCGCGCGAGTCGGGCGCCGACGAACTGATCGCGGGCCTCGAGGGGGGCTACGAGACGATCCTCGGCAAGCTGTTCGAGGACGGGGAGGAGCTCTCGACCGGGGAGTGGCAGAAGGTGGCGCTGGCGCGGGCCTTCGTGCGTGACGCCGAGGTGCTGGTCCTCGACGAGCCGACGAGCGCCCTCGACCCCCTGGCCGAGTGGCGTGCCTTCGAGCAGATCCGCGCCCTGGCGCAGGGTCGCGCCGTCGTCCTCATCAGCCACCGCTTCTCGACGGTGCGCAACGCCGATCGCATCCACATCGTGGACCACGGTCGCATCGTCGAGAGCGGCACGCACGACGAGCTGATGCGCCTCGACGGCCAGTACGCACGCATGTACGAGGTGCAGGCGCGGGCGTACAGGGGGTAGGACGGGCTAGGGCGACCTGGGGGGCGCCACGAACGTGGCGTGACCGTACTTCCCTTCGCTGGAGACCACCGTGCGGCCCACCGCAGCCGCCAGTCCGTCGAGCTCGTCGCGGGTGTAGGCGTGGCAGAAGCCGACGTGGCCGAAGAAGCGGATGTCGGGCGGCGCGGCTGGGACGCGGCGCCGGCGGCCTACCAGGCGGCCGGCGCCGCGTCCCAGCCGCGCCGCCCTCCTGTCCGGCACGCTGCGCTCGTCCACCTGCACGGCGTCGTAGAAGCTGGCCAGCACGGGGCCCGTCGGCGCGAGGCGGGTCGCGGCGGCGAGGACTCGACGGCGCTCGTCTTCGATGAGGACGTGGGTGAGGCTGCCCCAGCCGAGGATGACGGCGTCGTAGGTGCGGCCGGCGAACACGGCCGCCGGTCCGTCGCCGTCGTCGAGGATCGCGCGGCAGAGGTCGGCGTACGTGGCCACGACCGTGCGACCGGGCGCTGCCACCGCAGCACAGCGGGCGGCCAGCCCGGGCGAGGGTTCGAGCGCGTCGGCCTCGTAGCCCTGGCGGCGCAGCACGGCGATCTCGCGGCCGGCGCCGGCGGCGCCGACGAAGAGCCGCGCCGGCGGTGCCGGAAGGTCGCGCGCGAACCACTCCTTCTCCCAGTCGAAGAGCCCCGCGTCGGGCGCCAGGCTCCCCGGGTGGAGCTCGTAGGCACGGACGGTGAGCACGGATTGCTCCTCGACCGTGAGCGCCGAGAGCAGGAAGCCCTCCATGACAGCCGCCTGGGCGGACAGCAGGCGCTGGCCCACACTCTCGAGACGGAGCCAGGCAGAGGTCGCGGAGAGGAGCACCGCGAAGCTGCGAGAGGGACCGCCGGTCACGGGCCGCTCAGAGGCGCCCGTCATGCCGGCGCCGAAGGCTTCGCCGGCGGAAGGAACACCGCACAGCCGTAGAGCGGCTCGCTGTATCGGACGTCGCGTCCGATCGCCTGGGCGAGCCGCTCGACGGCGTCCCTGTCGAGCGGGCGTTCGAAGCCGATGCGCCAGGTGAAGTGGACGCCGTCGGGCGGCTCGCCGATACCTCGCGCGCGAGCGATACGGCGACCGAGTCTCGCCCCCAGCCGCCGGCCGCGCGAAGCGGCCTCGGCTCGCAGCCAGGCGCCCTTGGTGTGGAAGCTGGCCAACACCGGCCCGTCGGGCGCCAGGCGGCAGCAGGCCCGCAAGAGGCGGTCGCGGGCCTGGTCGGCCACGACGTGGTGCAGTCCGCCCCAGCCGATCACGACGGCGTCGTAGCGGTTGGCGGCGAGCGGCGTGGCCGCGGTGGTGCGATCGTCGAGGACGGCGGCGCAGAACTCGTCGAACCCTGCCGTGACGACGACGCCGACGGCCGGGACTTGCGCGCAGGTACTCGCCATCGTCGGCGTGGGTTCGAAAGCATCGACGGTGTAGCCCTGTTCCAGCAGGCCGGCGACCTCACGGCCGGCGCCGGCGGCGCCGACCAGGATGCGGGCCGGCGCGGCCGGCAGCTCCGCTGCATACCAGTCCCGCTCCCAGTCGTGGAGACCGGCGAGGTGTCCGTACTGCGCCGTCTGGCCTTTGTAGAGGTCGACCGTGACGGCGTCCATCTCGGGCATGGTGAGCGCGGTCGAGAAGATGCCACCGGCCGTCGTGCGGACGGCGTTCATGCTCTTGCCGACCGCGCGATCGAACCGCGACCAGACGCCGAGGGCGGCGACCAGGGCTCTGAGTGCAGGGCTCTGGGGTGGCGGTGAGGGCATCGGCGGGCCTAGCGGTCGAGCGCGCTCTGCAGGTCGCGGGCGTGCTCCTCTTCGATGATGAGGATGTCCTCGAGTGCCCGCCGCAACCCGTACTCCTGCAGCATCTCGGCCTGGGCGATGCGGGTCTTGTAGCGGGCGATGGCGTCGAGCTCGCCCTCGAGGTCCTGCTCGAGCATGGACTTGGCCGAGGGCGAGACCTTGATCTGGGCGACGTCGACCGCCGGCGTGCCGCCGAGGAAGTCGATCTGGTTCGACAGCGAGATAGCGTGCTGGTGCTCCTCGTTGGAGTGGATCGCCAGCTCGGCGGCGATGGCGTCGTACTGCGGTCCCGTGATCACGGCGGCGTGCTGCACGTACTGGATGAGGGCCGAGTACTCCTTGGCCAGGTCACGGTTGAGCTCGGCGATCAGCTCCTTCTTCGTGAGTCGCGGCGCAGTCACGAGCGCGTCGCCCCCGTCGGCGCTCGCCTTGGCGGCGCCCTTGGTCCTTCGAGCGTCCTTGTCGCGCTTCTTCGGCATTTCTCCTCCTGGGGGTTGCTGTCGTGGGTTCACGCCTCGCTCGCGTCGGCGTCGTCGCGGTCCGAGGCGGGTGCGTCGGACTCGGTGGCAGCCAGGTGACGGCGCCGGCGAGTGCCCGGTCGGAGCCCGTCGAAGGCGACGTAGAGCACCGGCACGATGATGAGCGTGAGCAGGGTCGACGTGAATAGGCCACCGATGACGACCACCGCCAGCGGGGCGGAGAGGAAGCCGCCCTTCCCGAGGCCGAGAGCCATCGGCATCAGGGCGAGGATCGTCGCGACGGCGGTCATGAGGATCGGCCGCAGGCGCCGGCGGCCGCCTTCGATGACCGCCGTCCGCGCGTCCATCCCGCCGCGCCGGAACTGCTCGACCAGGTCGAGCAGGACGATCGCGTTGGTCACCACGATGCCGATGAGCATCAGCAGGCCGATGAGGCTCGGCATGCCCAGGCTGGTGCCGGTGATGAGCAGCAGCAGCACGGCGCCGACCGCCGCGAACGGGATGCTGACGAGCAGGATGAGCGGGTTCAGGAGGCTGCGGAACGTGGCCACCATGATGATGTAGACGACCATGATGGCGATCAGCATCGCGATGCCCAGCGTGCGGAAGACGTCGCCCATCATCTCGGACGCTCCGCCCAGGCTGTACGTCGCGCCGGCCGGCATCTCGACCTTGTCGAGCGCCTTCTGGACGTTGGACGACGCTTGGCCGATGTTGTTGTTGGCCACCGCCGCCGTGATCGTCGCCGTGCGTTTGCCGTCGATGTGCGAGACCTGGACCGGCGCCATGACCTGCTCGACGCGGGCGATCGTGCCCAGCGGCACGAGTCCCGAGGTCCCCTGTACCGGTAGCTTGGCCAGGTTCTTCGGGTCGGCGCCGAGGAAGAGCGACACGCCCTGGACCGAGAGCTGTGCGGGCAAGGGTCCCGACTCGGTCGGCACGGTGCCCAGCGGGTAGCCGTTGAGCAGCAGCGCCGTGTACTGCCCGAGCGTGGCCCCGCTCACGCCGGCGGTCGCGGCCTTGTCCTGATCGACGGTCACGAGCAGCGAGGGGCGCCCTTCGCTCAGGTTCGAGTTCACGTCGGCGAGGCCGTCGACGGCCTGGACCGCCCGCAGGACGCGGCCGTTGGCCTCTTTGAGGACGGCCGGGTCGTCGGCCGTCACGCGCACCTGGATCTGCGAACTGTCGCTGCCCATCGACTGGTCCTCGCCGCTGACGGTGATGGTGCCCGCATCCGCGAGCGCGTCGACCTGGGCCCGCACGTCCTCCATGATGGCGATCTTGTCCTTGTCCGGGTCGGTGGTGATCGAGAAGACCGCCTGGCTCGACGAGGCGTTGATGCCGCCGCCGGCGCCGAAGAGGCTGCCGGTGGTGCCGATCGTGACCTGGTAGATGTCGATGCCGTCGGTCGACTTGAGGATGTCCTCGACCTTGCGGGCCGCCTCGGAGGTCGTCTGCAGACTGGTGCCCACCGGCATCTGCTGCGTGATGCCCATCGTGTTCTGGGCGGAGTTGTCGAAGAGGTTCGTCTTCAGGTACTGGCCGGGCCAGACGAGCAGCATCGAGCCGACGAAGATGGCCGCCGCGATGACTATGGTCAGGAACTTGTGGCCGAGCGCCAGCCTTAGCACGGGGAGGTAGGTGCGCTGCAGGCGCGTCGTCTCGCCGGGCATGCGGTGGCCGACCTGACGCTTGGAGAGCACCCACGTCACGGCGACCGGCACGACGGTGAGGGCGCACAGCAGGCTGGCCAGCAGGGCGAAGGTGACGGTCAGGGCGAAGGGGCGGAAGAACTCGGACGCCAGGCCATGCACCATGCCCAGGGGCAGGAAGACCGCGACCGTGGTCAGCGTGCTGGCGGTGATCGCGCCGGCGACCTCGCGGGTGGCCGCGTAGGCGGCCGAGTACGCGTCGTCGCCCTCCTGCAGGTGTCGGTAGGCGTTCTCGATGACGACGATCGAGTCGTCGATCACGCGCCCTATGGCGATCGTCAGGCCGCCGAGGGTGAGCATGTTGAGTGAGTTCCCGCGCGACCAGAGGATGATCAGCGCGCCGATCACGCTGAGGGGGATCGAGACGCCGGCGATCAGCGTCGAGCGCCAGCTGCGCAAGAAGAGCCAGATGACGAGGACGGCGAACACGGCCCCGATGAGACCCTCGCGCCACGTCGAGGTCAGGCTCTCGGTGATGTAGATGGACTGGTCGACCACGGTCGTGATCTCTGCCTTGCCCTTGAGGTCGGAGTTGAGGGCGTCCGTCTCGTCGGAGACCGCGCGGGCGATGTCGACGGTGTTGCCGCTCGCCGACTTGCTGACCGAGACGCCGACTGTCGGTTCTCCGTTCGTGCGCGTGATCGCCGACTCGGTCGCCGGGGCGATCACGACCGAGGCGATGTCGCCGAGCCGGACGGTGGGGCCAGGGGAGGAGGCGGCGCCGCTCGCGGCGCCGCCCGCCGACGCGCCCGATGCACCCGCTGCCGTTGTCGGGCTCGCAGGCCCCGAGACGACGAGACGCTGAAGCGCCGCGACCGTCGCGGCGGACGACTTCACGGTCACCGGGTAGACGATGGTGCCCGACGTGATCGTGCCGGCGCCGGTCGTCAGGTTGGCCTGCGAGATCGCGGTTGTCACCTGCTGCGGCGAGACGCCCGACTTCATGAGGTCCCTGGGCCGCAGCTGGATCTGGAGCTGCTGCTGCTCGACGCCCGACAGGGTGACCGCCTGCACGCCGTCGATCGCCTGCAGGCGGGGGACGACCGTGGTCTGCAGCAGCGTGGCGAGTTGGTCGCCGGGCAGGGACGACGATACCGCCAGCTGGATGACCGGGAAGGTGTTGAAGTTGAGCGCTGCGACCTTGGGATCCTGGGCTGTCTGGGGCAACGTGGCGCTGACCGACGACACCGCCTGCTGGACCTCGGCCTCCTTGGCCTTCATGTCGGTGCCGAACTCGTACTGCACGATGATGATGCTGGTGCCCTCGTTCGAGTAGGAGTCGTATTCCTTGATCCCGCCGGTCGTCTTGAGCGCCTGCTCGATCGGTGTGGTCACGTCTCGCTCCACGTCACTGGGGGACGCGCCCACGTCGACGGTGAAGACGGTCAGGTACGGGAACTGCATGTCGGGGATCAGCTCTTCCTTCAGAGAGGTGACCGCGTAGATCCCCAGCAGGACGACGGCGACGACGGTCAGCGCGACGATCGATCGATTGCGCAGGGCCAGCTTGGTCAATCCACTCACGTCGCGTCTCCTTGGTCGGCGGGCGGCGGCGCCGCGCCGCCGTGGCGGGCGTGGTCTTCTGCTGCCAGGGCGGCCAGTCCGTCCGCCGCCTTCTCGAGTCGGTCGCGCAAGGCGAGCGACGCCAGCCAGCGCTCGGGGATGGCGTCGGCGCCGTGCAGGGCGCCGGCCAGGGTGCCGGTGACGGCGGCCACCGTGTCGCAGTCCCCGCCGCGGTTGACGATCTCGACGACGGCATCCTCGAACGAGTCGCGGTGCAGGACGGCCCACAGCGCCGCCTTGAGCGTGTCGAGTACGAAGGCGGAGACCTGTACCTCGTCGGGTTCGAGGTCGACCGCGTCGCGCAGCGCGCCGGCGACACGGGGATCTTCGTCGTCGAGGGCGGCGGCGCTGGCGGGCAGCTGCCCGCGCAGGTCGCCGGCCAGCGCCGCCGCCACGAGGTCGTTGAAGGCCGCGCACGACCAGCCGGCCAGGTGGTCGAAGTGGGTCAGGTCGGAGTCGCGCAGCGAGGCGCGGCGCCGCTCGGCGGGATCGTCCAGGTAGCGCAGGGCGAGCGGCGCGCAGCGCATGATGCTGCCGTTGCCGGCGGTCGGGAACCCGAGGATCTCGTAGGCGCGCCGCGAGGCGAGGTCCCAGGGGGTGCCGCTGGTCAGGGCAAGGAGGGTGGCGCGCACGGTGAGGGTGACATCGCGTGGGGGGGACTGGAACCAGGTGCGGTAGCGACCCATGACGTCTTCAGGATCGAATCCGCCACGCTCGACCAGGCTCTCGGCCAGACAGAGCGCCATGTCGGTGGCGTCGACGGCCTCGCCGGGCGCGACGTCGGCGTAGCCGCCGCCGACCATGTCGGCCAGCACGCCCCAGCGCTCGCGGATCTGGTCTGCGGTGAGGAACTCTGCGGGAGCCCCCAGCGCCTCTCCGACGGCCAGGCCGAGAAGGGTGCCGCGGAAGCGCTCGCGCAGGGCGGAGGAGCGGTCGGTCGAAGCGGGGGGACGTGGCTGGTCGACGTCGGTCGTCAGGCCAGCAGATCGCCCACGAGACGCTCGAAGAAGAGCACCTGGAAGGGGACGTCGTCGACGTGGATGCGCTCGTCCTTGGCATGCTCACGTCCGCCCATGGTCGCCGAATCCTCGGCGAAGAACGGGCAGAAGCCGTAGGCGACGACGTCGGGGAACGCCTCGCGGAACCAGCGTGAGTCGGTGAAGCCGCAGAGGTGGAGCGGCACGACGGTCGCCTCGGGCACCATGGCCGTCAGCACGCGTTCGATGGCCCGCGAGAGAGGCGTCTCGGCGGGCGACTCGTTGCCCTCGGTGACGTCGACCCACTCGAACTCCCAGCGGCCGTCGAGGTGGGCCAGCGCCTTCTCGACCTCACGGCGGACCTCGTCGCGATCCTGATGGGGCAGCATGCGGCAGTCGACGTCGAGGGAGGCGTGCGAGGGGATCACGTTGACGGCGTCGCCGCCGGCGCGGGCGATGGTCGGCGAGAAGGTGATGCCCAGGAGCGGCTCGATGAGGTAGGCGGTCTCGGCCTCGCGACGCGCCAGGTCGTGAACGGCGGCCCGCGCCCGCGACGGGTCCTTGAGCCGTTCGCGCAGATCGGGGTCGGTGACCAGCCGGTCGATGTACGCCGCCGTGAGCGGCTCGATCGCCACCGGAAGTTCGTGGTCGGCCAGGGCAGTGATGACGCGACCCATGGTCTCGACCGCGTTGAGGTCGTGCAGCGGGACCGAGCCGTGGCCGCCCTTGCCGCGGGTCGTGATACGGAACTGGGCGAACGCCTTCTCTCCGGTGGTGAGGTCGTAGAGACGGGCGCCGTCGACATGCGAGAAGTAGCCGCCGCCCTCGTTGACGAGGTAGTCGCAGCGCACCAGGTCGGGACGGTTCTGGACCAGCCAGCGGGCGCCGCAGTAATCGCCGCGCTCCTCGTCGGCGCTGGCCACGTAGAGGACCCGGCCCGAGAAGTCGGCGCCGCTGCGCGCCAGCCGGGCCAGGGCCACCGCCTGGGCGGCGACCTGGTTCTTGCAGTCGGTGGCGCCACGGCCCCAGACGTAGCCGTCGCGCACCTCGCCGGCGAAGGGCGGCACGGTCCACTCGTCTGGTTCGGCCGGCACCACGTCAGTGTGGCCGAGCAGGCAGAGCGTCGGACCGCGGCGCGCGCCGTCGAGGCGGAGCACGACGTTCTTGCGGTCGGGGAGGTCGCCGACCAGCTCGGCCTCGAGGCCGGCGTCGGCGAAGTAGTCGCGCAGGACGGTGGCGGCGCGGGTCTCGTTGCCGGGCGGATTGGTGGTGTCGGCTTGCAGGAGGCTCGAGAGAAGCGCGATCGCCTCGTCGCTGAGGACGCGCAAATCGCGCTCGTCGATGCCCGGTATCTCCACGGTCCTCCTTCGGCGGCCGGCAGGACTCCCATGATAGCGGGGAGGACCGGCGTTCTCAACCCGGGCCGTCGAGTGGCGAGGTGGTGAGGGCGGCGGCGGGGTGGCCGCGCGGCCGCCCCGCCGCCGCCCTCACCCGTCAGTCGTCGTCTGCGCCGCCGTGATCGGTCCCGCCCTTGCCAGCGCCCGAGCGGGCGACGGCCGAGACCGCCTGGCCGTGGTTGGTCACCGTCTTGCCGTTGGGCAGCACCCTCGTGCCGACGGCATCCTTGTCGCGGGCCACGGCCGAGACTGCGGCGCCGTGCGTGCCGGCGGGGGGACCGGCGCCGTCGTCATCGCCGTCGTCGGGCTCTGCGTCGGGCGGAGCGGGTTCGTCGGGAGGTGTGGGCGAGGCGCTCGGCGACGCCGAGTCGGCCGGTGCGGGCGGGCTCGTGGCCTGAGGGCCGCCGACTTCGTCCGGATGACCGTGTGAGCCGTCGTCGATGGTGCCGAGAGCGCCGCCACCGAGACTCGCCAGTTCGTGCCGCACCGAGGCCGAGCCGGCCGCCGAGCCGGCCGTGACGAGCGCGGCCGCCGACAGAACGACGACCCAGACGGGAAGTCCTCTTACTCGCACGTTGCGCCTCCGGCGTCGATGGCGGACAGGGTACGGGAACATGTATCGGCCGACTCCTGTTGCGGCGTGACTCCATGATACCGGTCACTCGTCGAGCAGCAGCCGCATCTGGCGCGCGTTGCGTACGCCGTAGTCCTCGAAGTTGTTGTTGAAGAGGACGTGGACGGTGGCGCTGCTCTCGGCCAGCCGTCGCACGCGAGGCACCCACTCGCGCAGCTCCGCCTCGTCGTAGAGGTAGTTGAAGCGGTCGGAGGCGACGGCCGTCCTCGCCTCCCAGGTGGCGGCGTTGCGGCCGTGCAGGCGCACGACGGCGAGGTCGGCCGTCGCCTCGGCGACCGGCGGCGTGCTCGAGCGGAAGCCCTGCGGCTCGTCGACGGCGACGTAGGCTAGGCCGCGATCCTCCAGAAGCGCCAGTGTCGTCGCCGCCGCCTCGTCGGTCTCCATCCAGCCGCCGCCGCGGAACTCCACCGCCAGGCGCTGGTCCGGCAGCCGTGCCGGCAGCTGGGCGAGGTACTCGCGGCCGTAGCGTCCGGTGCGAAACCAGGGCGGGAACTGGAAGAGGACGGCGCCCAGCTTGCCGGCGTCGTGCAAGGGCGCCAGGGCGTCGCGATGGATCTCCCAGAGCAGCTCGGTCGCCTCGGGGGGCAGGTCCTTCAGGTACAGGTTGCGCTTGGCCGGGGCCGGCGGCGGGACGAGGTCGCGAAGGGCTCGCGGCAGCCGATCGGCGCGTGCCGGGTGGCCGGTGAGCAGGCCGTACGCCTTGACGTTGAAGATGAAGCCGGGCGGGGTGCGCGCCACCCACAGTTCGGCGTTGCGGTACGTCGGCGGCGCGTAGTACGTGGAGTCGACCTCGACGAGGGGGAACTGCGAGGCGTAGTAACGCAGGCGCGCCTCGGCGCTGGTCACGCCCGGCGGGTAGAAGCGGCCGCAGGCGATCAGCGTCGGGTCGGTCCACGAGCAGTTGCCGACGAGGACGGTCATGGCCTGGACCCAGTGTACCCGCGGCGGCCTGAACGTTGTCGCGCGCGCAGGCCTGTTGTATCGTCGCAGCAGAGCCCGCCGCAGGCGGTGCAGACCAGGCTTTGTCCGGTCTGTCAGCGACGCTACATGGCGCAACTGAGCGGCAGTCTTCGGGGTTACCTCGATGCGGCGGCACGGTGGCGAGCCACCGGTCGCCAACGACGTGTGAGCCCGCTCCGCGGGCGCCGCCGACAGACGATGGCAAAGACGGGCGGACCCGCCCTCGTGCGGGCCCGCCCGTTCAGTGGCGGCGCGTTGACCGTCTCTCGGCGCCGCCCGTATACTCAGGTTCCCTCGAGCAGTTCGACGCCGCGCGTGTCGGAATGGCGGAATTGGTAGACGCGCTAGGTTGAGGGCCTAGTGAGGGATAACCTCATGGGGGTTCAAGTCCCCCTTCCGACACCACTGTCACCCTCCTCTCCCGCACCTCGTGGCGGCTGCGCGCCGTCTCAGAGCGTCGTCCAGAGCGGCAGACCCGTCTGCTTGTCGTGGCCGCGCTCGAGCGGTCTCCCGATCAGCTCGACCACGACGAGTTCACAGGCGAACACCTCGCAGCCCGCGACGACGTGCCCTCCGAGCGCCGTCCCGTCGTTGCGGGCGAGCGCCGCGTGGGCATGGACGGCGACGTCGCCGTCGCGGCGCGAGACGTTGCCGAGCAGCGCGACGATCTCCAGCGGCTCGTCGAAGTCGAGCTCCTCATAGGTCTGGCGGCGCTGGTCGTAGAAAGCCAGGCGGGCGCGCCGCAGGGCGCCCACGCCCTGCAGCGCGCCCGCCTCGACGCCGTGCTCCTCGACGACGGCGGCGACTGCCGCGAGCAGGTCGGCGCCGAACGGCAGGCGGGCGACGACCGAGCGTCCGGGCGAGTAGAGGTCGCTACCCATGATCCCTCCCCAATGGTGGGCCGGCCGGCGCCTGCGGCGGCGGCCGGCGCCACGTGTCCTGAAGCAGGGAGTCTACCTTCCCAGGTGGAGGAGCCGACGGGGTTGTGTCGTACCAATCGTGGGAAAGGACCGTTGTGAGGGATGCCGCAGCACGCTGGCGTGAGCGTTGTGCGTCGAGTATCGTGTGTTTCGTGTGCGGCAACACGACAGCGCTGCCGCGGGGGGTCATGGCTGGGGTCAAGACAGAGAAGCCGCACTGGCTGGACGCGTTCTCGTTCTTCGGTGTCGTCGACGAGATACCGACGGCGCGGCGCCGCGTCGGGTCGGTCGCCGAACGCAGCGGGTTGGGCGGCCGTCCCCTGTTCGACTTCCTCCTGGCGGTCGGCGAAGCGCTGAACAACGCCGTCGGGCACGGTGCCCCGGCGGGCGAGTACGACGAGATCACGGTGCGCGTCGGGACGCTCGAAGGAGCCGTGGTGGCCGAGATCACCGACAAGGGGGTCGGCCTGCGCGCCTCGCCCATCCGTCAGCCCGAGGTGTTGGCGCCGAGCGGACGCGGCATGCCCTTCATGCGCCAGCTGGTCGACGACCTGCGCTACGACTGTCACGAGGGCGGCACGACCGTCCAGCTCCTGCAGGGCATCCGCTGACGACTGCCGCGGTGGCGACTTGCCGCCGCGGGTGTCGCCGGCGGTCCGGTAGAATCGGCCCATGATCGACGACGCCGTCAGCCACCGTCTCGTCCTCATCGACGGCTCGAGCCTCGCCTACCGTGCCTACTTCGCCCTCCCCGAGACGATCGCCACCCGCGAGGGCTTCCCGACGAACGCGCTCTACGGGTTCGGGCAGATGCTGCTCAAGATCGTCTCAGAGTTCCGGCCGGCTGCCCTGCTCGTGGCCTGGGACGCGCGCGAGAAGACGTTCCGTCACGAGGAGTACGAGGAGTACAAGGCGCAGCGTCCACACATGCCCGAGCCGCTCTCGCAGCAGTGGCCGCATCTCCCCGAGCTGGTGTCGGCCTTCGGCATCACCAACCTGGTCCTGCCGGGCTACGAGGCCGACGACATCCTGGGCACCCTGGCCGAGACGGCCAAGCGCGAGGGCGTACGCTCGCTGGTCGTCACCGGCGACCGCGACGCGCTGCAGATCGTCGACGACGACGTCTGGGTCGTCACGACCGGCCGCGGGGTGACGGACGTCAAGGTCTACACGCCAGCCAAGGTGGTCGAGCGCTACGGCATCACACCGGACAAGGTCCCCGACTACATCGGCCTGAAGGGCGACAGCTCCGACAACATCCCCGGGGTGCGGGGCGTGGGTGAGAAGACCGCCGCGGCGCTGATCCAGCAGTTCGGCAGCGTCGAGGCGATCTACGAACGCCTCGACGAGGTCGCTTCCGAGAAGCGCCGTGCTTTGCTGACCGAACATGAGCAGGAAGCGCGCCTTTCCAAGCGGCTGGCGACCATGGTGCTCGACGTACCGCTCGACGAAGACGTCGTCGGGCTCGTCTCGCGGCGCGACTACGAGCTGCCGGTCGACGACGTCGCCGAGGTCTTCAAGCGCTTCGAGTTCACGAGCCTGGTGCGGCGGGTGCGCGAGCTGGGCAGGGGGAGTGGGGAGGAGGCGGCGGGCGGGGGCGCCGTGGCGCCCCCGCCCGCCGCCTCCTGGCCCCGCCTGGTGGTCGACGACGGCGCCGGCGCGCTGGTCGCGGTGCTCGAGAAGAGCGAGGCGGCGCTGGCGTTCGCCGACGACGCGAGTGGCGGCACGGTGGCGGCGGTCCACGACGGGGGCGACGCCGTTCTGGCAGCCGCCGTCCCGACCGACGCGCTGGCGTCGGTCTGGCAGGCGGCCGCCCACGTCGTCGCCCACGACGCCAAGTCGCTGCCGGGCTTCACCACGGCGCCGGAGGGTCCGGCCTTCGACACCGCCGTGGCGGGCTATCTTCTGGCGCCCGAGCGAACGGGGCGCGACCTGTTCGGTCTGGCGGGGGTGGAGCATGAACAGGTGATGGAGGGTCCCCAGGCGGAGGCTGAGGCGGCGACGCGGGCGGCGCTGACGTGGCGCCTGGCCGAGGAGCAGCGACCGAAGCTCGAGCAGCTCGACCTGGGCCGGCTCTTCCGCGAGGTGGAACTGCCGCTCATCGCGGTCCTGGCCCGCATGGAGGCCGCCGGCGTGGCCATCGACCTGCACCGGCTGGGCGAGATCACGGCCCGCGTGCGCGACTCGGTCGACGAGTGCCGCGACGGCATCTGGCGGCTCTCCGGCGGTGAGTTCACCATCGGTTCGCCGCAGCAGCTGGCCGACGTGTTGTTCACGCGCCTGGGTCTGCCGCCGGTGCGCAAGGGCAAGACCGGCTACTCGACGGACGCGCGGGTGTTGAAGACGTTGCGCGACAAGCACGAGATCGTTCCTCTGGTCGAGGAGTGGCGCGAGCTCAGCAAGCTGCTCAACACCTACCTCGAGGCGCTGCCGACCTACGTCTCGGCCGCCGACGGTCGCCTGCACACGACCTTCAACCAGACGGTGACCAGCACCGGCCGCCTGTCGAGCTCCAACCCGAACCTCCAGAACATCCCCGTGCGCACCGAGCTGGGCAGCCGCATCCGCGAGTGCTTCGTGGCGCCCGAGGGGACGCAGCTCGTGGTCTGCGACTACTCGCAGATCGAGCTGCGTCTCATGGCTCACCTGGCCGAGGAGCCGGCGCTGCTCGACGCCTACCGGCGCGGCGAGGACGTACACCGCGTGACCGCGGCCGCCGTCGCCGGCATCCCGCCGGAGCAGGTGACGAAGGAGCAGCGCGAGCGCGCCAAGGCGACCAACTTCGGCATCATGTACGGCCTGTCGGCCTACGGCCTCTCCGAGCAGGTCGACATCCCGCTGGAGGAGGCACGCGCCTTCATCGAAGCCTACTTCGCGAAGTATCCGCATGTGGGAGAGTTCCGCGAACGCGTCATCGCCGAGGCGGCCGAGTGCGGTTACGTGACGACCGTCATGGGCCGCCGCCGCGGCGTGCCCGAACTGCGGTCGTCGAACCAGCGCGAGCGATCCTTGGGCGAGCGTCTGGCGGTCAACACCGTCTTGCAGGGCAGCGCGGCCGACATCATCAAGGTCGCCATGGTGCGCCTCGACCGTGAGCTCGCCGACAGCGGCCTGGCCTCGCGTCTCGTCCTGCAGGTCCACGACGAGTTGGTCCTCGAGTGTCCTGAGGGTGAGGTCGACGCGATCGTGCCGCTGACCCGCGAGACGATGTGCGGAGCCTACGCGATGGACCCGCCGCTCGAGGCTGCGATCGGCGTCGGAGGCGACTGGCTCGCCGCCAAGTAGCCTGTTACAATCACTCCGTTTGCGACCCGCGTGCGGTCCCGCAGGGTCGCATTCTTCGTCATCTGAAGGCGACGGACCGCATCAGTACGGAAAGGAAGGCAACGACCCCGATGACCGACAACGACGTGCAAGAGACCACCGACGCCCCCCCGACCCCCCCGACCGCCCCCAGCCCCGAAGAGACCGCGCGCATCGTCGCCGAGAGCGAGGGCTACCTCACCGAGGTCGACGGCGAGATCGTCCCCAACTACGACATGACGATCAACCTCTTCAGCGAGGGCGACATCGTCACCGGCAAGGTGGTGCGCATCGACAAGGACGAGGTCCTGGTCGATATCGGCTACAAGTCGGAGGGCGTGATCCCCCAGAACGAGCTCTCCATCCGCAAGAACGTCAACACCGGTGAAGAGGTCGCTCTGGACGAGGAGATCGACGCTCTCGTCATGCAGAAGGAAGACGCCGACGGTCGTCTCATCCTCTCCAAGAAGCGGGCCCGCTTCGAGAAGGCTTGGAAGCGCATCGAAGAGGCCTTCGAAAGCGGCGTCCCGGTCACCGGCACGGTCATCGAGGTCGTCAAGGGCGGCCTCATCCTCGATCTCGGGGTACGCGGTTTCCTGCCCGCCTCGCTGGTCGACATCCGCCGCGTGCAGGATCTCTCCGAGTACGTTGGCCAGGAGCTCAACTGTCGCGTCATCGAGATGAACCGCAACCGCAACAACGTCGTGCTGTCGCGGCGGGCCGTGCTCGAGGAGGAGCGCAAGGAGGTCCGCCAGCAGATCCTCGACGA
>Ga0315282_10006097_pt1 | contig 20277 bp, 16 predicted proteins | sample YL17G07_20_MG_FD_203693 | JGI IMG/M metagenome (GOLD analysis project Ga0315282, IMG submission 203693) | Sediment microbial communities from Yellowstone Lake, YNP, Wyoming, USA - YL17G07_20 | ecosystem: Environmental > Aquatic > Freshwater > Lake > Sediment | place: USA: Wyoming | collected... | reverse complement strand
TTGAGCGCATGAGGGAAGCCAGCGTGGAGGAGCTGGCGGCGGTCAAGGGGATGAACCAACAGGCTGCGGCGAGGCTGTACGCGCACCTGCACGGAGAGGGTGGCGGGTAGCCAACAACGGCTTTGGTAAGACGAAGGGGGTTGACAGGCGGGGCTGAGTGTGTTAGAAGGAGAGTAGATCGCGCGGTGGAGCAGTCAGGTAGCTCGCAAGGCTCATAACCTTGAGGTCGCAGGTTCGAATCCTGCCCGCGCTACCAACGCACTCGTTCCGAGCCCCTGGGCACACCCGGGGGCTCCGTTTTTCCCCGTGGTTGAGCCTTTTTTCGCACCCTCTGCTCTCCGCGGCGGCCCGACCCGGACTTCCCAAGGTTGCCGCAAATCCACCCTTGTAACCTTGGGAAGCTAATCCAGGGCCCCATCGGCGGTTCCGAGGCCATTCCAAGGCAGCTTCAAGGTGCGGTGCGGAACGTCGGCCGTCACTCTACAATAACCGTTGAAATCCGTCAACAGTTGAGGTATCATCGAGTCGCGTGGTCTGCCGCGCCAGCCGCTCGGTCAAAGGTCGTGATGGCGATGCGTAAGCAGGTCTGGCAGAGGATGTCCGCCGTCTTCCTGCTGGAGGTCGGTGACTGGCTAGATCAGCTCCTCAGGCAGACGGACGCGACGGACGCAGCGCTCCTGAGTTGGGCCAAGGGCCTCACGTCGGCCCCGCGCCGCCCGAAAGTGGTGGAGGTAAGGGAGGGCCCAAGACCTGAGTTCGGCGAGATCGCGGACGAGACGGTTCTGGGGGCTTTGCGGTTCATCCAAGAATGCGCCGTCGGCAAGGCGGATAGGGACGGGCCGATAGATCCCTGGCGGTTTGCGCGGACCGATGACCAGGGCTCGAACCGGGACGTCTTCTTCAGCATCGTGAGGGACTCGTTGGCGCTGCCGACAGAACCGGTGGTGGAGGTGGACTGGTTGCCGCCCGAGAAAGCCGGGCGGGTTCCGAAGGTCAAGATCTTGGCCGAGGCGTTTACGGAGTACGCCGTTCGTGACGCCAAGACGGGTGAGCCCCGTCTGGGCGGCTGGTCCGTAGACTCGCAGGAGTTCCCCGACTTCTACGTAGACCACATACCGAGTGACTACATGTTCCGAGAGGCAGACAACGGTCTTACAGACACTGGAGTCTGCCTCGCTCCGGGTTGGAGGGCCGTCTTCAAGAGGGTCACCTTCGACGCTCAGCCGCAGGTGCGTTGGGGCGAGGACGAATGGGCAACGCCAGTCCGGCACTTAGTCCTGTTCGCCTTCGAGGTGCTGCTGGGGTTGCATGATGTCCCGAAGAGCCGTAGTTCTGGCAAGCACTCGAGGATCGGTCGCTGCCTGAACTGCCGCGTGCTATTCGTCCGCAAGCCGAAGGCAGGCACGCCGCGCAAGTATTGCTGTGACAGGTGTGGGCGGAGGTATCACCGCCGCGTGAAGAAGCCGGGCCGTGAGCATTGAGGCCAGCAACACGCCGCGAGAGGCGGGCAGGGCTGAGCACTCGGCGAACTGCACACCGCGCAGTGCCAAGTGGTATCTGCCGCGTGGGCTCGGCGCTACACGGCCGCTAGTGAGGTGCCGGCGGGGGTAGGAGTTTATCTGAGACTCCTCCCGTGACTTCCCAGCCCAAACGGCTTACCATCGGGCCGAGGACATTCCTCGGCCCGTCGCACTTCCCAGGCTGGGGTACGGAGGAGCCAGTCCCATGGCAAGGGTCAACGGCCTCGACCTGAAAGCGGAGCTCGTGCGGCGCGGCATTCGCCTCAAGGACGCGGCGGCGGCGGTGGGCTACAGCGCCAACTACCTGTACGAGCAGCTCGGCAGAGAGAGACCAGTCTCGCCGCGCCTCTCGAAGTGCCTGCGCCTCCTCCTCGCAAACCACGACGCCACGACAGACAGTCGTGCAGCCGACGGACACGCAGAGGAGGCCGGAGCCTGAGGCAATGCGCACCTGGGCCCCGAGTGTGGTGCCGTCCGGGCCTGAGACGCAGGCGACGCGGCTGCGGCTGCTCTCCGCTGACATCGGCGGGCCGCCTACCGTCGAGGAGGCCTGGGACGAGTTCCGCGACGAGCTGGTTCTACGCGGACTGAGCCGCCACACGATCGAGTGGTACGAGTACGTCATCCGCCCGTTCGGCAGGTTCGTCGAGACGATCCACGGCTCAGATGGCCTGGGGGCCGTGAGTGAACGGGATGTGCGCGCTTTCCTGCGCCAGGCATCGGATAGGGTCGGGGCGCGGCGCGTCAACCACTACGTCGAGGGCATACGGCGCTTCTTCGACTGGCTCGTGGAGCGCGGCTACGCTGCCCACAACCCGGTTGCTGGAATCCGCAAGGTCAGGGAGCCGAAGAGGATCATCCCGGCCCTGACCGAGGAGCAGCTTCGGGCCCTGCTGCGACAGCCCGACCGTACCGGCTTCGTCGGCCTCCGGGACTACTGCTTCATCCTATTGCTCCTCGACACGGGCCTGCGGCTCTCCGAAGCATTGTCCCTGAAAGTGGACGACATCGAGGGCGACGGTGTAGTTACGGTCCTGGGCAAGGGCTCGAAGGAGCGCCGCGTCTCGCTGTCCCGCACGCTGCAAGCCCAACTGCGCCCCTACCTACGGGCGCGACACGCGGCCCTGGAAGCGATTGACCGGCCCGAATCGCCCTGGGTCTTCCCGAACGACGCTGGCGGAAGGCTCTCGCCACGAGCGATCAGGATGCGCATGAAGCTCTACGCCGACGCCGCCGGTATCCGGGGGGTGCGAGTGTCGCCGCACACGCTGCGCCACACTTACGCCCTCCACTGGGTCCAGAGCGGCGGGGATGTCTTCACCCTCCAAAGGACGCTGGGCCATTCGAGCCTGGCGATGACCAGGCGCTACGTCGAGCTCTGCGACGACCACATCCTGAAGCAGCAGCGGGAACGATCGCCGCTGGTGACTATGGACCTCCCGCTCAGCAGGCGACGAGTGCCGAGGAAGGGGCTCGGAGCCAATGGGGGACGGAAGTAAGCGTGCCGCGAGCGGCGGCACCGCGGGGGCCATCCTGCAGAGGCGGCGAAGCCAGAGCTGCCGACGCAATAGCAGCAACCGAGACGAGGCAGTAGGATGTCACAGCACCAACGCCGCCGCAGTCGGGGCAAGCGGGCCAAAGCCCGGCCCCCCCACGGTAGGCGGCCGAACGCGACGGCGCGGGCGCTCTATGGTGCTGGCTTCGTCAAGGTCCAACGGCGCGACCTGAAGTGGCTGCTTGGTCACCTGACGGGCAACGAGCTGAAGGTGTACTTGGCACTCAAGGGCACGGCTGATTACCGAGGCTTGGGTGCCCCGAATGGCTGGTGGCCTCTGTCACTGGTGGTTACTGAGGTCTCCGAAGTCTGCGCCCTCAGCTACAACACCACGGTGCGGGCGCTCAAGAAGCTGGAGGAGATGAGGCTGGCCGTGTCCGATCTGAAGCAGGGCACTCGACTCGGCACACCTGCCTTGGTGCGCGGCAACCTACCCCCGGATCATCAGCTCACTTCTGCCGAGATGGAGGAAGTGACTGCATATGTCACTTCCCCCACGGCAGAGGAAGTCGGATCTGCCAGAACGGAGGAAGTGGGGGCAGTGACTTCCTTGGAAACGGAAACGACTTCGCCCGAACCTGAGGAGGTGACTACCCCCCCGTACCCCCCTAGTGTAAGAAGAAGAAGTGGTGGTACAGGCACTTGCGCGCAACGGGAGCCCTGCAAGGCACTCGCCGCCGGTGACGAAACGACCACCACCACTATCAACGGGAATGACGGGAACAACGGAATCGCCGACCTCGCCAAACGGTGGCTTGACGCGCTGGTGGCACACGGGTTTCAGGTCAACGACTACGGGGCCGACGTTGCACGCTGCCGGATCAGTGTCGAGAAAGCGCTGGCCCTGGACTACGGGCCAGACGAAGTGGGGCAGATGATCGAACTCCTCGCGCGACACGGGCCCTTGACCGGGCCGGGCTACCTGCCGCTCGCCGGGCCGCGACTGCTGAAGGAGGCAAGAATGGAAGAGGGCCAGGCCGACCACAGGGAGCGGGTTCACTTCGACAGCGAAGACGACCTGCGCACGATCTTAGAGGCCGGCGAGGGGATCCCTACCCGAAAAGCCGACGTTCCTGCGGCGCTGGAGCGTGCGCGGGCCAAGCTCGGCCTTGCCTGCGATGCCCAGGGCCGCGACACTCCCTTCGCCAGAACGGTGACGGCTGCTCCAAGCCAGGAGTTCGAAGTGCCGAACAGTGGGCCACCACAGCCAGCACAGACGGGGTGAGAAGGGAATGAGGGACGCGCCAGACGTCGAGCTGGCCGTCATCGAACGCAACTGGCTAGAGCGCACGCGGATCGCCGTCCGTACCTACGAAGGCAGTACCTTCGTGGACCTCCGGCGGGAGTGCCGGGGTGCGGATAAGGAGTGGCACCCCACCAAGAAGGGCGTCACCTTCCGCGCCGAGGAGGTGCCGGAAGTGATCGCTGCCCTGCAAGAGGCCCAAAAGGTCATGGGGGAGGACGGCGACAACGGCGAGTGGGAAGGCCCGGAGTAACGCCTCGTGCGCTCTGTCCCGGTGCGGTCGTGGCACGTCGTCTGTCACCTGACGCGGGGGGCTCGCCCCTAGAGTCTACAGCTAGTAGTACCTTTTTCGCGCGGGAGGCTGCGCGCGGCCGGGACATGCCTGAGCGGCTATCGGTTATCTGCCTGTGATGGGCTGACCTCCGACAAGACCCCGGTTTGCGCCCCCGGAGAGGCCCGAGAATGGGCCGGAGAGCCCAACTTCGGGCCAAAACATGCGGTTCCGGGTACAGGAGGCCGTCTTGTCGGTATCGGGCGCCTACAGTGGCTCTCATTGCGCCTTCCGGCGCCGCACCGGCTGCCCAACACGTCGCGCGCGAGCACTCTCCCAGATACCACGCTTCAGGAGACCCGCAGGCCGGTTGCCCCCATCGTTACGCAGGCAGGTCAACAGGCCAGCACGGGCAACGGGGGACATGGCAAGCGAGCGCAGCCAGGGAAGGCGCCAATGGCCGTGAACTGCTGGCTGGCTCTATGCCGGATCCACGCGGCAGCCCATGAATGTGAGGCCAGGCGCCGAGTGTAGGGGCACCAGGTTGGGCACGCCACCTGTGCGACGCTGACCAGTAGGGCGTTCGACTCTCGCGTGCGGCGGCGACCGGGCTGATTGCGGTAGACCACGGGCAACGCTGGCAGTGCCGGCGAGACCGCAGTGGAGCTGGGGAATCGGCTCCAGGTTGGTGCGCGAACACGTGGCGGCAATGGGCCGCCTTAGGCCGGGTGCGTCCCGCGGCTGGCAAGCGCAGCACGCGAGAGGTCGTGTGGGCATAGGTACCTCCGAACGAGGCAGGCGCGCCAGCGGGGTCCCCCCGGGGGGTGTCTCCGACAACAGGAGTTGGCCCGACGCAGACGTACCCGCCCGTAGGAGCGGAGCCAGCGCCCACGTCGGCCACGGTTTGGCGCGCAAGAGCGTGTGGTGGGCGCATACCCTAGTGGGCCCCGAGCCAGGTGGGCCCCTGGGGTGGGTGGGGGGAGGGCCTTGCCATTGGCGGCAGCGGCTTTGGGCAGGCAGAGAGCTTGGCTCAGAGGGGGCGGGGTGGGGTAGAGCCACGCGCGCCTGCGCAGCCGGGCCGGTGGGTTGGCCGTGCTCACAGAATCCGCCAGAGCCCGGCCAGCGGGGGGTTTCCGGCGTTAGAACGCGACGCGCAGGGCGAGGTGGGGCAAGGAGGCCAGGGGCTCGCACCGGAGCAGATCCTAGGCCCGACGCGAGCAGCACCACGGAGGGAGTACCTAGTGGGTCCCATCCACGACCAGGGAAATGGGGTCGGGTTAGACGGCCGCGGGTGCCACGAGTGGCGGAGGGGGCGACAATATCCCTACTACCCTACGGTGTAGGGATGGGGGGACCCGCACGGTGGCCCATGGCCACCGTGGAGCACGGAGACAGGCCGGGGGTGTGGCCTGCCGCCGGCCCCCAAGGGCAGCAACCCCTCGGCAGCCGGAAGCCTGCATGGCACCGCCGTAACTCCTGGGCCTCGCCCCCTCCCGTCGCGCTTGCCTCCCTCAGAAGACGCCGCCTACACAGTCCGAATGCCGCACCTGTGTCCATGTTGGCACTGATGCTCTTTCTCCAGCAAGGGCTTGACACGCGCCAAACGGCCGTCTATAATCATACAGTAGACACGTAATGTAGTGTAGGCCGAGGGCCACAAGAGGGGCGCGGCAATGGCCAAAGGGAGGAGGTGAAACCACGAAGTGGCGAGCGACAGCACCAACAGCAAAGCGAGCGAAAGCTCGAAGCCGGTCCCCGGAAAGGACAGAAGCTCAGGCCTCCGCTCGCGCCCCCATTCTGGCACAGATCGTCCATCCCGTCAACCGAAATGGGGGCAGTACGATGCACCGACCAACCGGACGCAAGCGCCGCCGGATGACCGCCGAGGAGGCCCGCACCTTCGAGCGGCTGTCCGCGCAGAGCTACCTGGCCGTCAAGCGGGCGCTGGAGGAGCGCGGCTGTCAGCAGTGCGAGCCCTACGAAGACGTCTTCACGCTGCCGCGCTGGAACGCCCAGGGCTATCTGGTGCGGCAGGGCGAGAAAGCCGTGAGGGTGGCGGTGTGGCTGGAAGTCGAGCCCACGGAGGCGGAGCTCGAGGCGGCCGCGGCGGCCGGCCAGGAGCCGCCGGCGCCGAGGTTGCGACCGTGGACGGCCCACGTCTTCTGCCGCTGCCAGGTGTACCCGAAGCCGGAGCTGGCACGGCGGGAGGCCCAGCCCGCAGCAGCACTCGCGTAGAGGCGACCGGGGAGGGCCGGCTGGCCCGGCCCTCCCCAGCATTCCCACAGACACCGAGACAGTCTCCAGAACGGAGGTGGACCCGATGAGCAAAGCCCTGGTGCCCCGGAACGGCCAACTGGCCCAGTTCGCTGGCCAGGTGGACAACGACGGGCGCCTGATCGAGCTCTGGCTGCACGGCAAGAGCGCCAACACGCGCAGTTACTACCGCGCCGACGTGGAGCGCTTCCTGAGCTTCGTCGGCAGACCCCTGCCCCAGGTGACCCTGGGAGACCTGCAGGCGTTCGCCGACGCCCTGGCCGAGGAGGGCCTGGCCCCCAGCAGCCAGGCGCGCAAGCTGGCCGTCATCAAGTCGCTGCTGGCCTTCGGCGCACGCCTGCGTTACCTGCCCTTCGACGTGGGCGCCGCCGTGCGGGCGCCCTCGGTCCGAGACCGACTGTCCGAGCGCATCCTGACCGAGGAGCAGGTGCAGAAGATGCTGGCGCTGGAGACCGACGTGCGCAACCACGCCCTGCTGCGCCTGATGTACGGCGCCGGGCTGCGGGTGTCGGAGGCCTGTGCGCTCAAGTGGCGGGACCTGCAGCCGCGCGAGGACGCCGGGCAGGTCAACGTGTTCGGCAAGGGCGGCAAGACCCGCAACGTGTTGCTCTCGCATGGCACCTGGGAGGAGCTGGAGGACCTGCGCCGGGGCACGGACCTGGGGCCCGAGGACCCCGTGTTCGTCTCCCGCAAAGGTGGGCACCTGGGCCGCATGCAGGTCTTCCAGATCGTGCGGGAGGCCGCCCGGCGCGCCGGCATCAAGGGGAAGGTGTCGCCCCACTGGCTGCGCCACGCCCACGCCAGCCACGCCCTGGACCGCGGCGCCCCGCCCCACCTGGTCCAGGCCACGCTCGGCCACGCCAACCTGGCCACCACCAGCCGCTACGCCCACGCGAAGCCGACGGACTCCTCGGCGAGGTATCTGGCGGTCTAGACTGGCCTGAGCCTCCGCTCAGAATCTCTAAGAGCCTCAGCAGAAGGCCCCTCTGCAAACGTGGAGGGGCCTTCTGGAGGGTGGGGTGGGTAGTTGACCAGGGCGGCCCCCGGCGGGCGTTTGTGGTTGCTATGGGGATCTCTGCCTTGTGGCCGCAGCCGCCGGGCCTGCCCGAACCGTCCCCTCCTTTTCGGCCAGCTGACACTCGCTTGGGCGTGCCGCCGCGTGCTCGCCGGCTCCGACGAAATCCATCCGAACGAGCGGCAGGAGCAGGCCGGACTGATGGCGAAAACAGGGGCGGGGGAAGAGCAATGAGGGACAGGCAGCAGGCGATCTGGAGCATCCTGAGCGATTTCCAGGGGCTGGATTCCCTCAAGCAGCTCTTCTGGAGCGAACTCAACTACGATCGCGTGGACACGCCGCTCTCGCGACGGGACTGGCCTCCGGCTGCGCGGGACGCCTTGCGGGAGGACCCGCGCCTCTTTGCCAAGCGCGGTGACTTCCACGTAGTCTACGGTCGCCTGCACTCTCCCGGAAAGCTACACATCACCCACGAGCGCGCAGTGGTGAACCGTCTCCTGCGTGACCACCCCCTCGCCCTCTTCGTCTTCTCAGACGCCCAGCAGCGGAACTGGCACTTCGTCAACGTCAAGTACGACTCGCAAGAGGACCCTAAGGACCCCAAGAAGCGTCGGCTCTTCCGGCGCATCAGCATCGGGCCTGACGAGCGCTACAGGACAGCATCGCAGCGCATCGCCATGGTGGACGTGGACGATGACGCAGATTGGGTGAGGCGGCTTGGGCGAGCAGCGGAGCCCCTTGATGTCCAGACTCAGCACGACAAAGCCTTCGACGTCGAAGCGGTTACGCAGGAGTTCTACAAGGACTACGAGGCGGCCTTTCGCGCCCTTGAAAAGGATCTGCACGCCCAGACGCGCGACGCCGTCTGGGCGCATGAGTACGCCCTCCAGTTCCTCAACCGCGTGATGTTCCTGTACTTCGTCCAGCGCAAGCGCTGGTTGGGCGACAACCCGGAGTTCCTCAAAGCCTTCTGGGACGAGTACCGCCGATCCGATCAGCCGCGCGACACGTTCTTCAGGAAGTGGCTCAGCGTCCTGTTCTTCGAGGCCTTCAACAACAAGTTCCATGGCGGCCATCGGCAGTTTCCCAAAGACATACGCGACGCCCTGCAAGCCGCTCCGTATCTCAACGGTGGCCTCTTTGAGCAGAATGACCTCGATCGGCGCTTTGCGGGCACCCTCAATATCACCGACGACCGCTTCCGGCAGGCCTTCGACTTTTTCGAGGGCTACAACTTCACGATTGCCGAGGACAGCCCGCTGGACCAGGAGGTCGCCGTGGACCCCGAGATGATCGGGAAGGTCTACGAGAGCCTGGTCAACGTAGGCGAGGCTGGGGTGGACGAGCGCGGCCGAGCCGGCATCTTCTACACCGCGCGCACCGAGATCGAACTCATGTGCCGCGTCGCCTTGGTGGACAACCTGGCCAATCACCTCGGCGAGGAGCACAAGGACGTGCTGTACGAGGCCGTCTTCGCTCTGGAGAAGGAGGACAAGGAGGAGGCCGACCAGAAACTCGCGCATCGCAACCTGTGGCCCGATCTGGACCGCCACTTGCGGCAGATCACTGTGGTAGACCCCGCGTGCGGCTCCGGGTCGTTCCTGGTGGGGATGCTATCCGTGCTCGCCGACCTCGGCAAACGGGCCAACCGCGTCCTGGGCCGCGACGAGACGCCCTACGAACTGAAGAAGCGCATCATCGGCCAGAGCCTGTATGGCGTAGACGTGATGGAATGGGCCGTTCACGTGGCCGAACTGCGGCTGTGGCTGCAACTCGTCATTGACACGGAGCTCGAACTCGCGGAGCTGAAGTTCCGTCCGCTGCTGCCCAACCTCTCGTTCAAGGTCAGATGCGGCGACAGCCTCGTGCAGGAAGTAGGCGGGGTGGACCTGAGCCACATTCACGGCCGCGCCGGGCTGTCGGCGTCGCTGAAGGGCCGGCTGACGAAGCTCAAAGGCGCCAAGCTGCGCTTCTACAGCAACGATCCAGCCCCGGAGTATTCGACCAAGGAGCGCATGAGGCAGGCAGAGCATCAGCTTGTGGCGGACATCCTTCGTGAGCGCGCCAAAGCCCTCGCGGACCGTCGCGACCAGTTGCGTATACGCATCGAGCAGCCGGCCGAGCAACTGGGGCTGGCCATGCCCGACCTGGCGCCGGCTAAGGCCAGACAGCTCCAGTTGCAGGTGGCGGAGTGGCGCCGGGAGCTGGAGTCCACGGAGGAGCAGCTTGCTGAGCTGCAATCGGCCCGTGAGGCCCTGGCCGGAGCCAAGGAGATCCCGTTCGTCTGGGACATCGCCTTTGTGGAGGTATTCGAGGAGGAGAAGCGGGGCTTTGACGTTGTGATCGGCAACCCCCCGTACGTGCGGCAGGAGAGGATCGCCCCTCCGGCCGGGTCGGGCGAGGAGCGCCGCGAGGCCAGCCTGGAGCAGAGACGGGAGTATAAGGCCAAGCTGGCGCGGTCGGTGCACGCGCTGTACCCGCGCTTCTTCGGCTACAACCCGAGCACAGGAGAGGCCGGACGCCGGCTGGGTGCCCGCTGCGACCTGTACATCTACTTCTACTTCCACGGGCTTTCCCTGCTGAATGAGAGGGGGTCATTCTGCTTCATCACCTCCAACTCGTGGCTGGATGTGGGCTACGGCAAGGACCTGCAGGAGTTCCTGCTGCGCCAGAGCCACGTGAAGCTGGTCCTGGACAACCAGGTGAAGCGGTCGTTTGCCGAGTCGGACATCAACACCGTCATCGTGCTGCTGGGCGCGCCCAGCGACGAGCGGGATGCGGGCCGCAAGCACACGGCGCGCTTCGTCATGTGTACGGTGCCGTTCGAGCAGATCCTGAGCCCGGTCGCCCTTCAGAAGATCGAGGAGGCGAAGCGGCGCACGACGCGGCCGGAGTTTCGGGTGCACCCGAAGGACCAGCGGGCGCTGCTGGAGGAGGGCCTGGCGCGCGACGAGGCGGAGGAGGGCGAGACGCGCCGCCGCAAGAGGACGGGGCCGCTGATCAAGGTGGGCCGTTACGAGGGCAACAAGTGGGGCGGGAAGTACCTGCGGGCGCCGGACATCTACTGGCGGATTCTGGAGAAGGCGGGAGACAAGCTGGTTCGCCTGGGCGACATCGCCGAGGTGCGCTTCGGCATCAAGACCGGGGCGAATGATTTCTTCTATGTGCGGGTTCTGAGGATTGAGGGCGGCGTCGCCCGAGTCCAAGCGGGGGACGGTAGTGAGCACGAGGTGGAGGCACGCTACCTTCGACCGGCCGCCAAGTCGCCGCGCGCATACTACACCATCCGGATCCCAGAACGCGCGAGCGACTTCCTTTTCTGGTGCAGGGCACCGGCGGAGAGCCTGACTGGCAGCGCAGCGGCACGGTACGTAAAGTGGGGGGAGGCGCGGGGCTTCCACAAGAGGCCGACGTGCCGTGCTCGGCACCCCTGGTACGCTGTGCGCGGGCCGGAGAAAGGCACCATGCTGTGGCCCTCGGCGGTGTTCGAGCGACACATCTGCTACGAGTGCCCGGAGGGACTGCTCGCTGACAAGGTGTTTTATGTGATCACCAGTCCCGCCTTGGCTGCAGCGACGAGGGCGTTTCTGAACAGCGCAGTTGTGGCCCTCTTGCTCGAGGTGGAGGGCTACGTGCTGAATCACGGCGGCGTATTCCAGACAACCGACTGGGTTGCGTCGGTGCCTGTCATCACGGAAGGCGGACCGCAACTATGCGACGCCTATGAGAGTGTGTGTGCTCGGAAGGTCTTGCTCTACGCAGAGGAGGTTCAACAGCATGACCGGGTCGCGCTAGACTCGGCCGTGCTGGACGCTCTGGGCCTCTCCCCGGATATGGTGCATGAACTGCACCGTGCAGTGTCGGAGTACGTCGCAGATCGGATCACCAAGGCGCGCAGGAAGAGCACGCAAGTAGGCCGACGAGCAGGCGGTGGTGACCCTTGTCGAAACGCGGCTCAGGAAAGCGGATAGCGTGAGGACACGTGGGCGGTGATTGCTGGGGACACGCGCGCGTTGGCCAACGTCCGTGAGTCGCGGATGACCTACGACCAATGGCTGGCAACGGGCGAGCCGTTCGGGGAATATGAGGAAGACGAGGTGTAGAGGCATGGCAGCGCAAGGCAGCCGAGCATACGCGAAGACCTGTCGCGATTGCGGCCGCGAGGTGCCCGGGGACGACTACAGCGGCTGGTACACGCCAGGCATGGGGCACGCCGTCGGCATGGGGCAGCCGCCTGCGGAGGTCCCCCTAAGCGTTGTCTGCCCGAAGTGCTACCACAAGCTGCCACCAGAGGAGCGGAACCTCTACACGCCCTGCACGTGACCAGCGCCCGAAGGCCGGCCTGTCGGCAGGCTGGGGCCGACGCGAGAGCACTTGGGCGGCTCAGCAACGGCCTGCCCTGGAGCAAGGCATCATGGGTCGGCACAATCCACCGTGCAACAGGGGGTGGCGCTATTGCCGGTTGGGCTGCCCCTGCACCAATGCATGACTGAGCGGAGGTGGCCCCTCGATGGATGACAGCCTGAAGAGCGTGACGGTCGCATTGCAGATGGCGAGAGAGGAGGTGGCACGGCTGGTCGAGCTCCTGCGCGAGCAGGGGGCGCAGGCCTTCCGCATGGGCGACGAGCGAACCTTTGACAGGCTGCGAGGACGCTGCCAGGCCGTCGAGGACTTCCAGAAGCGATTCGCGGCCCTGTCAGCGGACTGGCAGGCGATCGCCAGCCGTCGCAGGGCGAGCCGCAAGAGCCAACGCCGGGCGAGGCAGGTGCGTGCCAGCCGAGGAGAACTCCTACCAGAGCGGGCCTACGTCTTTCCCATCCTTCAGGTGCTGAAGAAGGCGGGCGGGTCCGCGCGGGTGCGCGAGGTTCTGGCGGGTCTCGGGCCCCTTCTCGGTTCAAGACTGACCCCCAGGGACCGCGAGGCGCTCGGGCGCGGGCAGATCCGCTGGGACAACCGGGCCCAGTGGGTGCGACGGAACATGGTGCAGGCGGGCCTGTTGGCCGCCAACAGCCCCAGGGGCACCTGGCAGATAACGGCGCAGGGCTCGCAGGAACTTGAGCGTGGTGATCTGGAGCGCACCTGGGAGCGGCTGACGCGGGCCAAGCGGCGCGGGGCCTGAGCGGTTGGACTGGCCTTGACATTGTTCGCAAAAAGCATACACTTGTTCGCAGTATGCGAACGAAACGCAAGAGCCTGGCTGAAGCCTTGTGGCCGCTGAGCCGCCGACGCCTACTCGGGCTGCTGCTGTCCGATCCCGAGCGGGAGTGGCACCTGCGCGAGATCGTGCGCCGCGCGCGCATGGCCCCGGCCACCGTCCAGCGGGAGGTGCTGTCCCTGGCCGAGGCCGGCATTCTCAGCCGTCGGCGCGAGGGGCGGCAGGTCTACTACCGCGCCAACACGGAGTGCCCCATCTTCCCGGAGCTGCGCGGCCTGATCCTGAAGACGGTGGGGCTGAGGGACGTCTTGGCCGAGGCGCTCCGCCGACTGCCGGGCGTGCGGGTCGCCTTCGTCTACGGTAGCTTCGCCCGCGGGGAGGCCGGGCCCGCAAGCGACGTGGACCTGCTCGTCGTGGGCGACGTGACGTTCGGCGAGGTGACGAAGCGGCTGCAGCGGGCGCAGGAGCAACTGAGCCGAGAGATCAACCCGACCGTGTATTCCCCGGCCGAACTCCGCAACAGGCTGGCCCACGGGCACCACTTCACCGAGCGCGTCCTGGCGCAGGACAAGCTCTTCATCATTGGAGACGCCGATGTCCTTGCAGAGCTGGCTGGGCCAAGGGTGGCTGGAGCCGCACCAGACCAGCCGTGACGAGATCAAGCAGCTGCTCGAACTGGCCGACCGGGACCTGCGGGAGTCCCAGGCGCGAGACCTGGGCCACGACTGGGCGTTGTCCATCGCCTACAATGCTGCCCTCCAGTGCGCCACCGCTGCGCTGGCGGCCTGTGGCTATCGCGCGGCACGCGGCATGCACCACCTGCGGACGATCCGGTCGCTGCAGCTGACGATCCGGTGGCGGCGGGCGGACGTGGATGTGCTGGATGGGTTCCGCCAGAAGCGCCACACAAGCGAGTACGAGCTGAGCGGGGCCGTTTCGGCCCAGGAAGCACAGGAGATGCTGGCATTGGCACAGCGGCTCCGCCAGGAAGTCGAAGCGTGGCTCAAGGCGAAGCACCCGCACCTGCTGTGAGGTCCCCATGCCCTCCCACGACATCATAGACAACCGCAACGAGCGCCTCGTGGACCACATCAACGCCATCCTGCCGTCCACGGAGCGGGCCAAGTTCGCCGTCGGCTACTTCCTGCTGTCCGGGCTGGAAGCGATCCAGGAACACCTGGCAGGAGTGTCCGAGATCCGCCTGCTCATCGGCAACACCAGCAACCAGCAGACGCTGGAGCAGCTCAGCGAGGGGTACAAGCGGCTGGAGCTCGTGCAGCGCGCCGCCGAGGAGATGCGCTATCCCAAGCGGACGGAGGAGCGCGGATTCGTAGCAGAAACGGGCGAGAACCTGGCCGATGGCCTGTGCCTCATGGACCAGACAGACGAGGGGGAGGGCATGCTGCACACCCTCGCCCGCATGATCGAGGAGAAGCGGCTGAAGGTCCGGGTCTACACCAAGGGACGCCTGCACGCCAAGGCCTACATCTTCGACTACAGGCAGGACGGCCGGTACGAGAAGGGCATCGCCATTGTCGGATCGTCCAACCTGACGCTCTCGGGCGTGACGCACAATACAGAGCTCAACGTGGTTGTGCCCGGCGACGACAATCACGCCGAGTTGACCCGGTGGTTCGACGAGCTTTGGGACGAGGCGGTGGACTTCGACGAGACGCTCATGCGCGAGCTGCGGCGGTCCTGGGCACTGGCGCCCGGCCGTCCCTACGACATCTACATGAAGACGCTGTACACGCTGGTGAGGGACCGTCTGGAGGGCGTGGACGGTGTCGAGGTCCTCTGGGACGACGAGATCACGACGAAGCTGGCTGACTTCCAGAAGGTCGCGGTGAGGCAGGCCGTGCAGATGGTCCGCGACTACGGCGGCGCGTTCGTTGCCGACGTGGTGGGCATGGGCAAGTCCTTCGTGGGCGCGGCCGTGGTGAAACACTTCGAGCGGACGCAACACACGCGGGCGGTAATCGTCTGCCCGGCGGCGCTGGTCGAGATGTGGGAGCACTACAACGAGACTTACGCGCTCAATGCGCAGGTTGCTTCCATGGGCTTGCTCCGCGAGTCCGACGACGAGGGCTTCAACCGCCTGCTTGAGCGGTACGGGCACCGGGACTTCGTGTTGGTGGACGAGAGCCACAACTTCCGCTACCCGGAGAGGCAGCGCTACAGAGTGCTCCAGACGTTCCTTCAGGCCGGCGGGCGGCGGTGCCTCTTCCTCACTGCCACGCCCCGGAACAAGACGGCCTGGGACGTCTACCATCAGATCAAGCTCTTCCACGCTGACGACCGCACGGACCTGCCGGTGGACCCGCCGGACCTGCGGCAGTACTTCCGGGCCATCGAGAACGGGGAACGCAAGCTGCCTGACCTGCTCGTTCACCTTCTGATCCGACGCACGCGCAACCACATACTGCGGTGGTACGGCTACGACGCTGAGACCAACGAACGCGTGGACCCCCATCGCTTCGACGAGTACCGGACTGGCAAGCAGCGCGCGTACGTGCTTGTAGGCACGCGACACCAGTTCTTCCCCCGGCGCGACCTTCGGACGATTGGGTACAGCATCGAAGCCGCGTACCAGGGGCTGTACCAGCACATACGGGGTTACCTCGGCCGCCCAGCATCCACCGGGGGGACAGAGCCGCCCAAGGGCCAACTGACGTACGCACGGTACGGGCTGTGGCACTACGTGTCGCCCCAGAAGCAGCGACGAGCCCCGTACAGCCAGCTCCATCGTGCCGGCGCTAATCTGCGCGGGCTCATCCGGGTCCTGCTGTTCAAGCGGTTTGAGTCGAGCGTCCACGCGTTCCGGGAGACGTTGAGGAAGCTCCTGTCGGTCCACGAACGATTCCTGCAGTCGCTGGACGCGGGAATCGTGCCAGCAGGGGAGGAAGCCCAAGACCTGCTTTACGAGTGGGACGAAGCTGCCGAACTGGACCTGGTGGACGCACTCAGGCAGGTCGCGGGACGGTACGAGATCGAGGACTTCGACGCAGAGCGTCTGCGGCGGGATGTCCAGCAGGACCGGGATCTGTTGCAGCAGATGCTGGCCCTGGTCGAGCCGATCACGCCCAAGCAGGACGCCAAGCTCCAGGAACTCAGGGCACGGCTTCGGCGTAAGCCGCTGTCACAGGGGAAGAGGCTGATCTTCACTCAGTATGCAGACACGGCGCGCTACCTCTACGAGAACCTCAACCCTCAGGGCAGTCGAGACGACATCGAGGTGATCTACAGCGGGGACAAGAGCAAAGCGCGAGTTGTTGGCCGGTTCGCGCCAAAGGCCAATCCCGAGTACCGGATGCCCAAGGGCGAGACTGAGATCATGACGCTGATCGCAACCGATGTGCTGGCAGAGGGCCTGAACCTCCAAGATGGCGACAAGGTCATCAACTACGACTTGCACTGGAACCCCGTCCGGCTGATCCAGAGGTTCGGGCGCATTGACCGCATCGGCTCCGACTTCGACGTCATCTACGGGTTCAACTTCCTCCCTGAGACTGAACTCGACCGCGGCCTCGGGCTCAAGGAGAAGCTGCGACGGCGCATTCAGGAGATCCACGACACCATCGGGGAAGACGCTGCCATCCTTGACGAATCTGAGCAGCTGAATGAGGAGGCCATGTACGCGATCTACGAGCAGCGTGGCGATCAGCTCTCGTTGTTCGAGGAGACCGAGGAGTACGTAGACATCAACGAAGCCGAGGAGCTGCTGCGTCAGTTGCGGGCGCAGGACCCTGGCGAGTTCGAGCGGATTGCCAACCTACGAGACGGCATCCGCACAGGCAAGGATCATCAATCGAAGGGGGTCTTCGTATTCTGTCAGGCTGACCGTTACCAGCAGCTGTTCCTAGTCGACGGCGAGGGTGAGGTGGTGTCCCGGGACGTGTCGCGCGTACTGGGAGCTATCCGGTGCGGGCGCGACGCGCCGGCGCGCCCCCTGCCTGAGGGCTACAACCAGGGCGTGATGCGGGTCAAACGACGCTTCGATGAAGAGGTGAAGCACCGCCAGGCCGAGCGCGAGTACACGCTGTCACTGACCCAGGGCCAGCGCTACGTGCTGCGTGAACTGCGCATCGCGTTCGCCGGTGCACAAGACGAGGACTTGCGGGGGCAGATCAACGTCCTGGAGCGTGCGTTTCGCCAACCCGTCACCACTGCAGTCAACCGGGAACTCAACCTGCTTCGCCGCAATGGCGTCACAGGCGAACCACTGCTTCGCAGTCTGTCTCGCATCTACCACCAGCACAACGTGCGCGACTGGTTGGACCGACGCACTTCCGGCGCTCCGGAAGGCGTGGTACCCAGGATCGTCTGCAGCGAAGCGTTGGTGTAGGCGACCCGTCAGTGGGAAACAGACACGACGCGAAAGGGAGCTGGTCCTGTGGAACGGGTGGTTCTGTCTTCCGGCGCGAAGGCTGCCATCGGCAAGCAAGCTGGCCGGTTCCGCAAGTACCTGCAGAGCCCTGGCTACGAGAAGGAAAGGCAGGAGCGGGCCGCCCACGTGCGCTTCGTCCAGCAGGACCTGCCGGCCCGGCTGCCGGAGCTCTCAGAAGCGGACGTGACGGCGATCATCAGGCTCCTTTACGCCACTCGGATGTGGGGCAACAAGGAATACCGTGCTCAGAAGGTGATCTCGGACAACGGCATTGACAAGCTACGCGAGGAACTTGGCCGACTCTTGGACACGTCTGTCGCACCAAGCGAACGCTACTGGCGCTTTCTGCAGCAGGTCGAGGGATTCGGCCCAGCCTCCGTCACGGAGATGCTTTGCTACCGCCAGCCAGGCGCTTGTGGGATATGGAACAAAGTGGCCCGAGAGGGGCTGACAGCGCTCGGCATCAGCGAGCCGATCAGCCCGGCGAAGTACACGCTATCCGCACAGGAGTACGCGACGTTCAACGAGCTGGTGTCGGCCATTGGCGACGAACTGCGTGCGGCCAAGGTGCCCGACGTGGACCACCTGCTCGTTGACTTCTTCCTGTATGAGGTCACGCTCGTGGTGAGCGAAGCGGAGACGAAGCCTCTCCCTACCGAGTTCGACCACGACGAGGTTCGGGACCTGATCCTGGACATTGGGGTCATGTTGGGGTTCGACGCGGATACCGAAGTGCGGGTCGCCCACGGCGCAAAGGTGGACTCGGTGTGGCGCGCCAGGATCGCCAACCTCGGCCTGGTGACGTACGTCTTCGAGGTGCACAAGGGCGGCTCGATTGACAGCCTCATCCTGAACCTTCAGAAGGCCAAGAGCAATCCGACCGTGCAGAAGGTGATCGCGGTATCCGACAGCAACCAGTTGGCCAAGATCCAGGCAGAGTCCGAGGCGCTGCCGGAGGAGTTTCGTCGGGCGCTGGCCGTCTGGCCCGTCGAGGAGGTCGTCCAGGTCGGCGAGAGCCTGCGCTCTGCCACTGAGAGCATCAGCCGGCTCGGCCTATTGCCAGGGGAGAGCTGAGGTCGGACACCCGCGTGGGGGGTCTCGGGCGGCTCCCGAGACTTCCTGCGCCGATGGGGGCCATGATGGGCCTGTACGGTTGGTGGCGTTGCGGCGGTTGCGGCCATGTGTGGCGCGACCTTCTGGGCCCACTGGCGCACGCGACCGACTTCCACTGCCTGCACTGCGGTACCGTAGTCTGGCGGAACGAGGAGACGTTCCTCGGTCAGCAGGCTCGGTGGCGGATCATCGGGCGAGACGGCCACGAGCAAAGCACTGAGAAGCTACCAGGATTCCCACGCTGCGAATGCGGCGGCCAGTTCACCCGGAGGGAAAGCCCGCTCTGCCCCGAGTGCTTGTGCCCCCACACAGCCTACGACGAACATCTGAGCGCACACGACGGCGGGATCGCCGACTGACGCCCCTCCCGCTGTGCCCCATCATCGCGAGAGGCGCGTCTTAGGAGCTGTCACCTCAGCCTCTTCCGCCCTCGCAGCCCCAGGTCCATCGTTTGCAGCGGGCTCAGGTCGTGTTGCTTGATGATCGCGTCAATCTCGGCCAGCTCGCAGTAGCGGCGGGACATGTCGAGGCTGCTGTGGCCGAGGATCTTCTGTAGGTGGAACGGTGAGCCGCCCTTGCGGACGAACCACAGGGCGAACGTGTGCCGGAAGGTGTGCGGGCTCACGCGCACCCGGGTGATGCCTGCCCGCTTCCCGTACGTGGCTAGTTGCAGACGAATCCCACGCGGCGTCATCTTGCCGGCGATCTGGTTCGGGAAGAGCCAGGGAGAACGACTGTGCCTGGCCCGGCGCAGCACAGCCTCCCTCCTCGCCAGGTAGGGCACGAGCTCCCGCAGGAAGGCGTCTGAGAATCCTACCCTTCGCTCCTTGCTCCCCTTGCCCATCACCTTCAGCGTCTGCTCCTGAGTGTCAATGTCGTCCATCGTCAACCCAAGGGCTTCCGATAGGCGCAGGCCGGTGTCCAGCAGCAGGAGCATGAACACGTAGTCTCTCAGGCCGATGAAGGTGCGCGTGTCTGGCTGCCGCAGGAGAGCGATGACCTCTGCTTCCGTGAAGGAGTGGATCAGCTTCTTCGGCTCACGCATCTTGCCGATCTCGGCCGCAGGGTTGTCCATCGCGTAGCCCTGGGCGATCAGCCACCGGTAGAACCGATCAACGGCTTCCAGGTAGTGGTTGACGCGGTGCGGTCTGACATGGGCGGAACGTTCGGTGAGGAACCGGCGCACCGTCTGTTCGTCCACGGCCTCCGGGTCTCCGTCGGCGCAGCGGAGGAAGGGGCGCAGGGAATACGTGTACCACTGGATTGTGTGCGGGCTCAACCCGCGAAGGCGGAGGTCGGCAAGGAACTCCTTGAAGGCCAGCGACAGGTTGGTCTGGAGCGGCTCACGAAGCGGGATCACTGCGGCCATGGCGGTCTCCCTCCTGTGTTTCGCAACCCCCGAAACCTTGGGAAGCTAACCGGGTGCAGGAAGACGGGCCTGCTACGGGCCGCAGAGAGCCTGCTAGGGGGCTCTACGGGGAAGACTTGTGGAGCGCTCAGGTAGGCTCATAACCTTGAGGTCGGAGGTTCGAATCCTCCCCGCGCTACCAAGCCCTCATCGGGAGGCCCTTGCTTCGGCAAGGGCCTCGCTTTTTCCCCGTGGTTGAGCCCTTTTCGGGCCATTCTGGCTGTAGTCTGGGCGCCGGGACTGAGGGTTTCAGAGCGCGGACCAGCGGAGGGCTTGGAGTTCGCGGAAGCTGAAGACGGGACCGTGCAGGCACACCAGCTTGGAGCCCACGTTGCA
>Ga0315282_10006096_pt1 | contig 20279 bp, 15 predicted proteins | sample YL17G07_20_MG_FD_203693 | JGI IMG/M metagenome (GOLD analysis project Ga0315282, IMG submission 203693) | Sediment microbial communities from Yellowstone Lake, YNP, Wyoming, USA - YL17G07_20 | ecosystem: Environmental > Aquatic > Freshwater > Lake > Sediment | place: USA: Wyoming | collected... | reverse complement strand
AACAAATGCTTTCTTATGATAAACAGTTGAAAGCATTATCGCAGCATCTCAGAAAAAATATGACAGATGCTGAAAACATGTTGTGGCTAAAATTGAGACGAAAGCAATTGAAGGGGCGTCCGTTTTACCGCCAAAAGATTATAGGGAAGTATATTGTGGATTTTTACTGTCCGAAGGCTAATCTTGTGATAGAGCTTGACGGCGGACAACACTATTCTGAGATAGGCAAGGCAAAGGATAGGGCGAGGAACGATGTTCTTACAAAAACGGGAATAAAGGTTCTGAGGTTTTCCGATAGGGATGTGTTTGAAAATATTGGCGGAGTGATGGAAGAGATATGGAGTTGCTTATGATTTATAAAATCTCCCCTCACCCCTCTTTGCTAAAGAGGGGTGAGAGAAAAGGCAGAAATGACCCACTCGGTTACGCGAAGAGCCAATAAAAAGGGGGCAGATTTTAATCTGCCCCCTTCATTAACCACCTTCTCTCAAAATACTTCCCTCCACGATTTTGTTCTCGCGATCGCCCATCCAGGAATAGGGATCTGAATTACCTTGTTCGCATTTAAGCTGGTACCAATATAGATCATTCCGTTGGTCACTAATGGAGCAGAGGGAATTCCAGCCCCGAGAGAGATATAACTCTGTGGAGCTGTCCATTTTCCCGAAGCATCCAAGGTCACCAACCCTTCGGATGCACCTGGGGCCCCTACCTTCGAGATTTTTAATCCGTAAAGCCTTCCCTCTCCTGCACCACAAGATTCTCCGCCACCGGTATAGGTCCAGGTGGTAAAATAAACCACCCAGTTTGCCACGTACGGAGAACCAAGAACTTTTTCACCAGGATCTAAATTCCTCGTCCAGATCTGTTTCCCAGTCCCATCCCCCTCATCCCTAATCTCATAGAAGGAATAAAACTTGCCTGCATCAGTGAGGTTCAATTCATCACCGGTCCCAAAGTAGACGAGGATTTCCCCTGCGTCATTTTTAGCCACACAAGGAGCATAGAAGATGGGCAATCGTTTTGAAGGTTCGTCTTTCCAGAATTCATAAAGGGTCCAATCAGCAACGGTCGTGGAACTCACATCCACTTTCCATAGTGTCCCGGAGGTGTCACCAAAGTAGACATAGTTGACCAGACCGTCTTGGTCTTTATCATAGGCAGTTGGCCCAGAAGGGATCTTATTCGCAGCACCTCCAACAATAAAACTCTTCAAAGCACTTCCAGTCTCAATATCGATAATGTGGAAACTATTCCCTCTATCATCGGTGGTCGAATAGCCTCCAGTAACAAAAGCTACAAATTTTTTATTAGCACCGACTTTCACCCTCCCGATATCTGGTTTCCCCCATGTGTCCCCTAAATGGGCTACAACGGGATCTGTGTTCACAGGATCTGTAACTGGATTTGGCCATTCCCAGAGGATCTTTGGATTATCTGGGTCTGTAACATCCACGGCAAAATAATAAGGACCTCCTCCTCGCAAACCTGAAACAATCACGGTCTTCCATTTCGAATCGGCAGTGAAGTAGACATCATAAGCCTTAGGACTTGAATCGACATAGAATTCATGAGTTGCGCTCAAGTTTTTCAATTTTCCGAGGAGGCTTTTGGGAATGATAGCGAACTTTTCGCTTCCATCTGCATTTTTAAAGGCATGGAGAAATCCATCATTTGCCCCAACGTAGATCATCTTCTCTCGGTTCAAATTATCGGTATAGAATTTTTGGTAATTGTTTTCAGTAAAAAAGAAGGATGGTTCAAATATGACAACAGGTGTAGAGTGATAAATATCTCCCAATATCCAATCTAACGGCCTTTTTCCTTTATAGTACCCAGGGCCATGACATGTTAACGTAACTTTATCAACGATACCGTCAACACAGTCATTATATTTGGAATCAAGAGTAAACTTAATAACCCCTATAGCGTCAAGATTGTTAGTTGATCCGTCATTATTAATATCTTCACCCAGTGGATTGACCAGAGGATAAAGTGTGGCATCACTTGTTTGAAAAACCTTACTGGAAGGATTCAGTCCAGAATCAGTCCAGGTATAAATCGATCCTCTTTTGATCGGCGTATCCATGACCTCTCCTGAATCCCAAGCCTTATCTGGAGCGAGGACACCTGTCTGCTTATCCGCATCCCATGCCATCAGGTGTCCGTAGTAATCTCCATCTTTTATTTCAAAGGCCCCTCTGAAGAGACGGTCCCTTGACTTGGTAATGACAGGATTGGATCGGCCGTAGAATTGATTGGCAATCGCCTGAAAAATAGTCTGCAAAGCACTTTTCAGTTGGTTAAAGTCAGCGGCAAAGTAAGCCTTTTCGGTTCCACCTGCATTGGCGATATTATTTAATGTTTGATTCCCAACGATATCCAGTCCAAATCCTACGACAAAGGTCTTGACATTGATAGTCAAGAGGTCGGCTGCTTCCTTGACAGCGGCATCGTAGTCCGGAACGCCCCCTTTAAGTCGGGCGCTCTCCAAACCGTCGGTGAGAAGAATGATGTAATTTCCGCGGCAAGGAATCTCGCCCATCTTCGTTTTGCTAAAGATATCTCCTCCTTTGTATTTATCAATGTAATCGGTGAAATAATAATTTGCCCAGAGGAGAGAATCGGCAAGGGGGGTCAATTGAGCGGGGGGACTGGTATAAGGGTTGGTATTTCCGGTCACATTTGCGGTCAACCCCGTCCTTCCATAAATGGCGTGCATGGGCAATTTTGTCCAATACCTCTCATTATACCAATTAGCCACACCGGTACTTTTGACTGGAGTTAAATCTAAGTAAGACAAGATCAGATTTTTGATGGCTGTTCTGTCGGAACTCTTGAAACCGGCATCCTTATCATCTGGAAAATTGGCGAAGAAGGTATGGTTATCGAAGGTGTTAGCTGTGTTATTGAAATTTCCAAGACCATCCTTTGAGGGATAGTAGCCGGAATTTGGAGCGGGTTTTGGCCACTTTCCAGCACTTACCTTGAAATAGGTCCAGGTATGGGGTTTGTTTGAAGTTCCGTCTGAAGGATAATAGTAATCTGCCCATTTGTAACAAGTTCCGGGTGAAAGCGTCCACGGGTGGACCTCGTAGCCACTTGTGCCGGTACCCGACAGGCTGCCCCAATTGTCTGTTCCTACGGTGGCGTCGCAGGCGCCAACCGCACCTCTATCCGACCAGGTCCATTGGGTCCAAGGGCCACCATAGTACTCAGCGTTACCGGCAGAATACTGGATACAGGAGCAATCCCATTTGGGGTCACTAAATCCTGGATCGCCGAAGAAGTAGGTATACTCCCAATATGATCCATTCCAAAACTTCTTAGGGAAATCGTTCTTGTTAAAACCTTGAGTGTTATCGCACTTAAAGACGGTGTCATCGCTGCATTGAGAGCCGGTTTTAAGATCAAGGTAGTAATACCCCTCCCAATAGACTTCATACCAATCTGAATAGTAAGTGTACGTGTACCAGTTATACTCTCCATTGTAGGCGATACTGGTCACCGTGTATTTTAAATCCTTCACAAATGTTCCAGGAGGATTGGGTGGGGGGTTCATTCCATTATTATTGGGCGAGTTGTATAGGGTAGTGGGGTGGGTGAAAGTATCATTGACCTTCACTCCTGTATGAAGTACTCCCCATTCATCTTTAAAGCTATCTTTTGTGAAGACCGTGGTACTCCAGCTTCGACGATCCCAGTAATATTCCCAGTAAAGCTTTCGCCATTTATAGACGGGGGCGACATAAGCATAATGGTAACGATACTGCTGGCTATAATAGCCCCACATATGGTCAGGCGATTTTAATTGTGCATAAGTGGAAAACCCTAAATTCACTCGATCCTGAACCACTGATTGAATAATCGAACTCAACGCCTGCTTTGCCTGATATAGTTTGCTGCCGGGGTGGTTTCCCATCCCTTCAAAATTATACCAATTTCCGTCCACCCCTTTTGCCAACCCTGGTCCTTGCCCCAAGCCATTTGGCTGCTGGTCCATGGAGTTAGAAGTATCGAAGATGATCATGACATTTGGGGTTTTCACCGCATATATATCGCCCTGACCATACGCTAAAAAAGGGATGAGAACAATAAAACATGAGATCGTTAAAATAAACTTCTTCATTTTTTTTCCTCCTTAATTATATCCTTCTTGGGTCATCATGGATACTTCGATAATGGATTCGATGACCACCCTTCCCGCAGTGGGGAAGTTCGGGGAGACCCCTTCGGAACGGACCAAAAAGTCGACAGTGGGAATATTTCCTGGTCCATTGAATGGGGCCCCCCTCGTGTAAGTCACATTGCTGACGCTGTCTCCAATCGCGACTTGATAATTACCATTAGTGGGTGCCGAGTAAACGAATTCGCCAGTGGAGGCCCTTCCTCGAAAATTTTCAATCCCTCCTTCACCGGCATAAAATGCATTATTATAGACCCTCTCATTCCCGGCGATCCTGGCCTCATAACTGGTGAAACTGAGAGCGGCCAAGCCGACGAAGGTCAGCACTAATATCATGATCAGGGCAACAACGAGGGCAATCCCTTTTTGTTCCATCAAACGGTCTTTCGTCTTCATAGGTTCTCCTCTTTCTCCTGTATGCAGCTTGTGAATTATTAGAAAGCTAAGTTTCTCAACTGAATGTTAGTCGTCAACGTTCTTCTCCGGAATCCATCACCGGCTTTGGCTAAATCTGCATCCGGCCTATCTGTTCTTACGGTTATGGCCACCTGCATGCACGCACTGTTTGGATTTAGCGGTATGCTTCCGTCCGGATTTCGAAATTCAATGCTTTCTACGTTTTCGGCTACGGGTTGTAACCCTGACCCCAGATGATCATCTCTCAATAGACATGACTTCCCTTCAAACGGTCCAATGGAGTAAGTGATCGCGGTGACCAGATAGACAGGTTCTCCTGCAGAGTGGCCATCAGTTGGCGTTGCCACATTATTTTCTCCTTTATCTTTTATTGGTTTTAATTCAATATCGGTCCCACTAAGTATGTTTTTAATCTGATAAACGTCAGTTCCATAGATGGAAATATAAGAACCCGCGCCGAAACCTGAGGTATCTATGACGGTGATGGCCAGCGAACCTGCAACGGTATTGTCTTTTAGCGTGGTTACGGCTTTGTATGCCTCAAGGACGGTAATACTCTTTTCGTCTGTGCCCGGATTGACGACGTTATTGAATGTGTCGGGACCCACAGTCATTCCACCATGGCTTAAGAAAGTGCTCCAATTACCGGTCCCACCTCCTCCGAAGCCTGTCATACGAAGTTCTCTTGTCATTCGATTGATGGCCAACCTGACATTCTGCTGCATGTCCACGACCTGGTCTTGAACTGTGAAGGTATGCTGTTGGGAAACGAATGTTCGATAAACTCCTGCGACCAGTATCCCACTAATTGTTAAAGCCACCAAAAGCTCGATTAACGTAATTCCTTTCCGATTCATCTTTCTCTCCTCACTCAGATCTGACCGTCGTAAAAGAGATGGTATGGTCAGAAGTATCTCTCCATCTCACTCTGACCGCAATGTTCAGCATGGTCGTCCCAGGGATGACCGAAACATCATAGTCTCGGGTAATAATCGTCCCCGGGATCACCCCATCATTGTGGTTGCCAACGGTTAAAGCGGCATCAGCATAAGGGTCCTTAATGTTTCTTAAAGTTTCCAAACGGTCTTGAGCCAGGATGGAAGCCTGCGTCATGTTGCTCGAGAAGAAATTCCCTCTCACGGAAGTGATTTGCATCCCAGCAATGGCTAAAAGTCCAATGGCTAAAAGAACAAGACCCACCAGCACCTCAATCAATGAAAATCCCTTCTTATTCAATTCTAATCCTCCCTGTTAATCCCAATAGACGAACCTTTTTGGTTGCCCCTTTGGTATTGTTTAATGTGACATTTCCATCCGTTGCCGTTGAGTTAGGGGAAAATGTAGTGATGTTACCGGGGAAAGTGGTATTAAATTTCACTCCCTTTGGTAATGTCTGAGTTCCCCCTTCTCCCACCCAAGCTCCTCCTGTCGATTGATATTCGAGAACGTAACTATCGTTCAACGTATTAAAGGTAACCCGCCAGGATATATTATTTGAAACGGCCTTCATCTGGGCCGACCGCATGATGGACGCAACATCACGGGTAGCGCTCCTCAGTCGATAATTCGTCAGCCAACCGCCAATATTTGGAGTGGTGAGAACCGCACCGATGGCAATGATAAGCATGACAATGATTAATTCGATTAATGTAACTCCTCTTTGGTTCATCAATTCATCACCCCTTTAAAATCAAAAACCGGATTTCCGTTTTGGTAAAGCCACGGTAATCCGGTCCATTCGTTTCTTCTTCGGCAACCCGGCTATCCCATCATCTTGGGATCCGTGGCTTTCCGTCCCACGATTACTCGTGGTTTGGCTTTATCGGGTTGTTTTATCTTTTGGTTATTAAAGTAGCAAATGCTATGCCAACTATTTAAAAATTTGTAACCTATTGGAATTAAATAATATTTTAAATTTCTTTCCTATCTAAGAAATCTTCTACACCGAAAATTGTCTCTAATGGTATGAAATATTTTCTTTAAAAGACCTCTCTCCAGTATCTGAGTCTCCCAGTGCCCCAGCCTGGAATTGGAATATTTAGTATCCCACCACTCCCTGGCCCACCCCCACCACCTGCTGCATTAAGGCTGGTCGAAAGATAAATCATACCATTGGTCACGATTGGAGCAGAGGGAATCCCCATACTCGATGGAAAATAATCTGTAATGTTAAAATATTTTTTATTGTTACCCGTACCAAAAGGGGCCCCAGTTATTGGGTCTAATAACAAAGCACCTATATCCCCTGTAACTCCTTGGCTGGTCATGGTTAGACCATAGAGTCTTCCTTTGCCAGCCCCACAATCACCAGTCGCTCCTGTATATACCCATGAAGTGAAATAAACAACATTGTTTCCTATGGCAGGAGCAGCCAACATTTTTTCTCCTGCTCCAAGGGATTCTTCCCAAATCTTCACTCCTTTACCTGTAACTGGGTCATCATAAATTTCAAAGAAGGAGTTAGAGCTGGTCTGTTCGAAGACGTTCGTCTCATCTCCCTGACCGTAATAGACCATAATGTTATTTTGATTATTCTTTGTGACGGCAGGAGGATAAAAGACAGGGGTGGTTGTACTCGGTGTGTACCATGGTATCAGTTGCCAATTAGCGATATCCTCTTCCCCATCTATTTTAATTTTCCAGAGAACGCCATTGATATCTCCGAAATAGACCCCATTCACCCGTCCATCGAGATCACTATCAAAGGCAGTGGCTCCGGCAGGTACTTTATTATTCGCTGGACCAGGGAGGATAAATTTTCTCAAGAGACTCCCATCCGCCATGTCGATGACATAAAATGTATTTCCGATATTATCATAGATCGCCTTGGTTGGATCAGTATACCCTCCTCCAACAAAGGCGACGAATTTTTCTACGCCTTTGAGTCTCACCCACCCTATTTCGGGCCTTGACCATGTATCTCCCATTCCTGGATCTGTAAAATCCCAAATCACCTGAGGATAGTTCGAATCTTTTGGATCGGTCACATCAAGCGCAAAATAGTAATTACCACCACCCCTTTGTCCGCTAACCAGGACTGTTCTCCATGCCCCTCCAAAGAAAACATCGTAGGCTTTCGGGCTTGAATCGACAAAGAATTGGTGGGTGTTCGTTCTCAACTCTTTTACTTTCCCAAGATGGTTAGTGGAAACAATTCCAAATTTTTCCTTTCCATCTATATCACTAAACGCGTGAAGCATGCCGTCATTGGCGCCGACGTAGACGATGGTCTCTCTGTTGCCTTTCCAGGTGCTTTTGAACTTTGAATATTTTTGGGGAAATGCTGCATCAGGGAAGTTAAAGACGGGGTCCCCGACCACCAGTGGTGTGGAATGGATAATATCCCCGAGTAGCCATTTCCCTGACCTAACCCCTTTGTAAAATCCTGGACCATTCTTTCCATCATCGTAATTGGCGTCCAAGGTAAATTCGTCAATCGCTTTAGAATCCTTTGTATCTACTTTTGTATCATTATTAATGTCTTCTCCCAACGGGTTTAAGTAGGCTTCCAATTTTTTACCGACTTTATCTAAAAAATTCAAATCTTTAAAATTTCCTTTAGACTTGCCGACCACACCGTCAACCCAGGTAGAGATCGGTCCTCTGCCATTGCTATTCATCACCAGGCCTGCATCCCACACTTCAGGTGTTTTGATCGTTCCATCTGTGTTTAAATCAAAAGCTGCCAGATGACCCTCATAGCCAGGATAATTGAAATAACCTTTGTAGACCCTACTGCGATCCCTGGCAACCACAGGATTCGACCTGGAATAACTTCCTTTGATAATCTGGAAGATGGTTTGGATGGCTTTGGTCAAGTCCGCTAAGGTGGCAGTAAAAAAAGCATCATAGACATTGTTGGAACCTGCCCTTGCAATTTTATTCAGTGCATTGATATTCGCTCCAGCCGCACTTCCGAAACCAATGACAAAGGTGTTCACTCCGTTGTTGTACAATTCCTGCGAGGCTTGTGCACCCAAATCAAAATCGGGTTTAAGATTTGGTCCTGGATCCAAGTAACGACAGCTTTCCAGACCATCAGTTAGTAAAATGATGTAGTTTCCCCTGCATTTGGCTTTGCTGGGTGGATCCTGGCTGATGTAGTCCACAAAATATCTTTTGGCCATGTAGAGGGAATCGGCAATCGGGGTTTGATTCTGAGGTGATCCAGAAGTATTTGCTGTGAGGCTATTGGGTTTTAAGGGTAACTTTGTCCACCAGTTCCCAGTTTGAGGATTTTTGACAGGAGTGAGGTCCAGCAAAGCAAGGATCGCATTTTTTATCGGATAGCCCATGGTCGAATCATCAACCTTAGGAATATTGATGAAGAAATAGTGGTTATCAAACGTTCCTGGATTATCATTAATAGTACCTCCAATCTTCTTATCCCTGGAAGGATAGAATGGGTCGTACTGGTCATCAGACTTGGTCACATTATCAATACGCCATCTATTAGCATTAAGCATATGAAAATAACTCCATGTATCCGGTTTATCTGTATTCCCAGTTGACCCATATGAAGGGTAAATATAATCCGAACTGTCATAGCAATTATCTACATAATTCCAAACGGTCCAATAACTTCCCAATCCTGGTATTTTCGTAGGATTTTGTGCTAATCCTGCAGTAGCGGGACAACTTGTAGTCCCACCCCCACCCCAGGCCCACTCTGTATAGTCGGCGCCAAACGTACATGTGACAGCTGCTGTGCAAGAAAACGTGGGGTTAAAACATTTCCATTTTGCGGAGTATCCGGCATCCCCGGGATAAAAAGTTGTCCATGTTGTACTTGGCCACGGGTTTTTAAAATCTCCTTTAAAAGGCGCTTTATTTGGATCACTGCAATCAATAAGACCACTGCAATCGCTATTATTACAATTACTGCAATCAGCAAGGCAACCAGAGGGGTTTTTACTTACCCATTGATATTGTTCCTCATAGTGGTTATGGCTTAGAGATGAGTAATAGTAAGTATAGAAATTAAACTCTGCATTCAGGACAATATTGGTAATCGTATATTGTAAATCAGCTTTATAAGTAGGGGGGACAGAATTACCTGAAGGTGAAACCGTGTCGTCGTCGAAAGTGTGTTTTATCTCCCACAGTGTGGAACCCACAGACATTCCTGTTTGGTTATTACCCCAAACATCTTTAAAACTACCCATTGCAAGGGTGGAAGTGGAAGAATAGGAATGACTGTATTTATTCCACCGCCAATATAGTTTCTTCGACCAACACGTTGGAGCCGAACCCGACTGGCCCCCTGTGCAATCCGATCTGGTTCTATTATAACGCCCAACTCTTGCATCGGTCTTGAACTGGGCATAAGTGGAAAAGCCAAGGTTAATGTCCACAAGGTCTTTGATGACCCATTTGAGCGCCAATTTCGCCTGATAAAGTTTGCTATCAGGATGATTTCCGCCCCCTTCAAAATAAACCCAATTCCAAGGGGCAGTCCCATCCGGAGAAACGTTGCCATCCTTATCTACGAGTTTCCAGCCGGCATTGGCACCTGTTCCATCTGCTTTTGAATTCATCGAAGCGGAACTGTCAAAGATGATCATGGCATTGGGCGGCATCACCAGAACGATGTCTGATTGTCCGTAAAGCAGGGATGGCACCCCTAAAAGAATCGTTATAAGAAGAATTAAATATTTTTTCATGTGTTTCCTCCTGGGTATTCTGGGAGTGATCCCAAAGCAAAGATATCCATCGTGGCTTTTATGGTTCTCCTAGGTATTTTTGGGGGGGTCCTAAGTCTACCACATCCATGACAGCCTCTATCGTGACTCTACCTGCCGTGGGGAAATTTGGAGAAATCCCCTGTGAGGTGATCTTAAACTCATATTTTTTAGGAGGCCCAAGATCAGAAACTATCCTTTCCCAATTGACAAGAAAATAATCCACTCCCAAATCCACTCCCAAATCCACTCCCAACGGTAAGCCCTTGATTCGGCTATCCACTATCCCCGATGAATTCGGTAGCAAAATATAAGAGACCCCTGTACTGACGAAACAGTCCACTCCTGCATCGGAAGTATAAAAAGCTTTATTATAAAGTCTCTCATTTCCGGCAATATTGGTTTCAAAAGTGGTCGTGCTGATTGCGCTGATTCCAATTAATGTAAGAACCAACAAGATCATAAGGGCTATGACTAACGATACACCTTTGTTGCTTAGTAAGATAGAGCCCATTGTTCTTTGCATTGTCCGAAGCTCCATGCCTTGGTCCTTTCTTTCACGAATCAATTTGAGGGTTCTACGAAGTAACCCTTGAAAGAGTTTTAACACGTCAATCCCTTAGGTTCCTCAGGTCAACATAGGTATCCAGGGTCCTCCTGCGAAATCCCCCTCCCTCTTTCAATTCCGGATCGCTCATGCGCGTTGTCGCTCGAACAGTGATCCTTACCCCCCTGACATCCATGGGATTCGCCGGTACATCCACCTCTGTGGTATCCGCAAGAATATAATGGAACTGGAGGTCTTCGATGTATTCTGCAACGGTATCTCTCTGGGTGGCTAACGTATTCGGATATAAATCTCTAAAGAGAACGGGAACTCCTTGGCTATCTACCCTTAATCCATATCGAATCGCCCTGACAAGAAAGACAGGTTCTCCGGCAAGATGGGACTCATTAAGGGTACCGGAGGGGTTCGTGGGTGTCTTCGCCAATGTGATAGGAGCTTTGGTAATGTCAACTTCATAATTGTATCGGCCATTAATGCACATATATTTTCGCCAATCTTTATCAAATTGTGTGCCTCCGGTGTAGTTGACCGTGAGCGTTGGGCTTCCCGCATTTACGTCAGCAGCAATGGTTCCAATTTGAGTGTAGGCTGCCACCACCGTAACCTCATCGCTGTTTCCTACGTTGTCTCCTCTGGGAGAGTTATCGACTGCATTGATGATATTGGCAAACCCGTTCACATTGCCAAACACGGCGATAATGTCATTATTGCCATTCAGGTTTTCATTTTTGCCACCAAAACCGGCCATTCGAATTTCACGGATCATCCGGTTAATGGCCACCCTCACATTCTGCTGCATATCGGCTACCTGCTCCTGGGTAGCGTAGGTTTTTTGTTGATGGATAAAAGTCCTGTAGATACCAGCTATTATAATGGCACTGATCACTAATGCAATGAGGAGCTCGATGAGGGTAACACCCTTCGTATTTTTGCTGACGTACCAAATCATATAGGCCTATCTTGCCTTGATGGTTCTAAAGGAAACGCTATGGGGCATCCCTTTTTCTACCCATGAAACAGTATAAATGATTTGCACATAATTGGGATTGACATTCCTTGTGGCTTGGTAAGATCCCGTGAAAACCCCCACATTGATATCATTCGGATAATTGTTCGTATTCAATTTGTTGTCAGTCAGTGGAAAACCTTTCAAGAATTCCAACCTGTTCTGGGCCAACACGGACGCTTGTGATAAATTGTTGCTAAAAGAAGTTCCCCGAATGGAAGTGATTTGCATTCCTGCAACAGCGAGGATGCCTATCGCCAAGATGATCAGACCAATAAGAACCTCTATTAAGGTGAACCCCTTTTCTTTAAAAACTTTAACTTTAATCAATTAATTCTTACCCTCCCCGTAGCAGTGGTTAGAGTGAGCTTCCTTTGTGTTCCCTTCGTATTCTGTAAGGTGAGACTTCCTGAAGAGCATGTGGAATCAGTGTTAAATTGAGCATTACTTCCATCTAGGGAACCACTCATTATAATTCCACTTGGGAGTGTTTGTACTGCCCCTTCAGCAGTCCAAATTGTCGAGCCAGAATTTAGATTCCCCCTCTCCAGCCAAAAATTCGGATTAGCGAAAGAAACCCGATATTCAAGATTTGAGGAAACGGCTTTCATCTGTGCAGTTCTAAGTGTTGAAACTATATCTCTTGTCGCACTCTTTAAGCGATAGTTCGGCAACCATGCCCCAATATTAGGAGCCAACAATACAGCTCCTATAGCAATAATGACCATCACTACCACTAATTCAATTAATGTAATCCCTTTCTTGTTCATCTCTTTTATAAAAATATTAAAATAATATGATTATATAATTTTATTCCATTAAAAGAATTTGTCAATAGTTTTATTATCTTAAAACGAAGCATATCTTTACATCAATTGATAGCATTTTACATTATGCCCAAAAAAACCGGACTGCCAGTTATTAAAATCATGTCACAGCAATCCGGTTCATATGATTCTACTTCGGCAACCCGCCTGTCTTAAGGACTAAGGATCCTTGGCTTCCCCCACAATGACTAATAGTTTGGTTTTATTGATTTCTTTTTTGTTTATTAAAAAGATTATCTAAATTCAACTGTTAAAGTATACCGCTGGATACTTCTTGCCCCTTCGCTATCGAAAACTTCAATTTCAACAGAATGGCTACCTTTATCTTCCTTTCGAATCTCCCATCTTATTAATCCTATATTTTTATCCATCTCCATTCCCTTGGGTCCTGATTTCAATGTGAAGGTGATGGGGTCATTATCTGGATCGTTGGCTCTGACTTGATAAATATAAGTCGACTTTTCAACAGAAGTAGGTGGGGATGAGAGGATGAGGGGTGGGCTATTTGAAATGATAAGGGGTTCTGATTTCTTTGGGGTCCCTAAAGTTTCTCTGTCGTCAGGGGTTACGATGACAGCAATCGAATCTCCTTTTTTAAATTGTCCTCGTTCTAAAAACTCTCCCCTTTCCTCATTTAATATGACTCCATTCTTTTCCCATTGATAAGTATAATAGATAAAGTCTCCATCCGGATCAGTACTCTTCACATTGGCTTTCAAACGGTCCGTTACATAAGCCACCTTGGGTTCTATCCAGATTTCTTGGATGATAGGTGGGGAATTGAGAATCTGCAACGGAGGAGATAGAAAGGGCATCCCGTTGGCCTTTCCATCAGAGGGCGTCACCCTCACCCGGATGAGGTCCCCCTTTTTAAAATTATACTTTTTTAAAGTATTTTGTTTCTCTCCGATGATCTCTTCGTCATTCCTCAGCCACTGGTATTGATAAGTGATGGGGTCCCCATCTGGATCTTTACTCTGGATGGACAAATTCAACTCGCTCTCTTTGGTCGGTTTTTCAGGTAAAATACTGGCAGAGGTAATCACAGGAGGGGAATTGGTTTTGGTCTTAACCTCTGCCTCTTTCCCTTTTGCGCAGGCCAAGACTCCAAGAAAGAGAAGAAGAAAGACCGTAGGGATTTTAATCAACCGCCATAATGCACCCTGTCCCATTGGAGTTTCACTATATCTTTATCCAACTCAAAAGTCAAATAGGAATGAAGAGCGGATGGGTTGCAGAAAAGTGAAAAACTCTTTTTTATTGAGAAAAATGTTCTTATAAACTTCCTTCCCTTTAGAAAACGATTCTCCAATTAATGGGGATAATCGTCTTGGTAATTGGAAGTGGAGGACGGTAAACGCCACCCCCCACCCCGCCATAGGCTACGGATGTTCCGCCGACGAAGGTAATGATCACCCCGGAGGGGATGGAGGCACCAATTACAGAAGAGCGGTCGCTTCGCGTAAGATCATTTAATGTTCCGACGCCATCTAAGTTAAAAACAGCATTCCCTGTTTTATAATTGAGCGCATAGATTCTTGCTATGCCTTGATCGAGAAAACAAGGATCACTCTTATCACCAAATACCGGTGTAAAAGTGGTGTAATAAATATCGCCGTAGAAAAGGACTGAATTGGAAAGACACTTTTCACCCAGATTATCATTCAACTGAATCAACCAACCCGATTGCGCTTCTAAGGCGTTTAATGTCGACGTCTTTTGGAAATCGGTTCCTTCTTGAAGCAAGTCTTGAGTCACATTGACCAGATTGCCTTCGGATAGGGGAGTCGAAGGATTTTGGTCTTTGACAGCGTAAAGTCTGTCCACCTTGGTAGTGTCTTTGGGATGCTCTCGGTCTCCTGTCCCCAAAAATATCATTTCATAATTTCCTTTTTCAAGCGTTACATCGGGAGGATAAAATATTTTCCGTTTCAGGCTTTCCCCTTTGTTGGAATCAAATATGATTTTAGCGGTCCATGTTGATGGATCTAGACCAGAGATGTCGAATCGCCATACTTGTCCACCTATATCGCCTACATAAAGTCGATCAATGTAGGTATTTGCATCCGTGTCGACGCGAGCGATATCACTCGGAATACAATATTTCATGTCAGAATTCTTGGCATTTGAATAACTCCAGATGCGATTTCCATTTGAAATATCCACGACATAAATCGCTCTTCCTTTTGTATCGTTAGCTACAACAGGTTGATTATCTTGATTTTCGTCATATCCCCCGCTGATGAAGGCGACCCACTTTCCCCCTTGGATTTGCCCAAGTTGGGGGGCACTCCAGGTTTGCCCCAATTCTTTATAGTCTGTCGTATTGGTAACAGTAGTGTTAAAAGTGATGGCGGACGGACTAATCTCCCACAGAAATTTTGGGGAATCTGGAATCTTAACATCCAAAGCGATATATCGATCTCCACCCCTTCTCTCCCCAAAGATAAGGGTTGCCGAAATAATGTTATTTGAACTATCCCTTTCAATGTATGCCTTTGGAGGGCCATCTACAAAAAATTGAATGGCCTCTCCGGTCAAATTCTTTAAATTGGATAGTAAATTTTGAGGAATGAAAGCCCATAATTCCTCACCTGTTTGGTCATCGAAGGCATGAAGCATCCCATCATTTGCCCCGGCATAAACGACTGACCGATCCGTATAGTGGATGACCACAGGTCTGGAATGAATGAAGGCTCCTAAGATCCAATCTCTTTTTGCAGTGGGGCCCTTGGGGTCCAATTCATTCTGATAATAGGCATCGTATCCGTAAATGAAATTGATGACATTATCTCTCTCGCTCGCGGCAACGCCTAATCGTGCCGGCGTGATCATAGCATTTGAAGTCGCAAAGGCATTCGTTAAATCGGTCAAATCAACATTTGTCCCCAAATAGGTGTAAATCTTTCTTGGTGAAGTTCTATCCAGAAGCACCTCACCTACCCCTCCCAGATCTGTATACTCTCTGTCCACTTCTGAACTCCAGAAGGATTGAGCCGTTTTCTTAATTGCATTATTCGAATCCATGACAGGGGAACCATTGACATCAAGAATATCTCCGACCTTGATGTTTGAATCGCTCACCACATTCCCGCTGCAATCGACCATCTCTCCGGAACTATTTTTCGTAGCGATGCAGTATTTCTTAATGTTCCCTTTCCAAAAGCTTTTCTCTGTTGGCTTAAACATGGCCAAATACATTAGGTTGCCGGCACTCGTTCTTTCCATCTGGCTGATTGGAACAACGGGGGCAACATAAGAAACAGATTCTTCGAGAACTTCAGCAATAAAAGATTGGAAGGCGATGTTGAAACTTTGAGAACTCCATACATAGTAATATTTCCCTCCACCGTTCTGGGCGGTATCTTGCAATAGTTTCTTGGTGACGCTAAAGCCAATGGTATAGGTTTTAATGTTCTGTTTTTGTGGAGACTTGCCGTTGCTTAAATCCATATTATAGAGATATTTCGAGACCTCATCCAAATCGATCTTTCCGTCATTATTCAGATCTGTTATGCCAAGCGAAGAGAGGAGAGGATCGCTATCCTTTGTGGGGTCCCCGTCCGAGATGATGAGGACATAATTTTTCTGACAATAATATTGAACAGGGCTTGTATATTGTGTTTCAGTAATCAGACTCTTTTTCCCCTGGAGATAAACGCTTGCTTCATACAACGTCTCACCTAAGGGAGACCAGCTATCATTCTTGAATCCAGAAAGGGCATTAAAGAGAGCGGTTTTCCCATTCTTAGTTTCATCAACAAAACCCAACAACTGTCCACCTTTGGCATCCAAATTGTTGTCCCTGTCATCACCAAAAACATATTCTGTTCCTGTTCCTTTAACCTCTTTCACCGTATAACTGTTTGTATCTCGATTAAAGGCCATTACAGCAAAACGAACACCCGAAGTGGTATTGACATAACTATGAATGATTCCGTTTGCCAAGCCAAATCGGGGTCGATTTCCTCCGGGTCCGCCCACCTGAAGAAAATTTCTGAAATTACCTGTCTGAAAATCGCGCTTGTTATATCCACACCCTGAATAATTTATAGCCTGCCCAAAAAGGATAAGATAATTGGTTACAAGATCCGAACACGGGAATGAACTCGTTGTATAGCCTGTGTCCACCCATTTATTTCCAGTCGATTTCACATAAATCTCGTCCTTCGGGTAAGCAATTGCAGGTGGGTTTAAGACCGGGCCATAGTCAACGTTGGGATCGTAATCAGCATCCGAACCTGAAACAACCTCATCCATGCTCGCCGAACTGTCTAAAATAATTAAAACGTTGGGTGGGACATTCACACCTGACAGGACATAGAGGTCCGTGTCCAAACCATAGCAGATTGAAGAAATTATAGGAATCCATAGGATGATCAATAATACTTTAATGATCGTTTTTGTTCGTGTCATTTTTTAATTCCCTCCCTGGAGAGTAGGGACCAACCTCACCACTTTTTGTTGAATCTCGCAGGTCGATTTAAGGGGGCTTAATTCAATTTGGTCCTTACCCGTTGATTCGATGAGATAATGCACGAATTCATAATTCCCCGTGGCACTAAAACCGAGCCCTCTCGGGGGGCCTGTTTGTGTAGAGTTGTGGTAGATGATAATATCGGCTTTGGTAGGATTTTGAGTGGAATTTTGATTGGAAGCATCTTGAGAATAATGATATTTATTGCCTACATCATATTTCCCTGGCAAATCAAAATTCTCAACTTTTGCCATCACAATTTGAACCCCGCTGTCAGCGGCGAAAAAGGCATCGGTAGATCCTCTTTTATTTCCCGCAAGTTTGATTTCAAATATGGATGTAAGAGATGCGGCGAGGACGATTACCGTCATCACGATAATCATGATCATGGCAATAACTAACGCTACACCGGATTGGCTTTTAAAAATATCAACTCTTTGGGTTACCATATTTATTGCTCCTTAATCATTATTAGATGATGAGGGCTAAAAGATTTTCCTGTGATCGCATCCATTCATCTGAAAAAGCATTGATTTCTCAGTGTCACCGCAGAAGTTAAGGTTCTTGGAGAAACCCAGTTCTTAACATCTGGGTTGGTTTGGTCGGGCTTTGCCGTTAAAACAATACGGACGGCCACCACTTTTGCTGTCCCGATACCCCCTGCAGAAACCCAACTCTCCAAAGCTCCATCATCGTTTGTATCAACCCCGTACTCGAAGTTGAGTGCATCGACGTTTTCTAATAGGGTATCTGTGGTAGTGGTGTCCGGTCCCACATCTGGAATTACTCTCAGTTTCCGGGTCAAACTTCCACCTGTTAACAAATAAGTGACCTCATACTGATGGGTATCGTCATACTCATAATTCACAATGACGGAATGATCGGCAGGTAAGATTGGATTGGCGATACTAATTTTGGAGGTCAGACTGTCACTGTCGTACCCCGCCATTCGGAGGTCCCTTAATAAAATTTCCATCGCACTTCGAATGTTCTGCTGAATTTCAACAACTTGATCTTGGACGGTATAAGCCCTACTTTGAGCAATGAAGACACGGTAAATTCCACCAATCACTATCCCAGATATGACCAATGCCACCAACAATTCAATGAGGGTAATTCCCTTTCTATTGATTCTACATATTTTTTTCATATCAAACACCTCATTGTGTAATGACCGAAAAGAATCTCATTGAGTGAGGAGTTTTATCGTCCCAATTAATGTTAATAATGATCGTTTTAACATTGTCGTTGGTCACAACAGTCCAAGATCGCGCGTAATCGATTCCATTGGAACCCATCTTTTGGTCTGATCCTGGAATGAGGGCCACCCAAGAAGTAGCCCTTAGTTCCTCTAATTTGTCTTGGGCAAATGTGGCGGCTTCTGTTATATGGCCACCAAAGGAATTATTCTTTGTTGACTGGACCATTAAGCCAGCCAAAGCCAAAAGGGCAATGGATAAAATGACCAAGGCGATCAGAATCTCGATCAATGAAAAACCCTTTGATTTCATGAAATTATTCATCCTCCTACTCCATAAAATTTATTTTTATTCTAAATGTAGCAAAACCTATACCAACAAATTTTTAAATTTGATTTTAGGATGGGAAAAGATGGGAGGGAAAAAAAGTTACATCATTTTGATAAGTTATAAGTTAAAAAGAATCGATGTAAATATGGAAACCTACCGAACTTAACTCCTCCTCATTATGAAAAGTTTAATTAATTAAGACAAAATGGCACGACACCAAAAACCTGATAAATTTAATATAGTTAAAGATTTTTAAAATACATTCTTTAAAAAAATGAAACTGTTTTCATAATGATATCAAGTTAAAGGATTCACAATCCATTTTCTACGATCCCATATTCTTTAATTTTATATAGCAATGCACGGTGGCTTATTTCAAGCAATCTTGCAGCATGGGTATGGTTTCCTTTTGTCTTTTTTAGCGCTTTTTTGATTAAATTGGTTTCTAATGCCTTAGAGGCCTTTTTAATCGAATATTCTTCATCAGGCAGGGGTTCCAACTGAAACTCCTCTTTAAAATTTTGAATTTCGATGGGCAAATTTTCTAATTCAATGATATTCTTATCCGTCAGCACGATAGCTCTTTCTATGGTATTCTCCAGCTCTCTTACATTTCCATACCATTTATAGTTCATCAAGCCCTCCAGAGCCTTGTGATCGATATCCGTCACATTTTTATCCATGACTTGATCGAATTTTTGGATAAAGTGATGGATGAGTAAAGGGATATCTTCTTTTCTTTCCCGGAGAGGAGGAATATGAATGGGGAGGACATTAAGACGATAAAATAGATCTTCTCTGAATCGCCCTTCGTTTACCTCTTTTACGAGATCTTTGACTGTAGCGGCCACAATTCTCACATCAATTTGAATAGGCTTTGATTCCCCTATTCTGCGTATTTCTCCCTCTTGAAGCACGCGAAGGAGTTTGACCTGAAGCTGACCAGGTAATTCTCCTATCTCATCAAGAAAGAGCGTTCCGCCATCTGCTTCTTCAAATAGGCCTTTCTTCGTCCGAATGGCATCGGTAAATGCCCCTTTGGCGTGGCCGAAGAGTTCACTTTCCAATAAATTCTCTGGAATGGCTCCGCAATTGACCGCGATAAAAGGATTTGGGGATCGTTCACCATTGTAATGAAGGGCTCTTGCAACCAACTCTTTACCCGTTCCGCTCTCTCCTGAAATGAGCACGGTTGATTTATATTGGGCTACTTTTTTAATTACATCGAATATATTTTGCATCTTTTCATTTTTGCTGACGATATTTTCAAAACTATATTCTTTCGTCACTTCTCTTCTTAAAAGCTGATTTTCTCTCCTTAGCTGTTCCCTCTCCTCAGCCTTTCTCAAGGTGAGAATGATTTCGTCCGGTTTGAAAGGCTTTGAGATATAATCATAAGCACCCAGTTTCATCGCCTCAATAGCAATATCCACTGTCCCATAAGCCGACATCACGATAATCGTTGCTTCCGCTCCCGTCTTTTGTATTGCTTTGAGGAATTCCAAACCATCCATACGTGGCATCCTGATATCACAGAGGATCTGATCAAAAGGAGACGCGACAGCCTTCTTCAACCCCTCCTCTCCAT
>Ga0315282_10006095_pt1 | contig 20283 bp, 20 predicted proteins | sample YL17G07_20_MG_FD_203693 | JGI IMG/M metagenome (GOLD analysis project Ga0315282, IMG submission 203693) | Sediment microbial communities from Yellowstone Lake, YNP, Wyoming, USA - YL17G07_20 | ecosystem: Environmental > Aquatic > Freshwater > Lake > Sediment | place: USA: Wyoming | collected... | reverse complement strand
TAAATGCCCCATGCTTAAGTTAGGTCAAGATCTATTTCTTTTTTTGGGGGGGGTATCCCAAGGTGAACATACGCGACTTTCCGTTGAAAGTGGCAGTCAATCCGACAAAGCTACTAATGGGAGCTTGGGATATAATGCGCAAATCACATGCCGCAGAATGCACTGCCTGATGACTTCACGTGTGTAGATTCAGCCTTCAGCATGGTGCGCGCGCGCTGCGTCCCCGATGAATGAGAAGCGGGGGTTGCGCGTCACTCTGACTTCCTGGACCTTCTCTGCATTGATATCAAAGTATGCGATATCAGCCTCAAGTCCTGATTCTCCAACTCTTTGGGCGACACGATCGTCCCATCTCACACCGAAGGCGACGAACAGGTCGGTTTCTTGGATGGCCATGTTTGCGTAGGGTGTACCGAACATCCCTAACATGCCAAGTGATGTGTCCAGGCTTTCGTCAAGAATTCCCTTGCCCATTATGCTGTTGATTGAGGGGATGTTGAATATTCTGTTGAATTCTCTAATCCTCTCGCTTGCAGCTTCTGAGTTGAGTCCGCCACCGATGTAGAGAAGTGGGCGTTTGGCACTCTGTAGGAGCCTAAAGAAACTCCGACATTGACCTTTTCCCAGATGGCTTTCATCCTTCATATTTTAGGCGAAACTTCTCCGGATCTTCATGTTTGTATTGGCTAGTCTTCCTCTGGGCGTCCAAGGGAAAATCGATGACGACCGGGCCTGGCTTGCCCGATTTGGCGAAGTAGTAGGAATCCTTCACTACAGTCTCGACATCGGAGTTATCTGTTATCAGGGTTACCTTCTTGGCAGCCTTATCAAAGACTTCTGTGACGTTTATGTGTTGGAACTCGTCGGTTCCAAGCTTTGTCTGCGGCACCTGCCCTGCGAATACCAGAATTGGAACGGAATCCGCGTTTGAATCGGCAACGGCGGTTAGGGTGTTGGTGATCGCAGGCCCGGAAGTGACTACTGCCACACCTACTTTGTCGCTGGACCGTGAATATCCTGCTGCGCTGAAGGCACACGACTGCTCATTAGAGTTTACGACAATCCTCATCGAGGTCTTTGCCAAAGCATGGAAGACTGGAAGGATGGTGGCACCTGGATAGCCGAAGACATGAGTCACCTTCAGGTCCTGAAGACTCCTTACCAGGATCTCGGCGCCGGTCATCTCAATCGTCATATTGATCTTGCATCTGGCACGCGGCATGCTAGTATTTAAATTCAAATTGACCTGCACAAGTCGAGCTAGTATTCAATGTAGTACTGAAGGTGGAGTCTTTATGCGCAGGAATCCGATAGATAATTTGAATCACTGTAGCGGATCTGAAGTTTATCGGTGAGGGTCTGCAGAGACCTGAGCGCGCGCTAGAAATGTTCCCCAGACACAAACGCGTCAGAAACGTACTCTTTGTGTCGGCGGGTTTGTTTTTCTTGACGGCTCTTCCGCAGTTCTGGTCTTGACAGATTGATAATGTGCCATTGAGACTTTGTTTTTGGCTCAGCCCATTGGCAATTGCTTTGGTTTCAAGGCAAAAAAGGCCTACTTGAACGACTCAAAGAAGCAGTATCCATAGAGCCGGATCTAGCGCGCCTATCCTTTGCACATGATAGCGCGCGCTAAATCTTATAAACATAAATAATTTCGTCATCAATATCTTTTCTAGGAATGCCTATGTCCAAAGCAAGAAAAATTCTTGGCCCGGAGAAGATTGACAATCATTTGGGCCTCAGTTTCGAAGATGTTCTCATATATCCCAGCCACGCGAATTTCACGCCAGACGACATCTCTTTGGAGACAAGGCTGACAAAGAAAATAAAGATGAGCGTCCCTTTTGTCAGCTCGCCCATGGAATCCGTGACAGAGCACAGGATGGCCATAGCAATAGCCCAGCGTGGCGGTATCGGAATAATACATTCTTACATGACTAAGGAGGAACAGGTAAAGCAAATAAAAATAGTAAAGCGGGCAGAGAGCTACATAATCAGGATGCCGGATCTCTATACCGTTACGCTGGACGACACATTCGGTAATCTCAAAACAATCATGAAAGGAAAAAATATTTCGGGAGTCCCAGTAGTTCTCCATGATAACAAATTGATCGGACTCATGACAATGCGCGATGTCGAATATCTGGATTACGTCTCAACAAGCGAGAAAACAAAAATCGGCGAAATCGTGTCCACAGTTTTGCATCCGAACAGTCAGGATGATAAGAAACTAATAACTTCGAAAGACGGCATTTCCAGAGACGAGGCCGAAAAAATCTTGTACAGAGACAAAATTGAAAAACTTCCGGTTACAAACGAGGGCGACTATTTGGTGGCAATGATCACAAAGCGAGACATGCGGAAGAGGAAAGATTTCCCTTTTGCAACCAGGGACGAGGAAGGAAGACTGCGTGTCGGAGCTGCGATCAATCTCGACGGATTGGATAGGTTAAGTTATTTGGTCGACGCCGGGCTGGACGTTTTGTGCATAGACAATGCTGACGGCGATACGGATGCTGTTGGTTATTTGGTTGAAGAAATCAAAAGCATGTATGAAGACAGGCTTCCAGTGATCGCAGGAAATGTTTGCACAGCAGGGGGAACAGAGTTTTTGCTAGAAAAAGGCGCGGATGGAATCAGAGTAGGTCTAGGTCCGGGCTTAGGATGCGTCACCAGACTTGTCAGTGGATCTGGGATGCCGCAGATCACCGCTGTTCTAGAATGCGCAAAAGTTGCGAATAGGAACAAGTATGATGTGCCGATAATCAGCGATGGTGGCATAAGAGAATCTGGGGATGTGGCTAAAGCGATAACAGCCGGCGCCTCGTCCGTGATGATTGGAAGCATTTTTGGTGCGACTGACGAATCCCCTGCGCAGGAAGAAATGGTTGAGGGTGCCAAAATAAAAAGATACAGAGGAATGGGCTCGCCAGAAGCATTGGCGAAAAGGGCTGGGGTTGGGAGATACATCGGCCCGAAGGGCGGAAGGGTTTACGAGGGCGTTGAAAGTCCCGTCCAATACAGAGGTTCCATGGAAAAGGTCTTGAACGAATTGGTCGGAGGATTGAAGACAGGAATGTTCTACTCTGGGAAAAAGACAATCGATCATTTGCGACTTTACGGAAAATTGAAAGTCATAACTCCTGCGAGCCGTAGGGAGGGGCACAAATCTTTTGGTGCTTAGTTAATGTGTGGGTGAACGTCCAGGGATGGTGGAAATAAAAACTGCGTTGATAAGCGTATCGGACAAAACCGGTCTGGACAAATTGGTAAAGACTCTTGGCAAATACAATGTGAAGATAATTTCTTCGGGCGGTACCGCGAAAAAAATACGAGAGCTTGGCTATAAAGAAGTTACCGATATTTCGGATTACACAGGCTTTCCTGAAAGTCCTGGCGGTTATGTGAAAACTCTTCATCCGAAAATCCACGGCGGGCTGCTGTTAGATGAGAAAAATCCCGAGCATGGGAAATACATGGAAGAAAACGGAATTGATCCGATAGACATGCTTGTTGTCAATCTTTATCCCTTCGAAAAAACTGTGGCGAAGAAAGGCATCAAAGAAGGGGAAGCGTTTGAGCAAATAGATATAGGCGGGCCTGCGATGGTCAGGGCGGCTGCGAAGGGCGCGTTGCTATATGAGAAGCTTGTAGTTGCCACAGATCCTGCACAATACGATAAGATAATTCTGGAGATGAACAAAACTGTTGGGAGAATAAGTCCGCAAACAGTTCTACAACTTGCTCATGAGGCTTTCAAGAGGACTGCAAAATATGATGGAGCGATTGTGGACTATCTTGACGAAATTTTGAAGCCCCACATAGATGAAAAATAGCGCGCGCGGAGTGGTTATGATGGACGAGGCTAGACTACAGGAATTGCTGGAGAAGAATCAACAGCGTTATCGTGTGAGAATCGGAGAGAGGTTGCCGCAAACCGTAAGAATTTCCTTCGGCAATTCCGACGTGGAGTTAGAAAAAATTGTTTTTCATGTCGGCGATCAGGACTATGGGTTGCGATACGGTACGAATCCGCACATGCAAGCTGCTCTATACGTTCCAAAAAAAATCAATGACAATTTCTTTAGAAAGTTAGAATGGCTGAAGATGGGCAAGGACGGACCTTCGGCGACGAACCTCGAAGACGGATTCAGAGGGATGAAAACATGCACTGATTTCGATGTACCTGCTGTTTCGGTGATGAAGCACACAAGCCCGACCGGAGTTGCAATAAACCGTTATGGCGAAAAATCTCTAGCCGAAGTTTTTGAGGCTGCGTGGAATTCCGACAGCCGGTCTGCGTTTGGCTCAGTTGTCTGCTTCAGCGCGGAAGTTGGCGAGGATACGGCAAAGAAACTCATGGAAAAAAATGATAAGGGGAAATACAAATATTTCGTAGAATGCTTGTATGCTCCGGATTACGAAGATGAAGTCCTGGAGATTTTCAGAGAAAGGAAAGATTTGAGGATCGCGAAAGTTCCTCACGTGGAAAGAATCAGAGAGCTGAGATTTCCTTACGATTTCAAGAATTTGGGATATGCTATCATACTCGAAGACGCTTACAAGACCGATATCAAGACAGTGCAAGATTTGAAGGAGAGGTATGTTGTGACAAAAAGGGAGCCGACTGAGGACGAATGGAAGGACATGCTGTATGCGTGGACTGTGTGCACTAACAAAAGGTCGAACGGTGTTTGCTTTTGGAAAGATTACAGGACTCTGGGGATTGCGTCAGGTACTCCAAGCAGGATAGATGCGATAGAGGACGCGATCGATATTGCGAACAGGATGAATCATGATTTGAGGTCGAGTGTTCTGGCTTCCGATGCATTCATGCTTTGGGACAACGCAGAAATTCTTGGAAAAGAGGGCGTGGCCGCAATCGTTCAACCAGGAGGTTCAATGTACGACACGAAAGTAATAGACGATGCAAACAGATACCACATGGCCATGGTCTTCACTGGCGAGAGATGCTTCAGACACTTTTGATATCTGCCTGCTTTATTCTCTAAAATATTCGCATTCGACGATTCTTTTTTCAGTGATTATTTTGTCAACAGGGATGTCGTGGCGTTCAACCGGGAAGTCTGCGATCTGCAGTTCGTACGCCAGCCCGATCCTCTTGGTTCTTCTGCTGACACGCGAAAGAAAATCATCGTAAAAACCAAACCCCCATCCGAGTCTGTAGCCGTTGAGATTGAATGCAATGCCTGGAACAATGACCAAATCAAAATCACTCTCTGCAATCATGTTTTTCTCGCTTGGAATCGGTTCTGGGATGTAGAAATTTTTTGGCGTGGCATGCAACTCGGAATAATTTTCGATCTTGAAAAATCTCAGCCGTCTCTCGGCTTTGTAAGTCACGGGCAGGGCGATTGTTTTCTGCATTCTGATCGATCGCTTGATCATTTCCTCTGTGCAAACCTCGCGGTCGTCATGCTTTTCTGCATAGAAAGCCATGGTCGAAGCGTCTCGAAAATCCTGCGAGCCGAAGAGTTTCTCCGCAATCTCTTCGCTCTTTTCCGCAGCGTCGTCTCTGCTCATGCTACTTCTCTGCATTTTTATTCTGTCCCTGACTTCTTTCCTGTTTTTCTTCCTAGTATTTCTGATATCCTCTTCGTCCATCGTAAACACCGGTTTTCTTGAATTTCTGTGTGGCGTTCAGAGTATTGAAAATCAGATGTCGCCGAGTCATGATTCCTGTGGAGCCCAAAGGCGGGGAGAGGCCATATGCTTTTTCCAGAATTGCCTGATAGCCTGCATCGGATTCGTTCGGGATGTCAAAATAGAGTTTGCCGTCCGTCTGACTTTTTCTCACACCGACGTTTACCACAACCGCACCATTTCTGATCATGTCGCTTGTCAGCCTGAACGAGTTGGTGTCGTAGAGCTCGGGCGGCCTTCCTGCAGCTGTCACTACCAGGTCCGCTTTTTTCAGAAGCTCTTCCTTGTGTTTTGTCTTTGTATGCACGCATATCGCTGTCGCATTCTTTTTTTCGAGCAATATCCTCAGCGGACGGCCGACTAGGTCGCTCCTCCCAACAACGACTGCAAACATGCCCTCGACATCGATCTTGTAGTGGTCAAGCAATTTCACAACACCCACAGCAGTGCATGGAAGCAGATCTTTGTCTATGTCATAGTCGCTCATCAGAATTCCTTTGTTGTACGGAGTGAGGCCGTCCACATCTTTCCTAGGGTCGAGAAAATTGAAAACTCGGTTCTCGTTCACGTATGCAGGCAGCGGTTTTTGCACAAGGATTCCGTTGATGTCGTCTCGGATGTTGAGTTTGCGTATGGTCCTGATTAGTATATCTTCCCTCTGTTCCGGCTGCTGTTTGTATATCTCGATGCATTCAGAATGGATACCAACCTCCTGGCAGTCCTTCATCTTCAACGACACATACATCTTGGCTGTGGGATCGTCCTCGGTTATTATCGCTGCGAGGCCTGGAGTTACGTTCTCCTTTTTCAGCTGATCGACTCTCTCTCTTATCTCTGCCTTGGATTCTTCGAAAATCTTTTTTGCGCTCATCAGTATCGTGGTGATGACAGCACCTCCAGACTCAATCCTCGCTCAGCCAATCTCTTTTCCTGCAGCTCCATGTATCTGCTCTGCCTCGCGCTCCAACTTCTTTCCCACTCCTCGTCGTATCTTACTTCGACCACATCTATCTCATCTTTGCACTTCCCGAGCTCTGTGTCCTCTTCCATGCAGAAGGTTTTCGTTTCGATCAAGCAGTCCGCAAATAGCTGCACTGCCTTCGGATAAAGCCTGTGCTCGAGAACCAAGACGCGGTCCGACAGAAATTGCACGCCCCTGTTCTTTTCGACAGGCAAATTTTTGCTGTAGTCTTCCCAGAACAATTTCTTTTCATACTCTCCGACCTCCAGAGCCTGCTGCAGAATTATTGGCCCCCTCTCGATGCTGACATCTGGGAAAAACACTGTGCAGCCGGTCACCTTCGCACCATCCTTCAGCACAGCCTCATGCAGATTCATCGCATTCATTGCCTTTTTTCCGTATCCTGGGAGCAGCGCCGGTTTCATCGACATCAACCTGCCTTTGTTCGGCTCGAAAAATTCCTTCCCGATTATTTGGTCCCAACCTGCAAGGCAAATCAAGTCCGTTCTGTAGTCAGCCAATGCATGCATGATGTCTCCATAAAATTCTCTCCTGTCTCTTCTGTGCTCAATGAGTTTGCTGTCGATTCCGTATGTCTCCGCAATTTCTTTCACTCCTGCGCCCGGATAATTGTAAATCAAAACTCCGATGTCTACTTTTTTAAGAACTCCCAATTTTTTGTGGTCTGCGATTGCCTGGAAGTTTGAACCTCTTCCAGAAGCAAGCACGCTCACAGTTGTCATGATGCGCTTCTCACTCTTTCTTGTAGAGATCTTTTGTTGTGTACAATGATTTCTACAATGTTTGAGTCAGAACACCCAGTGAGTTCCGACCGCGAAAGGTCAGACACCAATGTCATCTTGACACCAAGCACAGAAAAAAGAAGGGAGGGGTTGGAGAGGGCCCGTTAGGCAAAGTGTAATATTAGAGCACAAATGGCACCTAAGAGGACGAGCAAGCCGCCTAGACCACCAGCGACAATTCCAACGATCAGAAGAACGACTGTCCACATCAAGTCTTTGAGTCTTTTTGAGCCGTAGATAGCGACAATGCCTAGTATGATTGCAGTGATGGCAAAGTAGCCGAACTGACCGAGAGGAGAGGCGTATATGGCTGGAAGCGAAACTGCCGTTCCGATGAGGCTCAGGATGCCCTGAATCAGTAGAATGATGCCGCCGATCAATGCTAGAACGTACCCCAATTTAGATAGAGATGCATTATGCATTTTCGTTCATTCAAAACTTGGACGGTGCTAATATTTAAAACTGATACGCGCGCTATTCAAGGGCGTCGTATATTGTCATAGAGGTCTGTCCTATGAGTTATTCGAATAATTACTGCGATCAGTGTGGCGCCAACCTGAAACCCCAGTTCCAGTTCCTTGAAGACCCGCCCATGCTCTTCTACTGCCTTCACTGCAAAACCCCTAAGACTGTCGTGGTCAAACAGCATAAGCACCGAACCGACTATGCAAAGGCTGAATGCCCCACATGCGGCTCAAAATTGAGCACGTACGAAGCGAACCCTTCAGGATAGAAGCGAGCGCTACGCTGGTTTGACCTACAGGTACTCTGTTAAGTAGAACCATCCGCCGAAGTCGCTACCAATATGCTGCGTTGCCGTAGACAACACAGTACCCGTAAGCGATCCTACCCTGACTTTCAGGGTGATTGAACCCGCAGGGTCAACACCGACTCCGCTAGAACGCACCAAGCATGTCACATCACGACGCAGATAGCGCGCGCTTCAGGATCTCAACAATCAAGTTGTTGGCTGCCCAACTAACCTTGTAGTGCGCGACCTTTACCCATTACGCGTGTTTTTTTGGAATTGAGATCGAGTAGGAGAAAGGTTGATTCTGGAGTGTAAGCTATCGATTTTTCAGATTTTACAACGATTGAACTTTCACCTGTTTTGCTAATCGTGATAGGGACTGTCTGCATGTCTACAGTAGCATGGAAATCACCTTCTCTGACGGCATCAGAATAGAAGGGGCTTTTCTTGAAAGAAAGCTTAATCGTCGTATCCATCATGGCGCTGCCAGGAGAACATAACGTGGAACCTCTTCTCATCTCTTCATGGGTCAAGCCCTTTATTACCAAACCGACTCTGGATCCAGCCTCAGCTTGCTCATACTCGTCATCTTGCATTTGTATGGAACGCACCATTACTTCCTTGTTGGTGGGTAGCAATGAGAGCTTGTCGTATTTCCTCACAGTACCTTTCTTAACGAATCCAAGAACAACTTCGCCTACTCCCCTAACGCTGAACGAGTGGTCTACCACGATCATGGTTGGAGAGACTGAATCTCGTCTAGGATCAAGGGTCTTGAGAAATTCCATCATCTTCACTACGTCTCTTCTCTCAACAATGAAAGATTCGAGCGACGTACCTTTGCTTATGGCGGATATACGGTCAGGTGTGGTATAGGTGGAAGTGACAGCTATTCCGTTGGAAATACTGAGCAAGTCCAGCATTACGACGGTTTCGCCTAATTCTCGTGTCATTTGATCAAACGTGACTATGGCAGCGTCGATGCTTGAGACTATCTGACTTTTTGGTGACAATTTGTCTTCAATGGGGTACATGAAAGTGTATATGCAGTCGTCCATTTTCCTATTGAACATTAAAACATCGCTTTCAGTTCCTTTCTTACCTAGTTCTCGACCAATTGTCGGGTCATGGAAGATGCCAACTGTAAGATGTTTCATAGCGGAACGCACATTCCACTGGAATATTAAGTCTGCCACTTACCGTTTGTTTAGATGATGAGGACTAGGAGAGGAGAAAGGGCGCGCGTAGCGTAACCTAACCGAGCATAACCTGCAAAGTTGGCATAACCTGCAATCTACTGTTTATTACATGTGCCATAACTCCAAAACCTTACATAGGTTATGGTCGGTTACACTAACCCGCGACCGTAACCTCTGCAGTTATCCCCCTTAACCCCTGCGAGCTTAGGCGAGCCTGATAGAATTGCGTGTGTGCAAAGTTGCGCGCGCAACTGTAGTTTAAATTTATATAGTTTGTTCAAGCCAGCCAATGTTGGCTTTAAGGTTTTACTCTTTTACGATTGTAAGGCTTGCGAGTATGAGTCTTCACTTATTTTGTAAGAAAGAAGCAAATAACATACGTTATCTTCCAGTGTTTCTTCCTAAATAAGTAGCTGAAATAAGAACTGGTATGCAGCAAAGAAACAGTTGACACAGACAAACAAGTATAGGAAATAAGTATTGGATAAACGTAAAATAAGTATGTAAGAAAACTAAGCGCGCGCCAGTTTGCAAACTTCTATTAAGGTTACTTCTTTCTTACGGATAATATTGTTTCTTGTTATTTTCTCCTATTACGCGGAAAATAGGTCATTCTTCTATTAGAAATCTACACTTTTACTTCTTATCTGGTGTCTGGTAGCCTATCTGCTTGTTTAGCGCGCGCTAGAAGAGACAGATTTATTCTCCACTAGATAATCTGAGTTAATGACGGAGGTGATAAGCTCTGTCTGGCCTAGAGCGCGTGAAGGAGTTTCAAGAGAGAGCTGTTGGATATTTTTGTACTCGACCGAGCAACTTTCCCGTTGGGAGACCTTACAATTGTTGCGAGAGCGTTCTGCTAGCCCTGAAGGATCTTCTTGGAGCAGGTTCTGACATCATTCCCAAGATCGGTACAGGAATAGGTGCGGGTGTCAGTCTTAATGGGCATCTTTGCGGTGCTATCTCAAGTGTCGCCCTAGCAATAGGCATAATATACGGGAGAAAGAGCCCTGAAGAAAATCCAAAACCGACATGGGATATGGTTGACAGATATGTAGGACAATTCAGTGATAGATTTGGTTCTGTCAATTGTAGGGAGCTGACTGGTCTTGATTTGAAGACTCCAGAAGGGATGAAAGAATATTTCACAAGGGTTCACGATTATTCGTGTGCTGAGAGGATCAGATTCGCAGTTGAGAAAACCCTAGAACTATTGCCATAACCGATCGCGCGCGCGAATACAGACTTGTGCTGTCGGCGGAGTCGTAACACCAGCGAACAAGCTTGAGATCCTAACGCCCTACCTAGCACTGGCAGGACTCATTGTAGCAGTATCAGCGGTTGTAGTAGTTAAGAGAAGAAGAGACTAACTAGAACATCCCTTTCCTCTTTTTCGTAACTTCCTAGCATACCTTCTTTTTCATCATCTGCCAAGCGAAGCGAGGCATATCTTTTTTCGTCGTCGTGTCGTCGTCGCTCACAAGCTATGGCACACACAAGAGAGTTAAATGAGTTAAGATTACCTTGAGTGTAGAAAAGGGATAATTGGAAGAAAACACCAATTCCTCAAACGGAGGATTTGAGAATGAAGGGCATAGTTGTTTACGACACCTCCTACGGAAATACTAAGACAATCGCAGAAACCATTGTGGAGACATTGAAAGAGTCTGGAATAGAAGTTGATCTCTTCGATGTGAAAACCGTAAAGAAGTTAAGTGCAAAGGACTACAGTTTCCTTGTACTCGGTTCTCCAACCCGATTTGGCACAATGAGCTTTGCAACCAAATTTTTCTTGGGCAAGGTGAAGCAGGAGGAATGGATGAATAAGCCTTTCACAACATTTGATACTGAAAATCCTGAAAACATTGAGAAGAAGGAAGGCAGTGCAGCCGAAAAGATTGCTGAAAAGCTCAAAGACAAGAAGATGAACCAACTGTTGCCAGTTTTGAAAGCCGTTGTGTTGGGGCAAAAGGGGCCGCTTAAAGAAGGCGAAATCGAGCGGACAAAAGACTATGCAAGGGAACTGGCCATTAAGTTGAAGGAGAAAACAAAGCACTAAGAAAACACAATTATTCTTCTGAGAAATAGTCTTGGTCTATCTTCTTGATTTCATAAGTGGATACTTTTGTGACTCCAGCGCGCGTATCATGTTCATCACCCATCAAGATGAAAAGAAGGCGATAAGAGAGTTGAGGTTAATGTTACTATGAAGAACACTGACTACGTAATTTATGTCACGACCAAACATGGACAGACATATCGCTACTCCAAAGAGGACAACGGCTGGACCCAAACCGCTCCAACCGGTCGAGTCCGACGACTCAGTGCAGAGCAGTTGTTGTCTCATCTCTTGCCTCCGCTAGCAGGCGACCAGCCAGGTCTCAGCGTCAGGGTGGAACCAATAGATAATCGAGGGGGTTTGGGGGATTCTTCCCCCAGTTTGAATCGTCGTGTCGTGTCGTCGCCATAGTTGGTGAGCACCACCACCAAAATTGTTTGTTTAATGCTTGTCTAAACCTGTGGTAAGGGTTACCACTGAAGAACTAAACGCTAGATTAGTAACTAATGGTAAACAGGCTTCTAGACCGCTAACTTATGTGGCAATTTGGCAAGTAATCCGATAATTACCGCTGAGAATAATCAAACTAAGCAGTTACCGATTTACCTAGTAACGCTAAACGCGCGCGTTCCTCATGGCTTTGGGGAGGAATCCCCTGACGACCCCTGTGAGAATTTCTATGGCTGGCTCGTGGGCTCACCTGAACAGGACCGCAAATAGGTTTTAGAATACGATGCCGCAGAGGAGGTACTCATGACTTACACGCTCTCGGATCTCACTCGACTTATCGCCAAACGTAATTTCTGTGTACTGGCCACCCAAGGACTGCGTGGTCCCCATGTTGCAGGTGTAGGCTACTTTGCCAGTGGGTTGGACCTGTACATCCCGTCCAGCACTAATACTGCGAAAGTCCGCAACGTGCGACGCGATCCACGAGTTGCTGTCCATATTCCAGTACCTTGGCCGCTGGTTCCTGCTCCGATGAAGAGCATCCAGTTCCGTGGCAACGCGGAAATCTTACCCATCGATGACACTAGCGCCAACGAGGCACTGGAACGCAACTCGTTTGCAATGCGTCGTGTTCTGCGTCGTCTTCTCAAGAACGTCGATAAGGAAGTGTGGGGAGAGAGCATCTGGATACACGTACGTCCGAGAAAGCGTATCGAGACGTTCATGATTGGTGTACCTTCCACAACGATCTTTCGTGACGAGACGAAAGCTATGCTCCATTTCAAAGTTCCCTAGCTCGGTGCATTGCGTCCTTGGAGGATAAGATTAAATCCTCTATGAAGCGCGCGCTTCGACCTTCTTTGCTTAGCGTGTGCTGGGGGCTGGAAGTCTTTAAATCGAGCTTGGGCTTCTTTAGGCAGAAAGAAGCATTAATGGAATCCAAATGAACAAAATCAAGGCTCTAGAACTCTCTCTGGCGACGATCGTCTCTGTCGTCCTCTTTGAGGCAATAGCGGGCACAATTGCCAACAGCCTTGTTATCCTAAGTGATGCTGCGCACGCCGCTTTCGACGCGATTACGACCTTGATGCTTTTGATCACCACACGGCTCGCGCAGAGACCACCAGACGAGAACCATACATACGGGCATGGAAAGATCGAATCCATAGGTGGCCTAACGGCAGGATTAACGCTATTAGTCATCGCCGCAATTTTGATGTATGAATCTGGATCCAGACTGGCTTTTGGTGTGATTCAACCCCAACCGCAACTCATTGGATTTTTGGCAATCAGCTACACTCTATGCATTGATTTCTTCCGTATTGGAGTACTAAGCAGGTCAAAAGAGGAGGGAAGCGTGACAGTCAAGGCTAACTTGTACCATGCGATTGGGGACATGGGTTCCACCATGGTAGCGTTGTCGGGTTTCTACCTAGCAACAAAACTAGGCCTACCTCAAGCTGATGCCATCGGCTCTTTGATCTTAGGCATCTTCCTGGCTTATCTGAGTGTATCGCTCACTAGGAGCAGTGGCATGGAATTGAGTGACGCCATCCCAAAGAAGACCTTGAAGGAGGTTCAAAAGAGGATTTCAGACTTACATGGCGTTATGGAGCACAAGGAACTCAAAGCAAGAAAGGTGGGGCTGAAGTACTTTGTTGACACAACAGCAGTTGTACCGGAATATGTGGATCTCCAAGGAGCCCATGAGATAGCAACAAGAATCGAGAACAACATAAAAAACCTGTTGAACAATGCATCGGTAGTGGTCCACATAGAACCTTATACTGGAAAATCGTCTTTGAGAAGTAAGATTGAAGGCACAACTTTGGCTGTGAAAGGCGTCAGAGGAGCACACAACATTAGCATATCACATACTGAAAGAATCCTGCATATAGTTCTGCATGCACAGGTGGATGCTGAACTTTCCGTCGAGGAAGCCCATAGAATTTCTGAAAGCATTGAGAGGGACTTGCACCGTGAAGTGGGCAAGCCTGCAGATATAACCGTTCATCTTGAGCCGTTCAAACACAGGAAGGAGAAGCGAGATAGCCTTCTTGTCGAGAAGAGACTTGAAGAGACGGTGAAGCAACTTACCGAAAAAGGAACTGGCGTTAGAGCGAGAGGAGTGTCCACTTACTTGAGCGGTGGTAAAAGGTATGTTAACTTAGAGCTGACTTTCGACAAGGACTGTTCAGTTGAAGAAGCTCACAGCATATCATCCGAAATGGAGAATGAACTCCGAAGCAGATTTGATGACATTATTGTGACGATTCACGCTGAACCTGAAAAGGACATTTAGCGCGCGCTACACAAAACAGCCAGTTATCTATATCCCTCCTAGCTGGTGAGCACCACCACCAAAATAGAATGGCTCGCTTCGCTCGCCGAGAAAGGGCAAAATTTTATCTCTCTAAAAGACAACATCCCCAAGCATGGACTATTCTAATGGAAAAGTTGCAGGGGCTCTTTTTTTCGTTGCAGTTACTCAACTCGTTCTGGGCTTGATCGTTTCGGAAGCGTTGTATCCTGGCTACAGTGTGTCTGACAATTACATAAGCGATCTTGGAGTCGGGCCTCCCTCGATGATCATCAACTCATCCATATTTCTTATGGGGGTGCTGTTAATTATTGGATCCTATTTTCTGCATCGCGCCTACAATTTCACGATGTTGACCGTGACGTTTGTCTTAACTGCTATTGGCGAAATGGGAGTTGGCATATTCACAAAAGACGCTGGCATAATCCACCGTATGGCAGCGTTGATTGGCTTTTTGTTCAGCGGACTATCAGCAATATCCGCCGTCATATGCTCATACTGGCACGAGCTCAGGTTGATGAAGATGCCGTTTTCTGCCATATCCATAGTACTGGGACTGACAACGCTTGGAGGGCTTGTCCTTTTTGTAGGCAAAATCTACTTCGGACTAGGTGCAGGCGGAATGCAGCGCATGGTCCTTTATCCAGTACTTATGTGGCTAGCTGGATTCGGCGGATACCTGATGGCGCACCCTGACAAACCGACAATTCAGAAAACGCAGTGACGCCTAAACTATGCATCTGCCTTCTTGAACACAAATCCAGCGAAAGCCCTGATCAGTTGATTGATTAGATGTTTGTTTGTCTGCTAGTGTGTGTGGGAACCAAATTTTAATGCATATAGCTAGCTAGCAGTTGGCACGTAAGTCGGGCAGTCAGTCGGAGAATAGCGCGCGCGCTTAATAATGGCGGGCCCGGTGGGATTCGAACCCACGACCCCCGGCTTTCCTCAAGAAAAGCCGATAGAGGGCCGATGCTCTCTCTGGCACGCTAGTATCCAGGCTGAGCTACGAGCCCGCATCGATTCTGTGCTTCTTCATCCTTAAACGCTTTGGTCTAATCAAATCTGGGCTCTCAACTTAATCTTCGACACTATGTATCGAGTTAATAGCCGCGCCTAATCTTTAGAGGTGATAGTTGTGTTTCAGCATGGGTCCTCTGCCTACGGAATTCTATGAACGAGACCCTGAGATTGTATCAAAGGGGCTGCTCGGCAAAGGGGTGGTTCGCAGATTGGGAGCTGAAGTCTTGGACGGAATGATAGTTGAGACTGAAGCCTATTATGGTCAAGAGGATCCTGCTTCCAGAGCCTATCACGGTCTAAAGATCTTCAACAGAAACATGTGGGGCACGCCGGGCACACTCTTCATCTACAACGTCCACAAATACTGGATGCTTAACATCGTAGCTCACAAGCCCAACAGGGTAGGAGCCGTTCTGATAAGATCCATCGAACCGACAAATGGTCTACAAATAATGAAAAGGAATCGGGGCATCAGTGAATTGTCGGATCTCACAACCGGGCCCGGAAAGTTGACTCAAGCCTTGCGTATCGATAAGCGACTGAATGGAGCACCGGTCACTTCGAAAGACGGTGAAGTATGCATACTAGATTCTCTGCCGATATCCGAGGTTGGGTCTTCTCACAGAATAGGCGTCAAGAAAGACCTCAAGAGAAACCTTCGATTCTTCATCAAGGGAAACCGATTCTTATCCAAATAGCTGTCAGACTTCTGCGTAGCGCGCTGGAACTCTTGACTAGATTCTCCTAAGATAATCTGAGAATGTGAGACAATCGATGTCTCCGCTCAAGCAGACCGTGGGCATTGACACCTTTCTTTCAACCATTTCGGCGAGTGTAGGCATCGAATAGTCTTGACTTGCCAAATGACCGACTAAACGTTCCAAAAATCCAAGGTAGGTGGGTTGGCCTATCCTTATCGGGTGAAGTTGCAGTACCGACATATCCCTCTCTCCCATATTATCGATAACCTCCAGGAATGAGTTGAGAACCGCCTTCTGAGGCAATCGGTCGAGCAATTCATCGCTCAGATGACATACAGGAAAGGAAAGAAATCGAATGTCCTTACCATCAATCTTCATGTGGAAGGGTTTTGTGAGTGAGCGCAGGTATTCTTCTCTTCTGACTCCTGCATCATACCAGAGGCCTAATTCGTCTATGCACGCATAGGTGTTGTTATCATACGAGTTGTAGGGTGCTCTGAAGCCGTGAACTGAGGCTCCCAGTGCCTCAAGCATCTCGACGGATCTTCTGATGTAGCCCAGCTGGGTTTCAAAGTCTAGGCCTTGATGTTTCACATGATATAGACTGTGGGAAGCAATCTCGTGACCTCTATCAAGAATCATCTGAACAAGTTCTTCATTCGCTATTGAGGAAATGACAGTGAAAGTAAATCTTGCATCATACTTGTCCAACAAGTCCAGAATGTTATTGAGAATGATCTTGAATGGAACTGTGTGGTACCTGTACATCCTAAGCATTTGCCTGGTGCTTGCGTTGATGCCTCTTACTGAGCTAAGATGTCTGAGCCAAGCAAGAAGGTTACTCACTCTCACCTTTGGAGCCCACATCCTTTATCTGTTTGGCCGGGATCCCTGCGACGACAGCATAATCTGGAACATCGCTGGTCACAACTGAGCCGGCCGCAACTATCGCCCCCTCACCAACCACAACATTGGGAAGAATTATTGCTCCAGCAGCTATCCAGGCACCTCTTTTGATCCAGACTCTTTCAGGGCCTTTATGGTAGAGCTTGAGTCTCTGATGGAAAGGGCTCGCTCCGGAATGCGCCATAATCATCGTGAAAGGTGCTATCGAGGCTTCATCCTCAATCACTATGTATTCAGGGTACTGTCCGTCCATCACGACAAAATTGCCAATATATGCCCCTTGACCTACCCTCACACCGCACAGTCTATGGAAGAAGACTCGAAGAGGTGAGTATGGCAGTAGCCACGCGAATATTCTGAATATTCGACTCCCAACCTTCAAACTCTTCCATGACCTCAAGGAACATAAAACCCCAGTTTGATACTCTTGATTAGGGGCTTAAAGATTAACCCCTGATCAAAAAAATACGGTTATTCACTACCACGGCTCATGAAGGCTTTAAGCTGATCCCACCTGAGATCATATGCCGTCCATCGTTGCGGAAATATTAGGGCCCAGTGCGTTTTCTAAGATCTTGCTTGACCTTTCTCTTTCTGCTCAGCGCCGTCACCATGAGACTTGTGCTGGCCCCAGTTGTTAATAAAACTAGAATCGCATAATCTGAATACTCAGGGATCGGAATCCCGCTAGGATTAAGATAGAAACTCGACGCGACAGATCCCCCGTCAGGAACTATGATACTCGCATTTTGGCTGGAAAGGCCAGGATCCTGCACCGTCACCGTGTAAGCTCCTGGAGGAAGATAACCCTCGTAGAAGCCATCCCAAGAATAGAGCGTATACTTGTTCTCGCCTTGCAGGAGTATGCTTGCCCAACTGGCACTTCTGAGATCTCCATGCATATTGCGAAAAGTGACCGTTCCTGTGACCATGCCTCTCAAGTCCAAGTCGACGCTTACAGATGCACGTCCACCAAGGTGAGCGTTGGGTACTACAACGGGTATTCTCGATTCGTAAGGTCCGAGGTGATTGTAGGGCAGAAGGATTGACAGCGTTGTCTGATGAACCTCGCCTTGAAGCAAACCAGGCACAGGCGGATAGAATTCCCCCGGCCTATACCACGGAACCATCTCGACAAGTACTTGCCAGTTCCCGCCGTAGAGCCCTGACATCGGGCTGCTCGAGTCTCCCCAGACGCCATCGTCAGCCAAAAACTGGGTGAGTCTCTGCAGAGCTTGCGATCCGTCTATTGGATCTACATAAACGAACAATCCCGCCAATCTCCTATACTCAACCCCCAGAGTCCCCGCCGGTATAGGAGAGGTTGCTCCTCCAGCATTTGCCACCTTAGCGCCGTCAGCGAAAAATCCGGTGTTTGAAGTTGGATCAATCACGCCGTAATCATATGATGTGAATGCGGCTGCAACCAGGCGATCTCTGTCATCGTAGATTCTGATACGCATAGACATGTTTGAAGGCAAGGCTGACGGCAAACCCTCCTTCATGAATGCCACATTAACGTTGAACTCCACGCCTTGTACGAGACGGATGGACGTGTCAGCAATCTGTCCCATGCCAGCCGCTACTCTGCTTTTTCCTAGGTCTCCCGACACGACGACTCCGTCCTGAACATAACCATAGGTCCAACCTGTGATTGCGTATTGGCCAGGGTAGATCGCCAGGGAAGATCTCCAGCCGAAGGGCCTGTAGAATTGGGATCTATAAAGGAATCCTAGGCCAAGAGATGACTGGAAAAAGACATTGCTGGCAATATCCTGTTCCGGATAGAGTGATGTGGGGGAAGGAAGGTCCGGTCCAAGACGTTCCAGAAGGGTCGATCCGTTGGTTATGAGGCCAGTTGAGTCCGGTCCGAAGACGTCTTTCCATGTTGGCCAGGGCAGGGTTGAATATGATGAGTTTTGCCTTGGGGTTGACCAGAAGTAATTGACCGAATCCCAGAAGCTTATGACATCTGCAAACGAACGAGACGCCACGTCATATACGAGGACTGTGACCGGAGCGTCGTTCCATCGCCACAGACTCTGGGAAGGAGGATCTTGCCAATCCATAGAGTAGACTGTCACATTAATCCCAGCACCTCTGAACATGTGAGTGCTGACTGATGCCACAGCGCCACATGAGGGTAAAGAGAATGTCACAGGCTCGTCGAGTTCGCGCATTTCATTTGCAGAGGCTGAGGTCTGAATGTAACCTCTCATGTAAAGATGAACAAAGTAAGAGCCAGGGTATATTCCATAATCCCTTAGTCCGCGATACCTGTACAATGAATACTTGATGCCTGACCTAGGATCTGGCGGCGGGATGACCCCTGCCATGCCAAGACCATTGAGGGCTAAGCTAGCAGATCTCAATGAGGCTGGGACATAGGTGAAGTTGAAAGCTGCTAGGGTTCCGACAGAGTCAACTGCCTCAGCGACAAGGAATCTTCCGGGGTCGGGTCCGCCGATGGGTTGTGTCTGCATGTTGCCGGCTGTGTCGTGGAAATGAACTGTAAGGTTTAGTGTACCTGAAAGCCATAGGTCAATGTACAGGTCAACGCTGCTCGTCTGTTGATCGATCACGGTGAAGTAGTAGTCTTGAAATCTTGATCCTGAAACATCGGTCTGAATGTAACCGTTCACGTATGCTCGTACAAAATATGTGCCGGCTCCCAAACCATCAATCCACGTAGAGAACGCCTGTGGGACCATTCCGCTTAGGCGTCTTGGCGCACCGTAGTAACGTTGACTTCCGAACTGGAAACTAAATGATGATGAGCTCGATCCAAGGCCGGTAACGGGGTCAAAGGTGCCGGTCGGGCTGACCCACCAGACCTGTGCAGGGCCAACTCCGTTGTGCACTCCATATGGATCTCTGAATGGTGGAGCTGCTGTGTAAGGGTAGTGGCTTATGGGGCCTTCCCAGGGAAAGGCAACGAGCTTAGGAGCATTCGGCGGAGCCAGCTTGCCTGAGGCGAAGATAGTGTTGCCCAAAACATATGAGGTGTAGGGTGCGTGTGTGAGGTTTATCGGTGAGTAGCTGGCAGTGTTGTTCTCTACATAGTTGTCGCTGTCATAGACTACCAGACTTATGGGGAGGTCGCTCCTCCAAGGGGTATGCCCAGAACAGTTCTTCGAGAAGACTTCGCCCCGTATCTCAGGACCCGGACTCAGGTATAGGTCGGTGCCGTAGGATTGACCTCTTGACAGCATTATGCCTCTGGCTACCACTCGCTCAGGCATACCCGCCGCGCTAGCATAGAGATCGTAGATGCCAGCAGCAACTCCCTCGATCTCGAAGTGGCCCTCAGCAGAGCCATTGAAGTATCCTCTGGCCTCAACTTTCCTGTTCGTAGGATCGCCCGTGTATGGGTCTGTGGCGAAGCCTACTGCCCGAACCATTCCAGGAAGCCTTATCGGGTTACCATAGAGTGCTCGATTGGA
>Ga0315282_10006094_pt1 | contig 20286 bp, 17 predicted proteins | sample YL17G07_20_MG_FD_203693 | JGI IMG/M metagenome (GOLD analysis project Ga0315282, IMG submission 203693) | Sediment microbial communities from Yellowstone Lake, YNP, Wyoming, USA - YL17G07_20 | ecosystem: Environmental > Aquatic > Freshwater > Lake > Sediment | place: USA: Wyoming | collected... | reverse complement strand
CAACTAGCGGTTGAAGCATACGTCCATCCCCCACCTTTTCGTTCGTTACCTTCAGGGCGAGGATCTTCTTCCGCTTCACGTCCACGGCTATGTGGATCTTGAGATAGCCGCGTCTCACCTTCCATTTCTACGGCCGGCCGTAGACCAAAACTGGTAAATCCTCGCAGCTGACTCACGACGTATGAAATACCCATGAACTCTGTGAAAATCGAGAACATCGAAGCTCATAGTGGAGAAAAGAAGACTGGATACTTGTTGGTCGGTGAGACCGCTATAGCACCTGTGCAGATCCCGGTGGCCATAATCAATGGAGCGAAACCGGGTCCAACACTGTGCATCAGCGGAGGCGTCCACGGTTTTGAATATTCGAGCATAACAGCTGTCATGCGCATTATAAGGGAAACTGACCCGGCGACTCTGAAGGGGACATTGGTTGCTGTGCCCGTCGTGAATATGTCTGGGTTTGAAGCCAGAGGGCCTCAAGGCGGAATCAGTACAGCGTTCCAGTGCCCGATAGACGGCATTAACATTAATCGCATAATGCCGGGCAATCCAGATGGTAGTATGGGATATCAGATCGCTGCTGCGTTCATGAGTAGAGTAGTCTCCAAGGCTGACTACTTGATTGACTGCCACGGCGGGGACCTAAACGAAGAGCTCATCCCCTTCGTTGTCATAGCGCCTGGAAACGAAGGACCGAATAAGATCGCGAAAGAGATACTTGCTCCGTCTTTCGCCACTGAATTCGTCATCGAAGAGGGATTTGCCGGCGGAACGCATGGATCAGCCCTTGCGCTCGGCAAACCTGCCGTGGTTATTGAAGCAGGAGGATACGGAAGGGTCCTCGAAGACGCTGTCAACATCATAACGGACGGCATAAGAAATGCCATGAAACGCATCAAAATGATGGACGGCACACCAACACCAACAAAGCAAACCGTGCGCAGAGGTTGGTGGAGTGTCTACGTGAAGCGTGGAGGCGTCTGCCACCCAGTGCCTATCGGATCAAAAGTCAAAAAGGGACAGCAGGTGGCAGAAGTGCACAACTTGTTCGGAGACCGGCTTGAGACTCTAGAATCCCCGGTCGATGGAACAGTAATATTCAGAAGGACACCGATCGCAATATCCACTAACGATCGCGTACTTGGAATAGCTCCTGACCAAGACTTACCTCCACCTAAAGCCCGCCCCTACCCTTAGGGACATTTCATCAGCGTCAACCGTCGAAGAGAATGCGAAACAACGAGACGATCGCCGAAAGTTTCGACATGAAGTTCCCGGCTGTCCAAAGGAAGCATGATCGGCCCCTAGTATGGTTCTTGGTGGAGCCGTGGTCAGGTTGAGAGCCTATGGGATAGCAATATCTGACATTAGAGCCTAAACAGCCGGGCAAGGTCCGAAATTATTTCATAAACTTGCAGGGGAATTTGTTCGTCTCAGAGGCAGAGCATTGAAGTAGGGACACGCGTATACGCGAAGGCAGACTACCATTGTGGGCGATGTGTCCCGCGTCGGCGATGGTTCATTGATATTTGCGAGGAGACGATTCCTTTGTATGACAACAGTCTCGCATTGTCGGAATATGTAGCACTGCCTCAGGGATTCCTGGAAAAGGGTGTAGTAACCCTTGTCGGGAATAGCGCGTCCTTTGAAGAAGCTACTCAAGTTGGGCCTCTTTTGAATTATTTGAACACATTACCGGCAGTGGAGTTCAAACCCGGAGAGAACGTTGTCGTTGTAGGTGCAGGTCCTATGAGGCTACTACACATCTTAATACGGAAGGTTGGAAACAGAGCAGTGCTAGATCAAACAGCCTTCAACCCGCGTGGAGAGGGTCTCGTTGGAGACACCGGTTCCTTGAACGCAGTGAGGGTTGTTGATTCAGTCAAGGCAGACGGTGACTCGATCGCACACGTGTTGGAACAGATACCACGTTGGAGTGCAGGCAGCAGTGTCCATGGAATGATCGATTGGGATAGACGGTATAGGATAATGCGAATGCATACATCCGCTTGCTTAGCGCGATCTTCAACAAAGAAACTGGCGCTCTTATCGCAGGGAATCAGATTGAACCAAACAAGTCTAGATTTCAGTCTGGATGACTCTTGATAAAGAAAGAATGCTGGGATACTGCGCTCAAGCAAATGAAGTGATAGCGAACAACCCGCCTGTGAAGTCGTATTTCATGAACAGAAGTGAAGCAGTTAAGGTTCCGGGGATAACGAAGCTGCGGCACCGCCTGATGTGGACGTGCTCCGTATAGTGGAGATTTGCTTTGGAGGGCAGAAAATGAGAGCAGTCGGCTCACGATTTATTTCAGAGGTTACAGCACAGATCGGACAGGTCTGCGTGGAAGGCTTAAGATGACGCACAGTGAATCGGTGGCTATGGACTTCATTGCTGAAAGAGCCAAAGTCAAACCCTCGGCAACACTGGGAATTATGGATCAAGTCAAGAAATTGCAGCGCGCCGGAGAAGACGTGATAAGCCTTTCGGCCGGTGAACCCGACTTTGTCACTCCGGAACACATACGAGCGTACGCAAAGCAGGCACTTGACGAGGGATACACCTTCTATTCGGATACTCCAGGTCTTATGGAGTTGAGGGAAGCGATCGCAGAGAAGCTCCAGCGAGATAACAACATTGAGGCTGATCCGAAAAGCGAGATTGTTGTCACTGTTGGGGCAAAGGAAGCTATCTACAGTGCAATGATGGCAACCGTCAATCCGGGCGATGAGGTGATTGTTCCGGACCCGTATTGGGTAAGCTACGTCCCATGCATAGAACTCTGTGGCGGTCACCCAGTCTACCTTCCATTAGAAGAGTCTGAAGGCTTTCGAATTTCAGCCTCTCAGGTTGAAAAAGTGCTTACTGCGCGAACAAAGATGCTGATCCTCAATTCCCCAAACAACCCGACAGGAAGCGTTGCCGCTAGATCTGACATAGATGCATTGGCTGACTTAGCCAAGCAGAAACATTTCCTGGTTCTGTCAGACGAGGTTTATGAAAAGATACTCTTCGACGGAGAAAGACACTACAGTATTGCATCATTTGCGGGCATGAGGGACCTTTCCATCGTTGTCAACGGATTCTCAAAGGCAACAGCCATGACAGGATGGCGGCTCGGCTACTTGACGGCGCCGAAAAGCATCGCGACGCGCGTTACTGCAATTCACAGTCATTTAGTTACCGGCGCATGCACTTTTGCCCAACGCGCCGCGGCATTGGCATTGCGCGATGAAAGAACGGATAAGTCCATCAAAGAAATGGTATCTGAGTACCAGCTGCGACGGGACATGGTGATGAGAGAACTGAGAAAAATCGACGGTATATCATGTTGCTCGCCTAGGGGAACGTTCTACGCGTTTCCGAATGTATCAGCATATACATTAAACTCCCAGGAACTCGCGAGTGAGTTATTGAACAAAGCTAAGGTGGCAGTTGTGCCAGGAGACGCCTTTGGAATTCGCAATAAGAGGTTCATCAGGCTGTCGTTTGCAGCAGCCAGAGAAAAACTGAAGATAGCTCTCGAACGAATACAAGAAATCATGTCCGCTCTTCAGAGACGAAAAGGCTCCTAACATTTTACGGTTGGCAACGGTACGAAGGTAGAGGAACTGAGGAGTCGAGCAACAATTGAGACCAATAGCAGCATACAAGTCCTACTGCTTTGATTTGTTTCCACCTTTTGAACTGCAAGACAGGTAGAGCTATGCGAAGTAGTTCCTATGCCAGAAATTAATCGCATCTGCCATAGTATTAATGAAATCAAGAACGCAATTGATGGTGGATTCAAGTTCGTAGCAATTGGATCAGATATCGATTGTCTCAAGTGGGGTGCGCACTCAACGCTCAGCGCGGCAGGCCGTTCATGAGGGATAAATGAATCGTGAACGACGGCACATATAGTCACAGACTTCGTGAACTGAGAAGCTCTCTTGTATCGGACGTGCTGGATAGCATGGGGGTGGAAGGAGTCATCTCTGGCCTCTCTCCTGCGTTTGATCAAGCAGTAGCTATCGGCAGAGCTATGCCCGTTCTCGTACAGGCAAAACCAAACGCACTCAAAGGACTTAGAGAAGGCCTTATGGGCGCGATTGATCTCGCAGACAAAGGAAGCGTCATGGTCATAGCATCTGGTACAGAGGCATGCAGCGCCTGGGGCGGCTTAGTGAGCAGGTATGCAAAGCTCTCTGGCATTGCGGGAGCAGTCATCTACGGAGCGGCGAGGGATATAGAGGAGATCATCAAACTGCGACTTCCAGTTTTCTCTTCAACAGTGACACCGATCTCGGGCTACCACCGAGTAGAAGTTCTATTGCCAGGGGCGCCGGTGAATTGTGGATCTATCTCTGTACATAAAGGTGATCTCGTGGTTGCGGATCGAGATGGCGTTGCCATCGTACCTTCAGCCATGACCCGCGAAGTATTGGATCAAGCGTTTAGATTGATGGAAAAGGAAAGCAAGCATATCGACGACATGCGAGTACGATTGAGAAAAAAGCGCCATCCACGAACATCCTAGCCGTCTTCTTGAAATGCAGAGATGCAATAAATCGATAGATTGAATGAATCAAGATTACAAAATAGTAATCGAGAAATGTTGGCGTTGGATGCCGCGGCAGAAAAGATTAAGCCAAGGCGAAGGATATGCGACTAGTTCAGTATTATGAAGCCGAATGAAGCCGACAGAGTCAGAGAAAACTCCCTTTTCGCAACTTCACATCGCTATAGTTGTCAAAGACATGAACCGCGCGGTCGAGTATTTTTCATCTCTGGGCATGCCCATGCTCTTAATGACGCCTGCATCTCTGAATTCCGGAATTACTTTCTGTTCCCTTTCCAATTCTCCCCCGAAGAATGTCTCCTTAGCGCACAGTTTCTCACAGAAATATTTCTCCAAGTCCTTCTCCTTGGGTTTCTGCAAATCGATTTTGTACCTATTGTTTTCCTTGGCAGCGAGTCCCCACTCGTGGAGTGACTCCAAGTAATCCTTGATCCACTCACGCTGGATGGGGGACTTATCGTCCCACGTGCCGTAGTAGTCCTGAGCTGCCTTCGGCACCGTGTCAACCCCTGTTTCCAATACCCTTCTCCTCTTGAGAGAAAAGCGAAGATAAACTGCCAGAGCAAGACAGAGTGTACACTATCGGCGGTTTCAACGGCGTGAACTTCATTGTCTCATATTCACCGTAGAAGTCGTCACGCGGAATCACAATGCTATTCGCAATTGCGGTGTCGAGTTCAGCGCAGCCCGTGGGTCCTATCTTTGTCTTAATGAGGAGAACATCACCCCCCGACCTTGGGGCTTGCAGTAACCCCGAAATCCCACATACAAAATGCAGAGGGCAAGCTTAGTGCTCCAGTGGAAGTTGCATCCTTAATTAGTTGAAGGGTACGATCCGAATCAATCTGATGCAAAATCAAAACGACGCATTGACTTGCGTATTTCTTCGTAGTGCCCGAGTCTTCGATCACCCTTTCCAGGAGTTGAGAGTACCTCATTAAGGGGGACAGCTCGTCCAACGCCTGTTGATTGTTCATTGAAACACTCGCTTTGACTTCGCAAGGCAATGCGTGTAGATTCTAAGGCTACTTGCTTCAGGGTAGCTTGCGAGAAGTTTCTTTACCTGTTCGATGCCTTTTTCGTTGTTTTGGAAGTTGAGTTCCTCGATTAGACGACCTTGCTGGTCTTTGAGGCATGCTTGGCAGCGTTTCTGGTGGACGTCGATTCCAACGCTAATCATTTCTTCCTAATTACCTCCTTTCGATGTTTTTGCTGGCCTTCAGGCGACAGGCACCATTTCGAGCTTCCAGGAGCCCACTTTGTCTAGTCGCCCATACTGGGGCCCTGTCCATTCACCAACCCGAACCATGGATGGTCCAGCGGGGGATCGGGCTTAGCCAGCTACCTGAAGAATCAGAATCGAACGGTCAAAACAGGTTCGCAGGCATCGCCATTTTCATGACGACACCACGAAAACTCTCCCTTGCGATCTAAGATCGCTGAACATGCTTTCTGGATGCAGAAGGCAGGTTACAGGCCTTTCACCGTGAAGATATGCACCCGATCTCTGAAGGCCATTGCCAGATGAACTAACCTACTTGATCCAGGATCTGTGAAGAGCTACCTAGCCACAGGTTCACCCTACGGCAAAGACGTCGCTAGATTCCGATCAATTCAGACCGCAATTTGCCTAGTGGGTAATTGTAGGTCACAACCAACCATGAATCCAGAATTCTATAGCTCGTAGCGTTCTTGTAGATTTCATGTGCCTCATTCAAGTGTTCTAGGGCAATGCCGGAGGTTGGAAAGAGCAGAGCTCTTGAGACCGATATGGAGTCACTGTTGCCAATTACGGCTTTGACCACCATCTTTGTATCGTTTAGCTGAGTTGAAAACATCCCGACATACAGTCCTACGTAGTTCTCATCCGTAACCCCCGTTGCATACACTGCCTGCCTTACGGTTATGTCGTCGAACAGGCTTTTCTCGCTCGAACTTACGTGATAAAGAATAGCCTCTACGTTCTGGAGGCCACTAGATTTATCGTTGCTTAGCATAAGTTGATTGTTGAAGACGGTCATGTAACCGAGGTTTAAGTTCTGATCTCCAAATTTGCGCATTAGCAGCTCGTAAACCATGTGCCCATCATAATTCAAGGGAAGATGCGTCCTCGTCACGTTGACAGATGCCAGATCGTTAACGAGGTCAGTCTGCCTCTTAGCGGTCAGTTGAAGTATCGTTGTGGAACCGCTATATTTCGGCTCTGGCAATTGGATTACCAATTCATAAGTGATCTCCATCGGGTTTATTTTGAGGCCCAACTGAGGAATTTCAAGAAGAGTCTCTGTTCCGAAGAGCGAAGAATTGTGACTTACGTAGTAAGCCTGCCTATAATTCACATACCCAACATATTCCGCATCGCCTGGAACATATGGCATCCATTCCTGCGATTTGAATTCGAAGCCTGCAGGAATATGCTCAACTGTAGGAAGCGATTGGAAATAAGAGCCAACTATGAAGATCGCGATAACCACAATCGTGATTGTGAACGAGTATGAGCGAAGCCGACTTGGATTTTTTTTCTTCGCCTTAACTCTTTTCCTAGGTCTCAAGGCTTTGGCACGCGCTTAATTCCTCGTAGTGAATAATCGTGTTGGAAGGCGGCTTATGTTAAGCTTTCTCAATATGCTGCGCAGGTCTCTTCTACTTGTCGCAGGTCTCCTTGCTGTCGACAGTGTTGCGGGATACCTTCTAACATTTCTCAAGCACACTTTCATTGAAGCCATGGGGGACATAATGCTTGTAGAAGTCGCTGCCTTGTTCATTCTTGCCGGTCTATTGGATTTCGCGTCTTCGATTGGTGTAACACAATTCAGAAAAACATTCTTGGCTTCGAAGCAGGGTTATTCTTCGTTGAAGCACAAAGAATCCGAACGCAAGGCGTTGGTGTTTTTTCTAGCGGGTTTGATCTTATTCTTGATGCTGATAGTCTCAGCAATTTATGAGAGCATCTAGCATTACGATACATTAGCAAATCTCGGGGAGCACGAGACGAAGGCGGCCGCTTGCTTCTACACGTTTCGAAAGGAGAGTATTGAATCGATTATAAATCGAGCGCAAAAGTTAATTGCATTTCGGCGAGTATTTCGATGATGCGAGTAGGATTTGGCAAGCCTCATACGTTACATAATCCGCCGCTTGCTCTTCATGATTCCTGTCTTCTTGGGCGTTGCGATTCTGACTTATGGTGTGGGCAGTGCCGCCGGAAGTCCGTTGGATCTTATCCGAGTAGGCCTGAGGAACCCGAATCCAGCCGTGCTCGAAGCACTAACGCACTACTACCATCTTGATCAACCGGCTTGGCTGCGTTTCCTTTACTGGCTCTGGGATCTCATGCATGGAAATCTCGGTGTTTCGATTTCTGGGAGACCTGTTGCTTCTCAGATCGGTGCATGGGCTTTGAGCACCTTGGAGCTGCAAGTTCTCGCGTTGATCCTATCAATCGTTATCGGAATACCAGTAGGCGTTTACTCTTCGAAACATCAATATTCAAAGATGGATTACGCTATTACTACAACCGCGATTTTCGGCTATTCGATGCCAACTTTCTGGCTTGGGATCATGCTGATCATAATTCTCTCATTTAACCTAGGGTTACTTCCTGGCAGCGGAGCAGTTAGCGTAAGCTACTACTGGTGGGGGAATCCCGTTCTCGATCAGATTGCGCACTTGATTCTACCTACCCTTGTACTGACGTACGTGAACCTAGCCACGATAGTTCGGCTTGTGCGGGCTAATATGCTCGAGGTGATGAGGCAGGATTACATTCTAGCCGCTCGCGCGAGTGGGCTAAGCGAACGTACGGTTACGTACCGTTACGCATTGAGGAATGCGGTCAGTCCAGTAGTCACAATCATTGGGCTTGGATTTGGCGCTGCGCTGGGTGGGGCGCCTGCATTGGAAACGACTTTCTCATGGCCGGGATTGGGTTACGCGTTTACTCAAGCAGCTCTTACTCTCGATATTCCTCTTGTTCAGGGAATAACCATCGTCATAACTCTGATGGTCTTGATCGCCAATTTGATCACGGACCTAACGTACGCGTTGCTTGATCCACGCGTCACAATAGGTTGAGGGAGCGTAGTTGTCTGAGGAACATCTCAAGCGAGGAGCAAGTCAGTGGTCCGTTGGCTGGCGCCGGTTTAGGAGAAATAAGTCTGCTCTTATAGGTAGTGCAATCGTTGTCTTCTTCATTGCTGTTGCCATACTCGGTCCCTACATTGCCCCCTATCCGGCTCGGAGCTATCTACCTCTGTACGAGGGAGAAGCTGGTACCCCCCCATCATTCAAGCATCCATTTGGAGTTGAAGACTCCGGCATAGACGTATTCAGCGAGACCATACACGGTACGAGGAACGACCTGTACGTTGGACTAGCGGCCAGCCTTATTACAACACTTATCGGTGTTGCACTAGGGGCCTTGGCTGGATACGTCAAAGGCGCCGTGTCAGACATCCTGCTCGGAGTAACACAAGTTTTCTTCGTCATTCCAGTCCTACTGCTAATCCTCCTATTCGCAAGGGTGTTCTCTTTTTTGGTTTTCAAAGGCCTAGGCCTGACGCTTATTGTTCTTATACTTTCGTTTTTCGGATGGTCCTCGATTGCTTTCATTGTGAGGGGCGAAACGTTGAGGGTGAAGGAGATGGAGTTCATTCAGGCGGCACGCTCTCTAGGCGCCGGCTCGTTCAGGCTCCTGTTCCGACACATTGTCCCAAATGTCCTATCATCCGTCATCGTGGTTGCAACGCTTAACATAGCAGGTTTCATCTTGACAGAGGTGGTGGTGAGTTTCCTAGGCTTTGGCGACGCGAACACTTCAACTTGGGGTCTACTTCTGAACGAAGGTTTCTCTCTTGTTAGAACCGATTGGTGGGTTTCACTGTTTCCGGGATTGGCGGTAGTGTTGTGCGTTCTCGGGTTCAATCTGATGGGCGACGGATTATCGGACGCGCTTAACCCCAAGTTGCGTGAATGAGACAGGGTTCATGATGAAAGAAAAACTCTTAGAGATTTCCGACTTACGGACCTACTTCTTCACGGAAGCAGGTGTAGTCAAAGCGCTCGACGGAATTTCCCTCGAGGTCGACAAAGGACAGACAGTCGGCCTCGTCGGAGAGTCTGGATCAGGAAAATCTGTAACTGCCCAGTCTGTGCTGCGCATAGTGCCCCGCCCGGGACGCGTCGTGGATGGATCAATCAAGTTCGAAGGTGAAGAGCTACTTTCGAAACCCGAAAATGAGATGCGCAAACTCCGCGGCCGTAAGATGGCCATCGTGTTCCAAGATCCAACTACGTCACTTAATCCCGTCTATACTGTTGGGAAGCAGCTTACAGATATTTTGATGCTCCACCGGGAGCTAACGAAGGCCGATGCTTCGAAGAGAGCATTATCTCTCCTCGAACGCGTTGGAATTCAGGAACCTGAAAAAAGACTCAACGCCTATCCTCATGAATTAAGTGGGGGCATGAAGCAACGCGTCGCAATAGCGAGGGCTCTTTCATGCGAACCAACGCTTCTCTTCGCTGATGAACCAACCACGAACTTAGACGTTACTATTCAAGCGCAAGTCTTGGAATTGCTTGGGCAGTTGCAGAAGGAGCTGGGGATGACGATGGTTATGATTACCCATGACATGGGAATAATAGCGGACATGACTCGACGAGTCACTGTTCTGTATGCAGGTAAGGTGATGGAGGTCGCCGATACACCTGCTATATTCAATTCACCGAGGCATCCCTACACTGAAGCGCTTCTCAAAGCTGTACCCAGCGTTAGGCAGACGCGTGCACTTGAGGTAATTCCTGGTAACATTCCGAATCTGATAGAACTACCTGCTGGCTGCGTATTCCATCCCCGGTGCAAGTATGCCAAGGACATTTGCACGAAAGACGAGCCTCCGTTGGAAAAAGTGGGAGATGGTCACTATACGGCATGCCATCTATGGCGGGAATTGAATCTTGAAGGCAGGACTGGCTGAGATGCAGGCGGCAACAGATCTGAATAGGCCGATCCTCGAAGTTAAGTCTCTAGTCAAATATTTCGACGTCTTGGAGCGCGGAATCTTTCGAAAGAAGACAGTAGGCGAAGTACACGCTGTAGACAACGTCTCGTTTGATATCTTCAGAGGCGAAACGTTCGGGCTTGTAGGAGAGAGCGGTTGCGGTAAGACAACCACGGGTAAGGTAGTCCTCTATCTTGAATGGCCAAGCTCGGGTTCAGTGCTCTTCGATGGAATAGATGTTTTCGAAGCCTTCGCAAATGGGCATAAAATCGAATCGAAAGGGCTTAGACGCAATATGCAGATGGTGTTTCAAAACCCTTACAATTCTCTCGATCCACGTATGACCGTCTATGATATCATAAGCGAAGCATTCACGATCCACAAAAATATTCCGAAGAACAAATGGAAAGATCGCGTTTACGAACTCCTAAGAATGGTGAATCTGGAAGAGTATCATGCAGAGCGGTATCCTCATGAGTTCAGCGGTGGCCAGCGGCAAAGAATCGCAATCGCACGCGCTCTGGCGGTTGATCCGAAATTCGTTATTCTGGATGAGCCAGTTTCGTCGCTTGACGTGTCGATCAGGGCTCAAATCTTGAATTTACTTATCGACCTGCAACAGCAGAAACATCTTTCCTATCTGTACATTTCGCATGACCTGAGTTCGGTTCGGCAGATTAGTCAGCGTGTTGCGGTCATGTATCTTGGAGAAATCGTTGAGCTAGCTGCTTCGGAGCAGTTGTTCGACAAACCCTTGCACCCTTATACACAGGCTCTGATTTCTGCCGTTCCAGTCCCAGACGTTGATCACAAGACAACTCGAATTATTCTTCCGGGCGAGGTACCAAGCCCAATAAATCCGCCGCAAGCGTGCCGGTTCCATCCGCGTTGCCCACACGCTACGGACATATGCAGGCAAGTTGCTCCAAAACTGGAGGACGGGTTGGTCAAGGGACACTTCGTAGCTTGCCATCATGCGGATAAGTTCATTTAAGCCGAAGTTTTGCGGTTTGGAGAAAAGTGAAGGAGAGGCATCTTTACTCTGATTTTTCTATTTGCCGGAACGGTAAAGCCACATAAGTCGCCCCAGAGGTTTCCATCAATTGGTCGTCTCGATTTTGCGAAATTGGCTTTGAGCAGAATGCTCGTGACTGCGTCTATACTCTATGGCGAAGCTGAAGAATATTCTTACTCTATATTGGCAAGTCGTAAATACAATCCAACGGCTGACTCGGTTCAGTGAAAATTATGAACACATCGCTCAAATACGTGACTCAAGGAATCGTGCTTGCACTTCTCGTGTTCCTCAGCACCTCAAGCGTAGTTTCGGTCATGTTGACGGATGCCCACGCGCAGAACGCTCCTTTATTCTCGGTGACCCTTATCGCGCCCACCGGCGGAAATACCGTCAGAAGACAGTACGCCAGCATTATCGCAAGTAACATGATCGAGCTTGGAATAGACGCGAAGTTATTCTATGTAAACTTCGATCAGCTTATCAACCGAATGTACTTCACGAGTGTAGATCAGGGCGCCACCTTCGACAAAGGTGGCTTCGATATGGGCTATATTGGGTGGGTCTTCTCGCCGCCAACACCGCCAATCCCAGACTTTGCTTTCATGCTCGACGGGAGGCCAGGGTATCTTGCTCCTGCAGGAGACAACTATGTACTATACAATAACCCAGAGTTGAACGCGCTGTTTGATCAGTTGGCCACGACTACAGACACTCAGAAACAGGTGGATATCTCATACAAGATCCAAGAGATCGTCTTCAACGACAAACCTTACAATTTCATATTCGAAGCTGTCGATGTGGTGCCAAGAGATCAGAAATGGACTGCTTGGGGCAGTAAAGATGTCTATAGCGTAATGACCTTCCCAGATGTCCAGCAATGGGGAGGAGGAACTGACCTAACTTTCGCGGAAGCAAGCAATGTCTTTCCAGGCAATACCCTCAACCCAGCAATTACTGCCAGCTCCACTTCAAACTACGCAATATACATCTATGGTCAGATATGCTACGCAGGGGCGGGGCTCCAAGATCTTAATGCTCGCGATCTTTCCTTCTATCCTGCGCTGGCAACGAGCATCCAATCGAATCCAGACGGATTGGACTGGAACATAACCTTCAGGCACGGCGCCCTCTTCCAAAGCGGAGTCGAGATCACTGCGGATGACTTCGTATGGACACGATGGGCCCTTCTCAGGCCGCAAACTGCGGCTACCACTCTAGGCGTTGACATTAAGTATTTGGGGAATTTGGTTGACTTTACGTTCTTGAATGGAACTACGACCACTGTTGACAACAGAGCGGCAAATGAGCCTGTGAGACATGGTTGGTGGAAGGCAACTGGCAAGTACAGTTTCGAATTCCACCTGCCAGACCCGTATGCATTCACAAAGGACACGTATGCAGCGTTCGCTCCATTTCCAAAGCACATTCTGGAGAAATTCCCATCGGATACTTGGGACTCCATTCCATTCAGCACAGCGAGCGCAGCATACACGTACACATGGGATACGAAGCAGTACGGTGGTTCTGGTTCCTATACAGCCGTGGGCCCAGTAGGAGCTGGACCGTACATTCTGAAAAGCTATGACTTTACGAACAATATTGCGACTTTGGTGAAGTTCCCAGGATACTGGAACGCCACCGGGCTTGAATCAATTGGTAGATACAGTGTCAACACTTACAAGGTTGTCTGGATCAGCAGCAAGGATACGGCGCTGGCTGCGCTCAAGAACGGGCAAGTCAACATCCTCGACAGCAACTACCAACTAGCAAAAGACAAGCCAACGCTCCAGCAGATGGGCGTCAACATAATCTCGGCACCTGAATATGGCTGGCAAGAACAAGGCTTCAACATGAGGCATCCTATCTTAGGAACAGGCGTCGACACACCACTTGGAAAAAGCGACCCATCAAAGGCTGCAGAAGCTGCAAGACATATCAGAACAGCCATCAGCCACATGATACCGAGAGACCTAATCGTATCGCAATTGCTGGCTGGCTCAGGCTACCCATTGGCAACAATGGTGGGTCCAGGTTGGGGAGTCTGGGACAATCCTAACATTAAGCCGGACTCATACGATCTCAATGCCGCCGCACAAGAATTGCAGGCAGCAGGTTACTCTGTGAGCCTTGGTCCACCACCAGCTCCGATAGCATACACCGGCACTCCTATGTTGGGAAGCAGCTCGGTCACCATAAACGGGTTAGCGCCAGTCGCTCATCTGATGATAATAATCCAGCAGAGCACGGACGACGGGCAAACCTGGACTAACGCCGCCGCAGCAGTCTCAGACAACTCTAGCAAGTACCAAGTTTCAGCCCCACCGCCTCCAGCATTTGGCACTGCTTGGTACCGGGCAAACTTCACCGGTTACGTGCTTAACGATACTATGACTGAAAGTGCAATGATGCACGGTATAACCCCAGACCAAGTCAACGAGTACATCTCCACTGGACAATACTTCGGCGGAAGACCCCTGCTACCAGCAAGCGTGACAGACCCGATTAGTGTATCATCGTCGACGACTGATGCAACAATTGTAGGCGCGATCGTTGTCATCTTAGTCGTGATCGTCGGAGCGGCCGTCTGGCTCAGTCGCAGAAAGAAAACAGCAGCCCCCAAGACCTAACTTTCGTCGATTTGCGCTTGAGGAGATCTCCTCAAGCGCTTCCTCGATTTTTTCGGTCATCCGCAAACAGGGAAAGCAAATTTCCGAATGACAGCGAGCTGCTCGCGACCACAATGAGCTGATGGAAAGCCCGCGTAGTCACCAAGAGTACCTAGACAAACAAGATCTCCTGCCAACACAAAGACCAAAACGGTTTGTTCCCTTAGCTCCCATTTTCCCGCAAGAAAATCCTAACACGTCCTGTTATTTTTCCGGCGGTAGTCGTCACGGTCTACGTGCGTTCGTCATTTATTTCCTTGCTCGCATCAGATAGTCAGATTGCGTAAATATCGGATCGCGCTAGTGCAACGATGGCGCCAAGCTGCTGGCTCTGAATGGCAGAGCGCTGCTTTCGTTTGTGGGCGTGCTTTTCTCTTTACGGCCGGCCGGCCGGCCCGGACGAGGCAACTTTCATGAATTGTGACACGTCGAAGGACGCACTGAGGGGTAAGAGGTCAACAATGATAACCGAGGCTGCCACTTCCGCAAGAATGAACGGAGACAATTTATATGTATGCAGCCAAGTTTTGAAATCAGAGATGACTTTGGACAACAGGGATATATTGATAGCTGGAGAGATTATCGTAAATTCTGAAGCATCCAGGAACCTCTCAGCACTATGTGATGGATTCGGCAGCAGATTCTTTGCGACTAAAGAGGAGAAAGATGCGGCAGAATTCATGGCGGCCAAGCTACGTCGCTACGGATTACAAGACGCGAAGGCCGAACCCTACGCTCACTTCGGTTGGAAAGACGGCAAACTAATCGATCTCTGGAGTTGGAAACGGGGGACCGCTTCTCTAGAACTTTTGAAGCCGGTGTATCGGCTATTGCCGTGCATTTCACTGGCGAATGCTCCCTCAACTTCGGAAGAAGGCACTACCGCCGAAGTGTATTGCTTGGAAGCTGGAACGCGTACATATCTTCTAGACAACAAAGACAAAATTAAGGGAAAGCTAGTTCTAGATGGAATTTACACTCGACCGAACGGACATTGGACGCCCGCGGAGATTGACAAAGGGAACCTGTATCGACCCACGATCTACGGTTATCTACAGGAATTTGGAGCTTCCGGTTTCATCTACATCAATCGCAGCTACGGAGATCTTCCTCCGACCGGTGCCGTGAGATTTGGCCTGATAGGAGAAATTCCGGCTTGCGGAATTTCAAGGGAAAGCTCTCAATTCATTCTTAGGCAACTTTCAGGCGGACCAGTTGCGGCTAATCTCAAGATAAAGAACACATACGCGCCGGGCGCGACATCCTACAATGTCGTAGGAGATCTTCCGGGGCATGAACGCCCAGAGGAGCTAATCCTCGTTGGAGGCCACTTTGACGGCCACGACATCTCGGTTGGCGCGATGGATGACGCTGCTGGCGCCTGCGTAGTTCTGGAAGCCGCTCGAGCTCTAGCTAAATATGGTGGTTCATTTAGGCGATCAATTAGATTTTGCTGCTTCGCGGGCGAAGAGCTTGGATTGAACGGATCAACAGGTTATGTGCTCAATCACGTAGATGAAATCAAGAACATTAAACTGATGATCAACACCGACATGGCTGGGATTAGTGCAAAAACAGGCCACAGTTTCCAAGTTTGTGGACCACAGGAACTTGCCTCTTATCTAGAGAAGATTCTGAACGAAACTGGTAGTTTTGATAGAGAATGGGAGATACCCAAGATAACATACTCAGGACGACTGAGATGCCACAGTGACCACTGGCCATTCTATGTCATGGGAGTCCCAACAGTTCATTTCCTCGATGTACCCTCGGACCCCATCGATGAGCTATACAGCCATACAACTGCGGATACGGTCGACAAAGTCAACGCCAAAGGGATAAAGGATGCAGCAGTAATTCTAGCCTTGGTATTGGCGCGGTTGGCTGATGAGGAAGAGATGCCTGTCAAACACACGCCAGTAGACAGGATACTTGAGGCTTTGGAGAAAGATGGTACCGCTGAAATCCTTAGGGCAGAGAAAAGGTGGCGTCGTGAGCTGTCTAGCTAAGTACAAGTTCGAAATCCGTCCAAGTGTTCACTTCAAGCTCTCGAAAGCGACGGTTTAGAAATCATATGACAGAAGGAAAAATCGGCCAAAGACACCTCAAACGTTTCCTGTCAACCAGCAACAAACGTAACAAGTTGCAGTGTTGTCATCTCTTCGTGTGTTTGCTACCAATAGTAAGAATTTCGATTGCGTGTGCGCACCATACTTCTATTTCGGTCATTCGCGACTGGTCAAAGCGGTGAGTTGCAATGAGCGATTATTGTGTGAAGTCTAGTAATGATGGATTTTGCGATTTCTAGAGCTTCAGTCGCCTTCATGTTACTGAAGTTGGTTATGTACTCTTCAGCCATGCGAGGATTCTTCTGAAAGAGATCTAGTGCAACTTTCTCAATCGACGGTTGCAGCCTGAAAAGCTCTTCCTCCCAATTGCGCCAAACCGGCACCACTTCCTCCTTCGTTGCAGTGTAGAACAAGTTCACTAGGTTGGAGATCTGTCGAAAAGTCCAGTAAGCGGATTCTTCGTCATATATGCTGCCTGAGAGAACTTCAGTTGGCAACGGTTCGCATTTTTGGGAACCGACAGTATATGCTTTTGTAGTCTTGGTCATCCCGGAATAGAACGGAACGTGAGGGCTTGTAGCTCCTTCCGCCAAGCCTGTCCAAAGGAGCCCTCCAATTGGGTTGGGCATGCTGCTTCTTAGTTGAGCACACCAAGTAGTCACAGCGGCCGTGGTGCCGATTATGCGTTCTGTCCCCCATACCGGTGCCATCTCGTACTGTAACTTTCCATTCAACTGGAAGTGAGATCCGGCTGTGGATGTTCTCCTTGTGGGATCGTCCCACAAATCCAACGTACCCCGTGGCACCGCAGGTGCGTACTCATCGCTGTTCACACCGTATGGGTCGAATTCTGTTCCTTGATAGTGATCACTGAAAATCTTGAGGAAGTCTCTCGGGCCAAGTTTTGTATCCGGCTTCACGAACAGAGGATAGGTTTCAACTGGCTCTTGGGGATCCAAGTTCGTCGATGGCGAAAGGAGGCTGATTCCGCGCCATATTCGCCGGGTGTCATACGCTGGAACAGGAATACCTTGCTTAACTTTCTCGTTCTGTGCACTATAAGTTTTCATCACGTTGAACGGTTCTCTGCTGCCAGGTTCACGTAGACCGTTATCCACCGCGAAAGTCAATAAATCCTTTGAACCCATAAAATTCTTGGAATCGTTTGAATTCACTTCACCAATCCTGCAAGTGTTCGCCTCTACCACGAAACAGTCATCTGGAACTCTAGCGGCAACCCAAAGGTGCCCACGAAACTCTTCGTAAAGCCAAACCTCGTTAGGGTCACCGACAATATAGTTGTCCGTTCGAGCACCATACCGGTCGGTAAGCTCACCGATCATTTTGATGCCTTCACGAGCGGTTTTGCAGCGTTCCAGAACCAAGGTCATACGGTAATCGCCAATAGACGTACGCATTCTTGGGCAGACCGCTTCGGCTCTCTTGCTGATTACGCCGCCTGAAGAAGCTCCCGCACAGACCTGAAACTCGTTAATGCCGCCCTGTGCTGTATGGATGTCTTCGCCTTCAACAACCGATATCACTCCCAGGTATGCGTAAGTCTCCGGAACCTGAGCTATCTCAATGCCTTCTGACAGGCCAAATCTCAACTTCTCGTCAGACCCATGTTTTCTTCTTGGCACCGCCAAGACCTGTTGCGCGTAGTCTCCAAGAGCGTCACAGCTACGTGCGACCATCACGGAACCATCTATAGTCGCAGCCTTTCCGGCCGCCATCATATAGCATCCCTTTTCCAACAATTGCCATTGCACCACGGTATGTTCTCGATATAGCGCCTTAACTCCTTTATCATCAACTTTCCCCCGATTCTTGCATAGAGATTTACGCGCGTCTAGAGGATAGGATGGATGCCGGAAGCGCGAGTCTTCATCTACCATAGTACCCACCAGGTAGAGTATATGTCGGGACAGTTCGAAGACTTACTTCGTCGAAGCGATCTGCTGATTGTTGAGGCTGCAAGTCAAAGAGTGAACGCATTTGAAATAGACTTCAATGCCCTTTGCAGAGGAAAATTCAGCCCAAAGGCTATGCAAGTGAAATACAAGCCGACCTGAAAGGCTACATTATCGAGAGTTCAAGCGACGGCACCTTAAGCACTTCCTGAAAAGTTTGACCGGGAGATACTTGGCCCATATTTCGGCCATGCTAAGACGCGTGCGCAGATGAGGTAACAGATGACGATCTAATGACACGGGCTCTTAACATGTGTTGCTAAAACAACCCTCACCCGATGGGGTATTCCGCAGCAGAAATACACCCTCTTGCGTAGGTCTGCATTACCCATGATGGATCAATCTTCAACGGAACGGTGGATCAAGAGACCTACTCGATTACGACAGTGTTAAGATTGGAACCTGCCATCGCCATAACACGCGACTAGACTGCCTTCAAAGGCAAGAACATAACCCTCACGCTAATGGGAGAGGAAGCGGCTGTCGATGTTTTGTCTGTCCCGGCGACGCGGTCATACTTCAGATTCCCGACAACAGTATCTGGCCTGTTCCCGCTCGCAGCCATTATGCTAGCAACGGTTCTTGGAGGTTTCTTGGGGCTACGTCACGTCCGCAGAGCGAGGAACTACCAAAACAGACTTCGCTGCACTATCTGAGATATTAGGGGAACATTCCTTAGGGGTGCTGTACAGGCACCTGAAAGACCATTACGATATAGGCTCAGATGAGATGCCCTACCGGCTCCCAACAATCATTCGGGTTCTTGAGGAAATGTTCGGAGTGGGTGGAACCAAAGCAATCGGATCTGACGTAGCGAAGAAACTGTACAGCCAACTGGGACTAGGATTCGTTGCTCACTCGAACTACACGCTAGAAGACTACATAAGAGAAGCCATGAAAATGCTTCTAACACCCTGAATGATGAGATTTCACGATTTCTATTCTCGGTAACATCAAGCTCCCGTCTGTTCGCTCTGTCCAGTTGACCTGTAGAAAATCGTCTGCTGTTTGGGAGAATTCTCACAATGCTCGGTGTTAGGTTCCGATATTGCTCCCCTGTTGCTCGGTCGAACAGAGTTTGACAAATCCCTCCCTGAGATCCTCAAGTTTGTTGAGAACCATTACGATCTCAGCCAGTAACCTGGTTATTTCGGATGGGAGACAAGACGCAAATGCGGTGTCGGTGTATTTGAGGGAGAATTTGTGCATGCATTCATTTGCATCTGTAGCGCTTTGCGATTCCATTCGAGTTGTACCGAAACCCGCATCGACTCTCGTCTATCGAGCCACAGTAACGACATTTCGGGTCAGAGTCATACTAGTCGCCGCTCAATGGTACTGCTGAGCCGAGGGAGCAAAGTCGGGCTGCATGGCGATGGGCACAATACGAGAGATTAGGGCTGCAGTCGCGCTTCCAACCCCACTCCACACGCTCGATAAGAGACCATCCCAGATCCCCGTCCGTCCTAACTAGGAACTGGTTCGGGTTCAGACGTTTCACTTTGTTAGCTCGATAAATCTCGAAGCCCCGTCGAGCTGATTCACTTTCATCGTTCTGTTCGGCCATTAGCATTCAGTACGGGTTCCCTGCCCGTCTAGATAAGGGTCCGAACCGTGTCCTAATTGCAAACCTTTAGAACCTAAAAGAAAATCGCAACCCCTGAGTAAATCGCCAATTTCACGACAAGCTATCAAGGGTGAGTCTGCAAATAATTCGTATGTCATGTCCCTGTTTGTGCGTAAGCCTCGTTTTTTCAGTGGGACTTAACACGCTGGCGATTTAAGCGCTTGAACCGATGGCGCCATTTTGTGTTCTAGTTCAAATTGGGTTGCCCGCACCACCAGACCCACACACACCACAGAGAAAACAGTGTGCTGTCCGAGATTGTTGATTTGAATTCTGGTGGATGAACTGGCGTTGGATCTACGTTAGATGTTGATTAGGACGATGCCTCCGATCGCCAGCAGTGCTCCTAGGATCACCCTCATGT
>Ga0315282_10006093_pt1 | contig 20287 bp, 20 predicted proteins | sample YL17G07_20_MG_FD_203693 | JGI IMG/M metagenome (GOLD analysis project Ga0315282, IMG submission 203693) | Sediment microbial communities from Yellowstone Lake, YNP, Wyoming, USA - YL17G07_20 | ecosystem: Environmental > Aquatic > Freshwater > Lake > Sediment | place: USA: Wyoming | collected... | reverse complement strand
CAATTGATGTGACACAAAAAAGGCTATTGTCAGTAAAAGATCTCTCAGCTTTTACATTATATAAGCTATCGGAGCAGGCGAATGAATAAATGGGTGAAAAAGAGTATTGAAATAGCTAACTCAAAGGGCTATTTGGATAAACTGCAGGAAATTTATACCATTGTTCAAGAATCGGCGAGACAAGTTGACTATAAAATTAAAAGAGATTTGAAGCAAATCTATAACGGAGGAGATGATATTGCCTTAATCAAAAAGTTGTTGGATTTACCAAAATTCCCAATCAATGATCCATATGTAGCTTTTTTAAGAAAGAAGGAAATATTTATTGAATACAATCCTCAAACCGTTAGCAGAATTGCTAATAGAATAAGGGATATGGGCTTTGAAGAAATGATAAAAGGCATTAGCGAAGCTAAGTTAGCCACTAGGCAAATTGGAACTCTATTTAAAAAGTGGATTCCGAAAATTGGGTATCCTATACTTTCCGAGCCTGAATTTGAAGCCTATAATAAAGGAATAGCCTTTCTAGAAGGATCTGATTCAAAACTAAAGGATTTTGCAAATCAAAAATTTTGTAATCTTGACAAAGGACCGGATTTTATCGTTAAAGTGAATGATGTTTATGTAATTGGGGAGGCAAAATTTCTTACCGATTTTGGCGGAGCTCAGAATGCAAACTTTGAAGACGCGCTTAGGTTGATTAGAGGAAAAAAGGGAAATGCTATCAGAATTGCAGTTCTTGACGGGGTAGTCTGGATAAAGGATAATACTAAAATGTATAAAAAAGTTTGCGAATTAAAAGAAACCGCTTTAACTGCTCTTTTGTTAAAACAATTTTTAGAAAGTCTGAAAAGAAGATAATAGATGGAAGATGTAAAGCTGTTAAAGGCTATTCCGCTTTTTAAAGGGTTTTCCACTACCGAGCTTTTGAGCATCAATATGGTTGCCAAAAGCAAGGTCTATGAGTCAGGCGATACCATTGTCAAGGAGAAGGCCAAAGGAGACGGTCTTTATATCATCAAGCGCGGCCAGGTTCGGGTGATGAAGATGGATTCTTTTGGGGATGAACATATTCTAGCCTTCCTGGGCAAGGGCGAATATTTCGGGGAGATAAGCCTGGTGGACCAGGCGCCCAGGAGCGCAAGCGTGATTGCGGAGGAGGAGAGCGAGTGCGTCATAATCAAGCACACGGATTTTCAGAACCTGATCGCGGGCAACAAGGAGATTGAGCGCAAGTTCTACAAGTCCTTCAGCCTGGTGCTTTGCGAGCGGCTGCGCGTGGCCGACGAAAACCTGACCTTCAGCCAGGAAATCACCAAGCTCATTCAGCAGCTGGACAAAGAAAAATAACGAGTCGCTACTGACCTGTCCTTCGAAGCTCCGCAATTAGCGGAGCGAATTAGGAAGTCGCCCGCACCATAATTTTTTCCGACACTATCTTCTGCAATCATTTCGGCGCCAAAGGAGGGGGGAATGAGAACCGCAATGGTGGTCAGCCCGCATGCTGACGACGCCGGCTCCAGCTTGAGACCTGGGGCAAAAAAGTCGGGATTGTCGAGCATTCCATGAAACAGGATATGAAATTCCTGCTCACGCTCTACCTCACGGAGCAGGCCAAGGCCGTGGCCAAAAAAGGCGAACGAAAAGCTTTTCGTTTATAATAGGAAATGGCTGAACAAAGAATACAAGGAGAAAAAGGTGCAGGTCATTTAGGTGGAGGAGCAAGAACAACTTGTGGTAATCACGGTCAAAGTCTCGTACGGCCAATGGGGGTGAACTATGAAGATAAGCTATGATTCAGATTACGAGCTTCTTTACATCCGGATGGGAAAGGCTCGCAAGGTCATCAGCAAGCCGGTCAGTGAAGACATTACCATTGATATGGACGGGAGAGGCAAGCTGGCCGGGATTGAAATTTTATCTGCCTCCAAGCACCTTGACCTCCGTAATCTGCTGCCTGTGGAGACCAAAAAGAAAGCCGCAGCCGGGGCAAGATAGGATCTCCGCTTATCAACCGGCCGCAGGTTTGCGCGATTTCCAACGGTGATAGATGAGCTGGATGGCAAGCACCAGGACAACCAGTCCTGCGGAAACCGCATACGGGCTTTTGGGGCCGAGCAAATGCGCGAGCAGGCCGCCGATGAGCGGCCCGGCAAAGCCTCCCAGCCCCAGATAAAACTCGTGCCAGCCGCTTCTCGACCCGGCAATGCTGGACTCCAGGCTCACCGCGTAATATAGGCTCGCGGAATAAGTGACACCCCCGGCGGCGCCGATTAAGAGGAATCCAAGCGCAAACCCCCACAATTTTTCCGTGAAGACCACAATGACCAGGCCGGCAAAGGCCACAAGCAGGGCCGCGGGAAGGGGCCAGAACTTGAAATGCCAGACCGCGGTCCGGTTCAGAATGATGAACAGGAGACACTGGGCGAGGGACAGACAAAGGAGCAAGGCTCCGAGGCTTTGGCTGGAAAAACCGAGCGACTCGGCCAGTTTGGGAAAGATGTTGCGCAGCACATTGAGCGCAAAATAGACCATGCCGTTCGCGAGCCAGGACAGGTATAAAAGATAGACCGGGCCTTTTTCCGCTTCATTTTGCGCTGCCGGCTCCTGGCTCGGAGCGCGAAACAGGAGCGCGAAAAAAATCCCGAAGAGGATTGAAAGTCCTCCCGCAACCCAGAACACCCCGGCCGGCTTGCGCCCGTAAATCAGTCCTGCGACCAGGTACCCGATGGTCGCGCCCGACGACCAGGACACATTGTACCAGCCCGAGCTTTTGGCCAGCGCCTTTCCGCTCACGAATTTGCAGAGCGCGGATTCCAGCCCGGGCCAGACCAGGGCCAGGGCCAGGAAGGCGACCGCGACCAGCGGGTAAATCCAGAAGAGCCTGGTGAACAGCGGAAGAAGGCAAAGCGCCACGCCATACAAAATCGCGCCGGCGCCTGCCTGAAGATTCTTGGGCACGCGGTCCGCAAGCCAGCCGCTCACGGGAACCAAGCCGATGTAGACCAGCGAGGCCATGGTCCCGAGCGCGCCCAGCGCGATGTTCCCGGCTCCCAGCTGAATCGCGAAAAGCGGAAGCCCCAGGCCGAGCATTCCCACGAACATGTTGCTGAAAAAGGTGAAGACATAGAGGAAAGGCAGGCTTGGCATCTGTAATTTCATCTTCACGCGCCATCATGGTAATAGGGCAATACCGAATCCAGCCAGCCGGCATATTCGGCCAGGCAATTGAGCGCGCGCTCCGAGAGCAGCTGATTTTTTAAGCTGCGCCGCATCCGGCCTTGGACCGGAGCCAGCAGGCCGAAATTCACATTCATCGGCACCAATGCAGCCCCGGATGCGGTCGTGACATATTTGACAAGCGCTCCGAGCGCGCTTTCCACGGGAAGCGGCCTCGGCTCCATCCGCCTGGATTTCTGGAGCGCGAAAATTCCCGCAGCCATCCCGGTGGCCGCGCTTTCCAGATAGCCCTCCACGCCCGTGAGCTGGCCTCCGAAAAAGAGCATCGGCTTCTGCTTGAGCGAAAGGTCAGGCGCAAGCAGACGCGGAGAATCAAGATAGGTGTTCCGGTGCATGGACCCGAGCCGGGCAAAGGCCGCCCCCTCCAATCCTGGAATCATCCGGAAAATCCGCTCCTGCTCCGGATAGCGCAGCCGGGTCTGGAACCCGACCATCCCATAAAGCTCCGCAGAGATGTTCTCCTGCCGAAGCTGAACCGCGGCATACGGCTCCCGACCCGTGCGCGGGTCCTTTAGACCAACCGGCTTCATCGGCCCGAAAGCCAGGGTCTCTTTGCCCCGCCCTGCCATTTCCTCAATCGGCAGGCAGCCCTCGAAAAATTTCGCCGCCTCAAATTCGCGCAGCGGAACCGTCTCGGCCTTGACCAGCTCCTCATAAAACCGCTCATACTCCTCCCGGCTCATCGGGCAGTTGAGGTAGTCGTCTCCGCCCTTGCCATACCGGCTCTGGCGGAAAACAATCTTCATATCGATAGAATCCGCGTGAACCACAGGAGCGATGGCATCGTAAAAATACAGCCGAGAAGACCCGGTCAGCCGCTCGATTTCCTGCGCAAGCGCGTCCGAGGTCAAAGGCCCGGTGGCGATGACGGCGGTTCCCGCCTCCGGAATTTGGATGACTTCCTCCCGCACAAGCTCCAGACCGGGATGTGAACAAAGCCGCTCCGTGATGTATCCCGAAAACCGCTCCCGGTCAACCGCCAAAGCCTCTCCGGCCGGCACCCGGAACTTTTCCGCAGCCTCAATCACGAGCGAGCCTAGAAGCCTCATCTCGGCCTTGAGCAATCCTGATGCCTTGGCAAGCGACATGCTCTTGAGCGAGTTGGAGCAGACCAGCTCCGCAAGCTGCTCGCTCCTGTGCGCCTTTGAAAAGCGGACCGGCTTCATCTCCCAAAGCCTCACCCGGCCCCGCCTTTTCAAAACCTGCCACGCGGCCTCCACTCCCGCGAGTCCTCCGCCGATGATGGTTATTCTATCCATCTTTGCAAGCGGCCCGGGCCGCGACTCTTTGCCCAGAGCGATTTCCTGCTTCGTCCCGCGGATACGCGGGAATTCACAGGACCAGTCAGCCGCGACCTTGTCAGACCGCAAATCAAGATATAACATAAAGACCAAATTGCAATGAGCCAAAACCCGGAGACAGACAAGGTCAAAGACGCCCTGGACTTTCTCGATAAATTCACCAATTACGAGCGCATGGCAAGATACCCTTACACCGCCTCGGCCATGAACCTGGAGCGGGTGTCCAGAATTCTCGCCGCAGTCGGCTCGCCCGAAAAAAAACTGGCCGCCATACACATCGCCGGCACCAAGGGCAAGGGCAGCATTGCCAAGATGGTCAGCATGATTCTCTCTTCGGCAGGATACCGGGTGGGGCTTTACACCTCGCCGCACCTGGTCTGGAAGAACGAGCGGATTCAGGTCAACGAGGATATGATTTCGGACCCGGACCTGGCGAGGGCGATTGACGCGCTGCGTCCCGGGGTGGAAGCGGTCCAGGCGCAAAAAGAATCGGGAGAGGTCAGCTATTTTGAGCTGCTCACGGCCGCGGCTTTTTATCATTTTGCCGAGAGGAAGGTCAATTACGCGGTGCTGGAGACCGGCCTGGGAGGACGGCTGGACGCCACCAATGTCTGCGCTCCATCGGTCGTAGTCATCACTCCCATCAGCCTTGACCACACCGACATCCTGGGCGACACCATTGCCAAAATTGCGCTGGAAAAAGCCATGGTGATTAAGCCCGGAGCCAAGGTCGTGGTTGCGCCCCAGGCCGAGGCCGCGCAAGAAGTTATTGCCAAGCGCGGCCGGGAGATGAACGCCGAGCTTTTTGCAGTGGAAAAAATTTATTCCTGGAAACTGAATTATATCTACAGCCACGAGATGTGCTTTGACCTCACGGGCAAGAGGAGCCTCGCAGGGCTGAAAACCAAGATGGTCGGCCCCAGGCAGATGAGCAACGCGGCCAGCGCAATCCTGGCCTGCGACATCCTCTCCGGCCAGGGCGCAAAAATATCCGATGACACCATCCGCTACGGCATGGCGCGCGCCCGGCTGGCAGCCAGGTTCCAGACCGCGGAGCTTCTTGGCCGGACCCTCATCCTGGACGGCGCCCACAACCCGGAGAGCGCCCAGGCTCTGATGGAAACGCTGGGGATGGTTTATCCCGGAAAGGAATATAATTTCATCGTCGGCCTGGGCCAGGACAAGGACCTCGCGGGATTTCTGGCCGAGCTTAAACCGCAGGCCAAAACCATGGCCCTCTGCCAGGCGCATCACCCGCGCGCCGCATCAGTAGAGTTGCTGCGGTCAAAGCTGGGGGATTTTAACGGCCGCGTGGTGATGGAGCCGGAGCTCAAATCGGTTCTGGAAAATCTATCCGGCCTGACCAAACCCGGCTCAATTATAATAATCACCGGGTCTTTCTTCCTCATAGGAGAGGCGCTCCAATGGCTCCTGCCCAGAGGCATCGAGATTCAGATACCATAGCCGCAATCGCCACTCCCCCGGGAGCCGGCGCCATCGGCATCATCCGCTTAAGCGGCCCCCATGCCATCGCCATTGCCCGCCAAATTTTCCAGGGCGAGCGCGACCCGCTTACGATGAAAGGCTTTGAGGCCAGCCACGGCTGGATTGTCCGGGGCAATCAAAAGCTGGACGAGGTGGTGCTCCTGGTCATGCGCTCCCCCAAAAGCTACACCCGCGAGGATATGGTGGAGATAAGCTGCCACGGCGGGCCAATGGTGCTGGCCCAGGTCCTGGAAGCGGCGATTGCCGCAGGCGCCAGGATGGCCGAGCCGGGAGAATTCACCAGACGCGCTTTCCTCTCCGGAAGGATTGACCTGGCCCAGGCCGAGGCCGTGGCCGCGCTTATCGCAAGCGAGACCGAGGCTGCTGCTCGCGCCGCGCTTCGGGGCCTGGCCGGGGAGCTTTCGGAAAAAATCCAGGCGCTGAACGCATCGCTTCTGCAGGCATTGTCGGACCTGGAGGCCGGCCTGGATTTTGCCGAAGACGACATCGCGTTCATCAGCCGGGAGCAACTCATCATCCGTCTGCAAGGCGCCGGGAATGAGCTTGCCAAGCTCGCAAGCCGCGGCCAAGCCGGAAAAATCTTGAGCGAGGGCATCCGCCTGGTGATAGTGGGCCGGCCCAATGTGGGGAAGAGCACGCTCATGAACGCGCTATTGGAAAAGGACCGGGTGATGGTGGCCGAGGCTCCGGGCACCACCAGGGATGTGGTGGAGGACTCGTTTAATCTCAAGGGCCTTCCGGTCAGAATTTCCGACACCGCAGGCCTGCGCGAAAACGCGAAGCCGATTGAAAAGCAGGCCGCAAACCGCACCCGCAAAGCCCTGAACCAGGCTGACCTCGCCCTCCTGCTCCTTGACCGCTCCGAGCCGCTTACAGATTACGACCGGCTGCTCCTCGCGGAAACCAAAGACCGGCTCCGGCTTTTGCTGCTCAACAAGAGCGACCTTGCCTCAAAACTTGACGGCTCGGAATTAAAGCGGCTTCTGGCCGAGGAAAAATTCCTGGAGATTTCCGCCAAAACCGGCCAGGGCCTCCCGGAGCTGCGCGAGCGCATAAAGGAGCAAATCTGGCAAGGCAAGCCGGCAAGCGAGGACGCCCTGGCCGCAAGCCAGCGCCAGCTTGAAATTCTCGACCAATGCCGGGCCAGCCTGGAAAAAGCCATCACCGCTGCGAAAGACGGCCTGGGCGAGGAATTGATCGCCGCGGATTTGCGCAAGGGCATTGACTGCCTGGGACAGATTTCAGGGGAAACGGTGAGCGAGCAAATCCTCGAACTCATCTTCAAAAAATTCTGCATCGGCAAATAACCGCGCTTTCAGGGAGGGTTGCCCAGGTCGATGTTCAATTAAATCTCCCCGGCCTTGAGGGGAGGGGATTAAGCCTGCACTCCATAGTTCCGTGCTGCGCGGAACGAAGGAGTGGGGAGGGTGATTTGTAATAATGAATTCAATCTCCCCCACCACCCCCCATCAAGGGAGAGGAATTTCGGTTTTGTGATTTGGGCGAAAGACCTTCAACACCCGACCCCCAATAATTAAATCCGGTCTAAACTTTTTGGAAATAAAAAACGCGGTGCAGTTAAACTATTAAGTGTAGGTCTGACCCCATCGCAGCTTTTGCCTGGTTGACAATTTCCAGATAGATTTTAAAATCTATGAGTCATCGTTCGATTCTCCCGGAAGTTTCTAAAAAGGAGCTGAAATGATTGAGCTAAGGTTTCACGGCCGGGGAGGCCAGGGAGCGGTCACCACCGGCGAGCTTCTGGCCAAGGCCGCGGTCTCGGAAGGCAAAGAGGCCCAGGCCTTTCCCTCGTTCGGCCCGGAGCGGAGGGGCGCGCCGGTCCTGGCTTTTTGCCGGGTGTCTGATTCGAGGATTCTTCACCGCTTCCAGGTCAAAGAGCCGGACATCGTGGTCGTTCTTGACCCCAGCTTGCTCGATGTCCTGGACCCGACCCGGGGTCTCAAGCCCAGCGGAATTCTGGTTGTGAACTCGGAACTAAGCCCCAAGCAATTGAAAAAGCAGCGCCAATACACCTGCCGGGTCGCCACGGTGGACGCGAGCAAGATTGCTCATGAAATCCTCAAGCTGAACATCACCAACACGGCCATGCTCGGAGGCGTGGTCAAGGTGAGCGGCCTGGTGAAGATGGACAGTCTGGAGGAGCCTTTCCATGAGCGCTTCGGCAAGGTGGCTGAAAACAACCTCAAGGCCTGCCTAAGGGCGTATGCGGAGACCAAACTGGAGGAATAAATGACCAAACCAGCTGACCAGTGGAATTGGCAGGAACTGGAGCCGGGGTTCGTGATTACAAATCCGGGCAATGCCAGCGAATACAAGACCGGGGATTGGAAGTCAGAGCATCCGGTCTGGGATGAGAAAATCTGCATCAAGTGCGGTCTTTGCTACAGCTTCTGCCCGGATATGGCGGTGCGCCAGAAATCCACCGGATATTTCGAGGGAAATTATAACTACTGCAAGGGCTGCGGGATTTGCGCCCATGAATGCCCGACCGGAGCCATCAGCATGAAGGAGGGACGCGAATGACCGAGAGCGCAAAGAAAAAAATCGGCATTGAGGTCAGCCTGGCGGTGGCCGAGGCGGTCAAGCAATGCGACGCGGATGTCATCTCCGCCTATCCCATCACGCCCCAGACCCATATCGTGGAGCATCTCTCCGAGTTGGTCGCCAACGGCGAGCTGGACGCGGAATTCATCCCGGTGGAAAGCGAGCATTCTGCCATGAGCGTTTGCGCCGGGTCCTCCGCGGCCGGCGCCCGGACCTTCACCGCCACCGCCTCCCAGGGGCTGGCGCTTATGGCCGAGATAGTCTATTGCGTGAGCGCGCTCCGCCTGCCCATGGTGATGGTGGTTGCCAACCGCTCGCTCAATTCCCCGCTCTCCATCTGGAACGACCACAGCGATGTTATGATGGTGCGCGATTCCGGCTGGGTGCAGGTTTTCGTGGAGAACGGCCAGGAGGCCTATGACCATATCTTCTGGTGCTTCCGCGTGGGCGAGGACCAGAAGGTCATGCATCCGGTCATGCTCAATATGGACGGGTTCATCGTCACCCATGTGGTGGAGCCGATTGAATTCTGGACCGAGGACCTGGTCAAAAAATTCCTGCCCCCCTTTCAGCCGCTCCACCGGCTCCACCCGGATAAGCCCGTGACCATGGGAGCGTTCGGCCCTCCGGAAATTTTCAGCGAGTGCAAGGCCAGCCAGGAGCACGCCCTGGTCTCGTGTATGCCGGTGATTGAAAAGGCCTGGGAGGAGCTTTACGCGGTTTGCGGCCGGAGATATTACCCGGTGGAGAAATACCGCGCGGAGGACGCCAAGACCCTGCTCGTGACCATGGGCTGTCTGGGCGAGACCGCGCGCGTGGCTATTGACGAGATGCGCGAGGCCGGGGAGGAGGTCGGCCTGGTCTCCCTAAGGCTCTGGAGGCCGTTCCCGTTTGCAGCTTTCAAGGAATCGGTCAAGAACGCGGAAACCCTGGTGGTGATTGACCGCGCCCTGGTCTTCGGAGGCGTGGGCGGACCCGTGGCCCTGGAAGTCAAGAGCGCGCTCTTCTCCGAGCCGAAGCGGCCGCGGGTTGCCAACTTCATCGCCGGGCTGGCCAGCCGGGATGTCCAGCCGGAGGACTTCCGGCAGATGGTTGCGCGGACGAAAAAGAAGGTTGCGGAGGGCCGCGAGGACGAATTTGAAATTTACGGGGTGAGAGGATGAGAAGGATAGAACATTACGCTCCGCTGCTTTTTGACAAGGAGGAGTATTTCACGCCGGGGCATCGCGCCTGCCAGGGATGCGCGGAAGCGCTTGCGGTCAGGCTTTCGGCCAAGGCCCTGGGCCGGAACACCATTGTGGCCATGGCCACCGGCTGCATGGAGATAGTCTCGTCTCCCCTGCCCTTCACGGCCTGGAAAGTGCCCTGGATCCATGTGGCGTTTGAGAACGCGGCCGCGGTCGCAAGCGGGGTTGAGTCCGGCTTGAAAGCGCTCATGCGCAAGGGCAAGCTGCCGAAACGGAAAATAAATATCGTGGGCTGCGCCGGGGACGGAGGCACCGCGGACATCGGGCTGCAAGCCCTTTCCGGAGCCATGGAGCGCGGCCACAACATGGTCTATATCTGCTACGACAACGAGGCCTATATGAACACCGGCATCCAGCGAAGCTCGTCCACTCCCTTCGGAGCGTCCACCACCACCAGTCCCGCGGGCAAGGTGCACCAGGGGCAGGAAACCTGGAAGAAGAATATGCCGGAGATAATCGCGGCGCACGGCGTGCCCTATGTGGCAAGCGCGTGCAGCTCCTTTCCCGTGGACCTGGTCGAAAAGGTCAAAAGGGCCGCAGCAACTCCCGGGCCGGCTTATGTGCATATCTTGAGCGTGTGTCCCACCGGATGGCGCATACCGCCCAGCCTGGCCATCAAATACGGAAGGCTCGCCGTGGAATCCGGAATCTTCCCGCTCTACGAGGTCAGGAACGGCAAATACTTCCTGACCTTCGAATACCCGGAACTGATTCCGGTCAAAAATTATTTCAAGGGGCAGGGAAGGTTCCGGCACCTGACCGAAGACGCCATCGCCCGCATCCAGAAAAAAATAAACGAAGACTACGAAAAACTCAAAGCAAAATGTGTGAATGTAAAAAAATAATTCGTTCATAGAGAGAGGATAAAAAAATTTTCAAAGGTGAGCTATGGGACAAGAAATTAGCGCAAAGGAAAATGTGGACCTCAAATTCGTGGATGAGGTGATTGGGCGCTGGTATTCGGACCCGGCCTATCTCATTCCCATGATGCAGGACATCCAGGCCAGGTACACTTACCTTCCCCGGCCCGCGCTGCTTCTGCTTCAGGAGAAGCTCAATCTCCCGCTGGCGCGAGTTTCCGAGGTGGCCACTTTTTACAGGGCCTTGAGCCTGAAGCCCAAGGGCAAACACCTGGTCCATGTCTGCCTGGGCACGGCCTGCCATCTGCGGGGAGGGCCGCGCATCGCGGACGCGTTCAAGCGCGAGCTGGAGGTGGAGGTTGACGAGACCACCAAGGACGGGGAATTCACGCTCCAGACCGTGAACTGCGTGGGCGCGTGCGCGCTCGCGCCGGTGGTCATTATTGACGGAAATGTCACCGGCAGGATGGACGCCTCCAAGGTCAAGCAGATGCTGGCCAAGCTCTCGCCCGCCGCGGCCAAAGCCGCACAAGCCGCAAAGGCCGGGAAGCCGGAGACAAAAGCCGAGCCGGCCAGGCCGGTGAAGGCGAAGAAAGCTTCGAGCCCGGCCCGGGCCAGCAAGCTCTTGAAAAAATCAAAAGCCAAAATCGCTTCCCGCAAGAAATGAGGAGGACTGGATTTGGATTTTAAAGCTTTGCAGGAAAAATCGCGGAGGGAATACCAGGCGCGGCTCAATTCGGAGGTTCCGGTGATTTATGTCGGAGCCGCCACCTGCGGTCTGGCCGCAGGCGCCGGCGAGCTTTTGAAGATGCTGCCATCGGAGCTTTCCGCGCTCAAGCTCAAGGCCGAGGTGGTTCCGGTCGGATGCATCGGCCCGTGCTGCTTTGAGCCGCTGGTGGACATCCAGAAGCCGGGCAAGCCCAGAATCTGCTACAAACAGGTCACTCCCCGCATCCTCAAAACCCTCCTCCAGGACTGCCTCGTGAACGACAATCTTCATCCCGAACTCGCGCTCGGAATCGTGGGCGAAGGTCCCGCGTTCCGCGGGATTGACGGCATCCCGCTCCTGTTCGACCACCAGATGCTCAAGGGGCAGATGCGCGTGGCCTTGAGAAACTGCGGATACATTGACCCGACCCGCATCGAGGATTACATCGCGCGCGGCGGATACATTGGCCTGGAAAAAGCCTTCAGGATGAAGCCGGAGGAAATCATCGACTGGATAAAAAAGAGCGGCCTGCGCGGAAGAGGCGGAGGCGGCTTCGGCACGGCGAGAAAATGGGACTCGGTGAGAAAAGCCGAGGGCAGCGTCAAATACATCCTCTGCAACGGAGACGAGGGCGACCCGGGAGCGTTCATGGACCGGAGCACCATGGAGAGCGACCCGCATTCGGTGATTGAAGGCCAGCTCATCGCGGCCTATGCCATCTCCTCGGGCAAGGCGCGCGCCGAGGGATACATCTATGTGCGGAACGAGTATCCCCTGGCCGTGAAGAACCTGGCGCTCGCCCTGGAACAGGCCCGCCAATACGGGTTCCTCGGCAAAAATATTCTAGGCTCGGGCTTTGACTTTGAGCTCCGCATCAACCGGGGAGGCGGCGCGTTCGTGTGCGGCGAGTCCAGCGCGCTCATGCGCTCACTCGAGGGCAAGGCCGGGGAGCCGAGACAGAAATACATCCACGCCTCGGACAAGGGCCTCTGGGAACAGCCGACCAACCTCAACAATGTGGAAACTTACGCCTGCGTGCCGGAGATAATCAACCGAGGCCCGGAGTGGTTCGCGGGAATCGGCACCAAGGGGTCCAAAGGCACCAAGGTCTTCTCGCTCGTGGGCAAGGTCAACTACACCGGCTTGGTGGAAGTGCCCATGGGCGTCACCCTCCGGGATATGGTCGTGAAAATCGGCGGCGGAATCAGAGGCGGGAAAAAAGTCAAGGCGGTCCAGACCGGAGGCCCGAGCGGAGGGGTCATCCCGGAAAGCCTGTTCGACCTCCAGGTCGACTTTGACGAGCTGGCCCGCGTCGGCTCCATGATGGGCTCCGGCGGAATGATCGTGATGAGCGAAGAAGACTGCATGGTGGATGTCGCGCTCTACTATGTCAAGTTCCTGGAGCAAGAAAGCTGCGGCAAGTGCGTGCCCTGCCGGGAGGGACTGCGCCGGATGAAAAATATCTTGAGCCGCATCACCGAGGGCAAGGGAGCGATGGAGGATGTGGCCCTGCTTTATGAGCTGGGACAGGCTATGCAGATTGGCAGCCTTTGCGGACTGGGCCAGAGCGCGCCCAACCCGGTCTTGAGCACCATCAAATATTTCCGCAAGGAATACGAGCAGCACATCCTGGAAAAAAAATGCTGCGCCGGCGTTTGCACCGCGCTCATCAGCTACTCCATTGACCCCCAAACCTGCAACGGCTGCCACCTCTGCGAGATTCACTGCCCGACCGGCGCGGCCAAGGGCGAGAAGAAAAAGCCGCATGTGATAAACCAGGAGTTGTGCATCAAGTGCGGCATCTGCTGCGATGTCTGCCGGCAGGACGCCGTGCTCAAGAAGTGAGGTCAAGATGGACAAGCTAAAAATCCAAATCGACGGGAAACAGGTGGAAGCCGAAAAGGGAGAATACCTGCTCGGCGTGTGCAGGAGAAACGGGTTTGCCATCCCCACCCTCTGCCACAACGACCAGGTCACTCCCGAGGGCAGGTGCCGGCTCTGCGTCTGCGAGATACGCTGGGAGCCGGGAGGGAGAAGCAGAATTGTCGCGAGCTGCCTCTACCCGGTGGATGACGGCCTGATTGTGGAAACGCATTCGGACAAGGTCATGCTCGTGCGCAAGACCGTGCTCGAACTCCTGCTCGCGCGCAACCCCGAGGCCGAGGGCCTGCCCGAACTGGCCGCAGAATACGGAATCACAAAGCCGCGCTACCCCCTGGATACCGACTACGGCAAGTGCATCCTCTGCGGGCTTTGCGTCCAGACCTGCCGCGAGGTGGTGGGCGTGGAAGCGCTCGGCTATCTCATGCGCGGGGTGACCAAGAAGGTCGGCCCGGCCTTCATGGAGCCGTCTCCGGTTTGCATCGGCTGCGGGGCGTGCGCGTTTGTCTGTCCGACCGGACATATTATAATGACCGAGCAGGGGGACGAGCGCAAAATCTGGGGCAAAACCTTCAAGCTGGAAAAATGCGGCAAATGCGGCAGGTTCTACGCGCCCAAGTTCGAGCTGGAATGGATGAGCAGGCTCACCGGCGTGCCTTACGAAAAACTCAAGGTCTGCCCGGATTGCAGATGAGCCGCTTGCATTGCTTTTAGAGTTTTGATATGGTAGATTATTAAGCACTTTAAAAAGGAGAGCAAGGATGGGCGCTCCCGGCTTTGTAATGTATGAGGAAGAGTTCAAGTTAATCTCGGCCGTGCTCGAAAAGCTGGTCAAGGACTCAAATTCCCGTATGGTCTTCCTGGTGGACAAAAACGGACAGCTCATCGCCGCGGCCGGAGAGACCGAGAACCTGGATACCACCTCGCTCGCCTCCCTCACCGCCGGCAACATCGCGGCCACCGGCGGCTTGGCCAAACTATTGGGCGAGCGGGAATTCTCCATCCTCTTCCACGAGGGCGAGAAGGACAACCTGCACATCAACCTCATTGGCCAACGCGTCATCCTGGTGGTGATTTTTGACGACCGGTCCACGCTCGGCCTGGTGCGGCTGCGCGTGAAAAAGTGCAGCGAGGAACTCGCCGCCATCTTTGACCGGCTGATGAAAAAAGCCGAGGCCGAGGCCACTGCCGGCCAGGCCAGCCCGTTTTCCGAAATCACAGATGAGGATATTGAAAACCTGTTCCGCGAATAAAGTGCCAGGCGGAGAATTGACCGATGTCGTTTATTAACTATTCCTCAAGAGAAATCAACTGCAAGATCGTCTACTATGGACCGGGGTTGGGAGGAAAAACCACCAACCTTCAGTATATCTTCGAAAAAACCAATCCCCAGGCGCGCGGCAAAATGATCTCTCTCGCCACCGAAACCGAGCGCACCCTCTTCTTCGACTTCCTGCCCCTGTCGCTCGGCGCCATTCGCGGCTTCCGCGTCAGGTTCCACCTCTACACCGTTCCCGGACAGGTCTTTTATGACGCGAGCCGTAAGCTGATACTCAAGGGCGTGGACGGCGTGGTGTTCGTGGCCGACGCCCAGGAGGAACGGCTGGAGGCTAATATCGAGAGCATGGAGAACCTGAAGCAGAACCTGCAGGAGCACGGCTACGATATCGACAAGATTCCGCTCGTGGTCCAATATAACAAGATGGACCTGCCCAATGCCATGAAAGCCGAGGAGCTGCGCGGCCAGCTCAATCCCAAGACCTGGCCGGAATTCAGCGCCTGCGCCAAAAGCGGCGAGGGAGTGTTCGATACCCTCAAGGCAGTCGCCAAACTCGTGCTCCAGGAACTGAAGTCCGGAAAATAATTTCTGAACCCCATCCTCCTCCGCCCCATGGCGGAGCGAGCCTGAAAAAGTTACGAAAAAGTCGTCCTCTCCACCCAAAGCGGGTTCAATCCCGAAGAGGCTTCGGGGCACGGGAAGAACGCCGAAAAATTATGAATTATCAATGCTGAATGACGAATTCCCAATTTCTTCTTTCCCCTGACTACTGACTACCGGCTGCCGACTACTATTTTTTGAGATGTGAAATTTGAAATCTGCTGTGCAACGCTTCGCCTTGCCTGGGGTGAGCGACGGGGGTCGAACCCGCGACCTTCGGGGCCACAGCCCGATGCTCTGCCATTGAGCTACGCTCACCGTCCACAAAAGATTTTAATCCAAAAAATTGTCAAGTCAACCTTTCTATTAAAATAGGGGACAGTCACCTATTTTCGATACCTCGTCCTTATGCACTTAAACATGGAATGCGGCCATCCAGGCCATATATTTCATGGGTGTGCCCAATTTTGAGCTGACCGAATATTTTTGCAAGTTTTTGTTCAGGAATCTTGATAGGGGTCAATATGGCTTTGCTGGTCCCATGATGAAAGTGGCTATTATTCAGGCTTTGGTAACAAATTAATAGGTGACTGTCCCCTATTTTGGCCTTTGCGATGCGTAGTCCAGATTTTGGGAGAGGTTATTGAGTTCGCGGGGGTCTGCGGCGAGGTCGTAGAGTTCGTCCGGCAATTTATTTTTGTCGTATTTCACGAGCTTCATGGTCTCGGTTCTGACCGCGAGCAAGGAAGGCACCGGGTGTGGCGGGTCGTAGAGGTATTCATAGAGGAAGCTTTTTCGCCAGGGAATATTTTTGCCCTGGAGCAGAGGCTTGAAGCTCATACCTTGCATATCCTCCGGGATGGGCAGACCGGCGAGTTCGAGAAGGGTTGGCGCGAGGTCGATGTTGAGCACCATCTGGTCGATGTTTTTTCCCGGCGCTGAAATGATTCCCGGCGCCCGCACCAGAAACGGTATGCGCATGGATTCTTCGTATGCGAACCTCTTGTCCACCAGGTTATGCTCACCCCATAAATAGCCGTTGTCCCCGGCGAAAATGATGACCGTCTGCTCCAAAAGCTTCAGCTTGTCCAGCTCCTCAAAAACCCGCGCCAGGGAATCGTCCAAAGCCTTGAGCGTCTCGCAATAGCGGCGATACTCATCCTCCATCGTGCCTCTTCGTAAAATCCCGGAAGAGCTGTGCGGAGCGCAGAATTTGAAATTCAATCCGCGGGCGAGGTATTCAGGCGGAAGCCGCAAATCCTCGCGGTCGTAAATCCCCTTGTAAGAGCTGGGCGGCTGGAAGGGGGCGTGCGCGGCCTTGTGGGAAAGATAGAGGCAGAAATTTTTGCTGCGGGCCTGACGGAGGAAATCAATCGCCAGGCCATTGAGCACATCAGAGATATAGCCTTTGGCTGGCAGGCTTTTGCCGTTCTTGACCAAGGGGCAGTTCCAATAGACCCCCTGTCCGGTCCCGGCCACGGCGGTGAAGGATATGAACTCGTCAACCTTGCCCTGTCCTGCAAGGTCGGGCAAGCCCTTGCCGGGCATGTGCCACTTGCCGATGAAGCCGGTGTAATACCCGCTTTTTTTCATCAGCTCGAGAAAAGTCGTGTTCTGCTCATTCCAGGGGGTGATATTGTTGAGCACGCCGTGGCGGTGTGCGTATTTGCCGGTGAGGAAACTGGCGCGGCTTGGACTGCAAAGCGAGGTGGTGACAAAGGCGTTGGTGAAGCGCGCGCCGGTTTTTGCGACCCAGTCCATGTTCGGCGTCTGGAGGAAAGGATGGCCTGCTATGCTTAAGGCGTCATAGCGCTGGTCGTCGGTGAGGATGAAAAGGAAATTTAATTTTTCAGCGGCAGAGGCCTTTTTGACCAGGGGCGAGGTTGCAAGCGCGATTCCGGAAGCGGCCAGGCCGGCGGCTTTTATGGCTTCGCGGCGATTTATCTTTTTGCTCATCTTTCCTCTTTTTCAATTCTGGTTTAATCTTAATTTAACCGAAAGACCAAGTCAAAAAAGCGGCTTATAAAATAAAATGCCAAACAAACCCATTGAGAAATTGCTGGACAAGGATAGCTGGAAATCGTACGGCGCGGTCTCAACTCCCGCGGAAATCGTGGAACTGATGATATCGCTCGCGGAGATGGAAAGCTGGAAGGGGCTTTCCATCCTGGAGCCGGGCGCGGGCTTTTGCGAATTCTTAGGCCGCATTCAAGCCCGGCACCCGGATAATCATTTCGCCGGAATTGAGGTCAACCCGGAGATTTTTAAAATGGCGGCCGCAAGGCATAAAAGTTTCCAGTTGCTTTTGTCAGATTTTTTGCTCTGGGGCTCCGGGAAAAAATTCGATCTTATCATCGGCAATCCGCCTTACGGCATAATCGGGGAAAAGAGCCATTACCCGATTCACGCGCTCAAGGAAAAAAGGAATGCATACAAAGCGATTTTCAAGACCTGGTTCGGCAAATACAACATTTACGGAGCGTTCATTGAAAAGGCCGGCCGGCTGCTGCAAGCCGGCGGAAGGCTCGTCTTCATCGTTCCCGCCACCTTTATGGTCCTGGATGATTTCAAGCTGCTGCGTAAATTTCTGGCCGAACAGGGAAGGACCAAAATTTATTACCTCGGCCCGGGAATTTTCCAGAACAGACAGGTGTCCACCGCCATCCTGGTTTTGGGCAAGGGCGAAAAGGGGATTGAGCTTTTCCAGCTCGATTCTCGCGGCCAAATGAAAAAATGTTTTGCCTGCGAAAAATATGACGGCGGCATAGTCCGGTTTGAAACGGATGAGACGCGCGCGTTTGAAAAAAATAAAATTCCGCTCGGGCAAATCTTCGATGTCCTTTTTGCGGCGCGCAGCCCGGAGATAAAAAAGCATCCCCTGGCATCAACCAGGCCGGGCAAGGGCCTGGTGCCGGTCTTGACCGGGAGCAGCCTTCGCCCCGGATGGATTGATTATGACAACACGCGCTCGGGATTTTATTTCCCGCTGGCCCGGGCAGGCGAACTCCGAAAATTTTATGGCGAAAAGCATATCGTGGTCGGCCACACCAAGGGCGGTAAAGTGGTGGCTGCGATTGACGAACGCGGCTATCCCTGGCGCGAGGAGCTGCATCTGGTGCCGAAAAAGGATGGTCTTAACCTGGAAGCTGTGGTCGGATATTTGAACAGCAGCGAGGTGCAGGATTATATGAAAAGTCTTTACAAGGAAATCACGCCCCATCTGACCATTACCCAGCTCAAATTGCTGCCGCTCCCGAAAATCCTGGCATAATATTTTTGAGTTCCTTGGGCAGACTGCAAAGATAAGCTATAATTTGAGCGATGAAATCCCGCTTAAAAAATTGGGGGGCGCTCGTGCTCCTGGGTCTGGCGGTTTTTGGCTGCCAGCATAAGCCGGAAAATACCGGCGCGCCCCGGGTGCGGATTCTGGAGAACGCGGTTCCGGGCGGGCTGAATTCTGACCTGTGGGCGTGGTATCTGGAGCGGGTGCCGGAGCTGGAAAAGGAGCTGGGGATAAAAATCGAGTTGATTCCCGCGGGCATCCGGGACGAGGATTTCAAGGCGCGCGTGGCCCTGGACCTGAAGAGCGGCCGCGCCGCGGACATCATCGGCTTTGACCAGTTCTGGGTTCCGGAATTCGCCGAAGCCGGGTTCCTGCTCCCGCTCGACCCCTTTTTGCAGGCCTGGCCGGACCGGGTCCAATACTACGAATCCATGGTCGCAATGGGTTCTTTCAAGGGCAAGACCTATCTGGTGATGCGTATGACTGACTTGCGGATGGTCTTTTATCACAAGCCGCTCCTTGCCCAAGCCGGAATCCCCATTCCCTGGCAGCCGAAAAACTGGGATGAAATAATTTCCGCCTGCCGGCTGCTCAAACAAAAATTCCCGGAGGTGATTCCTCTGGAGCTGAACGCCGGGGTGGAAATGGGCGAGGCAACCACCATGCAGGGATTCCTCATGCTGCTTTACGGCGCAGGCGGGGAGCTTTACGACCAGAGCGCGGGAAAATGGGTGGTGGACTCGCCGGCCTTTCGCCAGGCGCTCGATTTCTACCGCAAAGTTTATGTGGACGAAAAATTGGCGAACGCCGAGCTGGTGACCTCGCCCAAGGTGCGCGAGAAAACCTTTGAGCTTTTCAGCAAGGGCAAGATCGCGCTCTATGTTGAAGGCAGCTGGTTTTACACCTCGGTGCTGAAGCCGGGCGAGGCCTGGGGAATCGCGGACCGGGACGAGCGCATCGGCTGGGCGAAGATGCCCGGGAGCGGCGCCCGGGGCGCTCCTATGTTCATCAGTCTCTCCGGCGGCAACGGCTTTGTCATCAATCCCGGCGCGGAAAATCCGGCGCTGGCCTGGAAGGTTATTGAAAAGCTCAACACTCTCGCGTCACTCGAGAGACTTTATGCGAAGCAGGCCTTGACCCCTCCCCGCAAAGAGCTGGCGCAGAGCCAGGTGGTGGCGAAAAATAAATTCATCGCCGAGACCGCGCTCGCGCTTCTGCCCTATACCCGTTCCCGGCCCGGCCTTTCAGACTATCCCGAAATAAGCTTCCTCATCCAGCTCATGACCGAGGAAGTGGTCACCGGAAAGCTGTCGCCTGAAGCCGCACTTGAAGAATTCGGCAAAGGCGTGGAGCGGATTGTGGGCAGGGGGAATGTGGTCAGAAAAAATTAGCCATATATTGCTTTGACCTTCTATCTTGAAGGCACGATGAACAGCTCGTTTTTGCGGAGCATTCCGAGCATGAGACCTGCGAGGAGCGGGTCTCGGCGGTCTTTGAGCTGGGACTTGTATTGGAGGATGGCCTTATGCTTCCGGGTTTCAAGCGGCTCGGGGAGCATGAATATTTCCCAGTGATATTGAATCATTCGCGCCGGGGGCAGGAGGTAAAGCTCGGGATTCATGCCCTTGGGATGGGGGAAAAGGTTATGATGCACCAGGTATTGGTAAAGCACGGCGTCAGTTCCCTCCACGGCGTGCTCCACCAGGATGCCGGTCAGCTTATGGTCAGGGTGATGGTCTTTGGGATGAGGGGCAATAATAATCTGGGGATGAGTGGCGGATATCAGCTCCTCCAATCGCGTCCGAACCTGGCTCTG